>Ga0209502_10000140_pt1 | contig 78804 bp, 75 predicted proteins | sample ArcticOcean_MG_C_10_FD_187442 | JGI IMG/M metagenome (GOLD analysis project Ga0209502, IMG submission 187442) | Marine microbial communities from western Arctic Ocean - ArcticOcean_MG_CB11_90 (SPAdes) (version 2) | ecosystem: Environmental > Aquatic > Marine > Oceanic | place: Arctic Ocean... | reverse complement strand
AGTCTGGAAAAAGTAACACTAAATGGTTAGTTGACGGCCCTATTATAGTAAAAGATGTTTATATTAATGCTACCAGTGAATGGAAGACACTTTTAGTAGGTGGGTTAGGTTGGGGTGGAACCGGTTACTATGTCTTAGATATAACTGATGCATGGGACCCGCAACATTTATTTACCATTGATAATGATGTAAAAAATAAGCAGGTCAGTTATTACAGTGCGTCAGGTTATAAAACGACTTACGATTATGCAGCGGCACCAGACAATATAGATTATTCAGGGTTGGGCAAGACATGGGCACGCCCAAGCATTATTTTACTTCCATATAGCCAAGGGACAACCGAACAAAGATATGTGATGGTTTTTGGGGCTGGCTATGCAGGTGGAACGTCAACAGGACTGGGTAACTATGTCTATGTTCTTGATTTTGAACCATCATCAACCACCTTTAGTGACCCGGTGACCGGAACTAGTATGCCCACTACGAATGGCGGGAATGTGATTAAAAAAATAGCTATTGCCCCAGATAGTGCAAGTGATATTCCCAACGGAGTCACAGCAAATATGTCAGTAGTGACTGCCGATGCGGCATCGACCGCTGACTTTTGGGGGGGTATTGCTTACTTCCCAGACTTAACAGGGCAGGTCTGGAAGTTAGATATGTCTAAAACATCGCTAGAAGAATTAAATTCAAGTATGTGGACCTTAACTAAAGCATTTAAAGCTGAAGGAACGTTAGCGAACGATCGTTTTGGTTACAATCAAATGGCAACCACATTAGTTGAATCAACTGATCCGATAGGCACGCACCTGTTCAATTACTTTGGTACTGGAGATCAAGCGCACATTCAAAGAAGAGACGTCACAATTAAAAATCGTATATATGGCATCAAAGATATTGATTTCCCGGGCACAGATTTAGCCACGACTGGATCATCCAAAACAATCAGCTCAGCGGGAGTTTTCAATCTTGGTTCAACAGCCTGCTCTGCAGCAGATGTCCCTGCTTGGTATTCTGATGTGTCTGCCCAAACTTCATTAATTACTACAGGGGACTTTACGAAGGTTGTAGGAAGGGCATTGGTAGCCTCAGGTGACGTGTACTTCACGCTATACCGACCTGAAGATAGTGCTTGTCCAGTAGGGGGAACAGGCGAAGTAATTAAGCTAACTAATGGTTGTTCGGGGCCAGTAACTTCGATAGCAACAGGTGAAGGACTCTCAACCGCACCCATTATGGATAAAAAGGGAAATATTTATGTCGGGGTAAGTAACTTGGCAACAGAAGGAGAGCTCGATATTGAGGCATCTGGATCTGACGAGCGAAGTGGGGTAGATAATATTTTGAAAATTGGCTCAACAGACGTAGAAGCCTCAGGTGCAGCTGGGGGAATTAATATTAAGTCGTGGCGAGAATTAAGAAGGTAACCCTACGTAAATTTAATGTCATTTTACAGGTCTCTTTTTTAGTTATTTAAATTATAAAATAATCTAGATTACAATCATAAAACGCATTTTGTAGCAAGAGATCTTAGAATTAACAAGCACATTAAAAATCTATACTTTTCAACAGTCTTTGTGTAAAATCAGTGAGGGAAAAAATTTAAAAAAAAACTAATGTCAGAAAAAAACTAAAGGAAGTTAAGTGCTAGAAAAATTAAAATCAATGCTTAGAACTAGTGGTGCTGGAAAAAGCACCGAACCAGTTCAGCAAGACATAGTTGGTATTGATATTTCACATTCGTACGTCCGCACAATTTCATTAAAGAAAAAAAATAAACAATGGTCCTTGAACAAAATTAGTACCAAGGCCCTAGATGATAGTTACGAGTCTGCAGATAAAAGAAAAGAGGCTATTATTAGCCACCTCAAAAATATTAAGCTAGAACAAAAGTTTGATTCTGATAATGCAGCTATCTCATTGCCAGTTAATTCAGCGATTGTTCAGGTAGTTCAAATTCCTTACCTTGAAGAAGATGAGCTAAAAGAAGCGGCAGATAATGGAAGTCTTTGGGATACCTCAATTAATGTTCCTGGGGAATTGTCTGAGTACTCAATATTTTGGCAAACCATTAAGAAAGATAGAGAGAAAAATACACTTTCATTATTGTTTGTTGCCTCACGAGTTGATGAAATTGAAAGAAATTGTGACCTAGTCAGGAGTGCTGGATTCGACCCCCTTATTGTTGATGTGAGATGTTTTGCGCTAAGAAATATACTAAAAACATATGAAGAATCTGAGAGTTCAAAGACACAAGTATTTATTGAGATAAGTGGACAAGAAAATTATGCAGTTTGTATGTTTGATAATCTGCCATTTATTTATGATATTTACGTTTCAGATACTGATGTGGAAGCATTAATGAAGGGCGGTGCATCATTAGATAAGGATTTATTCGCACGACTTTCCACTCAAATTAGAACTTCAGTTACTGCATTTATAAAGCAAAGTGGTGTCCCAGGTATCGAGAAAATTGAGTTATCAAGTTCACTTCCAGTAGCTGAAAAAATATTTAAGCATTTAAAAGAAGAAATTGTTGAATACAAGATTGAAATGATGAGTCCTTTCAGTTTTGTTCATATTCCACCTCAATTTAAATCACGGGTAGCTTCAGAAAAAAATCCATCATCACTGGCAGTATCAGTTGGTTTGGCTACAAGGCAATTGGATGTATTTGGGTATTATAAATTTGTCACGGCAGTTTCAAATATTAACTTATTACCTGACAGAGAAGATCGAGTAAAAAAAGAAAAGAAAAAAAGTGAATCATCATCCGCAATGAAAAAATTAAGCATAGTTTCTGCAGTCATTTTAGTTGTTTCTATTGCTCTTTATGGATTCCTAATGCTAAATTTACCCTCTAATGGGGATATTATTATGATGCAGGAAAATGCGGCTGAATCACAAAAAACGCTTAACAAGCAAAAAAAGAAGCTAAAAGATTTATCTAGGTGGACAAAAGACTCGGCGCTGATGAATAATAGATTGCTTGATATAAGTTACACTGCCAGCTTTCCTAAGGGTAGTTTCATTACCCGGGTTAATCACCTAAGAAAAGGTAGCTCGGTAATAGAGGTAAAGGTGAATGATCCAGGCTTATCATCAAATATATTGAATGATATGAGTAAGAAATTTAAAAATGTACAGCTCTTAAACATAAATGAACCAAAATCTGGGAATATGAGTACCCTAGAAATATCTTTTGAGATAAAATAAGAATATGGCTATAGACTTAAAACAAGGAATAGATTTGAAGCAGATAGGGTCGCAAATAAAAGCAATTTTTGCAAAAGACTCGAATGCCCTTCAAAATAAATCATTAATTACCTCTGTGGTGTCGATTTTAGTCTCCTTTTTGCTAATTTATCTAATTATTGATATATCAGATAATCAAACAGTATTTACCGAAGCTAAAGGTCGTTATGATAATACAACACTGCAGTTAAGTAAGATTGAAAATCGATTAAATAAAGCTTTAACGAATAATAAAGTATATTTTAAACAATTAAAAAATAGTGCAAAAACTCAATCAGAATTATCAGCAAATATTACCTCCTTGGTTTCTAAATACAGCCTTCTCTTGAAATCAATCGATCTTAATTCGGATGTAGCTAAACAAAAAGGAAAAGGTATAAAGCTTGTAGTTAGCGGTTCATATTTAAATTTAATCAGATTTAGTAGTGCAATGAATAAAGTTTTATCGGCTTCACAATTAATGAATTTAGCTGTTAAAAAATCAAAAAAAACATCCACATTAATCATGTCTTTATCTGTTGTATTTTCCGCACCTCCGCCATCAAATTCTTTACCAACACAAGCGGTTGAAAGGGCTGATAATTTAAATCTAGTTTTGCGTGACCCTAGCAAAAAATTAGAAAAAAGCCTAGCTAATGACTTATTGTCACTGTTTATTTCTACGGTAAATGCATCTGAATCTGAATTAGATGAAATATTACCTGTCGAGCAAGCTTTAGCGCTACCTCCGTTAGTAGCAGTAGAAAAAAATAACGGTCTATCACTATTCAAGAAAGCCTATTCAAGCGCCAGAGCTCAAGGGTTAATAAAATTTGAGTTTACAAACAAAATTGGGGAAACAAAACAATATCTAACAGGCTTAAAATCCACACAAAATAGCTTGCCCATTGAAAATGAAGTTAAACAAGTTCAATTAGCAAAAATATTACCTATTGAAAAGACTTCACCGTTGCCGCCATTAGAGGCCAATACAGTAGCAAATATTCCAGTAAAACCTTTAGCTATTCAAGCGCAAGTTAAACAAGTGCAGCTAAGAGAAATATTACCTGTCGAGCAAGCTTTAGCGCTACCTCCGTTAGTAGCAGTAGAAAAAAATAACGGTCTATCACTATTCAAGAAAGCCTATTCAAGCGCCAGAGCTCAAGGGTTAATAAAATTTGAGTTTACAAACAAAATTGGGGAAACAAAACAATATCTAACAGGCTTAAAATCCACACAAAATAGCTTGCCCATTGAAAATGAAGTTAAACAAGTTCAATTAGCAAAAATATTACCTATTGAAAAGACTTCACCGTTGCCAACGATGGAAGATTCCCTCTCTGAGTCAAGACAAAATAAAGCTATAAAAATTAAAAAAGCGAAGTCTTTAAATAATTTCCAAAAAGCATATGTTGGTGCTCTTCTTGAAGGGCAAAGTATTTTTGAATTTAAAAGTAAAGATGGTAAAACTAGATTTTATAAAACAGATCAAGAGGGTTATGAGCTCGCGGGCTTTGTTGAGAAACCAACTAAAAACAATCAAGAAGTAGAAACACAAGATTCTGCACCCACTGAAAATTTAAGAGATCCATTCGCTACACCTGGAACAAGTAGAGCACCTAAGATCAACAGGGGTGGACAAGCATCTGGTTCTGAAGAGCCATATTATCTGAGTGGTGTTTTAACCTCAGAAGCTGATGAGCTGTGCGTTGTTATAACGCCTATTGGCGAATCAAAAATTTATCATACAGGTGACAAAATTACTGACAAAATATCAATTACAGGTATTTTTTCAGATGCAATTATGACAAACCTTTCAAATACTAAGATTTTAATCGGCGATGAAATACGATAATAATAACAAGTGGCTAATACTTCTGACCTTCATTTTCATGACGGGTTGTATACCTCCGACTGCTGTTAATCCAGAGGATATCAAGAGAACTGCGACTGAAACACGAGAGGAGATTATAGAACTTCAAAGTAAAGATCCTATGGATTCAGAAGGTCTTTCGCTGATTGACCCAAAAAATGCCGGCGCAAAAAGAAACGTAGTGGAAATTCAAGGCAATCAAAAAGGGGTTAAATTTACTGATGATTCGTGGCAGGATTACCCAATCTGGTTAAATTTAAATGTCGTCCCTCTAAGAACATTCTTTTCTCTTCTTGAGGAATTAACGGGCCTAAATTTCTTAATCGGAGACGAGGTAACTGGAGATATAACTCTTAGGTTAAACAATGTAAATTGGATTGAAGTTTTTGAGATGGTTCTTCGAGAAAAGAATTTAATTCATGAGGTAAATCCGTCTGGGAGTGTGATTAGCGTTCACACCCATGAATTTGCTGGAGCGCAAAGCCAATCGTATGAAACAGCGTTAGCTGCAAAGATAAAGGTTATAAATTCGTTGTCTAGTTTAGAAACGAAATCTACCGCAATATTTAAGTTAAATTATACAAAGCCAGATGTACTATCAAGTCAATTATCTGATGTAATAAAAACCCTAGAAGCTGGTGGTGACGCATCCTCATCTGATCAACGTGCATCATTTGTGATTGATACAAGAACAAATTCATTAATAGTTCAGGCTTCACCAGATGATATGAAGTGGATTAAAACGACGATAGATAATTTAGATAAACCAACAAAACAAGTCATGGTTGAAGTATTCATTGTTGAGGCTACTGACACTTTCCAAGCAGAATTAGGCTCGAGGATGAGCCTTTTCCAGAGTAAATTGGGTAACAGTGACTTTGGTAAAAGATCCTCTGTAACAGGCACAGGTGGTACTCCATCAACAGCTATGGGAAGTATTACTAATGCAGCAGCCGGTGGCGCAATTGGTAGCAATTCACTTGCATCGTCAACAGGCGGAATTATTGGTACATTTATTGGTAACAGCACTGAACTAAGAATTGAGCTTCAAGCAATGCAAAAAGAAAGTTTAATTAAAATTGTATCGAATCCAAAATTATTTATCATTGATAATGAGAAGGCTACAATTGAAGACGGACAAGAAGTTCCATATTCTTTGGCTGCTGCTGCAGGGGCAACACCAACAACTTCATTTAAAAATGCAACATTGAAGATGTCAGTAACACCATCCATTATTCCTGACGGTAATATTTATCTTGATATAGAAGTTAATAATGATTCAGTTGCCGGAGCATCAAGTGTTGGCGGAGTACCTACAATCAATAAGAAAGCAATTCAGACAAAATTACTGGTAACTGATGGAGGAATAGCTATGATTGGGGGAATTAACAAACAGACAGATTCAACAACGAAACAGGGTGTACCTTTTTTCAAAGATGTACCAATTCTCGGCCATCTATTTAAAAGTAAAGCAGATTCAACTTTAAAAAATGTTCTATATATATTTATTGCCCCTAAAGTCTTATAACTGCCTATAAAAATGAGTAGAGATCAAATACAAACACTAAAACAAGATCTGGCAGCACAAGTATTAGAGCTAGGTCTAATCAAAAAAGAAAACTTTGAAAAAATTGCTAAGCATTCAGAGAATACAGGTGCCAGTACCTTTGATTTATTGATAAAAGACGGTGAGATAACTGTTGAAGATCTTTTGAAGAGTTTTTCAACTAAATATAATATTCCTTACGATTTAAATCCTCAGCCAATAATCCCTGAGATAAAAAAATTTCCTGTAGCATTTTGTTTAAAGAACGGAGTTATCCCAATTATAGAAGAGGTAAATACAATCGAATTTGGTTTGTGTCATCCAGGATCTCTAAATGCCCTTAAAAATCTTAGCTTAATGATTGGAAAAAAAACAAAAGCTAAATTTATACCTCCAGAATTTATATTTCAATCTATTTCACAAAAGCACATACATACTGTTGGTGAGATGGAGAAATCTGCATTACTTAAGAAAGAAAAAGCCTCGGAAGAGCCAAAGAAAGTAGTTATTGAAAGATCAAACAAAGCAATATCTTTAGGTATGGACAGTATTAAAACTACAAAGAAAAAACAGGAGTCCATCCTAGATTTAGCTGCTTTAGGAAAAAAATCTGAAGAGGTAATCCCGCAATCTGTTCTCCAAAAAGAAAAAAAAGAGGAGCCAAAGAAGCCTGAAATTAATCTTGAAGCCCTCAAAATACCAGCTAGAAAAGCTGATGATAAAGCACCTCAGAAAGCTGATGATAAAGCACCTCAGAAAGCTGATGATAAAGCACCTCAGAAAGCTGATTTAGCGACTGGTAGCCTAGAGGCAGAAGAGGCAGTCGTTGAAATAACTGGTGATGTCGTTAATGTTGTTGATGATATTTTATCTGAAGCAGTTAAAACTGGGGTAAGTGATGTACATATTGAGATTTTTAAGGAGTCAGCCCAGATTCGATTTAGAGGAAATGGGTCTATGTTGGCTCAAACTCAGTACAGAGGTTTTATTACCCAAAACTATAATGCTGTAATTGCCCGAATTAAAATTCTTGCTAATCTTGATATTGCTGAAAGACGCTTACCTCAAGATGGAAAAATATCATATCGCTCTAAAGATGGAACGGAAGTAGACTTTCGTATATCAATGTTGCCGACTAATCTAGGTGAGCGAGTTGTAATTCGTATCCTAAATTCGTCCTCACTTGCTGTGACCATAGGGGCTATTGGTTTTACTAAGGATCAGGAAGAAGACTTTATAAATAGTGTTGAAGCTCCGCAAGGAATGGTTTTAGTTACAGGACCAACTGGTAGTGGTAAGTCAACTACCTTATATGGAGCAATGAACTATCTTAACAAGCCAGATGTAAATATTTTGACAGCAGAGGATCCGGTTGAATATACAATGAGTGGCATTTCTCAGGTTCAAGTAAGGGAAGATATCGGACTCACCTTTGCAACTGCACTAAGGTCATTTCTTAGGCAAGATCCCGAAATTATTCTTGTTGGTGAGATTCGTGATGCCGAAACAGCTGATATTGCTTCAAAAGCAGCATTAACAGGCCATTTAGTTTTAAGTACTTTACATACAAACAGCGCGATTGGTGCTATTAGTCGCTTAGTAAATATGGGTTTGCCTGCCTATCTTGTTTCAAGTGCCTTATCCCTTGTTGTCGCTCAAAGATTAATTAGAAAAAATTGTGAAAAATGTTCAGTGTTAGTCGATAAGAATCTAGAAGATGTTAAGGAATTTGTTAAAGAATATGCAGTTGCTGAAGATGGAAAGTTATCTAAAGGTAAAGGCTGCAACAACTGCAAACAAACAGGTTACAGTGGACGAATGGGTGTTCATGAAGTTCTAGTAATTAATGATGAAATCGCTGAAGCCGTGAGTATTGGAAAATCTGAGGCTGATATTCTTGAAATTGCAAAAAAAACAGGCTTTATGACCATCTCGGAAAGTGCTAAAAGATTCTTAAATGAAGGTTCATTGTCTATGCAAGAGTATCTGCGTGTTATTCCTAAAGAAAACGGTTAAAGATGGATCATAATTAATGATGTATGCATGGAAAGGTTTAAAAAATAATACATTTGCTGAAGGTCAAATTGAGGCTGAAAACAAAGAAGAGGCAATCTTTGCGCTTAAGAAAGATGGAACAATAGTAACGACAATAGATGATGATGCTCCAAAGAAAGAGACTGAGGCAAAGGTAAAGAAAGTACCAAGAGGTGGTTTGAAAATTGAAGATAAAGAACTTCTTTTATTTACTAAAAAATTAACGACGATGATGAAGGCAGGACTTGCAATTGTTCCTGCTCTAGAGATGCTCAAGGTCCAGAGTGAAAATCCAAAATTTACCCCCATAATTAATGATTTATTGCTCCAAATTAGCGCTGGGATACCACTGTCAGCTTCATTTGAAAAATATCCAACAGTGTTTGACAATGTATATATCAATTTGGTTAAAGCAGGAGAGGCGAGTGGTAATTTAGATACCTTTCTCGAAAGAATAACCTTGAATTTAGAAAAAACAATTTCAATTAAAAAAGCGATTAAAAGTGCCATGATGTATCCAATAATATTGCTGTGTGTTGCGGTATCTGTTGTTGGGGTAATGATGATATTTGTTGTCCCTGTATTCGTTGATATTTTTGGTAATGCTGGTGTCGAGCTCCCAGTAGCTACTCAAATAGTTATGGCAATGAGTGATTTTTTAAGAAGCTGGACTGCTCCAATCATTCTTGGTGCTATTTTTGGCGTTATTATGGTTATTAAAAAAGCACTTCAAAGAAATCTTCCACTGATGCAAAAATTTGATAAAGCAATCATGAAGTTACCAGTCCTAGGTCAGCTAATTAGTGATTCAATTATGGCAAGAATAACTATGGTCCTTGCAAACTTAATTGCTGGTGGCGTTAACTTAATTGAAGCAATGGAAATTGTAAAAAATTCAATTGGCAACACACAAATTCAATCTTCCCTTGAAAAAGTTAAGCGCGATATATTCTCTGGTAAGCCTTTTTCCTCTGCCTTGAGAGACACTAAAGACTTTCCTGAGACTATGTGTGGATTTATTGAGGTTGGGGAGGAAACAGGTAAGCTCAATGAAATGCTTACAACAGTTTCGTTGTATTATGAGGAAGAGTTTGATAACTCGGTTGATAGCTTTTCTCAGTTACTAGAACCTCTGATGATTGTTTTTTTAGGTCTAGTTATCGGTTTTATATTAGTGGCAATGTATACTCCAATATTCAAAATGGGAACAGCCGTTTAATGCGTACTTTAGTTTTTTTTTATCCACATTTTTATTAATTAATTCCTCCCAAGTTCATTCTGAATCTTTTTTTGAGTATTTTGTAAGCAAGCAAAAATTTAAACATACAAATATAGCTAAGTACAATAGTAAATCTGTGAGTGATTTTTATAGCCTTGGTTTAATCATTTCTTCGACCCCTTCTATTAAATTTTATACTGAAATTCTTGAGGAAGAAAAACTTCCAGTTGATTTGGCTGTTATACCTCTGCTAGAGAGTGGAAATAATCCATTAGCCAAGTCACCAAAAGATGCACTCGGTTTATGGCAATTTATTCCATCAACGGCAAAAGAATGGGGCTTAGCTACTAATAGAATTGATAATCGAACAAATGTTATTAAGTCCACACATGTTGCAATTCGATATTTAAAGTATCTTCATAATCAATTAGGTGATTGGAATTTAGCACTGGCTGCCTATAATTGGGGTATTGGTAATGTTAAAAGAGCATTAAAGAAGGGTTTGGTATCTAATAATTCTATTAATCTTAAAAAATTACCTCAAGAAACAAGAAATTATTTAATTTCATACCATCACCTAAATCGACTAATTAGAGATAATGTAAAAAATTCAGATTTAACTAAGTTTCCAAATGTTAAATATTTAGTGAGAATTAAGAAATCGGATCTATCTAATTACATCTCTACAAATAAATTAATTGATATAGACAAGTCTGTATTAAAGCATATTAATGGGTACGATGTCTTTAAGTGGAGTGATTCAGATAAAGCTGTTCTTGTCCCATCTGTATATTTTAAGAAATATTTTTCAACTAAAAAAATTTCATACAAAAAATCTTCATCAAAAAGTGGGTGCCCAAAAAAATATTATAAAACGAAATATCGAGATACATTTGAAAAGCTTGCTAAGAGGTATAGGGTAAAGATGGATTCACTTAAAGAAATGAATCCACAAATAAGTTTTCTTAGACCAGGTATGAAGATTAAATTATGTTACTAAATAACATATACTATTAAAAAAGGATAAATAAATGAATAAAAAATTATTGTTTTCAGGAGCTATTAAACCCCTAATAGTTTTAAGTATATTTACAGTTATAAGTTTTGGAAGCCAGCTTTTAATAAAGCCAGAATCTTCGTATTCATTTAGTTTAATTTCAAATGTAATGGCAGAGCTTGATGCTTCTGAGGATGAAGGTCTTTCTGAGGATGAAGAATCAGATAAAGCCAGGTATGAATCAATAAAAGATAAAGTAACAGAGGACATTGGAAGCAGTTCTGTTTCTGCTAGTGCTCTAGCTGAAACTATTAAAACTGTTGGTGCTTTATTTGGAGTTAAAATAAAGATTGATTATGATAAAAAGGCAGGATTGAGTTGCTTTAGTTTAGATTCATCAGGAGTATTAAATATTGTTTCTTGTTCAAGTACTGGAGATGTTATTTCTAGTTGTGATGCTACCGCAGCAGCAGATTGGAAAAGTGCAACTATAAGCTGTACGGGCTTTAAGTTAAAAGCAACTACGGTTGAGTAATTATAAAATTATTAATGGAGTATTAGAATGTATATTGATATTAAAAAATTTTTAGGATTTACCCTTATTGAGTTGTTGGTGGTAATTGCTATTATTTCTATTATAGGAGCTGTGGGAGTCCCATGGTATCAGGGTTATAAAATAAAAGCTAAAGAGGTGCAGGCTGTGAATAACCTGCAATCTATTAAGCTAGCCCAAACTGAATATTTTAGGGACAGGGATAATTTTTATCCATGTCCAGCATCCACAGTGACAACTACAGATATTGATAAACAATTTTTTGGCGGAAATGGTGACCTACTTAAAAGTGCTTATAATTATGAAATCATTAGTACGTGTTCTGGTTATAATGTCCAAGCGATTCCAAAGTAGTTTGCCCGTCCTACGATTTTATCTTTTTAGCTCAAAGCTATTTACTCTTTAAATAGTAAGACTATTATTAACTTAATGAAAAAACTACTTATAATTCTAATTCTTATGACAAATCAAATACATGCCGATACAGACAAACAACAATATTTACAATCTGCCTATCTAGCTGGCGGATGCTATTGGGGTCTTGAAGATCTGATAAGAAAAATCCCCGGAGTTTTGGATACTAAAGTCGGATTTTCTGGTGGACACATAAAAAATGTCTCCTACAAAGATGTAACTAAGGGAGATACTGGTCACGCTGAAAGTATAGAGATTAAATTTGATAGCAAAGAGCTTAGTTATGAGAATTTACTTTTTAATTTTTTTAAAATGCATAATCCTACAACCATTAATCAGCAAGGCAACGATAGAGGAACTCAATATAGGTCTTCAATATTTTACGTTAATGAGCAACAGAAAAATACCGCGCTCCAAATAATTGATATAGTGAACAAATCAAATGAATGGAATGCTCCAGTTGTAACTGAAGTTATTTCTTTTACCAACTTTTATCCTGCTGAAGAATCACATCAAAAATATATTTTAAAAAATCCAGATGGTTACAGTTGCCACTTTGTCAGAAAATTTGACTTCACAAAGTAATTATTTTATTTACTAATAGTATCTCGCGTAGATGCAAATGCTTTGATTGCCTTATCTAAATCTTCTTTAGTATGTGCCGCTGAAATCTGTGTTCGAATCCTTGCTTTCCCTTTAGGAACAACTGGGAAAAAGAAACCAATCGCATAGATACCCTGTTCTAGTAACTGTTGGCTCATCTTCTGTGCAATATTCGCATCACCTAACATAACTGGAACAATAGGGTGGTCCCCTTCATCGACTGAAAATCCTGCTTCTTTCATTCCTTTTCGGAAATAATGTGTATTTTCTTCAAGTTGATCACGAAGATCGGTAGATTCAGAGAGCATATCAAGCGCTTCAATTGTTGCTGCACATATACTAGGCGCTAATGTATTTGAGAATAGATAAGGGCGCGAGCGTTGACGAAGTAAGTCTATGACTTCTCTACGGCCTGATGTGAACCCCCCTGAGGCTCCGCCTAGGGCTTTACCAAATGTGCTTGTAATAATATCAACACGATCCATAACATTACAGTACTCATGAACACCCCGGCCTGTTTTACCAAAAAATCCCGTTGCATGACAATCGTCATGGTGAACCATTGCATCAAATTCGTCTGCTAAGTCACAAATCTTATCAAGTTGAGCTATGCTTCCATCCATAGAGAATACCCCATCTGTTGTAATAAGAATTCTCCTAGCTCCATTTTCCTTCGCTTCAATCAATCTAAGCCGTAAGTCATTCATGTCATTATTTTTGTATCGATATCGCTGTGCTTTTGATAGCCTTATACCATCAATAATCGATGCATGATTTAGTTCATCAGAAATCACTGCATCCTCTTTATTAAGGAGTGTTTCATAAAGCCCACCATTTGCATCAAAGCATGCTGCATATAAAATTGTGTCCTCCATCCCAAGAAACTCACTTACTTTTTTCTCAAGTGTTTTATGTATGGTTTGAGTACCGCAAATGAATCGCACAGAGGCTAATCCAAAGCCCCATTTGTCTAACCCTTTTTTAGCTGCATCAATAATACGATTATTATTAGCTAACCCAAGATAGTTATTGGCACACATATTTAGCACGGAACGACCATCATCCAGTGTAATTATATTATTTTGGTCTGAATTAATGAATCGTTCAGTCTTCCATAAACCTGATGATTTAATATCTTCAAGTTCTTTAGTTAAACCTTCTCTTGTTTTTTTTATACTCATTTAATGCCCTTAAATTTATAGCCAGTTTAGGATAACTTTACCTGATTTACCAGATCGCATAATATCAAATCCCTCTTGGAAGTCTTTATAGTTGAATCGATGGGTAATCATTTTTTCGAGTGGCAACCCGCTTTGTACCATCATTGAACCTTTGTACCAGGTTTCGAATATTTCACGTCCGTAGATACCTTTGATAGTTAGCCCTTTAAATACAACCATATCCCAGTCGATACCTGATCCAGCTGGCATAATTGCTAACATTGCAATTTGTCCACCGTTGATCATATTATCGAGCATGTCACTAAATGCTTTCGGCGATCCTGACATTTCCATTCCAACATCAAAGCCTTCAAATATACCCAGTGAATGCATCATATCTTTGGTTATTGTTTCTTTCGTTACATTTACAGCTACCACTCTTGGAAGTATTTTTTTTATAAGATCTAGCCTGTATTCATTAATATCTGTAATTACAATATTTCTGGCCCCAGCATGGTTGGCAACCAAAGCAGCCATCATACCTATAGGGCCTGCACCAGTTATAAGCACATCTTCTCCAACCATATTAAATGAAAGAGCGGTATGTACTGCATTCCCATATGGGTCAAAAATAGATAAAAGATCGGTTGAAATTGCTCTGCTAGGCTTAAAAATATTTTTAGCTGGTACCGACAGTAGTTCTGCAAAGGCGCCGGTACGGTTAACACCTACCCCTATAGTATTGGGGCATAGGTGAATTTTCCCGCCTAGACAATTTCTGCAGCGCCCACAAGTTATATGGCCTTCACCTGATACAACATCGCCTATCTTAAGATCGGTGACATTAGAACCTAACTCAACAATTTCTCCCGCATATTCATGGCCGGTAATCATTGGAATGGGAATTGTTTTTTTGGCCCATTCATCCCAGTTATATATATGAATATCAGTCCCGCATATTGCTGTCTTGTGAATCTTGACCAATACGTCATTATTGCCAACCTCTGGCTCTGGCATATCTTCTAACCATAGACCTTCTTTCGCATGTCTTTTTACTAATGACTTCATAAATGCCTTTAAAATATTATTTAATCTATAATTATATGATGAATTCTCTATTTAGTATCATTGGATTGCTATTCGCAGCCATTTTAATTCTGTATTACTATCGTTCAGTATTTGTATTTGTTAAAAATGACCCTAAAGGGTCAATCATAATGGCAATCAGTGTAATTTTTATGATGATTCTCTTTTATTTCTTCTTTAAAGGAAAAGGTTTTTGAATGGGGCTAGTAATTTTATTTTAAGAGGTATAAAGTAAAAGTGTAAATTTTAATAAGGAGGTCACCCGATACAGTTCATTATAATTTAAGACTACATTCATTTATTAACATTCATTACTTTAATAGGGAGCCGTATGGACTTAAAGCAGCTGATCACACGACATCAAGAGCTAGAAAAAATTATTGATTCTGGTTACAAGAACTACATACCAGATGAGCGTCTTAGACGCTTTAAAAAAGAAAGATTGAGGATAAAACAAATCCTGGATAAGGAGCGCGAAACCCACCACTAAAATACAATTAAACCGGCTTAGGCCGGTTTTTTTTTGCTTTTAACTGTTATCAGTTAAAATGAGTTTTTATGATTATCTTTATTAATTTTTATGATTCGTTTTTTATTGGGTGTACTTCTAGGTGTGATCATTGGAGCTTCAATTGCTGCAAGACTTCCTAATATTGAGTTTGATTATTTTGAACGCAAAGCAGATCAGATAATTGAGGAAAAAATTCAAGAGCAAACCAATGACTTAAAAGAACAGATAAAAAATGAGACAGAAGAATCAAAAAATACACTCAGAGAATTTTTGGAAAATATTTGATGAAAAATAAGAAAATAGCAATTATTGGGCTGGGTTATGTCGGTCTTCCACTAGCTGTCGAGTTTGCAAAAAAAAGGAGAGTCATTGGTTTTGATATTGACTTTAAAAGGATACAAGAACTCCAAAATGCTGTTGATAAAAGCAATGAAGTATCTTCTCAGGAATTAAAAAATACAAAGAATATCTTATTCTCAAATAACTTAAGTGATATTCAAGATTGCACTATTTTTATTGTTACAGTTCAAACTCCAGTGCATATTGATAAAGGGCCAAATTTAACTCCGTTAGTCAACGCCACTGAAATGTTAGGAGAAATTTTAAAGCCTGGTGATTTAGTTATATACGAGTCTACTGTATACCCTGGTGCAACCGAAGAGGTATGTGTTCCAGTCCTAGAAAAGACATCAGGCTTAATTTACAATCAAGATTTTTACTGTGGTTACTCACCAGAAAGGATTAATCCTGGTGATAAGGAAAGACATGTATCAACCATTAAGAAAGTCACTTCAGGGTCTACAGATGATATCGCTAATGAGGTGGATAGTTTATACAAAGAAATTATTACTGCAGGAACGCACTTAGCAGAATCTATAAAGGTAGCTGAAGCATCGAAAGTTATTGAGAATACTCAAAGAGATTTAAATATAGCACTTATTAATGAGCTCTCAATAATCTTCAATAAACTCAATATTGATACCCAGTCTGTCTTAAATGCAGCTGAATCGAAATGGAATTTTCTACCATTCAAGCCGGGTTTAGTAGGCGGTCATTGTATTGGAGTCGATCCGTATTACTTGATTCATAAATCCAAAGAAGTAGGGTATACGCCAGAGTTAATACTCTCTGGGCGAAAAATTAATGAGCATATGGGTCAGCACATAACTAATCGAGTTGTTGATCTAATGAAGGTTAAGAATATTGATTTGCTAGGTGCAAATATATTAATCATGGGATTTACCTTTAAAGAAAATTGTCCTGATATTCGTAATACACGCGTAATAGATGTTCATCAAAATTTTACAGATTTAGGTTGTGATGTTGATATATATGATCCTTGGGTTGATGCTTCAGAGGTTAAAAAAGAATACAATATTGATGTAGTTAATGACCTTGAAAAAAGCAAATATGATGCTATTGTTATGGCCGTTGCTCATGAAAAATTTAAGCAATATTCACTTTTAAATCTTAAGGCATTCGCCAAAAAATCTTATGTATTATTTGATGTTAAATATTTATTAGGCAAGGATCAAGTTGATGGTAGATTATAATATAAATATGAAAAATACTATTAAGAGAAACCTAGATGAGCACAAAGAAGTTTTTGGTCTGCTAGATAACTTAGAGGCTCAGATTGTCAACGTTGCATCTCTATTAATTAAAGCCCTGGATAACGGTAACACTATTTTTTGGTGTGGTAACGGAGGAAGTGCGTCTGACTCTCAGCATCTTGCAGGTGAGTTAATAGGTAGATTCAAAGGAGATAGGAAGCCGTTAAAATCTATTTCTCTTAATTCTGATTCTGCCGTGATGACTTGTATTGTGAATGATTATGGTTATGAATATATTTTTTCAAGGCAAATTGAAGCCCTTGGTAGCAAGGGAGATGTTCTTATCGGAATTTCAACTTCGGGGCAAAGTGAGAATGTCAATAATGCACTCAGAATAGCTAATGAAAATGAATTACATACCGTAGGACTTTTAGGTAAAGAGGGTGGCGCGGCATTGCATGTAGCGTCTCATGCTATCGTTGTACCTTCACAATCTACTGCACGGATTCAAGAGATGCATATAACCATAGGGCATATTCTTTGTGAACTGATCGAGGAAGGTTTAGGAATTAATTCATGACGATTTTAGTTACTGGAGCGGCTGGGTTTATTGGCTCAAATTTTGTACTAGATTGGTTTGAAAAATATGATGAAGGTATCATTTCATTAGATAAGTTAACCTATGCGGGCAACCCTGAAAATTTACAATCTTTGGAAAACAATAAAAACCATAATTTTATAAAGGGCGATATAGCTGACGAAAATCTAATAACCTCCATCTTGAATCAATATCAGCCAAGAGCAATAATAAATTTTGCGGCTGAAAGTCATGTAGACAGATCAATTCATGGCCCTAAAGAATTTATTAATACCAATATTGTCGGAACCTATTCTCTTCTAGAGGCTGCACGTAACTACTGGCATAATTTAGATCAAAAACCCCAGAATTTTTTTAGGTTCCTGCACGTGTCAACAGATGAAGTCTATGGCTCACTTGAAAATAATGATCCTCCATTTTGTGAGACGACCCCATACGCTCCCAGCAGCCCTTATAGTGCGTCTAAGGCTGCGAGCGATCATTTAGTTCGAGCTTGGCATCACACCTATGGACTACCTGTTGTCACTACAAACTGCTCCAATAATTATGGGCCATACCACTTCCCCGAAAAACTAATTCCCCTATGTATTTTAAATGCTCTAAAAGGAGAATCGCTTCCTATTTATGGAGATGGCCAGCAGATCCGTGATTGGCTATATGTTAAAGATCATTGCACTGCTATTCGATTGGTATTGGAACAGGGCCGCTTAGGGGAAACTTACAATATAGGTGGGCGCAATGAGAAAGCTAACCTAGATGTAGTAGAGACCTTATGCAGTATTTTGGATGAACTTATGCCTAAAAAAGATGGGTCAAAATATGCTGCTCAAATTACATATGTTAAAGATCGTCCTGGCCATGATAAACGTTATGCAATTGATGCAGCTAAACTAGAAGCCGAACTTGGTTGGAAGCCACAAGAGACTTTTGAATCTGGGATTCGCAAGACGGTGGAGTGGTATCTTAGCAATCAAGACTGGGTGAATCGTGTTCAATCTGGCGAATACCAGCACTGGATTGATAAGCAGTATCAATGAAAATACTTATCACAGGAACTAATGGTCAAGTTGGCCACGCATTAGTTGTCGCATTAGCTAGGCATGAAGTAATTTCACTCAACCGTCAGCAATGTAATCTTATAAACCTAGATGGAATTGAACGTATAATTGACTCCCATCAACCTGACCTTATTATAAATCCAGCAGCATATACTAAAGTTGATCAGGCTGAAGATGAGCCTGAATTAGCTTTTAAAATTAATGCCGATGCTCCAAAATTGATGGCAAAAAAAGCGCGTGAATACCATATCCCATTTATTCATTTTTCCACTGACTTCGTTTTTGATGGTAAAAAAAAAGGTGCTTACTCTGAAAGTGATTCTACTAACCCATTGGGTGTCTATGGTTCATCGAAGTTGGCAGGTGAAGAAGCTATTCAGGATGTAGGGGGGCAAGCGTACATCTTTAGAACGAGCTGGGTCTATTCTAATATTGGCCATAATTTTTACCTAACTATGAAGCGCTTAAGTCAGGAGAAAAATCAATTAAATGTTGTTTCAGATCAGGTTGGAGTCCCCACATCGTCGTATTTTATTGCAGCGCAAATTCAGAAAATTATCCCTAGGTTAAATCAGGCCCACCCGGGAATCTTTCACCTCGTACCAGACGGATATTGCTCCTGGTATGACTTTGCTAAAGAGATTATTACTAAAATTACACCAGAATTCGACATTGCTAAAATTTATCCGATTAAGGCGGAAAATTACCCCAGCAAAGCTAGCCGACCCCTGAATAGTATCCTGGAGAACACCCATATCAAGAACGCATTCATGCTAGAATTTAAAGACTGGCAATCAGAATTAAAGAAAATATGAAACGCAAAGGCATTATTATGGCAGGTGGCTCAGGCACAAGGCTTTATCCTGTGACCCACGTCATCTCTAAACAGTTACTTCCGGTTTACGACAAGCCGATGATTTATTATCCTCTTACAACACTTATGTTGGCAGGTATCCGAGAAGTCCTAATCATTTCTACCCCTCAGGACTTACCTCTTTATAAGTCCTTACTTGGAGACGGCACTAAGTGGGGAATAAAACTCAGCTACCAAGAGCAAATCAACCCAGATGGTTTAGCCCAAGCCCTTGTCCTAGGTGAGAAATTTATCGGCGATGATTTACCCACCCTAATTTTAGGAGATAATATTTTTTATGGCCATGACTTAGATGCACTTTTAAAATCCGCTTCACAAAGGGAGCAAGGAGCAACAGTATTTGCATACCATGTAAGCGATCCAGAGAGATATGGAGTTGCAGAGTTTGATGGTAATAATCATGTTAAATCCTTAGAAGAAAAGCCTCAAAATCCAAAATCTAACTTTGCCGTTACTGGCCTCTACTTTTATGACAATCAGGCCGTGGAATTTGCTAAAAGTCTAAAACCATCAAAACGAGGCGAGTTAGAAATCACTGATCTCAATAAAAAATATTTAAATCATGCCCAGTTATATGTTGAGCGAATGGACCGTGGTTATGCTTGGCTTGATACCGGCACACATGACTCACTACTTGATGCTAGTCAATTCATTGCTACTATTGAAAATCGACAAGGACTTAAAGTTGCATGCCCTGAAGAAATTGCTTTCAGAAAAAAATGGATCACTCAGTCAGACCTTGAAAAATTAGCTAAGCCATTGATAAAAAATCAGTACGGTAAGTATCTATTAAAATTACTAGAGCAACTATGAAAGTCACCCCATTAAAAATTTCAGACGTTAAACTTATAGAGCCCAATTTTTTTGAGGACGAGCGCGGCTCTTTTTTTGAATCCTTTAATCAAAAAATATTTAATGAGCTAGTAGAGCCCGATATTACTTTTGTTCAGGACAATCAATCTAGGTCTGAGAAGGGGGTATTACGTGGACTTCATTGCCAGAGATATCCTTATGCTCAAGGTAAGCTTGTTAGGGTTTTATTAGGAGAGATATTCGATGTTGCAGTTGACCTTAGGAAGGAATCTAAAACTTTTGGTCATTGGTTAGGTGTAGCTCTTAGCGATGAGAATAAAAGGCAGTTATGGGTTCCTGAGGGATTTGCTCACGGATTCCTTGTTACTAGTGAGGAGGCTATTGTATCTTATAAAGTTACTAACTATTACAACAAGGAGAACGAATTAGCAATAAATTATAATGACGAGGAATTAGCTATTGATTGGCCAGATACAAAAACAAAGCAACTATCTCAAAAAGACAGTTTAGGGCTATCACTGGCCAATTTTAGGGATTTGTAAATTTGTTATGAAAAGTCTAAATTAATAAATGAAAAAATTTAATATTGTCGTTGTTGGTTTAGGTTATGTGGGGCTTAGCAATGCAGTTCTTTTGGCTCAATACAATAATGTTCTCGCAATAGATCTTGATGAAAAGCGTCTTGAGTTAATAGCTCAAAAAAAGTCACCCATTCATGATGATTTGATATCTGATTATCTTGCCACTAAATCCCTAAGTATCAATACTAAATCAGCAGAAAATGTGTCATATAGCGATGCTGATTATGTGATAATTTCAACTCCAACCAACTATGATGAAACAACAAATTACTTTGATACAAAGTCTGTTGAAAGTGTAATTAGTAATATTTTAAGAGATAGTAACAAAGCTATTATAGTAATAAAATCAACAGTTCCTGTTGGCTTTACAGAAAGAATGAAGGAGAAGTTTAACTACAAAAATATTATCTTCTCTCCTGAGTTCTTGAGAGAAGGACTAGCATTACATGATAACTTATATCCATCCCGAGTCGTGATTGGAGGTAAAAGTGAGGGGTGCAAAGTGTTCGCTGATCTTTTAAAGGCTGGTGCTGTAAAAGATGACATCCCAATCTTTTATATGAGCTCAACAGAAGCAGAAGCATCAAAGCTTTTTGCAAACGCATATCTCGCAATGAGGGTTGTTTTTTTTAATGAGCTAGATTCTTACTCATCAATTCATGAGCTAGATTCAAAAAGTATTATTGAGTCAATTGGCGCTGATCCTAGGATAGGTAATGCCTATAATAATCCCTCTTTTGGTTATGGCGGCTACTGCCTCCCAAAAGACGTTAAACAGCTCCGCGCTAACTATAAAGATGTGCCTAATGTCTTAATAAGCTCACTTGTAGAAGCAAATTCAACTCGAAAAGATTTTATTGCAGAATCTATCATCAATCAAAATCCAAAAGTTGTAGGTATATATCGTTTGATTATGAAGTCTGGGTCTGATAACTTTAGGGAATCGTCTATTCAGGGAATTATGAAGAGAGTTAAAGCTAAGGGAATCAAGGTAGTTATCTATGAACCCTTACTTGAAGAGTCACAATTTTTTTATTCGACAGTAGTTAAGGACCTTAGCTCTTTTAAAAGTATGAGCGACGTAATAGTCACTAATAGAATGGATGATGAGCTTAATGATGTTGTGCATAAGGTTTTTACTAGAGATATATTTCATTCCGGCTAAGTTAATTAACTAATTTAGTTTGATTCCAGATTTAATTAAAAAGAGAGATCAATTTAAGTGAAAGTTTTAGTAACAGGTTCTGCTGGTTTTATAGGTTCCGCTGTATCTATTAAATTATTAGCCAGAGGAGACACTATAATCGGCGTTGATAATCATAATGATTATTATGATCCCTTATTAAAAGAGGCACGTCTAGAGAGACATATTAATCACCCAAATTATAAGCACGTCCGCATAAATTTAGAAGATCGTGATGGAATGGCAAGAATATTCAAAGAATATAATTTTGATGCTGTTATTAATCTTGCAGCTCAAGCAGGAGTTAGATATTCACTTGAAAACCCTATGTCGTACATCGACTCAAACCTTATTGGATTTGCGAATATCCTAGAAGGTTGTAGGCATTCAAATATAGGTCATCTTGTTTATGCTTCATCTAGCTCTGTTTACGGACTAAACTCTCAACAACCTTTTTCTACTCATAATTCGACTAATCATCCAATAAGTCTCTATGCGGCAACAAAGAAAGCAAATGAGTTAATGGCCCATTCATATTCACATTTATATAATCTTCCAACAACTGGGTTAAGATTTTTTACAGTTTATGGTCCTTATGATAGACCTGACATGGCACTTCAAAAATTTACTAGATCTATCATGAGTAATGAAACAATCAAGGTTTATAATTACGGAAAACACAAGCGAGACTTTACTTATATTGATGATGTTGTCGCTGGAGTTATAAAGGTTTTAGATCGACCAGCACCATCAAATATGCAATGGGATAATTCTAAACCAGACCCTGCTTCATCTTTAGCTCAATATCGTATATATAATTTAGGAAATAATAACCCAGTAGAACTTATGGATTACATTAAAGCATTAGAGCTTTCATTAGGTAAGGTTGCAAAAAAAGAATTACTTCCAATGCAGGCAGGAGATGTCCTTGATACTTTCGCTGATGTTGATGATTTAGTAAAAGATTTTTCCTTTAAGCCTAGAGTTTCTATCTCTGAGGGAATTGAAAACTTTGTACAATGGTATTTGAACTACTACCATAATTAATCCTTTTTCTTTACATCATTCCCTTAAAGCCTTTTATAAGATCCCTGTCTTTTAAGGTCTTATTAGTTTTCTTTCCAAGAAAATAAAAGGCTGATGCGGCATCATATGAGCCAGGCTTATCTATTAAATAGTAATCAAAATACTTTAGAAAAAATGAAGTTAGATGTGCAAAAGCTGTAAGAAAAAATACAATTTTTTTTGAAGACGAGAAGCTTTTAATAAAGTGTGTATAGGACCAAGCTAAGACGGTCCCTGGACCCATAAGCGGAGCATGTTCTATTTCTTCAAAGCTTTTAAATAGCCTGCGGTGACCAAGATGAGTAAATCTTGTAAAGTCATATTGCTTCATATGAACCTGCTGCATAAAGGGAGTTTCAGCATATACAATTGCTGAATGCTTAAGCACTCTGTATATTTCCTCCACACATCGTTTGGGGTCTAATACATGTTCTAGAACAGCTTGTACTACAACACAGTCAAAAGTTTCATCCTTAAACGGAATATTGTGACCATCAGCAATTATTTTTGTGTGAGATCCAAAGGAAACATCCATACCAATAGTTTCAAAAGAGGGCTCATCATATATAGCCTCCATACCTTTACCAGGAATACTTCCACCAACAATTAGGATTTTTGCATTTTTTGGGAGAATTTTAGAAATATTTTTATAATTCTTTTTTGCTTTAATATTTAAACCAATGCTGGGGGAAATTTTTTTAATGAGACTAAAAATTTTATTTGGTTTCAGTTCCCATGTTGTGTCTAATTTTTCTTGAAAATCTTCAACTGAAAAAATACTTTTATTATTGGAAATTAAAATTGGGATATTATCAATGATTGGATAGGAAATTGATTTATTATTAGTATTGTAGAACCTGCCTTCAACCTCTAACAGTCTTTCGTTAGTTTCAGGGCAAATTATCCTTTCTTTTATTTCACTTGATATATTCAATTTCTAATCTCATGTTTGTTTTAGGCATTATTCTACCCCTTTTTAGTTATGTGTTCAATTAATGAACAATTATGTGTTCATTAATTGAACAATAATATATACTAGAGAAAAAACAAGCCAGGAATGAAAAAAATGGTTAAGAATTTGTTTCAAATATTAAAAATATTAGAGAAAGACTCTAATTTTACACAAAGAAAACTGTCAAGCACATTAGGTATTAGTCTTGGAAAAATTAATTATTGTATGAAGAAACTAATTGAAAAGGGACTTATTAAAGCTAATAACTTTAGAAATCATAATAATAAAATACAGTACTCATATTTGCTAACACCTAAAGGAATAGAGGAAAAAGCTAGGCTTACTCTAGAGTTTATTAAAATTAAAACTGAAGAATATAATGCTCTAGAAGAAGAAATTAGAACATTAAAAAAAGATGCCATGAAAGAGAAAATTTAGGATTGAATGTCATGAAATATGATTTTAACTTTCTATGCGATCTGTCGAATATTATAAGAGCTCAAAACATAATGGTGGTTAGATGACTGACAGTATCGATATAAAAATAGTACCAGTTATCCTTTGTGGCGGTGAGGGCAAGAGATTATGGCCTTTATCAAGGCAGGAAAATCCAAAACAGTACCTACCCTTACTAAGTGATAACTCGATGTTACAAGAAACAATATTACGCTTAAGAGGCCTTCCAAACCTTGAAAATGTAATTATTGTGTGTAATTCTGAGCATCGTTTTTTAGTAGCTGAGCAGTGTAAAGAAATTAATATAAACAAGCCAACAATTCTTCTAGAGCCTATTGGAAGAAATACTGCACCAGCTATATCTGCTGCTGCGTTTCATGTGCTCGATACCTTAAACGATGCATTATTGTTAGTTTTATCAGCAGATCATTATATTGAGGATAAAGACAGTTTTTATGAGGCGATAAATACAGCAAAAAAAAACGCCTTGAACAATAAACTAGTAACTTTTGGAATAAAACCAAAAGATGCTAATACAGATTACGGTTATATTAAATTTAAGGATCAACGCAATGATGGCGCTTACAATATTGATAAGTTTACAGAAAAGCCAGACCTTAAAAATGCTGAAATGTTTTTAAAGCAAGGAAAATATTTATGGAATAGTGGCATGTTTATGTTTAAGGCAAACATATTAATAAATGAGCTTACTGAATATTGCCCTTTAATTTCTGAGGCAACAAAAATTTCAGTCGCTAATGCATCAAAAGATCTCGACTTTATAAGGTTGGACGAAAAAACATTTTCAGCATGTCCTAATGAGTCGATTGATTTTGCCCTTATGGAGAAAAGTAATAATCGAGTGGTAGTGCCTTTGGATGCAGGATGGAATGATATTGGTTCGTGGCAAACCTTAAGTAAATTTGGAAAAAAAGACCTTGATGGAAATATTATTAAAGGTGATGTGATAACTGAAAATACTTCCAATACATATATAAATTCTAGCTCTAATCGCAACAAGATTGTCACAATTGGTATTGATAATTTAGTAATTATAAATACTCATGATGTAACGTTAATCTCATCAAAAGAAATGTCTAGTGATGTCAAGCTTATTGCTGATCATGTAGAAAAGAATAGTAATAATTTCAATAGACATGTAAAGGTTTATCGGCCTTGGGGTTGGTTTGAAATTCTTGAGATAGGTGAATTTTTTCAAATTAAGAAACTTCACGTTAAGGCCAAGGAGAAGCTTTCTTTTCAGTTTCATAACAAAAGAGCAGAGTTTTGGGCTGTAGTTAAAGGAGTTGCATCAATTCGTCAGGAGAATAAGGAATTAAATTTGTCTGTTGGAGATTCAATTCATATCGCTCAGGGAGAGAAACATAGCCTGGCTAATAATACAGACGAAGATTTGGAGGTCATTGAGGTTCAAAGTGGTAAATATTTTGGAGAAGATGACATAGTTAGACTTGAAGACATTTATGGAAGGATTAAAAAATGAAAAAAGCATTGATAACTGGAATTACAGGTCAGGATGGCTCGTATTTAGCAGAATTTTTGCTGGAGAAGGGGTATGAGGTTCATGGAATTAAACGACGGGCATCCTCATTTAATACACAACGAATTGATCATATATTTCAGGATCCCCATTCAAAAAATCCAAAGCTTTTTTTACATTATGGGGATTTAACTGATAGCACAAACTTAACTAGAATTTTAAAAGAGGTTAAGCCAGATGAAATTTATAATCTTGCTGCTCAATCACATGTTGGAGTAAGTTTTTCTATACCCGAGTACACGGCAGATGTTGTTGCCTTAGGTACTCTTCGTTTATTAGAGGCAATAAGGCTGTTAGGAATGGAGAAAAAAACACGATTTTATCAAGCCTCAACGTCAGAACTTTATGGAAAAGTAAAAGAAACTCCTCAAACTGAAACAACTCCATTTCACCCAAGATCTCCATATGGCGTTGCAAAAATGTATGCCTACTGGATTGTAGTTAATTATCGTGAATCTTATGATTTATTTGCATGTAATGGCATATTATTCAATCACGAATCACCTAGAAGAGGAGAGACATTTGTTACAAGAAAAATCACGCGCGCTTTATGTAATATTGCTCAGGGGTTAGAAAAATGTCTTTATATGGGAAACATAAATGCTTTGAGAGACTGGGGGCACGCAAAAGATTATGTTCGTATGCAGTGGATGATGTTACAACAAGAGACTCCAGAAGATTTTTGTATTGCAACTGGTGTACAGCACTCTATAAGAGACTTTATCCTTTGGTCAGCATCTGAACTTGGGATTAGTATTCGATTTGATGGTGATGGCTTGGAGGAGGTAGGTATAGTCGAATCTATTAGTGGCAATGAAGCACCTGCAATAAGGGTTGGTGATGTGATTATTAGAATTGATAGCCGTTATTTTAGGCCAGCAGAGGTAGATTCTTTACTTGGTAGTCCAAAAAAAGCCAAAGAAAAACTAGGGTGGACTCCAAAAATCAATGCAAAAGAAATGTGTACTGAAATGATTCATGAGGATCTATTGAGCGCAAAGCGCAATAGTTTTCTTATTAAGAATGGTCACAAACTGACAATCCCTATGGAATAATTTTTTATGAATATTTTACTTACTGGATCTAGTGGCATGGTGGGAAGAAATATCTTAGAACATCACAATGCTGATGACTATAAGATACTTAATCCAACAAGCACTGAATTGAATTTGTTGGATGTGGAAGCAATAAATCATTTCCTAAAAACTCACAAACCAGATTTAATAATACATGCAGCTGGTCTTGTAGGTGGAATAGAGGCAAATATCTCTAATCCTATAAAGTTTTTAACTGACAATATGCTTATGGGAATTAATATTATAAATGCATCTAGGAATGCTGGTATTCAAAAATTTATTAATATTGCGAGCTCTTGTATGTACCCTGTAAACGCTAAGAATCCATTATCAGAGGAACAAATTTTAGATGGTAAATTAGAGCCTACAAATGAAGGTTATGCACTAGCTAAAATAGCTGCCACTAAATTATGTGATTATATATCTAACGAGGATTCTTCCCTAAAATATAAAACTGTAATACCTTGTAATATGTATGGAAAGTACGATAATTTTAATCCGCAATCATCCCATATGATTGCTGCTGTTATAAAGAAGATACACGATGCAAAATCTCAAAAAAAAGAATCAGTTGATATTTGGGGTGACGGAAAAGCAAGAAGAGAATTTATGTATGCTGGTGATTTTGCTGACTTTATTTTTTATTCTATTAAGAACTTCGAAAAAATGCCTAATATTATGAATGTTGGTATTGGGCATGACTTCTCAGTCAAGGACTACTATATTAGCATTTCAAAATCTTTGAATTATGAAGGTAGTTTTAATTATAAAATTAGTAAACCTGTTGGTATGCCACAAAAATTATTGGATTCAACTAGGGTTATTAAATTTGGATGGATACATAAAACAGACCTTAATCATGGTATTCAATATACCTACGAACATTTTTTTAATAAGGAAGATAGATGAGTAATTATCCGTTAGCAACAAGCTCATGGGGTAATGAGGAAATAGAAGCAATTCAAAAAGTCATAAAAGATGATAGTTATACTATGGGTAAAAAAGTTAGAGATTGTGAAAAAAAATTATCTTCATTCTTAAATAAAAAATATTCTGTAATGGTGAATTCAGGTTCAGCTGCAAATTTACTAGCAATTGCTTCCTTATTTTATACAAAAAATCCAATGCTTAAGAGGGGGGACGAAGTAATTGTACCTGCAGTATCCTGGTCAACTACATATTTTCCTCTTCAGCAGTTTGGATTGAAATTAAAATTCGTTGATATTGATTTAAGAACACTAAACTATAATTTAGATGATTTACAAACAGCAATAACTAATAAAACAAGGCTATTGATGGTAGTAAATCTTCTAGGTAATCCCAATGAATTTAGTAGAATCCAAGGAATCATAGATGGAAAAGATATTATTATGGTTGAAGATAATTGCGAATCATTAGGTGCAGAGTATCACGGTAAACAAGCTGGAACCTTCGGGCTTCTAGGTACATTTTCATCCTTTTTCTCTCATCATATATCAACTATGGAAGGAGGTTTTGTTACAACGGATGACGAGGAGCTTTACCATATACTAGTCTCATTAAGAGCACATGGTTGGACAAGAGATCTCCCTAAGGTAAATATGATTTCCAATAAATCTGATGATTCATTTGAGGAGTCCTTTAGATTTATCTTACCAGGCTTTAATGTTCGTCCCCTTGAGATGAGTGGTGCCATAGGTATCGAACAGATAAAAAAATTGAAAAAATTTCTAGAGCAAAGAAGAGCTAATGCTAATTTATTTATGGAGCTATTCACGGACCATCCAAATTTTTTAATTCAAAAAGATTCTGGTAAAAGTTCTTGGTTTGGTTTCTCACTTATTATTAATCCAAAATCTAATTTAAATAGAAAAGAGGTGCTAAAAAATTTATCAGACAATTTAATTGAGTGTAGACCTATTGTTGGCGGTAATTTTGTAAAGAATGAAGTTATGAAATATATAGATTACGACATTCATAAACAGCTAAAAAATGCTGACTATATTAATGATAATGGCTTTTTTGTCGGGAATAGTCATGTAGATTTATCTATTGAAATCAATAATTTATCTAAAGTTCTTGGAGTAAATTAAATTTGCTTAGTAATTATGGAATTCTACTCGTTACCAAAAATACATACTCAATGGTTGATGAGTGGTTTAGTTTGTCTGATTATTCAAATATTCCTATTTTAAATATTGATTTAAATAGTAATGATAAAAATAAATTCTATGGAAAAAAATTATGTGAAAAGAAAGGCGTTAATTTTTTGGACTGCGACGGAACAGAAATGCAGAAAAATATAAATCAAGCTGTAGATTTTTTTAAGAAAAAATATGATATTTCATGGGTTTTATATATGCATCACGATGCATATCCAATGTGCATGAATACATTAGATAAATTAAATAATGTACTCGCTAATTCTAAGTCACTTAATAATTTTGGTGTAATTGGCTTTAATATATATCACGATAAGTTTGATCTAGATAAATTTAATCCTGATATTGAGCAGCTTATGACAACAGCAAGAACTCCTCTCGAATTAGGGAATGGATACTATAATAGAAGTATTGAATCTAGGGTTGATTATTCTAATTTTTCATTTAAACCATTTGCTGTGGAATCGGTAATGTGGAGTACTGCAATGATTAACTATTATCAATTTAAAAAACACATCAAAATTGATGAGAAATTTAATTTTTTCCATTCGTGGGACGATATAGCATTCCAATTTTTAGATAAAAATATTTATAACCTTGTAATCCCACAAATAACTTTTGGGCATGATCAATCGTTAAAAATTAAACATAAAATTCCATTTAGTTCTCCTAATAGTAAAAAGAAAATTGTTTCAAAGTTATATGGAAGATCAGATCATTTGTTAATTTGGAAAGAAAAATGGGGATTCGCTTATAGCCTTTCTAAACAATTATTGGGAGGTGATACTCATATTAATAAAAATGGAAGAATTAATAAACTTTTGATTATCATTTCACGATTATTTAATGTTGATTTTTCTTCATCGATGGAAACTGTAGCTAGAATAACCTTTAAAGCTTATATCAAAAAAAATCCGTATAGAAAAAAAACGCTAATTGATGCTTTTAATGAGCATGACCCAAAAAGTGGACCTTTAAAATATTTTGACATCGGATTAGATGATGGAATTTAAATTAATTAAAGAACTATGGACTTATATCTCCAGCCAAAGAAAAAAACAATTCTATTTCTTGGTTTTTTTAATTTTTCTAGGATCATTGTCTGAATTTATTAGTATAGGTTTATTAATTCCTTTTATAACCGCCATATCAAATCCTGAAATTATATTTGATAATAAATATGCTCATCCACTTATTACATATTTAAATATTACTTCCGATCATGACCTTTTAGTTGTAATGGTTTCCTTATTCGCATCTGCTGCTCTTTTATCAGGATTATTAAGGGTTATGTTGATAAGAAATATTTCAAAATTATCATATATGACAGGAGCAGATTTAAATATTAATATTTATAAGAGAACATTAAGTCAGAACTATGAGGCTCATATCGGAGCAGATAAGAGCGAAGTTATTAACAAGATTATCAACAAGACTAGACTTATAGTAACTGGTGTAATTTACCCATTACTTACTATTCTTTCATCTCTTTTTATTGGCTCAGTAATATTAGCTTTGTTGATATTTATAAGTCCTCTAACGACAATTTTAGTTGTATCTTTTATAGGTCTCATTTATATATTTATTATCAAATTTACAAGGGTTAATCTTTCGCAAAAAAGTGAAATAATTGCCAAAAATTCATCAAAACTTGTCTTATTCATTCAAGAAAGCTTAGGAAATATTCGAGATATTATAATTGATAATGTTCATTTTAAATTCTATCAAAAATTTGATGATATAGATTCACCCTTACAACGAGCAGAGAGCGACATACTTTTTATCGGGCAAAGTCCAAAATACTTGATGGAGTCAGCCGGTATGATTTTAATAGCCATTATTGCATTTTTCTTAGCAAAAGATTCGCAGAATTTTGATCAAGCACTGCCGGTATTGGCAGTCATGGCATTATCAGCTCAAAAATTATTGCCTCTTGTGCAACAAATTTATTATGGACTTAGTTCTGTGAGAGGGGTGGGTAAATCATTAGAGGATGTGTTAATTATAATGCGGAAACCTATTAATGAATACGGCAAGACAGAAAATCTAAATGAATTCTTATTTTCTAAAAATATCGAACTTAGAAATATTTCGTATAGATACCCTAAAGAGTCAAAGAATGCTTTATCAAATATAAACCTAAAAATTAATCATGGAGATTGTATTGGAATCATTGGTGACTCTGGATGCGGGAAGAGTACTTTATTAGATATTATTATGGGCCTATTAAAACCATCATCAGGAGAATTTTATGTGGACGGTACTAAATTAGATAAACATACATTACAGTCTTGGCAAAGTAATATTGCACATGTTCCTCAATCAATATTTTTAACTAATGAAAATATTGAAAAAAATATAGTATTTATAGATGAGGAGGTTGATATAGATAAGGAGCGACTTAGAAAAGCTATTAATGACTCTCAATTGGAAGAATTTTTATTAAAACCATCCTCACAACCAAAAGGTAGTATAGGGGACATGGGTGAAAAATTATCAGGTGGACAAAGACAAAGAGTTGGGCTAGCAAGAGCAATGTACAAGAAGCCAGCTGTATTTATTTTAGATGAAGCAACTAGTGCACTAGATAAAAAGACAGAACAAAAAATTATTGAGTCAATTTTTAAATCACAGAAGGGAAGTACGGTCATAATGGTTGCACATAGGTTGTCCTCACTAAAAAATTGTAACAAGATATTCAAATTTGAAAATAATAAATTAGTTTACATAGGTTCATACAAAGACAATTTCAATGATAGTTAATAAAGATAAAAATATGAATACATCTGGTTTAATTATTGATGCTAGATCTATCACTCAGTTGATATACATAAACTCGGTTTTTGGAAATTTATTTTCAAGTAATAATACTTTTTTAATTTGGAAGGGTAGTAAAAAAGATTTGAAACTTGCTAGTAAACTATTGAATATCCCTAAAAATTTTTATATTTTTGATATTAATTCAACTGATAAATATCTAGCAATTAATTTTAAGGATGTAAGAAAAATTAAGAATTTATGTAAACAAATTATTTCATTAAGTCCATCGAACACATTATGTACATGTTTTGCATCAGGATTTTATTTTGATTTTCTTAGGAATTCACTTCGCATTAAGGATAATGATGTTATTCAATTTGATGATGGCTTGATTAACGGGTTTGTTCAAAAAAAGAAATATAGGACATTAAGATTTTTAATAAATTTAATGCATGGATTTTATTATTATCCATCAGAATATGCATTATTTTCTGATAAAAGATTTAACAAAATATTTACTTCTATCAATCCACAAAATATTGTTTTTTTAAAAAATAAAAATATTATTAATATTTCAAAGTTTGTTTCATCGTCTTTTATGAAATTATCAAACAAATTTATAAATATAGAGATGCCCGGTTCCGCATTAATTATGACAGCCCCAACCATTGAAGGTGGAAGAATGACTAAAGCTGAATATCGAACATTAATGCTCCGTGTATATTCAAAATTAAAGAGTTTTGGAGTTAAAAAAATTTATTTATCAAAGCATCCTTCCGAAAAAAAGATGAGCGATCAACTTTATAAGAAATTAGGCTTTGATTTTAAGTATGCTAATTATCCTTCTGAATTAATTATGCTCAATAAGAATATCTCTTTAATTGTTAACCCAATAAATAGTACTATGCTCATGGCTGAATTTTTTGGCTTACTAAAAAATAAGGCTAATGTAATTTCATATGTGCCTAATAAATCTCCTTTTGTAGATATTCGTATAGCTAACATCAGTAAAATACTTAAAAAAAATAACATTAACCATCATTTGATTGGCACCAATGAATGATTCATTAGCAATTATTTTGCCATCACTTAAAATTGGTGGTGGAAATAGAGTTTTGTTACAATTTATTGACTTAGCCAATAGAGACAATAGAAACTGTAAATTATTTTATTTGGATAGAAAGGGAAGTAAATTTCTAACGCCTAACGTTGAGAGTATTGCTCAATCAGTTATTGGCGATAATTTGTTTTCTATTTTATTAGCTTCTTTATTTTTATCAATAAGAGTTCGATTTGATCAATCAGTTAAAACTATAATTATATCTGATCCAATTCTTACAATTTTTTCATTTATATATTCTAGGAAAAAGATTGTCAGATTTGTTCAATCCAATGATTTAGATTTATTTAATAAAAATATTAAAGCAGGAGGTTTTGTAAATTATATTTATAAAATTATTTTTAAATTTACTCAAAAATGCCATTACCATGCTGTTCTATTTAATTCCCGATACAGCTTAGAGTCATATAATAAAACCTTACAAACTAATAAAAATTTTTCGCAATCTTGTATTGTTAATCCATCAGTATTTACTCTTAATTTTAAAAAAAAGAATATTAACTCATCCCTAAAGCCTATCAATATATCCATTGTTACCAGCTCACAACCAAGGAAGGGTCTTAGTCAATTTATTAATATTATTAAACAATCAAAATTAAAAAATATAAAATATTTCGTCATATCTCAAGATAAATTAAATTTACCAAATAAAAATATTGTATTAAAAAGTCCTAAATCGGATAGTGAATATGTACAAATTTTACAGAAATGTCATTTTGCTTTAAGCACCTCAACTTTTGAGGGTTTTGGCTTACCCCTTATTGAGTCTATGGCACTAGGAGTTGTCCCTATTGCTATTTATAATAAAGGTATGGATGAATACAACGTCAATCAAAATATTACTATTATTAAATCTCCAGAGGATTTTGACGTACAAATAACAAATATTATTACCAGTAATGATAAATATATTAAACTGTCTAAGGAAGCAATAAAGACAGCATCTGTATTTACTGAGCAAAAATTTTATTCATCAATCATAGAAAAAATATACTAAAAATTATGAAAAATAACTTATTTATAAAAAACAAAGAAAGTAATCAAACCTATGTAATTGCAGAGGCAGGTTTAAATCATAATGGCTCTGTTGATATTGCAAAAAAACTCATTGATTTAGCTGCTGAGGCAGGTGCTGATGCTGTTAAATTTCAAAAAAGAACAGTTAGTAAGCTGGCCGTAAAAGCTACTCTAGATGCGAAGGATGATAGGTTTCCAGAGTTTGGAAATACTTATAGGGAAATTCGGGAGCATCTTGAATTTAATATGACTCAATATAAGGATATAAAGGAATATGCAGAGGGTTTAGGTTTAGATTTTTTATGCACTGCTTTTGATCCAGAGGCAGTCGATTTCTTAGAGAGTCTTGATATTAAAATATATAAGTTAGCTAGCCATAGTGCAACTAATATTGAGTTACTTAAGTATATGGCTCAAACAGGAAAACAAGCAATTTTATCCACTGGAATGGCAGAGTTAGAAGAAGTTGATACTGCAGTAAAGATATTTAAGGGGTTTGATGCACCTTTATTACTCTTACATTGTGTTTCAGCTTATCCAACACCACTTGATGAATGTAATTTAAGGATGATTGATGTCCTTAAAGAAAGGTTCGGACTTCCTGTTGGCTATTCTGGCCATGAACTAGGTTACCTACCAACACTTACTGCAGTTTCTATGGGGGCTGTTGCAATTGAAAGACACTATACACTCGATAACAATATGACAGGATTTGATCATAAAATGTCTCTTAACCCAACAGATTTTATTGCGATGGTAAAAGGAATTAGGGATATCGAAAAAATTAAAGGGACCGGCCAAAAGAATGTTAGTGAAACTGAATGGATAACTAGAAATAAGTACCACGTTTCTATTGCCTCAGCTAATAAAATTACCTCAGGTACTTTATTAACTGACGATATGATTGTTTACCGTAATCCAGGAACCGGAATACCTGCTAAAGATGCTGAACGTATTCTTGGAAAAAAAGCTTTGCATGATATTCCTGCTGATGAATTATTAAGCTTTCAAATGTTCGAATGAGCTCAAAAAAACCAACCGTATCGGTTATTGTAAGAACGTTTAATGAAGAGCGTTGGATCGCGCATTCATTAAGTGCAATCTTTAGCCAAGAATTTGATAATTTCGAAATTATTATAGTTGACAATAATAGTACTGATTTTACTGTTGATATTGCAAAAAGATTTCCTATAGAAAAAATAGTTATGATTGATAAATTTCTTCCTGGTAAGGCACTGAATGATGGAATTCGACAGTCCTCAGGTGAATTTATTGTATGTGTCTCAGCACACTGTATTCCTAAAGACAAATACTGGCTAAAAAATCTTCATAAACATTTTGATGGAAACAAACAATATGCTGGTGTATATGGACGGCAATTGCCTTTATCTTATACAAGTGATGCAGACAAAAGAGACTTGCTAATTACATTTGGTCAAGATCAAAAGATTCAAATAAAAGATTATTTTTTTCATAATGCTAACAGTATGATTCCTAAAAATATTTGGGAGAAATTTCCGTTTGAGGAAAAAGCTACTAATATTGAAGATAGGATTTGGGGTAAGTCAGTTATTGATGCTGGCTTTCAAATCATTTATGACCCTGAAGCCTCAGTATATCACCATCATGGCCTTCATCAGCATGCTAAATCATCGCCAAGAGCCAAGGGTATCGCAAAAATTTTAAACAAAATTGACAAAGAAAGCATTGGAGATCTGCCAAAATCTTTAAAGCCAGAGAATGCAAATTTTTCAGCTGTCTTGCCAGTATTAGGTCAGCATAGTGTTGTTGAAGGAATTGATTTTCTTCAAAGAGCAATAGATAACCTAAGGGAAGTAAAATATATCAATAATATTTATATAGTTACTAATGATAAATTAGTAAAAGAAATTGCTAAAAACAATGATATTCAAGTTATTGAGCGTCCAAAATATATGCAGGATCCAAATATACATTTAGAAGATGTTCTTAAATATGCACTATTAAGAATAGAGGAATTTAATGATTTTCCTGAAGCTATTGTTTATATAAATTATTTATATCCCTTTCGTCCGACTAATTTAATTGATGAGTTAATTGTTGAACTTCAATATAAAGGTTTAGATTCTGTATTTTCGAGTTTTGTAGATTATGGTAACTATTGGGAAGAGGATGCTAATGGAGATTTTACTAAGGTTGGTGACATTCTTGAGCCAAGGGAGAATAAACACCCCCTTCATCGAGCTCTTTATGGGGTAGGCTGTGTTACGCTTTCTCATTCAATTCGCAAAGGAAATTTAACCCAAGGAAGAATTGGTATCTTACCTTTAGATAATCTTCTGTACGCATTAAGATTAGACAAAGAAACTCCAAACGAGATAATTTTAAGTGCTATCAAGACTTTTGAAAAGAATAAAAAAAATGTATAAAAATATTAATGAAAAAATTACTAAAATAGAAGGATTTGCCTTATCTTCACCTTATGGGGATGGAAAATCTCTCGGTCAGCCCTTAGGCGTCAAGTCTGTTGGATTTATAAAAATATATAGTGATTCAGATGAATATGGCTTAGGAGAAACTTATTCAGGAGTTTATGCTCCAGAGCTAATTAAGCCAATAGCTACATTTTTAGAAAAATATTTTATAGGGCGACTTGTGGGGGATGACCTTTCATTCGAGGAGATTAAGAATATCCCTTTTATTGGAGGCGGTGGCATTATACAAAGTGTTATTAGTGCAATTGAGATAGCTGTTTGGGACTTAAGAGGTAAAATTTTAGATAAACCAATATCTCATTTAATAACTGATAAGAGAAGGGAGATCATTCCAGTATATGCCAGTAGTGGTACAGCAGTATTTTCACCCGACGAAATTAAAAGAGATGTTGAAGATATTGTTGAGCTTGGTTATTCGGCATATAAGATGAGAGTTGGATATCAAGATTGGAGTATTGATATTAAAAGAGTAAAGGCTGCCCGAGAAGCTTTGGTAGGTAACGATTTAATGGTTGACGCTATAATGGGAACAATTCGTCCAGCCTGGGATGCAGAACAAGCAATAAATGCTGTAAACGATCTTTCTAAATTCAATTTAAGATGGTTAGAAGAACCAACTCATCCTGATAAAATTAAAGATCTAGCAAGAGTAAGAAGTTGCGATATTATTCCTATCGCTGCAGGAGAGGCATATACAAGTGAAAAGGATTTTGATTCAATTTTTCATTTTGAGGCAGTCGATATCCTACAATTTGATGCAACACATTCGGGTGGAATTAAATTTTGTATTGATTTAGCAAAAAAGGCTGAAAAGCGAGAGCTGGTTAGTGCATTGCATGTATGGGGCAGTGCAGCAGCAATTGCAGCGAATGCACAAGTTGCATTAGCACAGCCAAGTATTGATATACTTGAAATACCTATGGTTCAATTAGAGTTAACTGACCGGATGTGGGTAGAAAAACCGACAATTAAAGAAGGTGTATGGCATTCTTCAAACGCTCCAGGACTAGGGGTTGTTCTTGATGAAGATTTAATGAATGAATATAGTTTTAAAGAGAATAGTGGTTATAGGATTTAGAAATTGAATACTAATAATAAAACACTTTCAGAGAAAAAATTTTATGTTGCATGTGACTTTACACTTCCTCTACGAATGTTTAATTTGCCAGAAACTTATGCGAAGAAAATCAAACAAGCCTTCCCAAATATAAATATTATTTTTATCCCAAAAGAAATAAATAAGTTGAGCTCATTAGATATAAAAGCTTTAGAAAATGTAACCATTTACTGGGGTAATTTATTTTCACCGAAAATGCTTAAAATAATGCCAAAATTAGAATGGATTCATTTTGGTTCAGTTGGTGTTGAAAAAGCAGATTCAGCTGATGTAAAGCAAAGAAATATTAAAATTACAAATAGTATCAATATTGTAGAAGAGGCTATGACCACATCTGCAATAGCAGCAATGACTAATTTAGCTAGAGGTATTTTTAGAGCAGACAAGCTAAGAGTAACAAAAAAATTAAATCGACACAGTTGGGATTTATATGGAGAGCATATACATGATTTTTATGGTGGGCATGTTCTAATTGTTGGGTATGGTGCGGTAGGGCGTAAATTAGCCAAGATATGCAAAGCATTTGATATGAAAGTTTCTGCAGTAAATCAATCACACGTGCCTGATAATAATGTGGACCAATTTTATAAGTTAAGTAACGTTACATCAGCCTTAAAGGATATAGATTTTGTTATTAATCTATTACCATTAACTGGTGAAACTGAACAATTTTTTTCAAGAAATTTTTTTAAAAAAATGAAAGCAACATCCTTTTTTATAAATATTGGTAGAGGAGAAACTGTTGTTGAAGAAGATTTAATAATTGCTCTTAATAACAGAACTATTAGCGCTGCTGCATTAGATGTATTTTTTAAAGAACCCTTATCGTTAGATTCACCCCTGTGGGACATTGAGAATGCAATTATTACTCCGCATGTCGCAGGATATACGAATCAATATTGGCCAAAACAAACAGACCTATTTATAAAATTACTTAGCAATCATCTAGGGAGTTCTATCAAATGAGTAATGCTAAAATACTAGGGGTTATTCCAGCAAGAGCTGGATCAAAAGGAATACCTAATAAGAATATTATAGACATTGGTGATCAACCTTTAATAAAGTATACGATTGATGCAGCATTGGGCTCGACCATGATTACTGACTGTATTGTGTCAACTGACAGTGATGATATAGCTAGTCTAGCAGAATCACTAGGATCGTCAGCCCCCTTTATTAGACCTAAAAACTTATCTGATGATAAAGCTCTATCACTTCCAGTAATTCAGCATGCGGTTAATTTTATGGAAAAAAAATATGCTATTCGGTATGACGTAGTAATTATGTTGCAGCCAACAACGCCTTTAAGGACCTCGGAAGATATTGATAAATCCTTGACTGCTCTTATGTCTGAAAAATTAGATTCAGTAATCAGTGTTGTAGAGGTAGAAGGCAATCACCCATTAAGGATGAAAAGGATTGTTAACAATCGCTTAGTAAATTATGTTGATCAAGGTCATGAGGATATGAGGCCAAGGCAAGAGCTCCCTAAAGTCTATATTAGAAATGGTGCAATTTACGCCACTCTACGAGACGTATTGATTGTTGGTGACAGCTTTGTAGGAGAGAATTCTTATCCATATGTTATGAGCAAAGAAAAATCTATAAACATAGATACAATAAGCGATCTTTACCTTGCCCAAACATATATAAATAATATAAAAAGTAAATTATGAGTAGTTTTGCTAATACCTTTAGGAGTGTCAGCCTTAATGTAATGCTCAAAGATTTTATTAATTTTTTAAAAAATAATGAAATTAAAGAATAGGAATATTACCCTCCCAAATATTGCTGTTTTATTGACTGTATATAATGGCAGGGCATGGATGGAGGATCAAATTGAATCAATTCTTTTGCAGAGAGAAGTTAACATTGATTTATATATAAGTGTCGATCTTTCAATAGATGGTTCATATGAGAGGTGCTTGGAGTTATCCAGCAAAAAAAGTAATATCAAAATTTTACCTTATGGAGATAAGTACGGTGGAGCGGCTCTAAACTTTTTTCGTCTAATACGAGATGTGGATTTTACAGATTATGACTTTATTTCATTAGCAGATCACGATGATGTATGGTTATCAGATAAATTAAATCATGCAGTCAAAACAATTAATAGTAAAAATGTGTGTGCATTGTCGAGTGATGTCAGTGCGTTTTTTAATGATACCAATGAGACCATTATAAAAAAATCTTATCCTCAGAAAAAATTTGACTATTATTTTGAATCAGCGGGACCTGGCTGTACATATGTTATTAAAACCAAGCCTATGCTTAAGTTTAAGAAATTTATGATCTTAAATTTTCGGAAGATAAGAGATATAACTTTTCATGATTGGTTAATTTATGCGTATTTCCGAGAGAACTCTATAAGCTGGTACATTGATAGCAAATCATTGATTCGATATAGAAATCATGAATTTAATACTATTGGTGCAAATTTTGGAATTAAAGCCTATTTAAAAAGATACTCCATGATTAAAAGTGGTTGGTACAAGGAACAAGTTGAATCCATACTTGCTATAATCTGCCCTGATAAATTTTCTATTTTAAAATTTAATAGACTATCATTAATTAAAAATTTCTGGCATTTGCGCCGTCGACCTAGAGATGCAATTTTATTCATGCTTATGCTAGTTACATTTATATATTAATGAAGAGATTATTTGACATTACACTTGGTTTATTACTACTACCTATTTTACTTGTACCGATGATTATTATTGCCGTATTAGTAAGGTTAAGCTCAGAAGGACCTATTATTCATTGGTCTGATCGAGTTGGAAAAAATAATATTATATTTAAAATGCCAAAATTTCGCACTATGCACTCAGAATCACCAAATATTGCCTCAAATCTATTAAATAATCCTGAAGACTATGTAACAAGTATCGGTAGCTTTCTTCGTAAATCAAGTTTAGATGAGATTCCACAAATTATTTCTGTTATAAAAGGTGACATGAGTATTGTTGGACCTAGACCAGCACTTTTTAACCAGTATGATTTAATTAGACTACGAGCTGAAAATGGTATTGATCAATTAGCACCTGGAGTTACCGGTTGGGCTCAAGTCAATGGTAGGGATGACCTTACAACTGTTGAAAAAGTTGCTTTTGATATTGAATATTTGAATAGAATATCATTTTTTTTTGATCTTATAGTCTTATGGAAATCAATATCTATCTTGATTACTCGTAAAAATATTTCACATTAAATGCGATTCAACTAATAAGATATATGGATATGAATAAATTTATAAAAAATAATAAATTATTAATCGCTTACTTACATGACATTACAGTTGTTTTCTTTGCATGGGTTCTTTCATATTTGCTTCGATTTAATTTTGATATTCCGGATATTCACTACAATCAAATGTGGAAGATTTTCCCATTCGTTATAGTGCCTTTATCTATATTTTTTATATATATAGGTTTATATAGAGGTTTGTGGAGGTTTGCTAGCCTTCATGATTTAAGAAGAATTATTGTAGGAGCAATATTTTCATTTTTCTTGCTTGTGTTAATAAGTTTTGCGATAAGCAAACAACTGATTATACCCCGTTCGATTTTAGTAATATTTCCTATTCTTTTAATTTTTTTATTAGGAATAAATCGTTTTCTTTATAGGTTTTATAAAGAGGGCTTCCTGATGAGCCGTAAAAAAGGTGAGCCAATATTAATTTTAGGGGCAGGACCACTGGGTATTGCTCTCTCAAAAGAATTGATAACTAATAAAGAGTTTAACGTTATAGGTTTTCTTGATGATGATTCATCCCTTCATAATAGAGAAATTAATCATATTAAAATATTAGGAAATATTGATTACTTACAAGAAGTTGTTGGACTCCATGGTGTTAAACAATTAATTGTTGCTGTCCCACCAACTAATAAGTTAGAGAGAAAAAAATCTTTAATACTAGCTGCCAAGCTTAAAATTAAGACATTGGTTGCGCCATCTGTGGCTGAATTAGTTAGCGGAAAATTAACGTTTTCTCATCTTCGTAATATTGAGGTGGCAGATCTTCTAGGTAGAGAAATAGTAGATCTAAATACTAAACTCATAAGGGAAGAGTTAAAGGGTAAGAAGATACTACTAACAGGTGCAGGCGGCTCTATTGGGTCTGAATTATGTCGGCAGATAATTAATTTTAAACCAGATATGCTAATTTGCTTTGATATTTCTGAGCTAGCACTTTATCAATTAGAAGAGTCATTAAAGGCAAAATTCCCAGCAAATAAGTTTGTTTTCTTGCTAGGAGATATTAAAAATTCATTACTTCTAGACAAGGTATTAACTCAATATAAGCCTGATATTGTTTTTCATACAGCAGCTTATAAGCACGTCCCTTTGGTAGAGAATGATAATGTATCAGAGGCATTTAATAATAATGTGGTGGGTACATACAATTTAGCAAAATCTTGTAAAAGCGCCAACGTTAAGAAATTTATTTTGATATCAACGGATAAAGCAGTTAACCCAACTAACGTTATGGGAGCATCAAAACGTTTAGCAGAAATGGTGTGTGAGGGCTTACAAGAAGTTATTGGAACAAAATTTGTTATAGTTAGATTTGGCAATGTTCTTGATAGCAGTGGCAGTGTTATACCAAAATTTAGATCACAGATTTCGTCTGGCGGCCCTATAACAGTTACTCACCCCGAAATTACACGTTTTTTTATGGCAATACCAGAAGCAGCTCAGTTAGTTATGCAGGCTTCAGTTATGGGGGCGGGCGGTGAAATATTTGTTTTAGATATGGGAGCACCTGTACGTATCGTAGACCTAGCTAAAAATATGATTAACCTATCTGGCTTAAGTGAAGATCAAATAAAAATTAAATTTACAGGTTTGAGGCCTGGAGAAAAGCTATACGAAGAAATACTGATAGACGGCGAAAATATTTTACCAACTAGACATAAGAAAATTTTTATTGCAAATACAAAAAATATTTCTTTTGGTTGGGTTGAATCATTAATATTATGGGTAAGTAGCTTACCAGGGAAAAAAGAAATAATTATTAAGCGTGAATTAAAAAAATGGGTGCAAGAGTATCACCAAAATAAATAAAGGCTCATTATAATTCTAATATTTGTTCAATCTTTGTGATGTCTCTGTAAATCTCTACTTTTCTCCAGTCCCCTTCTTCTCCATAGCCGTATGTTGCCCTTATAAATTTTAGATTATTATTATTTGCCGTAATTCCATCGTTATCAGTATCGCCAACAAAATAAGCCTCACAAAAGCTTTTATTGTCAGCAAGTAATTCCATGAGCATTTCTGATTTATTTTTGTGTTGAGGAAATACATCCCTGCATGCCACCCAATCAAAATACTTACTCCACCCATAGTGCCCTATAAGTTTTTTTGTGGGGGCTGATCTCTTATTTGTTGCAATCGCCATCTTATCGCCACGCTCATATAATTTTTTAAGCACAATATCTGTATTCGGGTATATTAATGTCTCAAGAATTATCTTGTCGTCATATTCTTTGACAAAGCTATCTTTAAATTTTGGAAGTAAATACATTAATTCTTTACCCAGAATTTCGATGCTCGTATCGCTGAGAGTAGGCCCAATTTGAATATCTTGGGCTATGTTTATTCTACTAGGAGCTATAGCCTTAGTTACTTTAATGTAACATTCTTTTATTGCTGGCTCTGAGTCAATAAGGGTCCCATCAAAATCAAAAATCCAATATTTCGGCATTTATAATGTTACCCATTCATTATTTTTTATGCTTTTTTGGATGCCTTCTAATGTTTTTACATTCCAAATTGCATCATTATTTGATAACTTACACTTAACACTTCTTTGTATAACTTCATTAAAATGCTTTATCTCTAACTCAAAATGATTGGCAGTAGGAACTATTTCTTCTTGAATACCAGACTTTTCTGTTGAATAAATTATTTTGGCTGGTAGATTTTCAGGTTGCCAAATAATAGGACATTTTGCTCTGCCCAGTGGACCAAATACTTCAAATTCTGATCTTCTTGTACATTCAAAGCTAATATCAAATGAGGATTTTTTGTTATCTCCGAAATCTATCATGCCAGTCGTTGAAATATCTGCTCCGTGTTCATTCAGCTTGGATTGAGCATATACACGAATAGGGTTTTCCTTGAAGCAGTGCCTTAGCGTATGAATTGCATAAGGACCAATGTCCCAGAGAGCGCCACCACCATTTCTCATACTTCGATTAATGCGATAGAAGCGTGCCGGCTGTATTGGAAATGAAAACATGGAGTAAGCGTAATTTATATCTCCCAAAATATTAGATTGAATCATATTTTTTATACGATCAAACTGAGGATGAAATGCGTACATAAATCCTTCCATAATTTTAACGTTATGATTTTTTGCTTCATTAATTAATGCTTCAACATCACTTACCTTTAGTGCCATTGGCTTTTCTATGAGAACATGTTTTTTTGCACGAATACACTTTAATGCAGGCTCAACATGCTCTTCATTAGCCATGGGAATATATACAGCATCAATTCTTTCATGATTAATTACAGAATCTAGACCATCAAAGCATTGAACTTGATCTTCAAGTTCTGGTGCATTTTTAATAAGGCATTCTATTGCAGCATTAGGTCGACGACTTCCAATGGCTATGAGTTCGCCATTGGTTGCATTTGCAATAGCAGGAAGTAGCCGCTCATTTACTCGTGCTGCACCTAATATTCCCCATCTTACTTTAGCCATTATCCAGGCTCCTATTTTTATTTTTTGAAAGTTTTTTTCCGATATGCGACTCTCCTCTAGCTTTTGCTAATAATATCTGTTTTTGACGTTCTTCGACACTATCTATTTTTTCTTTTGTAAGTTTATTAAAGCAGTATGGACAAGAGACCCCAGGACTATATTCATGGCTCTTTACTTCATTAGGAGACAATGGGTGCCGACAAGCAAAGCATTGGTCATAATCTCCCTCTAATAAATTATGAGTAACTGCTACTCGCTGATCAAAAACAAAACATTCTCCTACCCATAAGCTTTGCTCCTCCGGAACCTCTTCAAGGTATTTTAGGATTCCACCTTGTAGGTGGTATACATTATCAAAGCCTCTTTCAAGCATAAGTGAAGTTGCTTTTTCACATCGAATACCACCTGTGCAGAACATGGCTATCTTCTTATCTTTACCTGACGTTAATTTCTTATCAATATATTTAGGAAACTCTCTAAAGGTTTCGGTATTTGGATTTATAGCCCCTTTGAATGTTCCAATATGAACTTCATAACTATTACGTGTATCGATGACGATAGTATCTGGATCAGAAATAAGCTGATTCCAATCGGATGGTTTTACATATTGTCCAACTTTTTTTATTGGGCTTACTCCAGGAACCCCCAGAGCTACGATTTCTTTCTTAAGCCTTACTTTCATTCTATAAAAAGGATTGTTCGAGGCCCACGACTCTTTATGGGTAAGGCCTATAAATTTTTTATTAAATAGAGGACTAGTTTTAATGTATTTATGAAATGCTCGAACACCTTTTTCGTCTCCTGATAATGTACCATTAATTCCTTCATTAGCGAGTAAGATAGTCCCTTTAAGCATTTGATCGTCACAGAATTTTTGAATACCGGGTTGAAGGTCTTGGTAATCATTTAATTCTACAAAATGATAGAAAGTTGAAGTTAGGAATGAGCTCATAGTTTATTCATTTATTTTATGGCTGAAAAGTGTTATTTTAACGCTCTTTTATTAATTTTAAATTGTTTCGGAGAATATACATGGCAATAGAGCAAACATTATCAATTATTAAGCCAGATGCTGTTAAAAAAAACGTAATTGGGGAAATTTATTCCCGTTTTGAAAAAGCGGGACTCAAAATTGTTCAAGCTCAGATGATTGAGCTATCAAAGGAAGAAGCTGAAGGTTTTTATGAAGTTCATAAAGAGCGCCCTTTCTTTAATGATTTAGTTAGCTTTATGATTTCTGGCCCAGTTATGATTCAGGCACTTGAGGGTGAAAATGCAGTTTTAAAAAATCGTGAGCTTATGGGAGCTACAAACCCTAAAGAAGCAGAGCCAGGCACTATTCGTGCTGATTTTGCTGAAAGTATTGATGCAAATGCTGTTCATGGGTCTGATTCAGCAGAAAATGCTAAAATTGAAATTGATTACTTTTTTGGCTAAATATTTAATTGGACAACTTACTTGAGTTTAATCGTCAACAATTAATAGACTATATCCAGAAGTTTGGACATAAACCCTATCGAGCGAAGCAGTTATTGAGGTGGATTTACCGCCGTGGAGAGGGTCGTTTTGATGAGATGACGGATGTTGCAAAGTCCTTCAGGCTAACCTTGAAGGAATCATCATCTATTATTACGCCTGAAATTAGCTTTGATCATCTTTCTGAAGACGGTACTCGTAAATGGCTATTAAACGTAGGAGAAAAAAATGGGATTGAGAGTGTATTTATTCCCGAGGAGGATCGAGGAACTCTCTGTGTTTCATCGCAAGTTGGTTGCGCACTTGAGTGCACATTCTGCTCTACTGGAAGACAAGGCTTCAATCGTAATTTAACGGCTGGTGAAATTATTGGGCAATTGTGGTTGGCTAATAAAATGCTTCGCGACCAAGATATCTATTGTGACTTAGAGCCTGAAGGTCGAATAATTACTAATGTTGTAATGATGGGTATGGGGGAGCCTCTTGCTAATTATAAGCATGTGGTTCAATCATTGGAAATGATGCTAGACGATCAAATTTATGGATTAAGTCGCAGGAGAGTAACTTTATCAACTAGCGGATTAGTTCCAGCTATGGATAAATTAAAAGAAGATTGCCCTGTTGCTCTTGCAGTTTCTCTGCATGCTCCAGACGATCAATTAAGAGATCAGATTGTTCCTATCAATAAAAAATATCCAATAAAAGAGTTAATGGCTGCCTGCCAAAGGTATATTAACAAAGCACCTCGTGATTTTGTGACGTTTGAGTATGTAATGTTAAAGGGAATTAATGATTCAATAGCCCAGGCCAATTCTCTAGTAAAGCTTGTTAAAGATACTCCTTGTAAATTTAACTTAATTCCTTTTAATCCTTTTCCAAATAGCGGATATTTATGTTCAGATAAACAAGTAATTAATGAATTTAAATCTGTTCTTATGGAGGCGGGCATTATTACAACTATAAGAAAAACAAGAGGAGACGATATTGACGCCGCTTGTGGACAGCTTGCTGGCCAAGTTCAAGATAAAACAAAACGATCAAAAAAAATTAACTGGGTTACTCATGATTAAAAAAAATACAATTCAGGTCATGGTTGGTAATGTTGCTGTTGGAGGTGGTGCTCCTATTGTGGTCCAATCAATGACAAATACTGATACCGCTAGTCATGCTGATACAACTAAACAAATATTCGATCTTTGGAAAGCAGGGTCTGAAATTGTTCGACTTACAGTTAATGATGAGGATTCAGCTAAGCAGGTCTCAAGAATAAAAAATAATCTACTTGCTCTCGGTTGCGATGTACCATTAGTGGGAGACTTTCACTATAATGGCCACAAACTTTTAACCAAATATCCTGATTGTGCTAAATCTCTTGATAAGTATCGAATTAACCCAGGAAATGTAGGGAAAGGGGCTAAAAGAGACGAGCAATTTTCCACTATGATTAAGTTGGCTATGGATTATGGCAAGCCGATTCGGATAGGGGTAAATTGGGGCAGCTTGGATCAAATACTACTTAAAAATTTGATGGATGAGAACGCTAAATTAGACAATCCTTTGTCGGCCAATAAAGTAATGAAGGAAGCGTTAATTAGATCAGTCTTAGATAGTGCTGATATGGCTCAAAAAATAGGTCTTTCAAAAGAAAAGATAATTGTTTCATGTAAGGTTAGTGATGTGCAGGATTTGATAGAAATATACACACAACTTTCCAAGCGATGCAATTACCCGCTTCATCTGGGTTTGACTGAGGCAGGAATTGGTACCAAGGGTATAGTAGGCTCGTCTGCAGCTATGGGGTACCTTTTACAGCATAACATTGGCGATACGATTCGTATGTCTTTAACCCCTAATCCTGGAGAATCTAGAACTACCGAAGTAATTGTTGCTCAAGAGCTCTTACAAACTATGGGAATTCGATCTTTTACCCCATTAGTAACAGCCTGTCCTGGATGCGGTAGAACTACCTCAACATATTTTCAGGAGCTTGCAGGAAATATACAAAATTTTCTACGTGAATCTATGCCAGAATGGAAAAAAAACTATGTAGGTGTTGAAGAGATGAAAGTTGCTGTTATGGGTTGTGTTGTAAATGGACCAGGAGAGTCAAAAATGGCCAATTTAGGTATCAGCTTGCCTGGGACAGGAGAGGTTCCAATTGCACCTGTTTTTGAGGATGGAGAAAAAACAGTTACTTTAAAAGGTGATAATATTAGTTTGGAATTCAAGGGAATTATCTCCCAATACATTGAGCGGAAATATAAAAAAAGATTATAATCTATGGCAAAAAAATTTCAATCTATCAAAGGGTTTTATGATGTTGGTCCAGACCGACAACGACTCTGGCGCTTTTTTGAGAAAGAAGCATTAAAAGTTCTAGATCAGTACTCTTTTGAGGAAATTGGGTTACCTATTGTTGAGCCAACAGGCTTATTTGTTGAGGGGGTAGGGACGCATACGGATATTGTTGAAAAGGAAATGTACAGCTGGCAGGATAAGCTAAATGAAGACAAGCTTACGTTAAGGCCAGAGGGAACCGCAGGCTGTGTTAGGGCAGTTATTGAGAATAGTCTTACTTATAATGGACCTATCAAACTATTTTATCGTGGCCCAATGTTTCGCCATGAAAATGTTCAAAAAGGACGGCAAAGACAATTCCATCAATTAGGAGTTGAATCATTTGGAATTAAGTCCTCAGATGCAGATGCAGAACAAATTGTCCTCTTAAGCCGCTTATTTAAAAATCTAGGACTATCTAACATTCGATTAGAGCTTAATACAATTGGAGATACAGAGGATAGAAGCCTATACAGGGACTCACTAATTAAATATTTTGAAGAGCATAAGGGTAAATTAGATGACGACAGCCTTAGAAGATTGCATGAGAATCCTCTTCGCATTCTGGATAGTAAGAATCCAGCTATGCAAACATTACTTAATGAAGCGCCAAAATTAGTTAATTATATTTCTGATGATGCAAGAACTCATTTTGACTTTCTCTGTCAAAATTTGGAAGCAAATAAAATAGACTATGTAATAAATCATCGACTGGTAAGGGGTCTAGATTACTATAACAGAACAGTATTTGAATTTGTTACTAATGACCTTGGCGCTCAGGGAACTGTTGCTGGTGGAGGACGATACGATTATTTAATTCAAAATCTCGGTGGAGCTCATACTCATGCTTGTGGATTTGCCATTGGTATTGAGAGAATTGTTTTGCTCTTGGAGGAAAATACTTCACATCAAAATAAATTTAAGCCTGACATTTATATAGTTAATTTGGGAGGTAAGGCTAGAGCACTCGCATTTTCTGTCGCTGAAGAACTCCGGGATCTGGATGTTAATACCGCCCTGAATTTAGAGGGGAGTAGCTTTAAATCGCAAATGAAAAAAGCAGATAAAAGTGGAGCAAAAATAGCACTAATTATTGGTGATAATGAGGTCGAGAACAATGAAATACAGGTGAAATTTTTACGAAAAGACTTACCTCAAGCCAGTATTAGTTATAATGATGCAGGTTTATACATTAAAGAAAATTTATAAAAATTGAAAAATAACATATTAGAAATCAGTAATTTAAAAGTTTTTCCTAAGGTAAATACTGAAAAAAAACTTGTTAACTCTATCACTTTTAATGTTCAGCGTGGAAAAACAACTTGCATTGTCGGGGAATCAGGAAGTGGCAAGAGCCTGACAGCTTTATCTATTATGCAATTACTTTCCCAGCAACTTGACTTGTCTGGAAAAATTTTATTTAAAGGTTCTAATCTTTGTAAAATGGACTCAGAAACTATAAGAAGGAAGCGGGGAAATGAGATTGCTATGATTTTCCAGGAGCCAATGACCTCTCTCAACCCAGTTCTAACAATTAGATACCAAATTGAAGAATCAATTATGGTGCATACCAATTTATCAAAAAAGCAATTAGGTATTCGCGTTAATGAATTATTAAACCTTGTTGCCATTAACCCCGATAGAGCCAATAGTTATCCAGACGAGTTATCTGGTGGTCAAAGACAGAGGGTTATGATTGCGATGGCTATGTCATGTAATCCAGATTTATTGATTGCTGATGAGCCAACAACTGCATTAGATGTAACAGTTCAGTCACAAATTTTAGAACTTTTAGGCCAGTTAAAGAAAAAATTAAAGATGTCAATGTTGTTTATTACTCATGATTTTGGTGTTGTTTCAGATATTGCTGACGATGTAATAGTAATGTACCAAGGTAAGATTGTTGAGCAAGGCCCTGTAGATTTAATCTTAAATAAACCAAAGCATCCTTACACTAAAGCTTTGTTACAATGCGTTCCAGATGCTCTAGGGAAAAAAACTTTAAAACCTATTGACTATAAGAAGCTTGAGAGAGCCATGGCTGCTATATGAGTTACCTTCTTTCGGCTAAAAATCTTTCTAAGCAATACACTCAAACTCAGGGGTTTTTTTCTAGAAAAAAAACTGTAATTAATGCGCTAGATAACGTTTCTTTAAATATTAAAAAAGGCTCAACTCTTGCCATTGTTGGTGAGTCTGGAAGCGGAAAATCTACCTTAGCTAGATCATTGATTCGCTTAGTGAATATTGACAAAGGCCAGATAATATTTGATGGTAAAGATTTTTTGAGCCTTAAATCTAGTGCTTTAAAAATTATGAGAAAAAATATCCAAATGATTTTTCAGGATCCTTACGCCTCACTTAACCCACGAATGAAAATTCAATTGATTATGGAGGAGCCTTTATTAGTTCATAACGTGGGTGCAAAGATAATAAAACAAAAAATTGATGTAATGATTAAAAGAGTAGGTTTAAATATTTCTGATTTAGATAAATACCCACATCAATTTTCGGGTGGCCAAAGACAGAGGATTGGTATTGCAAGAGCTTTAATATTAGAGCCTAAATTAGTAATATGTGATGAACCAGTTTCCGCTCTTGATGTTTCCGTTCAGGCGCAAATCGTCCAGCTATTAAAGTCGCTCCAAAAAGAATTTGGCCTAACATATCTTTTTATAACCCATGACCTCAGAATTGTTCGTCATATTGCTGATGAAGTTGTTGTTATGAGGCATGGAAAGGTAGTTGAAACCGGAAAAACTGATATAATTTTCCAAAATCCAAAAACGTCATACACTAAGAAATTACTCGCCTCAATACCAGGCATCAAGAAACCTACTTAAAGGACCAAAAGATGGCACTCGAACCAGAACAAATTGAAAAAGAAATTAACATTGATAAGGTGCAAAAAATCTGGGATAAATATAAGCTCATAATACTAATTACAATTGTAATTATAATTACTGTCTTCATTGGGTCCCAAGTTTATATGTCTAGCGTTAAGAAAAGTAATGAAGTGGCCTCACAGATTTACCAACAAATTATTATGGAAAATATTGATAACATTGACATAATTAAAGAAGGAGTAGCTCAATTAAAAGAAAATCATTCCGCAACACCTTATTCCTCAAGAGGAGCAATTTTCTTAAGTCGCTCGCTAATAAATAAAAATATGAATGATGAGGCTGTTGTTGAATTATTATGGGCATCTAAAAATGCTAATGAGAAATCAATTGAATCATTGTCACTTTATTCTCTCTCTAATATCTATCTAGCTTCCAAGAACCTTGAAGACGCTATGACAACAGCCAACAAAATTTCCACTCCAGGATATATAGGTCTGAAAAATGATCTATTGGGTGATATTTATATTGCAGGCAATGATAAGGAGAAGGCTAGAATAAGTTATGAGGCCGCATTAAATTTTTATTTAAATAAAAGTGAGCTTGCAAAAGTTATCCAAACAAAAATAGATGCAATTGGTCAATGAAGCAGTTTTTTGCATCGATTCTCCTTATTTTATTATCCGGATGTTTCATAGGTCCCCTAAAAGAACTTAAATACCAGGTAGAGGATGCCTGGGAGTCTGACCCGCAAAGTAAACCACCGACTGAACTTTTTGATATCGTTAACAGTAAAAAAATTTCTCGTTTATGGACTGTCGATGTAGGTAGTGAAAGTCTCTGGGAAATTGATAAAAAATCACATGAAATTCACACACTTGATATGTTTGTTTATGAGGATTTCTTATTTACCCTTAATCATGATGGTGTAATCAAAAAATTTGACGTGATTAGTGGAGACTTAATATGGAAGAAAGACTTTAATTTTAAAGTTTCTTCAGGTCTGGCTGGCGATAGTGATTTTCTCTATTTTGTAACAAGTGAGGGATATTTGTGGTGTTTGAACCATGATGGTAAGAATCTATGGAAAACATACACTGGAGGACAGGTTCTCGTTAGCCCCATGCCCAATACTTCATTTGTGACAGTAAAGTTAAATTTTAATAAATTTGTTCAGATAAACAACATTGATGGCACAATAATGTGGACCTACCGAGCGCAAACCCCACCCTTAACAATTAATTCTCAAGGAAAAATGTCATTTTCTGATGGGTTAATTTATTCTGGTTTGCCTGGTGGTAAATTAATCGCTATTGAGGCTAAAACAGGCTTGTTAATATGGGAAGCAACTGTTGCTCAGTCTAGAGGAGTTACAGAAATTGAGCGGGCTAATGACGTAACAAGCCAGTCAATGATTGACGGACCAATTATTTACTCAATTTCAAGTAAGGGAAAGATTGCTGCTATTGATAGACGAACATCCCAGACTGTTTGGGATCGAACTCTTTCAAGTTTTGCAGGGCTAAATTTATATGGTAATGATATTATTGTTGTGCACGTAAGTAGCTCTATTTATTCATTGAAGAATGATGCTGGAAAAACAAATTGGAGGAATGCAGATTTACAGTACAGAAATATTGGAAGAGGGGTTATTGTCGGAGATTTTATTGCTACAGGGGATTTTGATGGTTACATTCATTTTGTTAGCCTTTCCGATGGAAAAATAACTAATAGAATCCAATTATCCGATTCACAAATTCTCGATAACATTATTAATATTAGTGATACCAAGCTAATTGTTATGGATGCTAATGGTAAGATTTACTGCCTAGAAATAAATTCATTATGAAAACTATAGTTATCGTCGGTCGTCCTAACGTTGGAAAATCTAGTCTTTTTAATCGACTAACCAAAACACGCGATGCAATCGTTGCAGACATGCCTGGCCTGACCCGTGACCGGCATTATGGAAGATTAAATATTGAAGACCACCAGTTTTTATTAGTTGATACAGGTGGTTTTGAGCCAAATAAAAAAGCCGGTATTCAAAAAGAAATGGCGTTACAAACTCGGCTTGCTATTGATGAAAGTGATGTCCTATTGTTTATAGTTGATGTTAGGGAAGGTTTGCACCCTATAGATCAGCATATTGCTGATGTAATAAGAAAAAATGATAAGCCTAAAGTGCTTCTAATTAATAAGGCGGAAGGCATGCAGGATGATATTGTAGCTGCAGATTTCTATTCCCTTGGATTTAGGTCTCACTTGTCAATATCTTCAGCACATGGAGATGGAATTTCTCAATTAAAAGATTATTTAGTTGAGCATGATGATTCGTCTGAAAAATTTATTCATAACCAAAAGATTCCTAAGATTGCTATTGTGGGACGCCCAAACGTTGGTAAATCAACGTTAATTAACTCATTAATGGGGGAGGAACGGTTTATTGCCTTTGATAAACCAGGAACAACAAGAGACGCTGTATCTGTAAACTTTACATACCGCGAGAATACATTCACCTTAACTGATACTGCAGGTATTCGTAAAAGGGGTAAAGTTTTTGAATCTGTTGAAAAATTTTCTGTCATCAAAACATTAAACGCTATTGAAAACTCGAATGTAAGCATTTTAGTTGTAGATTCCAGGGATAGTATTTCTGCTCAAGACATGCATATATTGGCTTATATTCTTGAGTCGGGAAAATCATTAGTAATTGCTCTTAATAAATGGGATGATATTTCCAGTTACGATAAAGATCGTATTAAGGCCGAAATTGATAAAAAATTACCATTTGTAAGTTTCGCCGAGAAAGTATTTATATCTGCTATTAAAAAGACTGGACTCCACTCACTCATGAAGTCAGTAATAAAAGCTCATGAATCTGCTTTAGTAAAATTTACAACCCCTCAGCTTAATGCCATTCTGGAGAATGCGTTAATTGGTCACCCACCTAAAATAATAAAAGGAATCAGACCAAAGCTTAAATATGCTCATCAAGGAGGAATGAATCCGCCAACGATTGTTGTTCATGGTAATCATCTTTCTGAGATTAAAAAAGATTATTTAAGGTACTTAGAGTCATTTTATCGAAAAGCATTTGACCTAACAGGAACACCTTTAAGAATTGAGTTAAAGAATTCAGATAACCCTTACGATGTAAAGGCTGAAGTTAAATCTAAAAAAACTGGGTTGGTAACAAGAAGAAGAAGAATTGATGAGATTAGAAAAAAAAGAGACGCGAAAAAAAATAAATTACGTTAAAGTTTTTTTTATTTATCATAAATGCTTTCCCAAAACCTCCACCAATCTCTTTTTTTACCCGAAGATTTTTGTTCTTGAAATTTACTTTTAGGGTAATTTTTTTCTAAAACACGTTCAGTATCTTTTTTAAGGTCTTCAATCCCTAAGTTTTCATAGGCACTAATTTGTATAACTAGAGCTTCTTCTTGATGTACTGATTGTCGATAATTCTCCAGCACATATTTAGCGCGATTTAGCGCAGCCACATAAGCATGTTTTTTCATATAATAGCGAGCAACATGAAGCTCTCTCTCTGCAATTTTATTCATAAGATAGCTCATGCGAGTAATTGCATCATCATAATATTTACTTTTCGGGAAGACTAATGTTAATTCTTTTAGCGCCTGGAATGATTTTTCTAGCTGACTTACGTCCCGATCACTTATATCCTGCATAGAAAGTTTATCAATAAGCCCTCGATCTTTAAACATTACAACTCCTCTGAGATAGTATGCATAATCCATTGAGGGGTGATTTGGGTATGAGCGAATAAACTTTTCAAGCATACCTATTGCTTCTGCTTCCCGAAAGAAATTTTTATATGCGTAAGCAAGATTGAGTTTTATTTGCGGGGCTAATTTCGAGTTTGGAAAACGTTTCTCAGCCCGCTCAAGATAATCAATTACTTTAAGCCAATCTCTATTCGCGGCAAAATTTTCTGATTGCTGTAATATCCAGAGATCACTTCGTCCAGTTGTTTCATCAAACTCTGTGGGCTCCCCAAAAATAAAACAACCAGACAATAATGCTGATAAGATTAAACTTAGAAATAATTTAGTGGTTGTGGATTTGTTCATTTAAGAAGAATTATACATTATGATATCTGAGAAAAAAGAATTTAAAGTGCCAATTGAGCTTGGTGGAACAAGGATTGATAGTGTTATTCAATCTTTATTGCCAGAATTTTCTCGTACTCGCATTCAGAAATGGATTAAAGATGGTTATGTAAAAGTTGATAGTTTACACATACACCCCAAAAAAAAGATTATCGGAGGAGAATATATTGAAATTGAAATTCAACCTGATGAACAATCTTACCAATTTGAGCCTGAACAAATTCCTCTCGATATTGTTTTTGAAGATGATTATATTTTAGTTATTAATAAACCATCTAACTTAGTTGTTCATCCAGCTGCGGGAAATTGGTCTGGAACTCTGCTAAATGCGATTTTAAACCACTTCCCATCAAACAAAAATTTACCAAGAGCCGGAATTGTTCATCGTCTTGATAAAAATACAACTGGTTTAATGGTCGTAGCTAAAGATGAAGTATCACAACAACATCTTGTTAGGCAGTTACAGAGTAAAAGTGTTAACCGTGAATATAGAGCTATTGTATGGGGGCAGGTTTGGAAAAATAAATCTATTAATGAGCCAATTGGTCGCCATCCTTCAGTAAGAGTTAAAATGGCAGTAAATAAGATTAATGGTAAAGATTCCATTACTCATTATGAGGTTTTAGAGCGGTTTGGTTTACATTCATATCTTCGTTGTAATCTTGAGACTGGAAGAACACATCAAATTAGAGTTCATATGCAGTTCAATGATTCACCGATAGTCGGTGACCCTGTATATGGACTTAAAAAAATTATACCAATAAAAAATATGACCTCTGACCTAAGAAAGGCTGCATTAGAGTTTGATCGTCAAGCTTTACATGCAATTGGTCTAGGCTTGATTCACCCCTTTACAAATGAACCCATGAAATGGGTAATAGATTTGCCTGAAGATATGAAAGCTCTTTTAGATGTAATTCGCAACGAAGTCATTCCAGTAAAAGAAGCTTTTAAATTTGATAGCATGTATGTTGATGACCCGGTTGATCAAGGGGCTGAGGAAATATATTTTGATTATGAAGATGATGAATGATAATTACTTTTATCCTAAATGGAATGTACCTAATAATATAAAATCAATTCAAACACAGCGCCAATCTGGTTCTAGTAGTGGTTGTTTTTCAAGCTTTAATTTAAGCTATGATGTTGGTGATAATCAAACATCAGTCAACAGGAATCTAATAACTTTAAACTCTTACCTTCCAGCCAGCCCTTATTGGCTAAATCAAATTCATGAGAATATTGCTATTGAGTTACCATGCGATAAAAGCCTTTTAGATGCTGACGCCTCTTTTACAATGCAAAAAAAAATTGTTTGTGCTGTCAGAACGGCAGATTGCTTGCCTATTCTTTTAACAAATGTGAATGGTGACTTTGTATCAGCAATTCATGCTGGGTGGCGAAGTTTAGCATCAGGCATTATTGAAAATACATTAAATAAAGTTAAATCAAAAAGTCAAATAATCGCATGGCTTGGCCCGTCTATAAGTGAGAGCTCTTATGAGGTAGGGGAACAAGTATATGATATATTTACTCAAAATGACCCTGATAGTAAATGCGGATTTAAAAAGTTACGAACTAATAAATATCTATTAGATCTCCCAAAAATAGCTTTAGTTAAATTAAGGAAAAAAGGTGTTTCTAAATTATTTGGCGCAGGTGTAGATGAATCATTTTGTACGTACCGTGATAATGACTCATTTTATTCTTATCGTCGAGATGGTTCAACAGGTAGAATGGCTTCATTGATATGGATTGATTCTTAACTTACCCTATCATCTTCTGAAACTTCAAACTATAATATGCGCAATTTATGATTAATATGACAACATTTTTTTGGATTATCGGTACCTGTCTTGCAGGTGGATTTTTAAGTTTATTATTTGCCTTTCTTTTTTTTAAAAAGGCCAACATTAATATTGTTACAAATATGGTTAGTTTGTCGGTTGGAACTATGCTTGGTGCCGTCTTTCTAGAAATACTTCCACATGCATTAGAGCAGGCCACTGACTATCATGACACTATGTTTATAGTATTAATTGGTTTGTTAATATTTTTTACCTTAGAAAAGTTATTGATTTGGCGTCACTGTCATGGAGATCATTGTGAAACTCATTCACATGACGCGCAACTTAAGCACAAAAAAAGTGGGAGCCTTGTTCTTATAGGTGATTTATCGCATAACTTTATCGATGGAATGCTTATAGCTACTGCATTCTTGTTTGAAATTCAATTAGGGCTGGTTACTGCTTTGGCGATTTATGCTCATCAAATTCCACAGGAAATGGGGAATATATCTATATTTGTCCATAAAGGCCTGAAAAAAAATAAAGCTATTTTGTTGAATGTGATTGCAAACATCTCAATGACTGCAGGTGCTGTAATCACTTATATTTTAATTGATTCCGCTGGTCATATACTTCCTATTTTGCTGGCCTTCACAGCATCAAACTTGATTTATGTTGCTGTATCTGACCTTATTCCAGGGCTGCACAAAAGAACTCAAATAAAAGAGTCATCAATGCAAATTGCTATGATTCTTGTAGGTGTATTTATCATTTATATTTTCCATCTCTTCCTACATTAAGATGACAACAAAACTCGATTACCATTCACCAAAAATTGGTTTTATATCGCTTGGCTGTCCAAAAGCCGGATCAGATACTGAAAAAATGCTAAGCAAGATTAAGGCAGAAGGTTATGAAATTGCTAGTAATTATAAGGACTCTGAATTAGTTATTGTAAATACATGCGGTTTTATTGATAGTGCGGTAGAGGAGTCACTTGACGCAATATCAGAGGCGCTAGACGAAAATGGTAAAGTTATTGTGACTGGCTGTTTGGGTGAAAGAAAGGAGGTGATTGAAGCACGGTTTGATAATCTTCTAGCTATTACTGGATCTGAGGCATATAAAGAAGTTATGGACGCCGTACACTTGCATGCTCCTAAGCCTATTAATCCTCATATTGATCTAATCCCACCACAAGGAATACGCCTAACTCCTAAGCATTACGCTTACATAAAAATCTCAGAGGGATGCAATCATAAATGTACTTTTTGCATTATTCCTTCTATGCGCGGTAAGCTAGTAAGTAGACCACTAGGAGATATCATGCAAGAAGCTGAAAATCTTGTTAAGTCTGGAGTTTCAGAGTTAATTATCATCTCTCAGGATACCAGCGCATATGGAGTAGATGTCAAATATCGGCCTGGTTTTTGGAATGGCCGCCCTATAAAAACTGATCTATATAACCTAGCTAAAAGCCTTAGTGAGCTCGGTGTCTGGGTGCGATTTCATTATGTTTATCCCTATCCTAATGTTGATCAGCTAATAGAGTTAATGGCCTCTGGATTAATCCTTCCTTATATAGATGTACCATTTCAGCATGCCAATCCTCAAATATTAAAATCAATGAAGCGCCCAGCAAATGCCGAAAATAATCTTGAAAGAATTAATGGTTGGCGCTCAATATGCCCTGATCTAATAATAAGAAGCACATTTATTGTTGGCTTTCCTGGTGAAACAGAGGAGCAATTTAATGATCTCCTTGATTTTCTTCGTTTAGCTCAGTTGGATAGGGTCGGATGCTTTACTTATTCTGACGTCGATGGTGCAACTGCTAATTCCCTAGATAATCAAATTTCAGAGAATGTAAAGCAAGATAGACTTGAACGCTTCATGACAGTTCAGAATGAAATTAGCAAGAAGAAGCTAGTAGATAAGATTGGTTCGGTACAAACCGTTTTGGTAGATGAGGTAGATGGAAAATTTGCTAAAGCCAGATCATATGCTAATGCCCCAGAAATCGACGGTAATATATTCCTTGAAAACCCAGAAGGCTTAGAAGTTGGAGATATGTTAGATGTTAAAATTAAACATTCTGAAGATTATGATTTATATGCAGGGCCTAACTAAACTAGGATGTTGAATACGTGAAAGATGTTATAACAAGATTCGCCCCAAGCCCAACAGGATACCTTCATATAGGAGGTGCAAGGACCGCTCTAATTTCATGGGCGTTTGCAAAAAAGCATAATGGCCAGTTTATTTTGAGAGTCGAGGATACCGATTTAGAAAGATCAACATCTCAGGCCATTGAAGCAATTAAGGATGGTATGCAATGGCTAGGACTTAAAAATGATGGGCCTATTTACTTTCAAACTCACCAGTTTGAAAGGTATACAGAAGTTATCAACAAAATGCTTAATGAGGGCCATGCTTATTATTGTTATTCCTCAAAAGAGGAATTAGATCGATTTAGAGAAGAGAGTATGAGGTTAGGGAACAAGCCAAAGTATGATGGAAAATGGCGGCCAGAAAGTAATAAAGTGCTACCTGATGTCCCTGAAAAAGCTAACCCTGTTATACGCTTTAAAAATCCAACAGAAGGATCTGTCACATGGATAGATTTAGTAAAAGGTAAAATCACTATTAATAATAAGGAGTTAGATGATTTTATTATTGCTCGTTCGGATGGTTCACCTACATATAATTTCTGTGTTGTGATAGACGATTGGGATATGAAAGTTAGTCATGTAATTCGTGGGGATGACCATATAAATAATACCCCAAGACAAATAAATCTTCTTGCCGCATTAGAGGCACCAATACCTTACTATGCGCACCTTTCAATGATTCTTGGTGATGATGGCCAAAAACTATCAAAGCGGCATGGGGCAGTGAGTGTTATGACTTACAAAGATGATGGCTATTTGCCTGAGGCAATTAAAAATTATCTTGCTAGACTCGGCTGGAGTCACGGCGATGATGAGATATTTGATATGTCACAACTTTGTGACTGGTTTGACTTCAAGCATGTTACTTCATCATCAGCTCAATTTAGCAAAGAGAAGCTTGATTGGGTCAACAATCACTATATTAAAAATAAAAATATAAGCGAATTAACCCCCCTTATTAAAGAAGTTTTATTAAAAAATAAGCTTGATAATCTAGATGATAAAATAATAGCTGGCGCGATTAATTTATTTAAGGAAAGAGAAAACAATTTAAATCAATTAGCCGAAAATATAACATTCTTTTTTAAGGCCCCCGAAGCAAAGAAAGAATTAATCGAAAAGTATTTCGATCAAAATACATTTAAACTATTGCGCTTATTTTTCGATGATCTCGATAAGTATGCTTTATCGGACTCGACAGTTAATGACTACATAAAAACTTTTGTTAAATCAAATGAAATTAAATTTCCATTAATTGCTATGCCATTAAGGGTTATCATTGTTGGAAGTGACCAATCTCCAAGTGTTGGTAGTATAATTTCAATTTTATCAATTGATGAATCGGTAAGGCGATACAATGAATTTATCAAAAAATATGACCAATAATTTACAAGACCTATTTTTGAGTCAACTAGTAGATGAAAAGATTTCTGTTTCCATCTATCTTTTGAATGGTATCAAGCTTCAGGGTCTAATTGAATCTTTTGATCAACATGTAATTGTTTTGAATGGCGTGTCTCCACAATTAATATATAAACATGCTGTCTCAACAATAGCCCCCTCACAAAACTTTAAACTGAAGGATGATGGTTCAACTTAATGTTTGAGCTAAACGAAGAAAGTCACGTTGAACGACCGCAAATTGGCGATAAAGCAATTCTTGTTAGTATAAATTTTAATGATATAAATCATCATGAGAATACTGAAGAGCTGATTCAACTATCAGTAAGTGCAGGCTTTGAAGTTTCTGAGTTGGTTACCAGCAAAAGACATACTCCCGACGCAAGGCTTTTTATAGGTTCAGGTAAGGCTGATGAGTTAATTCTGATTAAAGATGCAACAGAGGCCACTACATTAATTTTTAATCATGAACTTACACCTTCTCAGGAAAGAAATCTTGAAAAATTATTAGGTCTTCGAGTTTATGATAGAACTGCACTTATTCTTTATATATTTGCACAAAGAGCAAAAAGCTATGAAGGTAAACTTCAGGTTGAACTAGCTCACCTAGCACATTTATCATCTAGGCTAACTCGTGGATGGAGTCATCTGGAAAGACAAAAGGGAGGTATTGGCGTTAGAGGTGGCCCTGGTGAAAAGCAAATTGAATTAGATCGAAGAATGATTGGTGTTAGGATTAAGCAGTTAAAAGAAAAGCTAAAAAAACTGGATAAACAAAGAGGTATGCAAAGGCGATCAAGAAGAAGGTCCAATGCTCTTTCTGTCTCAATAGTAGGCTACACAAACGCAGGAAAATCAACCCTCTTTAATTATTTAACACACGAAAAAATATTGGCAGAAAATAAATTATTCGCAACATTAGACACCACCTCAAGAAAGTTATTTTTAGAGGAGGGTCATTCTGTAGTGATGTCTGATACCGTAGGGTTTATTAAGAGTCTTCCTACAACTCTAATTGAAGCATTCAAATCTACACTAGAAGAAGCTACAGATTCTGACCTATTGATTCATGTAGTCGATATTAGCAATACTAATAAAGCTGAACAAATAATTCAGGTAGATAAAATTTTAAAGGAAATAAAAGCACACGAGATACCGCAGTTATTAGTATTGAATCAAATTGATAAAATTGATATTAAATCAGGTTATGACCGCGATGAGTATGGTAACATTAATCATATTCAGTTATCAGCAAAAACTGGTAATGGAATTGAATTTTTAAAGAAAGCAATAGTCGAATTTAGTCAAAAACATAAAAATCAAAGAAATGGACAATATGCATAAAATGATAAATAAATTTAAAAATGTACTTGCTGCAGAAGAAGGCCCTCCTGATTTAGACGAACTTTTTAGGGATGTTAAGAGTAAATTAAATTCTTTCCTAGGCGGGAAAAAACGCCAAGGTCCAAGAGGTGTTCCCAACCAACCTAATGATACTAATGGAGCAGATAGTATTCCTGTTGGGCCAATTATTTTAATTGTTGCACTTATTTGGATGGCAACTGGTTTCTATATCGTTGATCAGGGCTCAAGAGGCATTGTATTAAGATTTGGAGAAAATACTGAAATTACTCAGCCAGGCCCAAGATGGCATATACCTTATCCAATTGAAGCAGTTGAAATTGTTAATCAAGAACAAGTTAGAACAATTGAGGTTGGCTATCGATCTTCGGGTTCCTTGGGAACTACTTCACAAGAGCTTCGTGAATCATTAATGTTAACCGGTGATGAAAATATTATTGATCTACAATTTGCGGTTCAATATAACCTTAAGTCAGTTCAAGATTATCTCTTCAATAACCGTTCCGCAGATGGTTCTGTTAGAGGTGCTGCTGAGACAGCTATTCGTGAAATTGTAGGCAAAAATGAAATGGATTTTGTCTTGTATGAAGGGCGCGAGGAAATAGCAATTAAAACCAAAGATTTGATGCAGGATATCTTAGACCGCTACATCACTGGTATCAACATCAACAGTGTCACAATGCAGAATGCTCAGCCACCAGAACAAGTTCAAGCTTCCTTTGATGATGCAGTTAAGGCCAAGCAAGATCTTGAGCGACAAAAAAATGAAGGCCAAGCCTACGCAAATGATATTATTCCTAAAGCAAAAGGTAGTGCTGCAAGGCTTCTAGCTGAAGCTAATGGGTATAAAGTTTCTGTTGAAAATGAAGCCAAAGGTAACGCAAGTAGATTTGATCAAATTTTGACCGAATACAAAAGAGCACCTGAGGTAACAAGAAAGCGACTATTTTTAGAGGCACAAGAAAAAATTATGTCAGCAGTATCTAAAGTAATTGTTGATCAAAAAGAATCTAATAGTCTGCTTTACCTCCCTCTAGACAAGATTATTGGGCAGAAAAGAGAGCTTAACTATGACCAAAGGGACCCAAGTCAAGCTTCTAACCAATCTCCAAATCAAGGTAATTCTACTTCTGATGTTCTTAACTCAATTAATGAACGTTCGCGGGGTGCATTACGAGCACGCGAAAGGGATTCAAGGTAACTTAAAATATGAAAAATTTATCCAGATTACTTGTAGGGCTATTTACTTTATTAATTTTATTATCACTTTCGACCTTTACAGTTGACCAAAGAGAGCATGCGGTAGTGTTTAGGTTGGGTGAGATTGTCTCTGTAAAGGCTGAGCCTGGACTGTATTTTAAGGTCCCACTTGTCGAGAATGTTAGGTTCTTTGATAAGAGAATTCTCACATATGATTCAAGCCAGCCAGATAGATTCATTACTAGTGAGAAGAAGAGTGTTCTAGTGGATTCATACATAAAATGGCGCATATATGATCCTGCGAAGTACTATGTTTCAGTCAATGGTGATGAGCGGCAGGCAGAAAGAAGGCTGACTCAAACAGTGAATGATGGTTTAAGAGCTGAGTTCGGTAAAAGAACTATCCAGGAAGTTGTTTCTGGTGAGCGATCTGAAATTATGAATATCATTAAAGAGCGTGCAGATAGTGACTCTAGACAGATAGGGATTGAAATAATTGATGTTCGGATACGGAGAGTCGACCTTCCTAATGAGGTTAGTGAATCCGTGTACCAGAGAATGAATGCAGAAAGAAAGTCTGTTGCGAATGAATTAAGATCGCAAGGTTTTGCTGAATCTGAAACAATAAGAGCTGATGCCGAAAAGCAGAGAGATATAATTATTACTGATGCATATCGTGAGGCTCAAATAATTAAAGGTCAAGGCGATGCTAAGGCATCAAGAATATACGCTGATACCTTCTCAAAAAATCCAGAGTTCTATGATTTTTACCGGAGTTTAGAAGCTTATAGAAAGAGCTTTGATGGCAAAGATGACATTATGGTCCTTGATGCTAACTCTGACTTTTTTAAGTACCTCCGTGGATCTAGCAAATAGTAATTGATAGAAGTATTTTTAAAGATAATAGGATTATTATTAGTGGTTGAAGGTTTATTCCCATTTATCTCTCCAAATGCCTGGAGAGATATTTTGAGAAAATTATTACCAAAAAATAGTATCCAGTCTAAGAAATTACCATTCCTATCAAATATTTTAGAATATAAGAATGGTCAAATTCGATTTATTGGCTTTTTTTTAACGCTTTTAGGCATAATGATAATTTTAACGGCAGACTAACGATATGTCACAATGGCGCCTCCCTGAAAACCTAAAAGATCTTTTGCCTGAACAGGCAAAAAAATTAGAGTTATACCGAAGATCATTATTAGATTTATTTGATAAGAAAGGCTATCAGATGATTGTCCCCTCACTTCTAGAGTATGTTGATACGTTAAATGCTCATGGCAAAGACCTTGATCTTGATACATATAAGGTCGTAGATCAGCTTACAGGAAAGATGATGGGTATAAGCTCCGACTTAACAACACAAACTGCACGTATTGACGACTACCTAAGCAAAGACCAACATATTAATAAGCTATGCTATGCGGGACCAGTCTTAAGGACAAAATCATTGCGAGGTCAATCGCGAGAATTATATCAAGTTGGATTAGAATGTTTTGGTGATACAAAGTTATCGGCAGATATAGAAGTACAAAAAACATTAATAGAGTCTCTTAAGTTACTGAATTTAAATGATATAGTTTTAGACATAAATCATTTAGATTTATATAGTCTAATTATTTCTCGACTAGGGCTTAATAATCAAGAGGAATCTGAAATAGCTCAGGCAATAATGATAAAAGATGTATCCTCGCTAAAAAAATTACTTGTCCAGTTTAAAAATAATAAAGATGCAGAAATGCTATTAAATTTATTGGATATGTATGGTGACAAGAAAGTTATTAAGGAGTTAGAGCAATTTGATAGCTCAGACAAGGACATTCAAAAGATAATTGCCGACTTAGAAGTACTTGTAGAAAATTTAGAGGGTTTAGATGTTAAGTTAAGTTTTGATTTTTCGGATATACGTGGGTATCAGTATCATAATGGTTTGATTTTCTCAGCATACTCCAAAACATTTAAATCTGTTATTGCACAAGGAGGTCGCTATGATAATCTCAATAATAATAGACCCGCTACAGGATTTTCTATGGATTTAAGTTACATAGTAAGCCATTTGTAAATTTTTAAAAGACAAATATATGACTAAGAATGTAGTAGTAATTGGAACGCAGTGGGGTGATGAAGGCAAGGGTAAGATTGTTGATTGGCTAACAAATCATGCTGATGCTGTTGTGAGGTTTCAGGGTGGCCATAATGCTGGGCATACACTTGTTATTGGACAGGGAGATTCTCAGAAAGAATATAAGCTAAACTTAGTGCCCTCTGGAATCATCAGAGAAAATATTGAGTGCTTTATCGGTAATGGTGTGGTTCTTGATATTAAGCACCTGGAAAAAGAAATCCTGTCACTAGAAAAAGATAGTATTAGTGTGAGAGATCGACTTTTTATTAGTCCTGGCTGCCCATTAATTTTGGACTTTCATGTTCAGCTTGATCAGGCCAGAGAAGCAAAAAGAGAAGAAGAAAAAAAAATTGGGACTACTGGCAAAGGCATAGGTCCCGCATATGAAGATAAAGTAGCTAGAAGATCGATTAGAGCCTACGATCTTTTACATCTTGATGTGCTTAAAGACAAGCTAGTAGACCTATTGGATTATCATAATTTCGTTTTGACTAAATATCTTGGGGTAAAGGGCATTGATTTTAACGAGCAATGGGATTCCTTGGAAAAGCAAGCTATCTTCATCAGGCCTTTTTTAACTGATGTATCTGAAAGACTTTATGCTTTAAATAAAGCAGGAAAGAGTATTTTATTCGAAGGTGCACAAGGTTCACTGTTAGATATAGACCATGGAACGTACCCATTTGTCACATCGTCAAATTGTGTTGCAGGCCAAGCATCAGCAGGATCAGGCGTGGGCCCTCAGATGTTAAGTTATATTCTAGGAATCACTAAAGCTTATACAACTAGAGTAGGGGGTGGACCATTTCCAAGTGAATTAGATATTGACTCTGACAATTCCCCTGGTTATCAAATGTCTGTAAAGGGCAAAGAGATTGGTACTGTGACGCAACGAAAAAGAAGATGCGGATGGTTTGATGCTGCCGCTCTTAAAAGGTCTGCATTTATAAACGGCTTATCCGGGCTTTGCATAACAAAACTTGATGTGCTAGATGGTATTAAGATTTTGAAAATTTGTATTGGGTACGAATTAGAAGGTAAAAAATTAGATTTGCTTCCATTAGGCGCGGACCAGGTTAAAAATTGTAAGCCAATATTTGTTGAGATGGCAGGATGGGAGGACAGTACATTTGGAGTTAATAATTGGAATAACCTGCCAAAGAATGCACAAAATTACTTATTGAAGCTTGAAGAATTATGTGAAGTTCCGTTGCATATAGTTTCAACCGGCCCTGAGCGAGATGAAACAATAATGCTCCATCATCCATTTGAAAAGATTTAACCCTTTTTAACTAGTAATTATCTATCAGTGATTAATCAAAAAAAAAATGTAGAGACAGTAATTTCATGCTCATGGATATTTACTGCTAATAGTCATGATCAGTTACTAGAAAATTATTCCGTCGTTATTGATGGAGGCGTGATAGTAGATATTGTTGAGTCAGATTCGGTCTTCAGTATCTATCAAGCCAATGAAGTCTACCAACTTACAGATCAATTATTAATTCCCGGATTAATTAATGCCCATTCGCATTTAGCTATGAGCCTATTAAAGGGATATGCTGATGATATAGAGCTATCTGTATGGCTAAATAACCATATATGGCCTGCTGAAAAAAGCTTTGTCTCCTCAAAATTTGTAAGTGATGGGTCCAGATTAGCCATGGCGGAGATGTTAAAGGGGGGTATTACTACTTTTAATGATATGTATTTCTATCCCCAGGAAACTGCCGAGGTATCTGACGAGATTGGAATGAGAGCTAATATTGGATTGGTTGTGCTAGATTTTCCGACAGGTTATGCAAGCGACGCGCAGGACTATTTAAACAAAGGTTTAAATTTTAGAGACACCTGGCGAGATAATCCACTGATAACCACATCAATTGCACCACATGCGCCATATTCTGTGTCCGATGAATCTTTTTTCATAATTGGGACATATGCCAATCAACTTCAGATGACTATTCATACTCACCTTCATGAGACTGAAGCGGAGATTAGCGAAAGTCTGCAAAAATTTAATATGACACCAATACAGCGATTAGATAAGCTCGGAATTTTAGGCCCAAATGTAACTGCTGCTCATTGCGTTCATTTGAATGATTTTGATATAAATATTCTTGAGAAAAATCAGGTTAATGTAATTCATAATCCTTCCTCAAACATGAAACTGGGAAGTGGTGTCGCTAATATTAAGGTCCTTTATGAAAAGGGAGTAAATATTGGATTAGGCACAGATAGCTCAGCAAGTAATAATCGATTAGATATCATAACTGAGATCAGATGCACCTCATTACTTCATAAAGGAAAAAACAAAGATGCAGAATTTTTAAAGCCACTTGATGTTATTAAAATGGCTACTATCAATTCCGCCAAAGCGATAGGGCTTGATGGAAAAGTTGGATCTATAGAGATTGGAAAAAGAGCAGATATTACTGTGATAAACCTTAACTCAATTGAATGTCAGCCATGTTATGACCCATTAAGCGCATTTGTATACAGTGCGGATAAAAATTCGGTGAGTCATGTGTGGGTGGATGGCAGTATAAAAGTTAAGAAGAATTTTTTAGTTAATATTGATGAGGATAAGTTGTTACACAACGCAAAGTTATGGCAAACAAAGATAAAAAAAATATAGACCAGGCAGAAGTTGAAAAATTTAATGCACTTGCTCATAAGTGGTGGGATCCAACAAGTGAATTCAAGCCTCTTCATGAAATCAACCCCCTTAGAGTTAGCTTTATTAACTCTAAAATTGATCTAAAGGGGAAAAGATTATTAGATATTGGTTGTGGTGGTGGGATTTTATCTGAATCAATGGCTAAAGCCGGGGCTAATGTTACGGCTATAGACCAAGGTGAAAAGGTTATCAAAATTGCACAACTTCACAATCTAGAAAGTAAATTAGATATAAAATATAAGCAATTGAATATAGAAGATTTTTATAAAGAAAATAAAAATAAATTCGATGTAATTACTTGCCTTGAAATGCTTGAACATGTACCTGACCCAGCCTCTATTGTAAGGACATGTAAATCACTTCTTAAACCAAATGGCCGCATATTTTTCTCAACAATCAATCGGAATCCAAAGGCTTTCTTGTTTGCAATTATTGGAGCAGAGTACATCCTGGGATTGCTACCCAAGGGAACTCATACTTATGAAAAATTTATTACGCCATCTGAGTTACTAGCGTGGTGCGAAAAGGAAGAGATGAATTTTTTTGATATTGTTGGTATGACATACAATCCAATTCTAAAGAAATATAGCTTAGGAGAGGACGTTTCAGTTAACTACTTAGTTGAGGCGGGTTTTAATAATGACTAAGCTATTTCTTTTTGACTTTGATGGAACTCTTGTTGATAGTGCTCCGGATTTAATATCTTCTGCCAATTACATTTTTGATAAGTACCAAAAGAAATCTCTTAGCTATGAGCGAGGCCGAGAAATTGCTTCAGATGGTGTAAATGCTTACTTAAGAATGCGCTTTGATGATAGTTATGATTTTGATAAATTATCCGAAGAATTTTTGATACATTATTCAAATAATATTTTAAAAAATACTGTATTTTTTGAAGGAATACCTGACGCAATAGAGTTAATAAAGAATAAAAAATTATATTGGGGTATTGTGACCAATAAATCTCGGGCGTTAACTGAAAAAATTCTAAAGTTTTATGGTCTCATCAATCATGCTGATATATTAATTTGTGGAGATGATGGCTTGAAACCAAAACCCTCTTCTGAAATGCTCATCAGCGCTTGTAAATCATTAGGCATTGGTGTGGAAGACGCTATTTATATTGGTGACGGCTTAAGGGACATTCAAGCGGCTATTTCAGCAAAAATGAAGTCCGTTCTCGCATGCTATGGGTATTTAAAGGTGACAGATGATATTGATTCATGGGGCGCTGATTTTTTTGTGCACCACCCTGAGGAAATAATTAATTTGGTTAAGAATTAGAGCGTTTTTCTTTCGACTACAGCTTGTGCTAATGTTCCACTGTCTACGTACTCAATCTCCCCCCCCATTGGCAGGCCCCTTGCAATTCGTGTAATTTTTATTTTTGTATCCTTTAAAAGTTCTCGGATATATTGTGCTGTAGCATTTCCTTCTACAGTAAAATTTGTAGCTAGTATTATTTCAGTAATATCAGAATCTTTCAGTCTTTCTATTAACTTCCCAAGATGAATATCTTTTGGACCCACTCCATCCAATGGAGACAAGCGTCCCATAAGTACGAAATACATGCCTTTGTAGGAGTGGGTCTGTTCTAGCATCAATAAATCGGTAGGCATTTCGATTACACATAGTGTTTTTGCATCGCGCTTTACAGATTGACATATGCTGCAAGTAGGTTCCTCAGAAAAATTGTTACAAAGCTTACAGTGGCCTAAAAATTCGAGTGCATTTGCAATATTTTCTGATAATTTTTTTGCTCCATTACGATCTCTTTGAAGTAGGTGGTAAGCCATTCTTAGTGCTGATTTTGGTCCTACCCCAGGCAAGCATTTTAGAGCATTAACTAACTCTTCGAGTGATTCAATTTTTTGCATTTTAGATTGGTAAGTTCATACCAGGAGGCATTAGCCCACCCATTTTCTGATTGGATGTAACCTCTATTTTTTTTAATGCATCCTTGAATGCTACAATAATCATGTCCTCTAGCATCTCTTTGTCGTCTAAAAGTGATGGGTCAATATCAATTTTTTTAATTTCATTTTTGCATGACATTATTACTTTCACCAATCCATTACTCGCATTACCTTCAACATCAATTGTTGCTAGCTCAGCTTGTGCTTTTTGTAGATTAGCTTGCATCATTTGAGCTTGTTTCATTAAGTTACCCATTCCACCTTTACTCATTATTTATCCTCTCCTTTAATTGGCTTGATACTTGATGGTACAATTTCCGCACTAAATTCATTCATTAACTCATTCACAAATTTATCTTTCATAATAGCAGATTCAGTAGTTTTTAATAATGCAGCTTTTTCTACCTTCCTTGCTGATGATGGGCTATTAGAAGCATCACCTAAATTTATTTCAAGGCTAATTTTTTTATTAAAATGATTTATTAATTCTTCTTGTAATTTTTCGACGTAGGTTTTTTGATTTAGATGCTTGTATTTTTCGCTAAGTGATAAATTAAAAGTATTATCATGATAGTTAATTAATTCACATTCCTGCGCTAATGACTTCGCCAGTCCTAATTTTAGTTGCTCAACTAACGTTCCCCAGTCTCCATTAAATTCTTCTTGTGTCATTAATTTTTCAAGCGGCTTGGGAGTAATTTTCGACCTTTCTTTAACATCAACTTTACTGGACATTAAATTATCTTTTTTGGTCTGTATTGCCGTGTCACTTTTATTTGCACTATTCAATAGGCTTACATTCATTGTTGGATAGAATGCGAGCATCCTTAATAGCGTCATATTAAAACCGGTAATTGGATCAGGAGCTAAAGATAGTTCTTTTTTGCCATTTATTGTAATTTGATAAATAAGCTGAAGACTTTCCGCATTGAATGATTTGCTTAGCTCGCTAATATTTTCTTTTTCAGTATGACTTTCATATTGATTGGGAATAATTTGATAAGATGATATTTGATAAATTAAGCGAGAAAGATCATCAAGAGCTGATTCAAAGGAAATATTTTTTTCCTCCATTTCTTTTGATATTTCAATAAGTGCATGACCATCATTATTTGATAATCGCTCCAAGATTTTATAAAGAATACTTTCATCGATACTTCCAAGCATCTTAAACATTAATTCCGCTTTAATAGCACCTCCTGAAAATGCAATTGCTTGATCTAGTATAGAAAGTGCATCCCTCATACTTCCTTTGGCAGCTTTTGCAATAATTAATAGCGCACTTTCTTCAAAATCTATGCCTTCATCGTTCAATACAATCCTCAGATGAGCAATGATATTTTCAGTTGTCATTTGTTTTAGATTAAATTGAAGGCAGCGAGATAAGACAGTAATAGGAACTTTCTTTGGTTCAGTGGTTGCAAGAATAAACTTAACGTGACCTGGAGGTTCTTCCAGAGTTTTAAGCATTGCATTAAATGCATTCTTGGAAAGCATATGTACCTCGTCAATAATATATATCTTATAGGTACCAGAGGAGGGTGCGTATTGTGCATTTTCAAGCAATTCTCTGATATTATCTACGCCAGTATTCGATGCAGCATCCACTTCAATAAGATCTATATATCTTCCAGCGTCAATATCAAGGCATGTAGAGCATTCCTGACATGGGCTAGACGAGACCCCTTTTTCGCAGTTCAGAGATTTTGCTAGGATCCTAGCTATTGTCGTCTTTCCAATCCCTCTTGTGCCATTGAATAGGTAAGCGTGATGTAATCTATTTTGATTAAGTGCATTTGAGAGGGCTTGAACAGTGCTTTCTTGTCCAACAAGTGTATCAAAAGATTTAGGTCGCCACTTAAGGGCTAGTACTTGATATGACATTTTTTTATTTTTCAGTGGTTATAATGGCGAGCCAGAACCTCGGCACTTGTATCAAAAGTTGTGGCTGCTTGCTTCCGCACCTGACCAGGTTAGCTAATCAACAATGCAAGGAGACCCGCCACAAATTATTTTACCTTAATAACATAAGATTAGTGAATTTAGCCACATCTTTTTACAGGATGATTTTTAAGATATTTCCATTCTTCGTCACTATACAATCTAGACCTTATAATAAATCGTAAGCCAGTAGGGCGTTCAACAGAAAACTGGCCACCAGTTCCTGGAACGGTATCTAGAGTTATATGGGTATGTTCCCAGTATTCAAATTGCACAGCACTCATATAAAAGTGAACCCCATGAGCAATACCAATCTCCACATCAGAATTACCTAAGTAAAATTCACCTTTGGGAAAGCACATCGGTGCGCTTCCATCGCAACACCCACCTGATTGATGAAACATAAGTTCGCCATGAACTTTTTTAAGCTCATCAATAAGATTATTAGCAGTTTCTGTTGTTGTTATTCGAGTAATCATAATGTTAATAAAGAAGGCAGAATAGATTTCTACCTTCTTATTTAAACCCTATTTAATCTGATCCTAAAAGAAACCAAGCTTAGTTTCTGTATAGCTAACTAATAAGTTTTTAGTTTGCTGGTAATGGTCAAGCATCATCTTATGGTTCTCACGACCGATACCTGACTGCTTGTAACCACCAAAAGCGGCGTGAGCGGGGTAGGCGTGGTAACAGTTTGTCCAGACACGACCTGCCTGAATCCCTTTACCCATTCTAAAAGCGGTATTCATATCCCTAGTCCAAACTGCAGCACCTAATCCATAAAGAGTATCATTCGCAATTTCTAGTGCCTCAGCTTCGTCTTTAAATGTTGTCACTGATACGACAGGACCAAAAATCTCTTCTTGGAAAATTCTCATTTTATTATTACCTTTAAACACTGTTGGCTCAATGTAATAGCCTTCAGCATGCTCCCCATCCATAATCTTTCGATTTCCACCGATAAGAAGCTCTGCACCTTCTTCTTTCCCCAATGCTATATAAGACAGAATTTTTTCCATCTGCTCACTGGAGGCTTGAGCACCATGCATATTATCTGCTTCAAGAGGACTTACTTGCTTAATAGCCCTTACCCTTTCAAGTGCTCTTTCCATAAATTTATCATAGATAGATTCTTGTATGATTGCTCTTGAAGGACAAGTACAAACTTCTCCCTGGTTAAGTGCAAACATTGTAAAGCCTTCTAGTGCCTTATCAAAAAGACCATCATCTGCTTTCATAATGTCTTCAAAGAAAATGTTAGGAGATTTACCACCTAACTCAAGGGTCACTGGAATAATATTTTGTGAAGCATATTGCATGATTAGTCGGCCAGTAGTGGTCTCACCGGTGAAGGCAATTTTTGCAATTCGACTTGAGCTTGCCAGTGGTTTGCCTGCTTCCAAACCAAAACCATTTACTATGTTAAGAGTACCTGCAGGTAATAGGTCAGCAATTAGTTCCATTACAACTAGTATTGATACTGGTGTTTGCTCCGCTGGCTTTAGAACAATACAGTTCCCAGCAGCAAGTGCTGGCGCCAGCTTCCATACGGCCATCAGAATTGGAAAATTCCATGGGATAATTTGACCGACTACCCCTAGTGGCTCATGAAAATGATAGGCCATAGTTTCATTATCAATCTCACCAATACTTCCTTCCTGAGCCCTTACAGCACTTGCAAAGTACCTAAAATGATCAATAGCTAATGGAATGTCAGCATTCAAGCATTCTCTAATAGATTTACCGTTATCAATAGTTTCAGCAAGTGAAATTGCCTCTAGATTATTCTCCATCACATCGGCAATCTTTAATAAAATATTAGCTCGCTCGGTTGTGCTAGTTTTACCCCAAGCAGCCTTGGCTGCATGTGCCGCATCAAGAGCTAATTCAATATCTTTTTCGTTTGATCGGGCAACTTCACAGAATGGTTTGCCAGAAATGGGCGTAATATTTTCAAAATATTTACCATCAACGGGTTTAACCCATTTACCACCAATAAAATTATCGTATTTTTCTTTGAATGGACTTTTGATTCCAAGATTTTTAAGTGTTGTATACGTCATAGTTCCCCCAATTTAGTTTTATTCATTATAATAATTCATTATTCACTCTTCTATAAGAGTGAAGAATATTATAGACTATTAATTTATAGAAATGTACTTAGTGCGCTAACTTTTTTAAAGATAAAAAATTACAATAAACCTGAATTTCCTATAAATCAAATAATAACAACTTGAAATCATAATACTAAATCCCTATAGTAGCTAGAATTAAAATTTATTAAGATATAGCGCTAATGATCCCGATTAAAACCTATGTTATAAGCCTTTCAGATCAAAAAAAAAGAAGGGCTGTTGTTGAGGATAGATTAAATGCGATTAATCATGATTTTATTTTTTTTGATGCTATTGATGGAAGGTCTTGTAACCTAAGAAATGACCCATCATATTCAGGAATTAGAAGGCGGTTATTTTTCGGGAAAGATTTAACGTCACCTGAGCTTGGTGTTCTTTTCTCGAACAAAGAAATATTAAAAGATATTATCAAGAATAACTATTCGAAAGCCCTTATTTTTGAGGATGATGTAGTAATTAAGGATAATTTTCATTTTATTTTGTCAAAGCTTATTCAATCAAATATTAATTGGGAGCTTGTAAGATTTCTTGGTAAGTCAAAAATGACTAAGTACCGTCAAAGAAAAATTTTTAATTTAAATGCTTCTTTTAATTTAGTTAGGATTGGTAGCTGCCCAGGTGGATCATATGCTTATATTATCTCTCAGGAAGGGGCTAAAAAGCTTCTAAAAAGCATGAATAATGTATACCTTCCCCCAGATATATTAATGGGCTCGCCCTGGATAACTGACATTGAGGTGATGGTTATTCTGCCGACAATAGCTACTTGGGATAAAGGTTTCCAGTCGTCTCTTGATAACCCGAATAGATATACTAAGAAGAAAGATTTAAAGAGAGCAGAAGCTTTCTTATTTCCGATTTCAAGGCTATTTTTTAAGATAAAAATAGCCTTACAGAAACGTATTTATTTTTATAAGCATTATTTTAATGACAGAAAAACATTTGCCAGTTCAGTAAAAAAACCTAATGTAGGTTCGGATTAAAGTACGAGAATTTTTAAGTTAAAGGTTACATAAGTTAATTTTATTCCAAAATTGGCGGAAGGAGCGGGATTCGAACCCGCGTTAGGTATGAACCTAAACACGCTTTCCAAGCGTGCGACTTAAACCACTCATCCACCCTTCCGATATTAGTGATTATATAACTAAAAAGAATGATTATAACTTGAGGTGCATGGAAATAAATAACGCTAGCAACAAAAAAATCTATATTATTTATTAGCATGAAATATAAAAGCATTAAATGGAAGCGGTTGCGTGAAAAAAATTAATAAAATTATTCTTTTTTTGCTTTTCTTTTCCCCGGAAATTTTTGCAGATTTAAGTGGGGTAATTTCTAAAGTTATTGATGCTGATACGGTCGTTTTAAAAACCAATCAAGGGGTCAATTATAAGGTAAGACTCTTGGGAATTGATGCTCCAGAAATTAAACAAATTTACGGTAAAGAAGCTACTAAATACCTGACCAATATAGTTTTAGGAAAAACTCTTATAGTTAAAGGGTCAAAAAAAGACAAGTATAAAAGATTATTGGGCAAGCTGGTTCTTGACGGGAACGACATTAACCTTAATTTAGTTAAAAACGGTAGGGCATGGCATTATAAACGCTACAAAATCTCACAGGATAAAAGTGATCAATTGTTGTATTCAGATGCTGAAAAATATGCCAAACTCAATAAATTAGGTTTGTGGTCTAAAACAACCCCAATCCCACCATGGCAATGGCGAAAAAAAAATAAATGAACAGATCAATTTTCTATGGGTCATAAAACTATGAAAAAAATATTATTAGTAATTTTGATGTTACCTACCATTTCATTTGGAGCTTGCATGGATTTTTATAAACAGGATTTAGTAACGCTCCAAGGGGAAAAATTTGACCTTTGTGAACACCAAGATAAACCTATTATTTTTGTTAATACAGCTAGCAAATGTGGATTTACAAGTCAGTTTGAAGGGCTTGAAAAATTATACCGAGAAAATAAAGACAAGTTACTTATTGTCGGATTTCCATCTAATGATTTTAATCAGGAATTATCAACAGATAAGGAAATTCAGGATTTTTGTAAACTAACTTATGCTGTTGAATTTCCTATGATGAGCAAATCAAGTGTTCTTGGTAAAAATGCTAATAAGGTCTATCAAAACCTTTATAAGATTACTGGAGAAGTGCCTATGTGGAATTTCTATAAATTTATCGTATTACCAGAAGTTAAATCAGTTCACGTTCTAACTAGTATTGTTAGACCTGAGTCTGATAAATTGCTAGATTTAATTAATCCTTACATTAAAAACTAACCCTTTATTTTCTGAATGACCTTTATTTTCTGAATGATAATTGTAGACAGTTCTTCAACTGAGCGGGAGGTAGAGTCTGCTGTTGGAATCCTTAATCTTTTCATTAATGCTTCAGCTAGGCCAATTTCTTCTCGGCAATTTGATAACGAGGCATAAAGGCTATCTGGTCTCCTCTCGGACCTCAACGAATGAAGACGTTCTGGCTTTATAGTTAAACCAAAGATTTTATCAAGATAACCATCTAAGATTGGTGGAAGGGTGCCTCGCTCAAAGTCTTCTGGTATTAAGGGGTAGTTAGCAGCCTTGATTCCAAACTGCATCGCAAGATATACACTAGTTGGTGTCTTACCGCATCTAGAGACACCCACAAGAATTACTTGAGCCTGGTTTAAGCCGGTATGTGTCATTCCATCATCATGACCTAAAGCGAAATTAATTGCTTCCATTCGATTCCCATAATTTGAGCCATCAATACTATGGGAAACTCCTGGTCTTGTAAGAGGAGATTCTTTGAGCTCAGCTCCTAGAGGGTCAATAAAAATATCAAAGAGATCAATGTAATAAGCATCTACTTCTTTAAGTTCTGCGCGATGAGCCTTATTTCCAATAGACATTATAACAACAGGCCGTAAACCATTAATCATTTTTGAATTTGCTATTCGCTTTTGAGCATCATCAATTTTGTATAGGCTATCAGTAAAAGGGATTCGAATATGCTCAAAATCTGTTTCTGGAAAATGAGATAACAAACCACCTAGCGAGCCAGCCGTAATTCCTGTCCCATCAGAAATAAAAAATGCAATTCTTTTATTAGTAGTCATTTATTTTTTTGTAAGTTGCTTCCATGTAGCAATAACAGTATCAGGGTTTAATGAGAGTGAGCTGATTTGTTTTTTAACTAGCCAGTCTGCAAAATCAGGATAATCAGATGGGCCTTGTCCACATATACCGATGTATTTATCGGCTTTATTTGCCGCAGTAATAGCCATCTCAATTAATTTAATAACAGCTGGATCTCTTTCATCAAATCCATCAGCAAGAATGCCAGAGTCTCTATCCATTCCTAGTGTTAGCTGAGTAAGGTCGTTGGAGCCAATGGAAAAGCCATCAAAATATTTTAAAAATTCTTCTGCCATGATGGCATTGGAAGGTACTTCACACATCATAATCAGTCGTAATCCATTTTCACCTCGTTTTATTCCATGAGTCGCCAAAATGCTGATTACTGATTTAGCCTCATTTAAAGTCCTTACAAAAGGGATCATTAATTCTACGTTTGTTAATCCCATTTCATTTCTGACCTTGAGAATTGCTTCACATTCAAGCGCAAAACATTCTTTGAATTCTTTTGAGATATATCTTGCTGCACCCCTGAATCCTATCATTGGATTCTCTTCATCAGGCTCATATATATCACCAGCAACTAGTTTTTTATATTCATTTGACTTAAAGTCTGACGTTCTAACAATTACTGGATTTGGATAAAAAGCAGATGCGATAGTTGCTACACCCTCACATATTTTATTTATATAAAAATCTTTTGGGTTTGAGTAGCCTCGGGAGCGATAGTCGATAACTTTTTGAATTTCAGATGGCATTGCTTTATAGTTGATTATGGCTTTTGGATGAATGCCAATCATGTTATTAATCACAAATTCTAGCCTTGCCAAGCCAACTCCGTTGTTAGGGATTTGTGCGAATGTGAATGCCATATCCGGACTACCAACATTCATCATTAATTTTACAGGGGGAGGGGATAGATCTCCATCCACTTGAGTAGTTATCTCATACTTTAATTCTCCCTGGTAAACGATACCTGTCTCACCCTCTGAGCATGACACAGTTACAATATCACCATCTTTTAGAAGCTCTGTAGCATTGACGCTGCCGACAATTGCTGGAATTCCAAGCTCTCTCGCAATAATTGCTGCATGACAAGTCCTTCCTCCTCTGTTAGTAACTAAAGCTGAGGCCCTCTTCATAACAGGCTCCCAGTTAGGGTCAGTCATATCGGCAACAAGAACATCACCTGGCAGGACTGTATGCATCTCAGATGGGTGGCTAACTATTCTTACTGGACCTATACCAATTTTTTGAGTAACTGCACGACCTGCAACAATTGCTTTGCCTGCTTCTTTTAATTTAAATGTTTCTGTTACATTCTTATTTTGTGACTTTACTGTTTCTGGCCTTGCTTGAAGAATATAGATTTTTCCATCCAAACCATTTTTCCCCCACTCAATATCCATAGGACATTTATAATGAGATTCAATAACCACCGCATACCTAGCTAATTCGTGAATATCTTCATCGTTAATACAAAATTTATCAGAAAGGGAGGCTTCAACATCTACGGTTTCCGTGCTTAGACCGGCTTTAGTATCATCACTAAAAATCATTTTAATTTTTTTTGAGCCAATTGATCTTCTAACAATTGCATTTTTACCTTTTGCTAGCATTGGTTTATGAACATAAAATTCATCTGGATTTACCGCACCCTGAACAACTGTTTCACCTAGTCCGTATGAAGCAGTTATGAAGACAACATCCTTAAATCCTGACTCAGTATCAATGGTAAACATTACGCCTGAACTCCCCATGTCACTTCGTACCATCTGTTGAATACCAGCTGAAATCGCAACATCCGCATGGA
>Ga0209502_10000139_pt1 | contig 79183 bp, 72 predicted proteins | sample ArcticOcean_MG_C_10_FD_187442 | JGI IMG/M metagenome (GOLD analysis project Ga0209502, IMG submission 187442) | Marine microbial communities from western Arctic Ocean - ArcticOcean_MG_CB11_90 (SPAdes) (version 2) | ecosystem: Environmental > Aquatic > Marine > Oceanic | place: Arctic Ocean... | reverse complement strand
AGAAACTGTTGTTGCACTAAAAAGCATAGATGCCCCGGTTACTTGGCTGGTTCTTACAGAAGGGTGGTGTGGTGATGCTGCACAATCACTGCCCGTTATCAATAAAATTGCAAGTGAAAGTACTCAAATTACTTTAAAAATTATATTAAGAGATGATCATGAAGAATTAATGAATCATTTTTTAACAAACGGAGGAAAATCAATCCCTAAGTTAATTGCATTAAATGCTAAAAATGAAGTACTAAACACTTGGGGCCCTAGACCTTCTGTTGCAACAAAAATGGTGAAAAATTATAAAGAAAAACACGGGCAATTAGATGCCAGTTTTAAACAAGATCTACAAATTTGGTACAATAAAGACAAGGGAGTTAACATACAGGAAAACATGCTAGACTTATTCTAGAAGCCCATTATAAATTAAATAATTTAGAAGCCTTGGTATGTGTGCCAAGGCTTTTTTCTTTCACTATATTTGCAGTATGATTACAGACTTTACCTTACTATCTGAAGAAGCGAAAATTTGGATATATCCATCGAGTAGAAAATTTTACACCCATGAACTTGAAGAAATAGAATTAAAAGTTAAAAATTTTGTTAGTAGTTGGAAAGTAGAAGACGCTAATTTTAAATGCTCCTATCAATTTTTGTACAATAGGTTTATAATTATTGCTGCTGAAGATGAAGATTTTTCAGTGAAAAATTCGGACATGGATTTGTTGGTTGGGTTTATTATAGCGCTTCAAAACACCTATGAAGTGACTTTATTAGATAGAATGAACGTATGTTTTAAACAAGGAGAATATGTTCAGTATAAAGAGCTAAAAGATTTTAAAAAGCTGGTAAAGAATAAAGCTGTTACTGCTAAAACCATCATTTTTGATAATTTAATTACCAGTAAACACGATTTTGAAAATTATTGGGAAATACCCATAGAAGATAGTTGGTACAATCGATATTTATAAGGAGCGGTAAGAACAAGCTATTCCTGTTCTAACTTTTCTATAAATTGATCAATTGAAAGAGCATTGTTAACAGAGAATTCACCAATTTTAGTTCTTCTTAAACTAGAAAGATGTGCTCCAGAGTTTACAGATAAACCAAAATCATAAGCCAAAGATCTAATATAGGTTCCTTTGCTGCAAACTACTTTGAAGCCTATTTTAGGCAGGGTAGTTTCTGTGAGTTGAAATTCTGAAATAGATACTTTTCTTGTTGCTATTTCTGTGGTTTCACCTTTTCTTGCTAGTTCATACAAACGCTTTCCGTCTTTTTTTATAGCTGAAAATATAGGTGGTTTTTGATCTATTTCACCTAAGAAATTTTTGGTAGCTTTTGTTAAGACTTCGTCTGTAATATGATCTGTAGCAAATGTTTCATTAATTGTGGTCTCTAAATCATAGCTAGGTGTTGTTGCGCCCAGCGTAAATGTTCCTGTATATTCTTTAATTTGCCCTTGATATGTGGCAATATTTTTAGTTTCTTTTCCAGTACAAATGATTAGCAAACCCGTTGCTAGAGGATCTAAAGTTCCGGCGTGTCCTACTTTTATTTTCTTTAGACCATATTTTTGCTTGATGTGCCAACGTATTTTGTTAACGGCCTGAAAAGAAGTCCATTCTAAAGGTTTATCTATTAACAACACCTGTCCGTTTAAATAATCATCAACAGTCATTATGAAATTGTATAAATAATTGTACTAATCCCTACAACAGCGCAATAGATAGCAAAATAAGTTAGTTTACTTTTTTTAACCAAAGCAATCATCCATTTACATGCTACTAAGCCAGCAATAAATGCCGCAAAAAAACCAATAATCATTGGTGCAGCATCTGTTGAAGCTACACTAATATCTCCACTAGAAAGATCTTTAATTACCTTACCAACAATTAAAGGAACTACCATTAAAAATGAAAATTTAGCAGCCTTAGTTCTATCTATTCCTAATAAAACAGCTGTGGAAATTGTGGCTCCAGATCTAGAAATTCCTGGTAAAATGGCAATGGCTTGAGATATTCCAACTACAATAGCATTTACAAAAGTCACGTTTTTAGTGGTATCTTTTGCTTTGTCTGCTAGTAAGAGCAGGGAGGCTGTAATAAGTAACATAAAACCAACCAGTAATATTTGTCCTCCAAATAAAGAAGCAATTTCTTCCTCAAAATAGAGCCCTATGAAAACAGTTGGAATCATAGAAACAATAATTTTAAAAGAGAATTGTGTTTCTTCGTTCCATTGAAGTTGTATCAATCCTTTAAAAATTTCTAGAATCTCTTTCCTGAAAATTACAAGCGTACTCAATGCAGTGGCAAAGTGTAACACAATGGTAAATGCTAGACTTTCTTCAGGTACAGAATTGTCTCCTAAAATAGCTTTTGCCAGTTCTAAATGGCCGCTAGATGAAACAGGTAAAAATTCGGTAAGTCCTTGAATGATTCCAAGGATAATAGCTTCAATAAGACTCATCGTTATTTTTTAGGGTTTAGGAGTATGGCATAAATTTCTATTCCCAATCCAATAATAACTAAGGTAGGTGCTAAACGAATTCGTTGAAAATCATACATTGCTTCGTTAAAAATAGTTGGATCATTGCTGCCACCACCAGCCATAAAAATAAAACCAAGAGCTATAAAGGCTAAGCCTATAAACATAAATAGGTAGTTTTTCTTTCCAAAAAGGAATACTGGTTTAGAGGTGTTTTTTTCTGTACTCATATTTCTTAATAATATAGTTCGTCTGTTTGTAAATTTAAAAAACGTTGAGTCGCAAAAAAGGTGCTCAACCATGAAATTATAAAAGCAATAAGTAGTATTCCGCCACCAAGATATGCTAAGGTAACATAGTCTGTTACTAATTGCAGTGTTGGAATTTTTTGATCAATATAATAAATTACAGCTGCCAAACCAGCCAATGAGATAAGAGCTCCAATAAAACCCAATCGAATACCGCTCCAAATAAACGGTTTTCTTATAAAACCTTTTGTTGCTCCAACCATTTGCATGGTTTTGATGTTAAATCTTTTAGAATATACAGAAAGTCTGATAGAACTGTTGATGAGAATTAGTGCAATTAATCCAAAAAAGGAGCTAATTGCAAACAACCAGAAACTTACCTTTTGAATATTTTGTGTTAAAAAAGTAACCAAAGGTTTGTCATAAGAAACCTCAAAAACAAAACTATTCTTATTAAATCTATCTGAAATTTCTTGCATTTTTTCTGGAGTTACAAAACCAGGATTTAAATAGATGTCTATGCTATTTTTTAAGGGGTTAGTTCCTAAATAATTAACGAAATCTTCCCCCAAGTCTTCAGCATAAAATTTTGCAGCATCACCTTTAGAAATATATATAATTTTTCTGGTAAATAGTTCTTTCAATAAAGAGGTTCTTAAGTTTTCTATTTGTTCTTTAGAAGTGTCGTTTTTAAGAAATAAAGTAATGACAACTTCTTCTTTGAAGTGATTGGCTACTTGGGTAGACTTTAAAAGTACCAGCCCTAAAAACCCAACCATAAACAATACCAAGGCAATACTTATTACTACAGAAAAGTAAGAAGATCGCAACCGGCGTTTTTGATAAGAATCAAATTTAGATGACATAAAATTAATTAATGTACGCACGCAAGATACAAATTAGCATTCAGAAATTTCAAGATTCAAAAATTGAAAAACTTAATTTTATCCTAAAATGTAGTATGAGATTTTTTCTTTTTTAAAGAGATTTACTGAATAAGCAAGTAATGAGTTTGTTATTCATCAATTTCTTGACAGAGTTCTATTAAAACCCCATTGCTAGATTTTGGATGCAAGAAAGCCACAAGTTTATTGTCTGCACCTTTTTTTGGAGTTTCATTTAAAACAATAAACCCCTCACTTTTAAGACGGGCTATTTCTGAAACAATATCAGTAACTGCAAATGCAATATGATGAATTCCTTCTCCTTTCTTTTCTATAAACTTAGCAATTGGACTTTCAGGATTTGTAGCTTCTAATAACTCTATCTTATTAGGGCCAGCCTTAAAAAAGGATGTTTTTACTCCTTCACTTACCACTTCTTCAACCTTATAATGATCAACACCAAATAGACTAGCAAATAAGGCATTAGAAGCTTCTAGGTCTTTTACAGCGATTCCAATATGTTCTATTTTATTCATTGGTTTTATAAAGAATATAAGATAGTTCTGCACAGCAGCTTATCTGAAAAGATGCCTCCTCTTTCTGCGTCATTCAAAAGTAAGGAATGTTTTGTTAATTATTGTAGATTTGCAGCATGGAAGAAACCAATAGACAACGAAAAATAGCAGGTGTTTTACAAAAAGACTTGGTAGACGTTTTACAAAAAGCAGCTCAAGACGGAATGCAAGGTGTTATTATCTCGGTTTCTAAAGTCTCTGTAACACCAGATTTAGGGATTGCAAAAGTGTATTTAAGTGTTTTTCCTTCAGACAAAAGAAATGCTATTGTAGAAGGGGTAAAATCTAATTCGCCATTAATTCGTCATGAATTAGCCAAAAGAACTCGCAATCAATTGCGAAGAATGCCAGAACTCCTCTTTTTTGGAGATGATTCTTTAGATTATATTGAAGAAATAGATAAGTCATTGCGAGGTGAAGATGTAAACCCTATTCAAGACCCAAGTGTATTGCCAAGACGTAAAAAACAATAATCATTCTTCTCTTTGAATTTTCCATTATACATAGCTAAAAGATACCTGTTTGCTAAGAGTGGAAATAACGCAATTAATATTATTACCATTATTGCATCTGTAGGTGTTATCGTAGGCACAGCAGCATTATTTATTATTCTGTCAGGCTTTTCTGGCCTAAGAACCTTCAATTATTCATTGTTAGATATTTCAGATCCAGATATTAAAATCACAGCCGCCAAAGGGAAAAGTTTTTTTTACGATGCATCTTTACAAAATCTTGTTTCTAAGGATGAAGATATTGCTGTTTTTTCTAAGGTAATTGAAGAACGAGTTTTTATAAAAAATGGAGAAAAACAACAAATAGCCTTCGTAAAAGGAGTAGATTATAATTATACTGATGTAGTAGGGTTAGATGATGCAATACAAGTTGGCACATGGTTGCAAAAAGAATACACCAATACCAGTATTATAGGAAATAGTTTAGCGTATAAATTATCTGCAGGAATTGAAAGCTTTGGCGAATATCTTGAGATTCTAGTACCAAAAACAGGTACAGGTTTTTTAAACCCAGCACAAAGTTTTAGAAGTATCAATACACAAATAGTAGGCACATATTTTGGTACTGAAGACTTTGAAAACAACTATGTTTTTGTTTCAAACTCTCAGGCACAAGAATTATTAAACTACAAAGCAGATCAGTTTACAGGAATAGAAATAAAATTAAGACCTGAAATTAATGCAGATGATTTTTCAGAGCAATTGCAAGAAAAGTTAGGGACTCAATATAAAGTGCAAACAAAAGCACAGCTAAATGAACTCTTTTACAAAGTAATTAATACAGAGAATTTTGTCTCGTATCTAATTTTTACGTTGATTGTAATTATTGCGATGTTTAATATTGTAGGAGCTATCATTATGATGATTATTGATAAAAAAAAGAATCTAAAAACACTGCTAAGTTTAGGTGCTACGATGCCCGAAATAAAAAATATTTTTGTGCTGCAAGGGTTTTTATTAACAACGGTATCTATGGTTATAGGATTGCTGATTTCTGCTGGTTTAGTTGCCATTCAACAACAGTTTCAGTTGTTTATGATTACCTCTTCAATACCTTACCCCGTAGAGCTAAGGTTGTCAAATTTATTTATTGTAATTGCCACAATTACAGTACTAGGTTTTTTAGCAGCTAAGGTAGCTAGCAGTAGAATTTCTAATGGTTTTATTGATAAATAACAGTATTATCCAATTTCTGGAATCATGGCATTGCCAAAGGTTTCTTGAACAATGTCAAAAGCAGCAAATACATCTTTTGGATCATCTGAGGTAACCATTTTTAAACGATGCTCTTTAAAATGAGGAATTCCTTTAAAATAATTGGTGTAGTGTCTTCTGGTTTCTACAACTCCTAAGTGTTCTCCTTTCCAATCTATGGCCATTTGTAAGTGACGGCGTGCCATTTCTGTTCTTTCTGAAATTGTTGGCCCGGCTAGATGTTCTCCTGTTTTAAAATAATGTTTTACTTCTTTAAAAAACCAAGGATATCCAATAGAGGCTCTTCCAATCATGGCTCCATCTAAACCATATACATCACGCATTTCTTTTGCTTTTTCGGGTGTAGTTACATCACCATTTCCAAAAACAGGAATGTACATTCTAGGATTGTTTTTTACCTCAGCAATGGGTCTCCAATCTGCTTCGCCTTTATACATTTGAGCACGTGTTCTTCCATGAATTGAAATGGCTTTACAACCTACATCTTGTAATCTTTCTGCAACTTCAACAATTTTTATAGAATCATGATCCCAACCCAAACGAGTTTTTACCGTAATTGGTAAATTGGTGTGTTTTACCATGGCTTCCGTGAGAGATACCATTAAATCTATGTCTTTTAAAATTCCAGCACCTGCACCTTTTGATACTACTTTTTTAACTGGGCAGCCAAAATTAATGTCTATAATATCTGGATTTGTTTTTTCTACAATTTCAACAGAACGCAACATAGAGTCTATATTGGCTCCAAAAATTTGGATTCCTACTGGACGTTCTTTTTCGTAAATATCTAATTTCATCACGCTTTTTGCTGCGTCACGAATAAGCCCTTCTGAAGAAATAAACTCAGTATACACAACATCAGCTCCATTTTCTTTGCATAAAGCACGAAAAGGAGGGTCACTTACATCTTCCATAGGTGCTAATAATAGCGGAAAATCTGGAAGTTCTATACTGTCTATTTTTACCAAACTGAATTATTTTTTTGCAAAATTAGTGTTTTTATTTGTCAGAATCCAAATACTACTTAATTCAAAAAAAAGGTTTAAAAAACTCTTACAACATTAAATCCAAAAACCATATCTCCTTCGGCGCTACTCATAAATCCTGGTTCGTTACTAGATTGTGAATTGGTAAATAATAATTGAAATACATGTCCGCCAGTTTCAATATCTAAGCCAAATGCATACGAATTATCAAAAGGAGAAGCTTCAGCTCTACTCATGTTATACACATATTCTGCATTGAAGCTCATGCGCTTACTTAACTTGAAGCGACCACCAAATCCTAAAGCAAATTGGTTGTATTTTTCTTCTGGGACTACATTTAAATTTTGTAGATTTTCTCTTACATATGTTGGAGCTAGTTGAAAAGAAAATGAGTCTGAAAATCGTCTAGAAATTAAGAGTTGTGTGGCATAACTTTGTTGGTCACTAGATTTTAATTCTGGAAAAATAGTTTCATCAATTAATGTATTTCTATTAACAGTTGTATAAGCTACAAGGTTTACAGGAAAGCTTTTAGATTGCCTTGCCAAACGTATTTTAGCAGCAGCAGCAAATGTTCTATTGTATGACTCTCTACTAATGCTAAACTGAACACCTTCCCAAAAAGAGTATAATAATTGAATTTTAGTACTGGCTTCATCTAGCCCCAAAAACGTATCAAAGCCATCTTTTAAAGGACCAAACCTGTGAGAGACAATTAAATAAAAATCTCCCTGATCTGCCATTTTTGTAGATTGTAGGTTTCCTATTTTCATGGCCTTAAACGCTGGCATTTCGTAAGAACTATCTGTAGCGTTCTCGTTTAATTCATCTAGTAAATCGTCTTGAGCAGTTAGGCTAGAGATTACAAACAAGGAGGTGCAAAAAATAAGTAAGTGTTTTTTTAACATAATGAAGTTGCTTATTGAATAATACATTGATCTAATTTTAACTCTTCTAACAAATCATCATATCCAATAATTCTTCCTTTTAAAGAAATATCATTTGTGGGATTTATTTTTTTAAGAACAGTAGTATCTTTTAATTGACAGTAAATACTGGCAGACAATAGTATTCCCTTATCATCTAGACTCGTCACTTTTCCAGAAATAACAACTATTTTATCTTGCCACGCGGCTGGATCTTCTAAAATTTTTAGAAGGAGTTGATCTGAAGTTCCTATAAAGTCTACTTTTTTACTTTCAATTTTAGTAGGAGCTTGCATTGCATATGCGTAGATAGCACCAACACTAACAGCAATTACTAGAAGAATAATGATGACTAACTTATTTTTTTTCAATAAATTCATATGCTAAAGAAATAGTAATAGTTCCTGCTATTTTATTACGAACAATTTTTGGTATTTTAATCTTAAAATCTGATGTTTGAACTTCAAATGAAGCTTGCATCAATAATTTATCTTCTTTTTTTGAAAATACTGCAAATGTTTCAATTTCTTTCTCAATACCTCTTACCGTCAGTATTCCATTAAGGATGTATTTTTTAGTATCTGATATTTCTGAAAGATTAAAACCAACAATAGCTCCTTTAAAAGTTGCTTTCGGGAAAGTATTAGAATCCATGTAGTTTTCATTAAAATGCTCTTGCATAAGAGCTACTCTAAAATTAAAAGCTTTTACAAAAAGTAGAGAGGCAATTTTTCCAGAATTTACATTAATAATTGCAGTGGTACTGTTGTTTGTAGCTTCTACGGGTTCAAAGGCTTCTACTGAAGCTTTAAATTGAGTCTTTCCTGTTTTTGTATAATACTTTTGGGCAACAATTGAGACACTCAAAAATAAGAACGCTAATAGTAGTATTTTTTTCATGTATTCAAGTTTTTAATTCTCTATATAGCCATCAATAGCCCATTGTTCTAGTGTGGCAATTAATACAGGAGCCATTTGCCCATTTTGGGGCATTGGGTTAGAAACACTATTTATTCTGGCTAGTAAATTTCCGTTTTCAGTAGCTGATCTCACATTGGCATAGCCCTCTAGATTTAAGCCTGCAGAAGCAAATGTACCCGCATGGCAAGGCAGACAATTGTTTGAGATAATAATACTTACATCTGCATCATAAGTAACAGGCTCTGTAATTATTACCTTTTCTATGGTGGCTGTTGAACAGCTAGAAAAAGAAAAAACAAGAAATATAGTTCCTAAAAGAAGGGTTTTTTTATTCATAAATTCAACTATTTTGAGTCTGAATTATTTAATGGGTAACAGTGTTTTCTACTACTGCAATTTACTACAAAAACATAAGATTAAAACTCTAAAGAGGTAGTAATTTCTTGTTTTCCTCTTTGCACAACAACAGTAGTTGTATCTCCTTCATCAAAAACAGATAAGGCTCTCATATAACTCATCATATTAGTCACCAAACTGTCTCCCAATTGAATGACAATATCTCCTTTAAGAAGCCCTCCTCTTTCGGCAGGTCTTCCTTCAGAAATACCATCAATTCGCATTCCCTTTCCGTCAAACAAATAATCTGGTATAACCCCTAAGCCAACTTTAAATCTAGGAGTGCTTTCACGTTCATTTTTTGTTTTCCTAAAAGCAAGTTTTCCATTGTCATCTAAATCAGAAATTATATCAAATATATAGTCAGAAATTGTTGCCATTCCTTGGTAGTTCAATTTTTCTGAATCGTCTCCTGGTTTATGATAATCTTCATGTTGCCCTGTAAAGAAATGTAAGACAGGAATGTCTGCTAAATAAAAACTAGTATGATCACTAGGGCCAACACCAGATTCATTTTCAATGAGTTTAAATTTACTGTTATGAGCTTTTAAGACCTGTTTAAACATTGGAGATGTTCCTGTACCATAGACTGCTAGAGCACTGTCTTGTTTTAACCTTCCTACCATGTCCATATTAATCATATAAGACACAGCTTTTGTGTTTATGGTTGGATTCTTTACAAAATAATTAGAACCAAGTAAGCCCATTTCTTCGCCAGAAAAAGCAATGAATATATAATTATTTTGAATGTTTTTATCTTTTAATTTTCTCGCCAAATCTAGCATAACAGCTGTTCCGCTTGCATTATCATCTGCTCCGTTATGAATAGCCTTAACAGAATCTCTGTATAAAGAACCATCGCCACCATAGCCTAAATGATCAAAATGAGCTCCAATAACAATAGTATTTGTAGCATTATTATTTATAAATCCAACCACATTTCTTCCTGTGATTGTTCCATCTTTGTTTTTTGTAAACTCAACCTCCGAATGTGGATCTGTTTTTGGGGCAAAAGAAAATTCTTGATAAAACCCATCTGTTCCTTTTTCTGTTAAGCCAAGTTTTTTAAACCTATCTGCAATATATGCTGCAGCTTTAATTTCGCCTTGTGTACCTGTTTGTCTGCCTTCTAATAGATCATCTGCTAAAAAAGTAACATCTGCTTTTATCATGCTTTGTTCAATATCTTCATTTGAACAAGAAATAAACGATGCTAAAAAGAAGAGGATTAGAAAGATTCTCATAATAATAAATGTTATTTTTGCCTCAAAAATACGGATTAAAAACAACGACATGAAATTTAGGGCTTTATCATTACTACTTGTTCTTTTTTTGAGCATTGGGTGTACTCAAAACAACTCAAAAAAAACAACAAATACAGTGAAATTAGTTGCTGGAAAAGATTCATTAATTTTTGCTGAAGAAGTTCATTTTAAGAGCATGCGTCAAATTACTTTTGGAGGAGATAACGCTGAAGCATATTGGAGCTTTGATGATAAACAGTTAGTTTTTCAATCCAATAATAAAGAGTGGGGAGTAGCTTGTGATCAGATGTTTTTAATGAATATAGATGAAAGTTTTTCCGAGAAAGCACCACCAATGATTAGTACTGGAAAAGGAAGAACCACTTGTGCGTATTTTTTACCAGACAATAAACATTATGTATACGGCTCTACGCATTTAGGCGCAGAAGAATGTCCGCCAGCACCACTTCGTAAAAATGGTAGATATGTTTGGCCTATTTATGATAGCTACGATATTTTTGTCTCTGATTTAGAAGGAAATATTGTGAATCAATTGACAAATGAAAAAGGCTATGACGCTGAAGCAACTGTTTCACCAAAAGGAGATAAAATTGTATTTACATCAACTAGAAGTGGAGATTTAGAATTGTATACCATGAATATTGATGGAACAGATGTTACACAAATAACCAACGAATTAGGGTATGATGGAGGTGCCTTTTTCTCACCAGATGGTACGCAATTAATTTTTCGTTCCTCTAGGCCAAAAACACCAGAAGAGGTAAAAGCATACAAAGATTTACTAGCGCAAGGATTGGTAGAGCCAACTGAAATGGAATTGTATATCTGCAATGCAGATGGGTCAAACCTCCGCCAATTGACTAGTTTAGGAAATGCCAACTGGAGTCCGTTTTTTCATCCTTCAGGAAAGAAAATTTTATTCTCCTCAAATTTTGAAGCAGAAAGAGGTTTCCCGTTCAATTTATATATGATAGATTTAGATGGGAAAAACTTAAAGAGAATTACTCACGGAGAAACATTTGATGCGTTTCCTGTATTTTCAAATGATGGAAAATGGCTAGCATTCTCCTCTAATAGAAATAATGGAGGAGGAAGAGACACCAATTTGTTTATAGCTGAGTGGCAAGAATAGAGGAGGTTATTTTAACTCAACAATTATTTCATTTTTTCTATTAAATACTTCTACAGGAGCATTGTAGCCTAAAAAGGAAAAACTATTTGTATACCCAATTCCTTTACTTTCTAAAGCAGCTATTAATTTACGTTTATACAAGTTAATTTTAGCATCATCTGCCCAGCCACCAAAAGAAATAGCAGCCACTTTTTTTGCAGGCATGTTTTTGAATTCTATACTAGCATCGTTAGGTGTTGGTAAATTTTCTTTTGAGTATTTTTTTGGAACCAGAAACATCATAGTTGTTGAGTCTTTAAGCGTCATGGCAACTGGAGACGTCATGGCTATTTTTTCATTTTTATCATTCCCTCCAAAAATATAACCAGCCAATATAGAAAACCCTTTACTGGAAGATTTTTTGTAATCATTTGAAGATAATTGAACAGAAGTAACTAAGGAGGCTTCATATTGTCTTATCTCAATTTCGTCATAGGTCTCTAATACTTCAAAAGAATATTGTTCAATATTTTTTTGACTACTCATAAAATATAGTTGAGAAAGAATAAAAAGAATGGCAATAATTCCTAAAATTAATAGAATGATTTTCATTTTCATGGGTATGTTTGTTTTTAAAATGCTTGTATCAAGGATATTTAAATTCGTGTATTTGCTATTTAGTCACTAAGATCTTATAATTTTGGGAAACACTCACAATTAGCAACCTAAAATTTGAATGCTCCACAAAAATGTTTTTATTGCTTCTACTTTTTAAATCGCTTATATTTGCAGCCTTAAAAATAATGTAACGAATGAAGAATATTAGAAACTTTTGCATCATCGCCCATATCGATCATGGAAAAAGTACATTGGCAGATAGATTGTTAGATTATACAGGATCTGTAACTGATAGAGAAAAACAACATCAGTTATTAGACACCATGGATTTAGAACGCGAGCGTGGAATTACCATTAAATCTCACGCCATTCAAATGGACTATACTCACAATGGTGAAGATTATATTTTAAACTTAATTGACACACCAGGTCACGTAGATTTTTCATACGAAGTATCTCGTTCAATTGCAGCCTGTGAAGGAGCCTTGCTAATTGTAGATGCAGCACAGAGCATACAAGCACAAACAATATCTAATTTATATTTGGCCTTAGAGAACGATCTAGAGATTATTCCGGTATTAAATAAAGTAGATTTGCCTTCTGCAAACCCTGAAGAAGTTACCGATGATATTGTAGATTTATTAGGATGCCTACCAGAAGATGTTATTCATGCAAGTGGAAAAACAGGTTTTGGAGTAGGTGATATTATTGAAGCAATTATTGCTAAAATTCCAGCACCAAAAGGAGATCCAGATGCACCATTACAAGCCTTAATTTTTGATTCAGTTTATAATTCTTACAGAGGGATAGAAACCTATTTTAGAATTATGAATGGTGAAATTAAAAAAGGGCAGCGTATTAAATTTATGGCTACCAACAATGAGTATTTTGCTGATGAGGTTGGAACTCTAAAATTAAGTCAGGTTGTAAAAAAATCAGTTAAAACAGGCGATGTAGGTTATTTAATTACAGGAATTAAAACAGCAAAAGAAGTAAAAGTAGGAGATACCATTACAGATGCTGTAAACCCAACTACCGAAATTATTGATGGTTTTGAAGATGTGAAACCAATGGTTTTTGCAGGAATTTACCCTGTAGATACAGAAGACTACGAAGAGTTGCGAAACTCTATGGAAAAACTACAACTAAATGATGCCTCGTTAGTATTTGCTCCAGAAAGCTCTGCAGCCTTAGGTTTTGGTTTTAGATGTGGATTCTTAGGGATGCTGCACATGGAAATTATTCAAGAACGTTTAGAACGCGAGTTTAATATGACGGTGATTACCACCGTTCCAAACGTTAGCTACCATGCCTATACCAGAAAGAACCCAACTCAAATTCTATTATTAAATAACCCGGCAGATTTACCAGATCCATCAAGATTAGAAAGGGTAGAAGAGCCATACATTAAAGCATCTATTATTACAAAATCAGATTTTGTTGGTCAGGTAATGAGTTTGTGTATCGAAAAAAGAGGGGAGATTACCAATCAAACGTATTTAACAACTGAAAGAGTTGAGCTAACTTTTGACATGCCTTTGGCAGAAATTGTCTTTGATTTTTATGATCGCTTAAAAACAGTTTCTAAAGGATATGCCTCTTTTGATTACAATCCTATTGGAATGAAACCTTCTAAATTAGTTCGTGTAGATATTTTATTAAACGGTCAGCCAGTAGATGCACTTTCTGCTTTACTACATGCAGACAATGCCTTTACAATTGGTAAGAAAATTGTAGAAAAATTAAAACAATTAATACCTAGACAACAGTTTGATATTCCTATTCAGGCTGCTATTGGTGCTAAAATTATAGCCAGAGAAACTACCAAGGCATTGCGTAAAGATGTTACTGCAAAATGTTATGGAGGTGATATTTCTAGAAAACGTAAACTGCTAGAAAAGCAAAAGAAAGGAAAGAAAAGAATGCGCCAGGTTGGAAATGTAGAAATTCCACAAGAAGCTTTTATGGCTGTCTTAAAGTTGAATGATTAATAAAAAAAAGCTTCGATTTTTTCGAAGCTTTTTTTTGTATTTATTTTACTAGAGCGAGATACTTAAAACATCTGCGATGTTAATCTCTTCCGCCCAAGACTTGAAGCCCCCAGTACAATAGCATGGCTAGAGAACCCAAAGCAGCTACAAGATACGTTCTAGCGGCCCATTTTAAGGCATCTCTAGAACCAGCAAACTCTTCTTGATTTACCATATTTTTATTTTTCAACCAAGCCAATGCTCTATTACTTGCATCATATTCTACAGGTAATGTAATAAAGCTAAACGCAGTTGCCAAGGCCATAAAACCCAAACCAACAATAGCAATATAAAATCCAATTCCAGTATTGTCTGAAGCTGCTCCTAAAATTAAGCCACCAAAAACAAGCCATTGCGAAAATTTTGAAGAAACACTCACCATAGGAACCAGTTTAGAACGCATGGTTAACCATTCGTAGGCTTGAGCGTGTTGCACAGCATGCCCAACTTCATGAGCTGCAACTGCAGCTGATGCAGCATTTCGCTGACTGTACACACTAGCACTTAGGTTTACAGTTTTGTTTCTAGGGTCGTAATGATCGGTTAGCATTCCGGCAGTAGAAATTACTTTTACATCTTTAATGCCATGATCTGCCAACATTTTTTCTGCAATCTCAGCACCAGACATTCCATTTCTTAAATGAATTTTGGAGTATTTTTTAAATTTATTCTTTAGGGTATTACTAACAAGCCAGCTTGCAAGAGCAATAGCGCCAATGATCATATAGAATCCTATCATATTGTGTACTATTTAAAATTATTATTCAATTTTCTTTGATACTTTTACATCACAAAGTATTCCAATTAAATTTTTCATAAAAATAGTGACAAAATGACAAGGAAACGAAAAATACTACTCATATATACTGGAGGAACCATTGGTATGGTGAAAGATTATACCTCAAAAGCCTTAAAAGCATTTGATTTTAGTCAGATTTTGGAGAACATTCCAGAGTTAAAACAGCTAGATTGTGAGATTGCCTCTGTTTCATTTGAAGAACCAATAGATTCTTCTAATATGAATACAGAGTACTATGTTCAAATTGCTGAGATGATAGAGCATAATTATGAAAAATACGATGGTTTTGTGGTCTTAACTGGTTCTGATACCATGTCTTATATCTCTTCTGCCATTAGTTTTATGCTAGAATACTTGAAAAAACCCGTTATATTTACGGGGTCTCAGTTGCCAATTGGTTATTTAAGAACCGATGCAAAAGAAAATTTAATTACCTCTATAGAAATTGCAAGTGCGTATAAAGACGAGCTTCCTGTTGTAAGTGAAGTCTGTTTGTATTTTGAATACAAACTATACAGAGCCAATAGAACAACAAAGTTAAGTGCAGAACAATTTGAAGCATTTGCTTCTATGAATTACCCTCCATTAGCAGAGAGTGGTGTGCACCTTAACTTTAATAAAGATCTTTTGGAAGTACCTACACATCACAAAAAACTAATTGTAAGGAAAAACTTATGTTCAGATATTGCCATTCTTAAACTATTTCCAGGCATTTCACTTAGGGTAGTTGAAAGTGTTTTAAACATCAAAAACATAAAAGGAATTATTTTAGAAACCTATGGAGCAGGAAATGCACCTAGCAATAAAGAATTCATTAAGTTAATTTCTAATGCAATAGGCAAAGGAATTTACATTGTAAATGTAACTCAATGTGTTGGTGGATCTGTTTTACCCGGTCATTACGAGACAAGTTCTCAGTTAAAAGAAATAGGGGTTATAGACGCTAAAGACATGACTACAGAATCTGCGCTTGCCAAATTAATGTACCTTTTAGGAATAGGGATAGAAAAAGAGGAATTTTCACTTTATTATGAGCAATCTTTACGTGGAGAAATCACAAATAAGTAAAGAATGTGTTAAATCTTTTTGTTTTTAACATTTCTTACATAAAAACTTTTTAATTCTTTTTAAGAAACCAACTATTTTTTGTTACTTGGTCATCGGAATTAAATTAAGCAATAAGTAATCGTCATTTATGAAGATTATTAATGTTTAATTTTTCTTTTCATATAACACTAAGTTATAGCTAAAACACTTAAATTATTAAAAATTAATTACAACGATGATGAAAAAAGTAGTAAATATCCTTACAGTAACAGGATTCATGTTTTTTGGAGCTATTCAATCTGTATTTGCACAAGAGGCTGAGGTCGCTGAACAAACTTTTCACCAAGTATTAAAACAACGTTTTATAGAAGGTGGGCCATTCTTTATGGGAATTGTATTAGTAGCCCTTATTTTGGGTTTAGCAATTGCTATTGAGAGAATTATTTATTTAAACATGGCTACTACCAATACCAAGAAGCTTATGGCTAGTGTAGACGATGCTTTAAGTTCTGGTGGTGTAGAAGCTGCAAAAGAAGTATGTAGAAATTCTAAAGGACCTGTTGCCTCTATTTTTTACCAAGGTTTAGACAGAGTAGACGAAGGTATTGAGTCTGCAGAAAAAGCAGTAATTGGTTATGGAGGAGTACAGATGGGGTTATTAGAGAAAAATATTTCTTGGTTATCTTTATTTATTGCTCTAGCTCCCATGTTAGGTTTTATGGGAACTGTAATTGGTATGATTGGAGCATTTGATGCAATTGCTGTTGCAAATGATATTTCTCCAGGAGTTGTAGCTGTAGGTATTAAAGTAGCCTTATTAACCACAGTATTTGGTTTAGTAGTAGCTATTATTCTTCAAGTTTTTTACAATTACATCATCTCTAAGGTAGATAGTATTGTAAACAATATGGAAGACGCTTCTATTACTTTAATAGATTTATTAGTTAAATATAAAAAATAAGACGCCTTATGAATAGTAAATTTTCAAAAATACTAACCATCATAGTGGCTGTTATATCTGTTATTGGTATTGCATTATTTATTAATGTTTCATTTACCGATGATGTTCCAGAATCTATCAGTGGAGCAGTGGGTCCTTTAATTGGATTCTCATTGTACTTGTTTTATGCAGCAGTTCTTATTACTGTAGTATTATCTATAAGAGGTTTGGTGAAAAATCCAGAAAACTTAAAGAAAACAATGATTGGTCTTGGTGCTATGGCTGTTCTGTTAGTTGTTGCCTATATTTTGGGTGATAGTGAACCTGTTCTTAATGCACAAGGTATCGTATTAAAAGGTGGAGAATTAGGAGCCGCTTCAAACCAATGGGTTGGTAGCTTAATATGGTATAGTTCAATCTTAGTTCTTATTGGTGGCGCATTTTTTGTGATTGATTTAGCCAAAGGACTTATAAAATCTTAGTATATGGCTAGAAGAGAGACACCGGAAATTAATGCAGGCTCTATGGCAGATATTGCCTTCTTGTTATTAATTTTCTTCTTAGTAACTACCACCATGAATGTAGATTCAGGTATTTCTAAGAAATTATCAGAAAAACCACCACCAGATTATAAGCCACCTATTATTAAGGAGAAAAATATCTTCGAAGTAAATATCAATAGAAATAATGATTTATTGGTAGAAGGTGATATCATGGGAATTAAAGAGATCAAAGAAGCTGCAATCAAATTTATTGATAACGGTGGAGGACTTGGAAAACCAGGTGAAGACGGAACTCCCGGCTTACCTTGTGACTATTGTGAAGGTGAGAGAAGTGAATCTTCTTCAGATCATCCAAACAAAGCAATTATATCTGTACAAAGTGATAGAGGTACCGAGTATGGTACGTATATTGAAGTACAAAATGAGTTGTTAAAAGCATATACTGTCTTAAGAAACAGGCTAAGCCAACAACGTTATGGAATGCTTTATACAGAATTAGAGAAGAGATATAAAGATTCTAGAGGAACAGAAAAGGAAGATTTAAAGAAAAAAGTTGAGGATATTAAAACGAGTTTTCCTCAAATTATTTCTGATGCTGAGCCTACCTCTTAAAATTAATTAAAACATATAAAATGTCTAAGTTTAAAAAGAAGAAAAAAGGAATGCCTGCTGTAAACACAGCATCATTGCCAGATATTGTATTTATGTTATTATTTTTCTTTATGGTAACTACTACCATGAGAGAAACTTCTTTACAAATTGAAGCACCTAGATTACCTAGTGCTACAGAGATAAAGAAATTAGAACACAAGAGTTTGGTAAGTACTATTTATGTTGGTAAAGCAAAAGATGTAAAGTATGGTACAGCCTATAATAGAATTCAATTGAATGATAAGATAGCTACACCAGAAGATGTTCCAGCATTTATTTTAAGAGCTAGAGAAGAAGTTTCTGAGGCAGAAGTTCCTTTTATGACTACTTCTATTAAAGCCGATAAAGAATCTAGTGTTGGTACTATCACAGATATTAGAATAAAATTAAGAGATGTTAATGCATTAAAATTAAGTTACTCTACTCAAACAGGTGCAGATAACTAATAGCAAAAAAATCTTAATCAATAAAAAAGGGAATACAAATTTTTGTATTCCCTTTTTTATGTTATAATTTTAAAATGTCTAAGACATTACTATGAAGAAGCTCATTTTCTTATTTTTTATTGCATGTTCACTACCTTCTGTTGCTCAAAAAGACTCCTTGAAATTAGGAGATAGGTATGCAGAAGACCAGTTATATGTGATGGTTTCATATAACCAATTGTTTAACCAACCTGCCATGGTAAAAGGAAGTAGTTTTTCTTATGGCTTGTCTACTGGTTTTATGAAAGATCTTATTTTAAATAAACAAGGAAGTATCTCTATGGCTTTAGGGGTTGGCTATAATTTTGATTTATTAAATCATGGGCTTACTATTTCTGAAGAAAATAATGACATTACTTTTCAGGTAGATAATTCTGGGGCAACCAATAAACTCTTGGTTCACAATCTAGAATTTCCTTTTGAGCTTAGATGGAGAGGTTCTGATGCACAAACCTATAAATTTTGGCGTGTTTATATGGGGGTGAAAGCAAGTTATAACCTATCTAATAATTTTAAATTCACCAATGAAACAGACTCATTTTCATATAGGAATGTTTCTAGTTATAATACCTGGCAATATGGCCTTACACTCTCTGTTGGTTATGATGTCTTTGCAGCACATGTCTATTATGGATTAAATCCAATTTTAAAAGACACTTCGCTTGGAACAGCAGATATTTCTTCAAAAATTATGAGAATTGGCTTGATTTTTTATTTATTGTAAAGAAATAAACAGGATAAACTGACATACTATTCCTAAAGAAAAACCAATAAGAAGCTCTACAGGAGTATGTGCCTTTAAATACAATCTTGAGCTTGCTAACATACCTGATAATAAGATTAAGAGTATAATAATGGGCAACATAGATAAACTATTGATATTGGTCATAATTAAAAAAAAACCAATCATATTACCCATAGAAACAAGATGCAGGCTAGACTTTAATTTTAAACTAAAAAGTACATAAATACAAGTCAAGCTTAAAGAAGTACCATAAAAAAGAATGCCTAAATTTCTAATTGTTGGAATCTGTATGATTGTATTCCCTAAAAAATATAAAAGAAAAATCATAAAAATAACAGGAAACCGTCTTTCTTTTATGGTAGAAACCTGAAAGTCTTTAATAAATCCAAAATTTCTCAAAAAAAGCAACAATAAAACAGGCACTACGTATGTTAGCGCAAAAACAAGCCCTAATACAATTAATTGCAGCCTTTTTTCAAAAGATTGTGATACAAACACAAAGTAGAGAAATACCCCTAAGGTTGGAAGTACAATAGGATGTAAAATAGTTGATATAAATTTGTGAAATTTCATTAGATTTCCTTTCTCAAGCGAGCTACAGAAATGTCTAACTGTTCTCTATATTTTGCAACTGTTCTTCTAGCAATAGGATAGCCTTCCTCTTTTAAAAGTACCGAAAGTTTTTCATCTGTATGAGGTTTTCTTTTATCTTCTTCGCTAATAACAGTTTCTAATATCTTTTTAATTTCTCTGGTAGAAACATCTTCTCCTTGATCATTTTTCATAGATTCAGAAAAGAATTCTTTTATTAATTTGGTTCCATACGGAGTAGAAACATACTTGCTGTTTGCAACTCTAGAAACGGTGGAAACATCCATATGAATTGTATCTGCAATATCTTTTAATATCATGGGTCTTAGCTTGCGCTCGTCTCCCGTTAAAAAATAATCATATTGATACTGCATAATGGCATTCATAGTAACCATTAATGTTTGTTGTCTTTGTTTAATTGCATCAATAAACCATTTAGCCGCGTCTAGTTTTTGTTTGATAAAAATTACAGCATCTTTCTGAGATTTACTTTTTTCAGTAGATTCTTGATAGCCCTTTAGCATGTTGTTGTATTCTCTTGAAACATGCAACTCTGGTGCATTTCTAGAGTTTAATGTTACATCTAGCTCTCCATCTAAAATTCTCATAGAAAAGTCTGGAACAATTTGTTCTGCTATTTTATTATTTCCAGCATAAGAACTTCCTGGCTTTGGATTTAATCTTGATATTTCAGCAATGGTATTTTTAAGTGCTTCTTCATCAATAGTAAACTTTTCTAATAATTTAGCATAATGTTTTTTAACAAATGGATCAAAGGCAGTCTCTAGCATTTTGATTGCTAGTTCTCTAATATCAGTTGTTTTTTTTGATTTTAATTGAATAATTAAACACTCTTTCAGGTCTCTGGCTCCAACGCCAACAGGGTCTAGTGTGTGCACAACTTTTACTAAAATTTTCTCAACTTTTTCTTCGGTGGTAAACACATTTTGTGTGAAGGCTAAATCATCTACTAAATCTGCAAGATCTCTTCTAATATAGCCACTATCATCTATGCTTCCTACTAAAAATTCTGCGATAGAATTCTCTTCATCATTAAGACTAAACGTATCTAGTTGTTCTTGTAAAGATTGATGAAAGGTTTTTCCAGCGGCATAAGGAACCTGTTTTTCTTCATCATCTGAAGAATAATTATTTGCTTGAGTTTTATACGTTGGAATTTCATCGTCACTTAAGTAATCATCTATATTGATATCTTCTGTGTCTATTTTTTCAGTTCCATCATCATCAAACTCATTCTCTAAATCATCATCAAGCTCATCAGATTCTTCTTTGCCAGTATCTAATGCAGGATTTTCTTCAATCTCTTGTTTCAAGCGTTCTTCAAAAGCCTGAGTAGGCAATTGAATCATTTTCATTAATTGAATCTGCTGAGGAGATAACTTTTGGGAAAGTTTAAAGTTTAGACTTTGTTTTAGCATGTTCTAAAGGTACAAAAAGAACTGAATTAAAATTCAGCATTTTGTGGAGTTCTAGGAAAAGGAATTACATCTCTAATATTTCCCATACCTGTTGCAAATTGAACCAAACGCTCAAACCCTAATCCAAAACCAGAATGCACAGCTGTTCCGTACTTGCGAAGATCTAAATACCACCAAAGTTCTTTTTCGTCTATTCCCATGGCTTTAATTTTCTCTTGTAAAACATCTAAACGCTCTTCTCGTTGGCTTCCGCCTGCAATCTCTCCAATACCTGGAAATAATACATCCATAGCTCTTACTGTTTTTCCATCGTCATTTAAGCGCATGTAAAATGCTTTTATTGTGGCTGGGTAATCAAATAAAATAACAGGACATTTAAAGTGCTTTTCTACTAAGTAACGTTCATGCTCAGATTGTAAATCGGCACCCCATTCTTGAATTAAGTATTGAAATTTTTTCTTTTTATTTGGCTTTGAGTTTCGTAAAATATCAAAAGCCTCTGTATAGCTTACACGTTTAAAATTATTATCTACAACAAAGTGTATTTTTTCTAGCAAACTCATGTCACTTCTTTGTGCCTGAGGCTTGCTTTTTTCTTCTTGTGTTAATCTTTGGTCTAAGAAGGCTAAATCATCCTTACAATGCTCTAAAACATAGCTTAAAACAGACTTAATGAAATCTTCTGACAAATCCATATTACCTTCTAAGTCCATAAAAGCAACTTCTGGTTCTATCATCCAGAATTCTGCTAGGTGACGTGTTGTATTTGAATTCTCAGCTCTAAAAGTAGGACCAAAAGTATATACTTTACCCAAAGCCATTGCGTAGGTTTCAGCTTCTAACTGACCAGAAACGGTTAAGTTTGTTTCTTTTCCAAAAAAATCTTGCTTATAATCAATTTCACCTTCTTCAGTAACTGGAGCTTTGTTTGGGTCAAAAGTACTTACTCGAAACATTTCACCAGCACCTTCTGCATCTGAACCTGTAACTATAGGTGTGTTCACATAATTAAATCCGTTTTCTTGAAAGTATTTATGAACAGCAAAAGATAGTTTAGAACGAACTCGCATTACTGCGCTAAACGTGTTTGTTCTTACACGCAAATGTGCATTTTCTCTTAAGAACTCTAAGCTGTGCTTTTTTGGTTGTATTGGATATTCATCTGGATTAGAATCACCCAAAATTTCTAAAGAAGAAACTTGTACTTCTACAGATTGTCCTTTTCCTTGGCTTTCTATAAGTGTTCCAGTAATACTTACTGAAGCACCGGTAGTAATTCTCTTTAGTATTTCTTCTTTTGTATTTTCGAAATCAACAACACATTGAATATTATGAAGTGTAGAACCATCATTTAAGGCAATAAAACGATTGCTTCTAAATGTTCTTACCCATCCTTTTAATGACACTTGTTGTAAAGTGACGTCTGACTGTAATAATTCGGCTACACTACTTGTTTTCATTATTCAAATTAATTTTGATGATATTCAATAAACAAAGAAGCAAAGATACTTTTTTGAAGTAAAACAACCAATCAATATAGCCGTATTCGTTTTAGATTCTTCAGAATTACTACTTCTCTAGCTCTTCTTGAGGGATGATTTTTATGGCGGGTTCTTTTAAGACCTCTTTGTTTGCAATTTTATCTTCAAAAGTTAGCAATAAAGAAGGGAGTAATAGTAGGTTAGATACCATTGCAAATAATAACGTGATAGAAACCAAACCACCTAAGGCAATGGTGCCTCCAAAACTAGAAACGGTAAAGACTAAAAATCCAAAGAAAAGAACAATAGAGGTATAAAACATACTCACACCAGTTTCTCTAAGAGCTGCATATACAGACCTGCGAATCTTCCAATTATTGGCCATTAATTCTTGTCTATACTTTGCCAGAAAGTGAATGGTGTCATCTACAGAAATTCCAAAGGCAATACTAAAAACTAAAATAGTCGATGGTTTTATTGGAATTCCAAAGAAACCCATTAAACCTGCTGTAATAAGTAATGGCAGCATGTTTGGAATGATAGAAATTAAAATCATTTTAAACGACCGAAACATCCAAGCCATAAATAATGAAATTAAAAAAATTGCTAAAGACAAAGAAAATACGAGATTGCCAATTAAATAATTAGTTCCTTTTAAAAACACCAAGGCCTTTCCGGTAAAAGACACATTGTAACGTTCTTCTGGAAATTCTTTTTTTACTACCTGTTGAAGACGCTCTTGAATATCATTCATTTTATCTGTTCCAACATCTTTCATAAAGGTGGTAATACGAGCATATTGTCCTGTAGAGTCTACAAAATTATTTAGCATGTCTGAATTCCCATCAGAATTTTTGGTGTATTCAAAAATATAGCTCTGTTCTTGAGAGGTTGGTAGTTGATAGTATTTTGGATTGCCTTTATAAAAGGCTTGTTTAGAGTATTTAACTAGGTTAACAACAGATACTGGTCTAGATAATTCTGGAAAAGATTCTATTACTTCATTAATTTTATCCATCCTTTTTAAGGTAGAAAGTTTCATGACACCTTTCTCCTTTTTAGTATCGATTAAAATCTCTAGGGGCATAATTCCTCCAAACTCTTTTTCAAAAAACTTAATATCTTTATAAAAAGCTTTTGTTTTTGGCATGTCTTCAATTAAACTTCCAGAAACACGTATTTGATACAATCCAATAATTCCTAAAATTATGACAATAACCGTGGTGATATAAATAGTAATTCTTTGCTCACGCACCATTTTTTCCATCCAATTCACCACATTTTCCATCCATTTTCTTTCTAGATGGTTGAGGTGTTTCTTCTTTGGAGGCTCCATAAAACTATAGAGAATAGGAATAATTAAAAGCGCTAAAACAAAAATGCTTAAGATGTTTATAGAGGCAAGAATACCAAATTCTCTAAGCAATTGACTTTTTACAAAAACAAAGGTTGCAAAACCTGATGCAGTGGTAATATTGGTCATTAAGGTAGCATTACCAATTTTAGAAATGACGCGCTGCAATGCTTTTGCTTGCTGACCGTGTAACTTTATTTCTTGTTGATATTTATTAATCAGAAATACAGCATTAGGAACTCCAATAACTATTATTAAAGGAGGAATTAAGGCAGTTAAAACAGTAATTTCATACCCAAAAAGCCCAATAAAACCAAAAGCCCAAGTAACTCCAATGGTTACCACCAGCAGTGTTATAAATGTAGCTCTGTAGGAGCGGAAAAAGAAAAAGAAAATAATTCCTGTAATAAGAAGTGCTCCTAAAACAAATAATTGAATTTCATCAATAATATTTTGAGCGTTTATGGTTCTTATATAGGGCATTCCAGATACGCGAACATCTAGGTTTGTTTCTTTTTCAAACGCATCAATGATAGGGATCAGTTTTTTAAAAACAAACGCTTTTCTAACAGGTGTGTTTACTATTTCTTTATTTATGTAAATAGCGGTTTGTATGGTTCCTGTTTCCTTGTTGTAGAGTAAATTATCGTAAAAAGGAAGTTTTTCAAATAATTCTTTTTTAACGGCATCAATTGTTTTTTGAGACGTAAGCTCTTCCGTATAGATAGATTCTAATACAAATTTTCTATTTTTTGTGTCTTTTTTTAATTTTTTAACATCAGCAATAGACAATGTAAATTCAACTTCAGATAAAGAATCAAATGATTTTGCAAGTGAATTCCAAGCATTAAATTTAGCAGGAGTAAAGACAGTAGAATCTTTAATTGCCAGTAAGATTAAATTCCCTTCTTCTCCAAAAATATCTAGGAATTTGTTGTATTGAATGTTTACCTCATGGTCTTCTGGTAATAGGTTTGCTTCTGTATAAGAAAACCTCATATGTTTCATTTGAGAAACAAGAAAAGCGGTAGCTATTGCTATAAGAATAAGGATCAAGTATCTGTTCTTTAAGATAATTCTTGATACTCTAGTCCAGAAATTCATTCCTATTTTTATTAAGTTGTGGGTTTGATTGCTATAAAATTCCTTTTAAAATCTACAGGTATTTTTAAACAGTCATAATTTCTTTTTCTTTTAAGTCAAAAAGCTCTTCAGTTTTTTTAACAAAAGTATCTGTAAGTTGTTGAACGTCTGCTTCTACATTTTTCTTCATATCATCAGAAACATCTAGTTTCTTTACCTCGTTATTAGCCTCTTTTCTTGCACTTCTTACACCAACCTTAGCATGCTCTGCTTCTGCTTTTGCTTGTTTTGCAAGGCCACGTCTTCTTTCTTCTGTTAAGGGCGGTACGTTAATAATGATATTTTCGCCATTATTCATAGGGTTAAAGCCAATATTGGCTTTCATAATAGCTTTTTCAATTTCTGTCAACATTTGTTTTTCCCAAGGCTGAATACTTATGGTTCTTGCGTCTGGGGTATTTACATTTGCAACTTGTCCTAAAGGAGTTTGTGAACCGTAGTAGTCTACCATAATATTTGCCAGCATAGAAGGAGATGCTTTACCTGCTCTAATACTTCTTAATTCTTTGGCTAAAAAATCTATAGCCCCTTGCATTTGTTCTTTTGCAGAATCTACGATGAATTCTATTTCTTCGTTCATAAGTAAGATATTTTGTTAGTGATTAACAATGGTTCCAATTTTTTCTCCAGAAACTAATTTTAAGAGATTTCCATTTGTATTCATGTCAAAAACAATAATAGGGAGTTTATTTTCTTCACTCAAAGTAAATGCTGTCATGTCCATTACTTTTAAGCCTTTGCTAATAACTTCTTTAAATGTTATCGTTTCAAATTTTATGGCATTTTTATCTTTTTCTGGATCTGCATTGTAGATGCCGTCTACACGGGTTCCTTTTAAAATTGCATCAGCATTAATTTCAATTGCCCTTAAAACTGCTGCTGTATCTGTTGTAAAATATGGGTTTCCTGTTCCTGCTCCAAAAATAACCACTCTTCCTTTTTCTAGATGGCGAATGGCTTTTCTTTTAATATAAGGTTCTGCAATTTCTTTAATTTGAATTGCTGTTTGTAGTCTAGTATATATTCCTTCGTCTTCTAAGGCACTTTGAAGAGCCAACCCGTTAATACACGTTGCCAACATTCCCATGTGATCACCTTGTACACGATCCATTCCATTACTAGCGCCAGCGACACCTCTAAAGATATTTCCTCCACCAATAACAATGGCAAGTTCAATCCCTTTCTCTGTTACTTCTTTAATTTCTTTGGCATATTCTTTTAGGCGTTTTGGATCAATTCCATATTGTCTATCGCCCATAAGTGCTTCACCACTTAGTTTTAAAAGTACTCGTTTGTATTGCATATTTATGAAAGTTGAACAAAACTAAGCATTTTTTTCTTTTCTTAAATACTTGTTTCCATGAAAAAACCTCGCTAGTGCTCTGAATTTATTTCAGTGACTAACGAGGTCTTATGTAATAAGATTCTAAAAACACACTTCAACTAGTTCAGTGTAAGAATTAAGAATAATTTATCCTAGAGCAACACGTTTAAAACCTGTTACGCTTACATCTCCAATAGTTTTTACATACTCTGCAACACTTTGCTTATTATCTTTAATGAAAGATTGGTTTACTAGCGTATTGTCTTTGAAGAAACGTTTTATTTTTCCTTTGGCAATATTGTCTAACATTGCTTCTGGTTTCCCTTCAGTTCTTAATAGATCTTTAGCAATTTCAATTTCTTTTTCAATGATAGAAGCATCAACTTCATTTTCATTTAAAGCTATTGGATTCATTGCCGCAGCTTGCATAGCAACATCTTTTGCAACAACATCTGCACCTTCTGTAGCAGAAGATAACCCTACGATTGTAGCAATTTTATTACCAGCATGAATATAAGAACCAACAAACGGAGCTTCTACTTTTTCAAAAGCATTGATTTGAAGTTTTTCTCCAATAACACCAGTTTGTTCAATTAATTTATCAGCAACAGTCATTCCGTTAAAATCAGCAGCTAATAATTCTTCTTTAGAAGAACAATTTAATGCCAAAGTTGCAAATTCTTTTGCAAGGTTCACAAAACTATCATTTTTACCAACAAAATCTGTTTCACATCCTAAAACGATAGAAACACCAACTGTTTTGTTGTCATTAACTTTAGCTATAGCTGCACCTTCAGTAGACTCTCTGTCTGCTCTTTTTGCGGCTACTTTTTGACCTTTTTTACGTAAGATGTCAATTGCTTCTTCAAAATTTCCTTCTGCTTCAACTAATGCCTTTTTGCAGTCCATCATACCTGCGCCAGTTGTTTTTCTTAGCGTATTTACTTCTGCAGCGGTTACTTTAACCATTTTTATAGTCTTTAAAAAATTTACAATTTATTTCTTTTCAACAGTTGTTTCGGTTGTAGTTTCTACTACAGGTGCAGCTTCTTTTACTACTTCTACCTCTTTAACAACTTCTTTTTTAGCTGGTTTAGCAGCTTTTTTTACAGCTTCTTTAGCGGCTGGTTCTTTAGCTGGTTCTTCAGCTGTTTTTTCAGCTGGTTTTGCTTTTTCTTTCTCTGCTTTTCTATCAGACAAACCTTCTGCAATACCTTCTGTAATAAATGATAACACTTTTTCTATAGATTTTGATGCATCATCGTTAGATGGTATTACAAAATCTACAGGTCTTGGATCTGAGTTGGTATCAACCATTGCAAAAATTGGGATGTTTAATTTTTGAGCCTCTGCAATAGCAATGTGCTCTTTTTTAACATCAACAACAAAAATTGCTCCTGGTAAACGAGTCATGTCTACAATAGAACCTAAATTCTTGTCTAACTTTTCTCTTTGACGATTGATTTGCAATTTTTCTCTTTTAGATAAAGCATCAAAAGATCCATCTTGCTTCATTCTATCAATAGAGGTCATTTTTTTAACCGCTTTTCTGATTGTGATAAAGTTTGTTAACATCCCACCAGGCCATCTTTCTGTGATGAAAGGCATGTTTACAGCTGCAGCTTTCTCAGAAACGATATCTTTTGCTTGTTTCTTGGTAGCAACAAATAAAATTTTTCTTCCAGAGTTTGCAATTTTTTGCAATGCTAATGAAGCTTCTTCTATTTTAGCGGCTGTTTTGTATAAATCAATAATATGAACTCCATTACGTTCTGTATAAATATAAGGAGCCATGTTTGGATTCCATTTTCTAGTCAAGTGACCAAAATGTACTCCATTGTCTAATAATTCTTGAATGTTTGCTTTTGCCATTTTTTAAATGTGTTTACTTTCTGTTTTGAAATCAATACATAAGTAGTCTTTTACGAGTCTTATATATTTAGATGCTAAACTGTTATTAATAATTGATAACAGTGCTCTACAACGAATATTAACGTTTAGAGAACTGGAATTTTTTACGTGCTTTCTTCTGACCAAATTTCTTACGTTCAACCATTCTAGGATCACGTGTTAACAATCCTTCTGGTTTTAAGATAAGTCTGTGCTCTGCATCTATAGCTACCAATGCTCTGGTAATTGCCAAACGAATTGCTTCTGCCTGACCTGTTACCCCACCTCCGTAAACATTTACTTTAATGTCATAAGAAGTTAAGTTATCTGTTAACATTAAGGCTTGTTCTACTTTGTATTGTAGAGCTGCAGTAGTAAAATAGTCTTTAAAATCTTTTTTATTTACTGTAATATTCCCTTTTCCTTCAGAAAGGTAAATACGAGCTACGGCAGTTTTTCTTCTACCTATTTTGTGAACTATATCCATTATTTAAGATCGTTTAAGTTAATAGCTTTAGGGCTTTGAGCATCATGCTTGTGCTCTGTACCAGCATATACATACAAATTTCTAAAAAGAGCACTACCTAAGATGTTCTTTGGTAACATTCCTTTTACTGCTTTCTCTACCAATCTAGTAGGATCTTTTTCAAACATTTCTGTTGCAGTTAACGATCGTTGTCCTCCTGGGTATCCTGTGTGACGGATGTAACTCTTGTCTGTCCATTTTTTCCCAGTTAGAATAATTTTTTCTGCGTTGATAACAACCACGTTGTCTCCACAATCTACGTGAGGAGTAAAGTTTGGTTTGTGTTTACCTCTAATTAGCTTTGCTATTCTAGAAGCTAGACGACCCAACGTTTGCCCGTCCGCATCAACCAAAACCCATTCCTTAGAAACGGTAGCTTTGTTTGCTGATACTGTTTTGTAACTTAATGTGTTCATAATTACACTTTTAGTTTTTGTTCTATTAATAAATAATTTTTTTCCTTAAAAAAGGAGTGCAAATGTACTATTAATTATTTGATTGACAAACAGTAAACTGCTAGTTTTAATGAGACGTATTTGTGTTTTTAAGCAATAATATTTTTGCTGTAATTTTTGGGCCACAATTACTTATTGGTTTATTAAATAATTTTTTCGAAGATTTTTAGAAATAAATATTAGGCAAAAAATTTGATCATTTTAGAGACAAAAATATCTTGTAAAAGATATTCAAAAGATCAATTTTTAAAAATCTGCAGGAACTGTGAAATGTATTTTTTCTTTAGAAGTTGGGTGTGTAAATTCAATAAACTCGGCATGCAAATACAATCGATCTTGTTTTGTTCCGTATAGATCGTCGCCTACAATTGGCATATTTAATCCACCTTTATGGGCGGCATGAACTCTTAATTGATGAGTTCTGCCAGTAATTGGATAAAAATGAACACGTGTTTGATTGTTGTTTTGATCTACAGTTACCCATTTAGTTTTGGCTTTTTTTCCGTTTGTAAAGTCTACCAATTGTCTTGGTCTGTCATCTATATCTAAACGCAAAGGAAGCTGTATAGTTCCGTTTTTTTCTGTTAGATGTCCATTCAGCAAGGCTACATACCTCTTTTTTACAGTCCGTTTAATGAACTGACTTTGTAATATTTTGTTTGCTTCTTTTGTTTTGGCAAGTACTAAAATACCAGAAGTAGACATGTCTAATCTGTGAACAATTAATGGCCCTGTAGCAGTTGGGTATAGCTCTTTAATTCTAGTATACACAGAATCGTTTATTTCTTTTCCAGGAACCGATAAAAACTCTGGTGGTTTGTTTACAACGATTAGATCATCATCTTCAAAAATAATGGATAATTCTTCTTTTTCTGCTAGGTTTTTTAGCAGTAAATTTTCGTCTATTTTAATTCCTTCTAACATATGATTTAAAATAGGCTTGCACCTACTTAGACATGAAGGATAAAAGTTTTTGTGTTTTCTAATTTCAGAATTAGGGGAGATGCCCCACCAAAATTCTGCCATAACAACCGGAGTTAAATGATGCTCAAAAGCATACTGTAATAATTTTGGAGCAGAGCAATCTCCAGCACCTGCTGGAGGTTTTAACAGAGGGTTATTAAAAATAGCCAATAATCCTTTTGTTTCTTTTTGTTGATTTAAGAATTGATATTTTTCAAACAAGGTGTTTTGAAGAATAGTAGAGGTCTCTTTTCTAAGTGTTATTAAACTTGAAATCTTGTTTTCAAAATCTGCTAGTAGATTCTTACTTTCTTCAATTTTATAAGAATAGTATTCTTGAAGTTCTTTGTAGAAAAACTGATCGTTATAACTTTCTTGCATCAATTTTTTAGAGAAGATCTCAAAATTATTTTCATCTAAATCTGCTCTAGCTTCTTTTTTCCGAAGTCTTCTTGCTAGTTTTAAAGACTTCATTTTCTTTCTTTGGATAGCTAAATCTTCTTCAATTTTTTTACTCAGTTTTTTAACTGATTTTTTTAAAGAGAGATATGTTTTGTCTTTTTTTAGCAGCTGAATTTCTGCTCCAATTTCCTCAATTTTTTTTTCTCCTTGTATATAAAAACTTCCTTCAGTTCTCATATTAAAAATTGGAGGTACAAATATATCAGGCAAACTCTTATCGGCTAATTTTCCAGAAAAAGCAGCAATGTATCCAAGAGTGTCGTCTGCTTTTTTAACAACCAATACACCAAACATTTTTCCAATAGAATAGTTATTTTCTCCATTGTGAAGTCCAAAATCATGAATAAAATCTGTTTGATTTTCTAAGTATGTTTGTAGCTCTTTAGTAGCTATTTTAGCTAATTGATGTGGTTCATAATAAAACGGAAATGTAAATTTTTCTGGAACTAAAATTCCAGAAATGTCTTCTTTAAAGTGTTGAAAATGAAGCAAATTTTTTAGTTAGTTTTTTAATGATGGATTTTGTTGTAAAAACTTAATGTGCTTCCAACCAATTTTCTCCAATTCCTATTTCTACATCCAACGGAACTATCATTGAAAAAGCATGCTCCATTTCGTGTTTAATAATGGGTTTTATGATCTCTAGCTCATCTTTATGTGCATCAAAGACCAATTCATCATGCACTTGCAATAACATTTTAGATTTAAAACCTTCTTTTTCAAAACGCTTATAGATATTTATCATTGCTAGCTTTATAATGTCTGCGGCAGAGCCTTGAATGGGTGCATTTACTGCATTTCGTTCTGCTGCTCCTCTAACAATTGCATTTCTAGAATTAATGTCTTTTAAATATCTACGGCGTTGTAATACGGTTTCTACATAGCCATTATCTCTTGCAAAATCTACTTGCGCAGACATATAGCTTCTCAATTTTGGATAGGTTTCGTAATACAAATCAATGAGTTCTTTAGATTCTTTTCTGGTTAAATCTGTTTGATTGCTTAATCCAAAGGCAGAAACTCCATAAATAATACCAAAGTTTACAGTTTTTGCATTGCTTCGTTGTTCTCTGGTAACCTCTTCAATAGGTACATTAAATACTTTTGCTGCTGTAGAAGCATGAATATCTTCTCCGTTTTTAAAAGCCTCAATCATGGTTTCTTCTTCACTTAAAGCCGCAATAATTCGCAATTCTATTTGCGAGTAATCAGCTGCAAGTAATACATAATTTTCATCTCTTGGAATGAATGCTTTTCTTACTTGTTTTCCTCGCTCTGTTCTAATAGGAATGTTCTGTAAATTAGGGTTTGTAGAGCTTAATCTTCCTGTGGCAGCAACTGCTTGTGCATAGGCTGTGTGAACACGGCCCGTTTTTGGGTTTATTTCATTTGGCAATGCATCTAAATAGGTGCTTTGTAATTTTTTATACTGTCTATATTCTAGTACATTGGCAATAATTTCATGCTCTTTTGCTAAGTAAGATAATACATCTTCGGCAGTAGAATACTGACCTGTTTTTGTTTTTTTAGGTTTGTCTACCAACTTCATATTTTCAAACAATACAATTCCTAATTGTTTTGGTGAAGCAATATTAAATTCTTCACCCGCTTGTTCAAAGATATTTTTCTCTAATCGATTGATATCCTCTGTTAAATGAACAGACAATTCCTTTAGAAAATCGGTATTTAAATTAATCCCTTCAATTTCCATAGCTGCTAATACTGAGACCAGCGGCAATTCTATTTCATTAAACAATTTAGTAACATTACCATTTTCTAATTCATTTATAAAATGCTCTTTTAATTGAAGCGTGATGTCTGCGTCTTCTACTGCATATTCTGTTTGGTCTTCTAAAGGAACTACTCGCATAGAAAGCTGATTTTTTCCTTTTTTACCAATTAACTCAGCAATAGAAACAGGTTGATAATTTAAGTAGGTTTCCGATAAAATATCCATCCCATGTCGCATATCTGGATTAATCAAATAATGAGCAATCATAGTATCAAATAAAGAACCTTTAACGGGCATCTCATAGTTAGACAGTACCTTAATATCATACTTTAAGTTGTGGCCAATTTTTTGGATAGACTCATTTTCAAAAAACTCACGAAACTCTTCTAAAATAGCTTTCGTTTCAGCTTGGTTTGCTGGAAATGAAACATAATATCCTTTTCCAATTTCCCAAGAAAAAGCAATTCCAATTAGCTCAACTTCTAGTGCTTTTAATCCAGTTGTTTCTGTATCAAAACACACAGAAGATTGTTGTTGTAATTTTTTAAGCAATATTTTTCTAGAGAGTGGTGTTTGTACGTGCTGATAAAAATGATCAGTAGTTGCAATAGTTTTGTATCCTTGAACACTTTCTTGTTCTGAAACATTTCCAGTTCCTGGAGCAGCAAACAAATCAAATTGACCACTTGGGTTGCCCTGTGGTTTAGAGGCTGTTGGAGTTGTTGTGTTAGAAGTTTCAGAAGTTGTTGCGTTAGTTGTATCTGTTGCTGTGGTAAAAGTTTTTACAAAATTATCTGTAAGTCTTCGAAATTCTAGCTCAGTAAAAATTGCTTTTGTAGCTTCAATATCTGGCATGCACATTTTAAAGTTTTCTTCATGAAAATCTACAGGAACATCCAGCATAATAGTAGCTAATTCTTTGGAGAGAATTCCCAATTCTTTAGCACCTTCAACTTTTTCTTTCATTTTACCTTTAAGATCTGCAGTATTTTCTAACAAATTTTCCATAGATCCATACTGCGCTAAGAACTTTTTGGCAGTTTTTTCACCAACACCTGGTAGCCCTGGAATATTGTCTACAGAATCTCCCATCATTCCTAAAAAATCTATGACTTGTTCAGGTCTTTCTACGCCAAATTTTTCCTGTATTTCTGGAATTCCCCAGGTTTCATAGCCACCCCCAAACCTAGGTCTGTACATGAAAATATTTTCAGAAACCAATTGCGCAAAATCTTTATCAGGCGTAACCATAAAAGTTTGGTATCCTTCTTTCTCTGCTTTTTTAGCTAAGGTTCCAATAATATCATCAGCTTCATATCCTGCCAACACAACTGCAGGAATTTTCATTGCTTTTAAAATACTTTCTATAATAGGAACTGCAATTTTAATTGCCTCTGGCGTCTCTTGTCTGTTGGCTTTATATTCTGGGAAAGCCTCTGTTCTAGCAGCACTACCACCTCTATCAAAACAAACCGCTAAATGATCTGGTTTTTCTCGCTTTATAACATCAAGTAAAGAATTGGTGAAGCCTAAAATAGCAGAGGTATCCATCCCTTTTGAGTTAATTCTCGGGTTTTTAATAAAGGCATAATATCCTCTAAAAATTAATGCAAAAGCATCGAGTAAAAAAAGACGTTTTTTATCTGACATGAAGTTACGTATTGAATTGTTAAAACTACAAAATATAAATTTTGCCAAAAAAAGAATCTCTAAAAATTGTCATAAGTTATTAGCATGATCATATTAGGTCTTTTAATCTAAGTATCTAAAGGGTTAGAGTATGTTTTTTGTTTTTTAGTAAGATAGATGTAATCTCTGTTTTGTGTCTCATTTTGTAAAGAAAACTTTAACATGCTAGTTAAAATTAGAGCTTTCTTTTTGAAGTATCTTTGAGCAGACAAAACACACCAATTATGTTACGATGGATTATCCCCTTATTGATTGCTTCAGCAATCATTTTTGTTCTCGAATATTATGCTTTTCAGGCAGTAAAAACGGTTACTAAAAATCGGGTAATTAGATGGGTTTGGTTAGGCATAGGATTGTTGGTATACCTCAACTTGTTGTATGTTATTTTTGCCACACCTAGCAATTCTGGTCAGACAAAACAGTTTCAAATGGCAACAGGAATGATGATTACCATTTTAATTCCTAAAGTATTTATTTTAATAATCTTATTTGGTGAAGACATAGTTCGTTTGGTTCAAAAAATTATTTCATGGCTTGGCACTAATTCCACCCAATCCATTTCAGGAAGACGTAAATTTATTTCACAAATGGCACTGGGGTTGGCAGCAATTCCGTTTGCGTCATTTTTATATGGAATCATACAAGGGCGCTATAATTATAAAGTTTTAAAATATCAACTATCTTTTAAAGACTTACCAGATGCTTTTGATGGATTTACCATTACCCAAATTTCAGACATTCATTCAGGAAGTTTTACTAATAAGGAGAAGGTACAATATGGTGTAGATATGATTAATGATCAGCATTCAGACTTGTTATTATTTACAGGAGACATTGTAAATAATAAAGCAAGTGAAATGGATAATTGGATTGATATGTTTGGGACTCTAAATGCACCTTATGGTAAATATGCTGTTTTAGGAAATCATGATTATGCAGAATATATTCGAGGCATAAGCAAAGAAGAAAAAGAAGTTCAATTTGAAGAAATAAAAAAGATTCATCCAAAAATAGGTTTTGAGTTATTGTGCAATGAACATCGATATATTGAAAAAGATGGTCAAAAAATTGCATTAGTAGGTGTAGAAAATTGGGGGAAAAGTTTCAAACAAGCAGGAGATCTTTCTAAAGCATCTGAGGGAGTAAACAAAAATGATTTTAAAATTCTAATGTCTCATGATCCATCTCATTGGGAGGCAGAAGTTAAGCAAGATGATTTAAACTATCACTTAACATTAAGTGGCCATACACATGGCTTACAAATGGGAATTGAAATTCCGGGGTGGTTTAAATGGAGTCCTTCAAAATATGTATACAAGCAATGGGCAGGTTTGTATGAAGAGTATGGTAGATATATAAATGTAAACAGAGGTTTTGGCTATCATGCGTTCCCTGGAAGGGTTGGTATTTGGCCAGAAATTACTGTAATTGAGCTTAAAAAGACTTGATAATCAGGTCAATTCAACAGAAATGTTATATTTGTAGATAAGAAAACGCAGTTAATTGCGTTTCTACCCTAAGAAAAATGATTAAAAATGACAAAGTTTGGTGAATTAATTAGTGCTGAAGAACCTGTTTTAATAGATTTCTATTTTGATTGGGAAGATGCTGACAATAATTTAGATACTTTACGAGATGTTGCTGCTGCTCTAGGAGATAAAGCAAAGGTAATTAAGATAGACATCAAAAAGAACGAGCCACTAGCTGAAGCGCTTCGCGTAAAAGGAAATCCTACTTTCATGATTTATAAAGATGGTGAAATGAAATGGAGACAAACCGGAGAGCAAGATGCCAATACTTTAATTGGTTTGGTTCAGCAGTATCTCTAAACAATCGCTTTAAATAGATATCCTTTTTGGCTAAAGTGATCAAGTATTCTAGGTAGTGCAAAGTAGATTTTATCTTTGGCTTTTTCACTATCATGCATTACAATAATACTTCCATTGGTTGTGTTTTTAAGAACATTTTCTAGACACTTTTCAGGAGATATAGACCTGTCAAAATCGCCGCTTAGCACATCCCACATTATAATTTTATAGCCTTCTTGTTGCAATAATCTTGCTTGTGATGATTTTAATCTTCCGTAAGGGGGTCTAAATAACTTACTAACTATATATGCAGATGCTTGTTGAATATTTTCAATATAGCGAGTATTTTTAGTTAGTAAACCATTGAGATGATTAAAGGTATGATTGCCTACAGAATGGCCTTCTTCTTGTATTTTATGATAGATATTTTGATGTTTTTTTACATTTTTTCCAATACAAAAAAAAGTAGCTTTTGCCTGGTGTTTCTTTAATTCTTCTAACACAAAATTTGTTACTTCTAGCGTAGGACCATCGTCAAAAGTTAGATAAATTTCTTTTGGAACAAAAGAAAAACGCCAACGATAATTAGAAAAGAATTTCTGAATTATTGTGGGCGTTTTAATGGTGTAAAATTTCATAAAAACTATTCTTCTTCAGGCATTAGATGGCTAAATAATTTTACTGTTTCTATAAATTCGTCTTGCTTATCAGTCTTGTATTGCTCATCGGTATCAAATCTATCTATTTGAGTGGCAATAATATTTCTATACATTAACAGGTTATTGTCTATTTCTTCAAAAATTAAATCTGTGTTTTCAATAGGATGTTCTGCCAACCAAATGAGCTGTTCTTTAAAAATTCTAATTAAAGTTTCTGCTGCTGCTCTGGCTTTTTCTGTTTCTCCCAGTAGGTAATACATTTCTGGATACCCAACAGATAAGCTAAAATGACTAAAGTCTCTAATAGGCATTTTTTCTATAGAGAGATCTAGTATTTCTAAAGCCTTCACCGTATCGCCTTGCGCTGCAAAAGCATCAGACAAACGCATTAAATTATTACGCATAGAGATTGAGTTTCTTTTTGTCTGCTCATCTAAATAGATTTTTCCATCATTAATATTTCTCCAATCTAGTTTTTGGATGTTGGCATACATTTTTTCAGGATCAATACGTCCCATATCAAACGGACTTTTCTTTGTTACAGTTCCGTCTGGGTTTTCAACATTCATTGGGGTTCTTATCGGAACCAATTTATAAGCCATCCCATCTAGCTGTAAATAGTCCTTTAGCCAAATATATTCTTCATCTGCAAATGCACCTCCTGTAAAATAAATAGGTCTTTTCCAGTCAAAGTTTGCTAAAATATCGATCATTAGAATTCTATTTTTAGCAATACCTCTGCCAATTTCAATGTCTATATAATCTACAATTTTATCAGCATCTTTAGCTGCAACAATTCCATACTCCAAAACATTTTCTTTGTTTACAGGAATTCTAATTTTTCTGGTTGGCAATACTTTCTCTTTATTTCCATCACCATCAATATCATAAAAAGTAACTTTATTCTTGCTTTCTATCCATTGCATATATTCATTTATTGATAAGACAGAATCCTTTAATGTTGGAAACAACTCTTCAAAATAATAAGCAGCATCTAAACTTCCATATTTATAGTCGTCATGTTTTAATTGAGAAGGAATAGGTGGTGCATCATAGGTTGCGCGCTTCATTTGATCTATATACCAATCTGTAGCAAATAGACTGGTGTTTACCAGTTTAATATCTGTTCTAATACCTTCTACCTCTTGCATATACCAAAGTGGAAATGTATCATTATCTCCAATGGTAAACATAATAGCATTTGGGTCGCAAGACTCTAGATATGATTGTGCATTTAAATGAGTTGTATATCTGTTAGACCTATCATGATCATCCCAGTTTTCAAAACCCATGAGTGTTGGTACAGCTACTAATGAAACTGCTGAAACAACAATTGCAACCATTTTCTTATTGGCAAAATTCTTCAAATATTCATAAAGAGCCAATACGCCAAAGCCAACCCATATAGCAAAAATATAAAAAGAACCTACAATGGCATAATCTCGCTCTCTTGGTTCAAAAGGTTTTGGATTTGTGTAAAATATGATGGCAAAGCCTGTAAAGGCAAAAAACATAAAGAGTACAAAGAAGTTTTTCTTATCCCATTTAATTTGATACAATAAGCCAATCAACCCTAATAAGAACGGTAACATAAAATAGATATTTCTACCCTTATTTTCTAAGACATCTGAAGGTAAGTTTGTTTGAGGGCCAAGTCTTGCTTCATCTATGACAGAAATTCCGCTTAACCAATTTCCATTGTATTTGTCTAATTGTCCTTGTACATCATTTTGTCTGCCAGAGAAATTCCACATAAAATAACGACCATACATATATCCAAATTGGAAATTGAGCATAAATTTTATGTTTTCTGCAAATGTTGGCCTTCGGGTACTATTTGGTGGAATGCCGGCAATAGCTTTGTACATTTCTTCTGCAGCCGGATTTGTCATCCTAGGAATAAACCCCTTATGTTTATCTGACGTATTTGGCAATACATCTTTGTACTTGTTTACAATTTCATATTTGCCATTTCTTTTTTCATACTTTGGCTTGTCATCTCTTAAAGGCTTGTCTTTATTAACATCTCTGTTATAGGTGTTTGAATAGTAAGTGTCATAAAAAACATTGGCATCTCCATATTGTTCACGATTGTAGTAGGCTAGTAGTTCTCTGGCACTAGAAGGATTGTTTTCGTTAATGGTTGTATTAGTATTGGCTCTTATAGGGAGCATTAACCAAGATGAAAAACCAATCATAATAAATAAGACAGAAAGAAGGATTGTATTTGTAATTATTTTTTTCTTTTTTCGAGTGTAATTAAGTCCAAAATAGAATCCAGCTATTAATAAAACTCCAGCTATTATAGATCCAGTATTGTAAGGAAATCCAATTGAATTCACAAAAAACAACTCAGATGCACTGAAGAATTTTAATGTAAATGGAAATAAAAACTTAAAGACAAAAGCCAATATAAGTACTGAAATAACAGTTGCTATTGCCGTTGTTTTTAAATTGATAGTATGGTATGTTTTAAAAAAATACAATAGAAATATTGCAGGGATAACAAGTAATGACAAAATGTGAACACCAAAAGATAAGCCTACTACAAAACTAATAATTACAAGCCATTTATGACCTCTTGGGGTATGAATTTCACTTTCCCATTTTAAGCCAAGCCAGAATAAGATGGCCATTAAAAATGAAGACATTGCATATACTTCGCCTTCAACAGCACTAAACCAAAAACTATCAGAAAAGGTGTAGGTTAGAGACCCTACTAAAGCACTCCCTAAAATTGCAATAGAAGAACCTTCCGTTATTTTACTAGACTTAGCGGCTAGTTTTTTTGCCAGATTGGTAATGGTCCAAAACATAAAAAGAATGGTAAATGCACTGGCTAAAGCAGACATAAAATTTACCATTTTTGCTATTTCTGTAAGCTCACTTGTAAACATGGCAAAGAAAGCGCCTAACATTTGAAACAAAGGAGCTCCGGGAGGGTGCCCAACTTCTAATTTTACAGATGTAGAAATATACTCTCCGCAATCCCATGCACTCACTGTAGGTTCTAGGGTAAGAGAATATGTAATAAGTGCTATAGCAAAAGTACCCCATCCAAGGATGAGATTCCATTTTTTAAAGTTTTCTGATGTCATAGGTTGTAAAATGTATGGGCGAATTTACTAATTTATAAGACATAAAACGTTTAACAGAGCAGTATTAAGCGTTCTGAGATTATAAAACTTTGTTAAAAATAAAAAAGTAATAAAAACATTTGCAGGATAAAAACTTTGATTTAAATTTGCAGCCGCTATGAAATCTATTGGCCTATGGTGTAATTGGTAACACACCGGTTTTTGGTACCGACATTCAAGGTTCGAGTCCTTGTAGGCCAACGTTTAAAATCCCGTTCTTTTTAGAATGGGATTTTTTATTGACACAAAACAAGAAATAAAAAATTTTGTCTCTATAAGCCTCGATGCCAGTAGCTATATTTTAAAAGTAATTACAGGACGTAAAACACTTTTTGATACACTTTTTGCAATACTACTATTAAAAAGACTAGACAAGCCACTTCTTCCATGAGTGGTTAAAGCAATTAAATCTGCATCAATCTCTTGCGCAAAATTTGTAATTCCTTTTACAACTGAAACGTCATTGTGAATATGTATAGTCTTTCGATCTATCTCAAAATCTTTAATAAAATCTTTAATTTTTTCTTTGGTTACCGCAGAGCTCTCAAAACTACTAGCAGTGTTTATTTTTAATAAATGAATCTGACTATTAAATTGCTTTGCAAAAGTTAAAAAATCTTTGAAGGCATCTTTGTTTTCATTTTTATAATTAGAAGCAAAAACTATTTTTTTAAATTTAAATTTTTTAGCATCAGTTTTTACTACAATTACAGGAACTGTTGAAGTTCGTACAACTTTTTCTGTATTAGAGCCAATAATCATTTCTTCAAAATCAGAAACTCCTTTAGAACCCATAACAATTAAATCTGCATTAATTTTTTTAACATAGTCTCTAATTCCTTCATAAGGATGTTGAAATTTAATGGAATATTTAACAGTTTGATCATCATTAAAAAAAGTAGCTTTTAAGGCTAGAATTTTTTCTTTTACTTTTCTTAAGTACATCATACTTTCCGGAATGCTAAAATTACTTCCAGCTCCCATATCTACTATTCCAGAAGGAAGTTCTACTAAGTGTAATAAATATATTTTAGCATCAATTTTTTTACCAATTTGAGCGGCTATTTTTACAGCGTATTCAGATTTCTCGGAAAAATCTATAGGAACTAAAATTTTATACATAGTAAAATTGTTTTATTAGTTTCTAGGGGAGCTTTGTTAGGATAACATCAATCTTGTTAAATCTACGAAAAAAATTGAGAAAAAGCTATTTGGTTATTAAGTAACAAGTTAGTATATTTGCACCGAAAATAACCAAAAACGAAGAAGAAGGGGACGATAAGTCCCCTCTTTTTATATCTTGAGGTATGGATCAAAATTTAGTTAAAAAATTAGTAAACGAAGCGATATCAGATAACGAATCCTTGTTTTTAATTGAACTATCTTTTTTAGTAGGAAACAGAATTAAGGTTGTTGTTGATGGTGATCAAGGCATCTCTATTAAAGAGTGCATGCGTATTAGTAGGCATGTAGAACATAGCTTTGATAGAGAAGAAGAAGATTTTGGGTTAGAAGTAACATCACCAGATATTTCTCATCCTTTAACGGTGAGAAGACAATACCTTAAGAATATCAATAGAGTACTAAAGGTAAAAACAGAAGAAGAGGAATTAGAAGGAACCTTGATAAGTATTAATGAGAAAGAAATTTCTCTTAGATGGAAAACAAGAGAACCTAAACCAATAGGAAAAGGTAAAGTTACTGTAGAGAAAAATGCTTCAATAGCATTTAACAGTATAAAAGAAGCAAAAGTGAAGATTACATATTAAGAAGAACATGCAATGGAAAATATAGCATTAATAGATTCGTTTTCAGAATTCAAAGACATGAAAAGTATAGACAGAGTTACACTCATGTCTATTTTGGAAGAGGTTTTTAGAGCTGCGCTTAAGCGTAAGTTCGGCTCAGATGATAATTTTGATATTATTATCAATCCAGATAAAGGAGATTTAGAAATTTGGAGAAATAGAATTGTTGTAGCAGATGATGAAGTAGAAGATGACAATGAAGAAATTGAACTATCAGCAGCAAGAAAAATTGAACCAGATTTTGAAATTGGTGAAGATGTTTCAGAAGAAGTAAAGCTATATGATTTAGGAAGAAGAGCTATTTTGGCATTGCGTCAAAACTTAATTTCAAAAATTCAAGAACACGACAGTACTAATATTTTTAAGCATTTTAAGGAGTTAGAAGGAGATATTTACAGTGCAGAGGTGCATCACATCCGTCATAATGCTATTATTTTATTAGATGATGATGGAAATGAAATTGTACTGCCTAAAAGTGAACAAATACGATCAGATTTTTTCAGAAAAGGAGATTCTGTAAGAGGTGTTATTAAAACAGTTGAATTACGAGGTAATAAGCCTGCAATAATTTTATCAAGAACTTCACCAGATTTTCTAGTCAAATTATTTGAACAAGAAATTCCAGAAGTATTTGATGGATTAATTACTGTTGAAAGAGTGGCTAGAATTCCGGGAGAAAAAGCAAAAGTAGCGGTAGATTCTTATGATGATAGAATAGATCCAGTTGGGGCATGTGTAGGAATGAAAGGTTCTAGAATTCACGGAATTGTTCGCGAATTAGGAAATGAGAATATAGATGTTATCAATTATACAAAAAACGAACAACTATTTATTTCTAGAGCTTTAAGCCCTGCGAAAGTTGTTTCTATGGAAATTGAAGAATACGAAGAAGAAAGAAATGGAAAGAAAGGACGTGTAAACGTTTTCTTGAAACCAGAAGAAGTGTCAAAAGCAATTGGTAAAGGAGGCGTAAATATTCGTTTGGCAAGTGAATTGACTAAGTATGATATAGACGTTCAAAGAGAAGGTTTAGAGGAAGAAGATGTTGAGTTAACAGAATTTAGAGATGAGATTGAGCCTTGGGTAATTCAAGAATTCAAAAACATTGGTTTAGATACTGCAAAAAGTGTATTAGATGCTTCTGTTGAAGAACTGTTGAAAAGAACAGATTTAGAAGAAGAAACAATATTAGATGTTCAAAGAATCTTAAAAGAAGAATTCGAAGAATAACTATCAATAAAAAATAATACTTTTACAAATAAAAGGTTAACAAGAGTATATGTCGGAAAGTAGAACAGTGAGACTAAATAAGGTGCTAAGAGAATTAAATATATCTCTTGATAGGGCTGTAGAGTTTCTTGCAAAAAACGGTCATCAGATCGATGCAAGACCAACTACAAAAATATCAAGTCAGATATATCAAGTACTGCAAGATGGTTTCGAAACAGATGCTAACAAAAAAGCTGCATCAAAAGAAGTTGGAGAAGAAAAGAGAAAAGAGAAAGAAGCAATTAGGCTTGAGCTTGAAGAAAAAATTGAAAGAAAGAGAGTAGAGGATGAAAAGAAGGAAGAAGTTTTAAAAGCTAAAGCTGAAAAATTACAAATAAAAACAGTTGGTAAAATAGATATAGCGCCTAAAAAAGCCGCAGTAAAACCAGCGCCAGTTCCTGTTGATGCCCCAAAGGCTGAAGTGCAAGAAGTAAAACCAGCTGCCAAAGTTGAAGTAGAAAAGCAACAAGAAGCACCAAAACCCGAAAAGAAAGAATCTGAAGTTACTTCTAAAAAAGTTGAGGAAGAAAAACCTGAAGTAGCACAAGAGCAAAAAGAAGCTCCTGTGAAAGTTGAGGAAGAAAAACCAGCGGCTAAGGCCAATGAGGAAAATTCTACAGAAACAACAGAAGCGTCAGAAACATCTGACACAACAGAAGTGTCAGAAACAATTAAGACACAATATAAAAAGTTAAATGGGCCAAAGTTAACAGGTAAAATAATTGATCTCAAGCAGTTTGAGAAAGTAAAGAAAAAACCTGAAGACAAGCCAAAAACACCCAATAAAAACGACGCTTCTAAGAGAAAGAGGAAAAGAATTAGCAAGCCAGGAGCGCCCGGGCAAAACAATCAAAATAGAACTTCAGGAGTAGGAAGGCCAGGAGGAGTAGGAAGACCAGGAGGAGTAGGAAGACCAGGAGGAGTTGGAAGACCAAGTCCAGCAAGAGGAGGTGCAGCACAAAGAAGACCTGTGGCTGTTAAAAGAGAGCTTACAGAAGCAGAAGTTCAAAAACAAGTTAGAGAAACACTAGAAAAACTCCAAGGAAAATCTTCCAAAGGAAAAGGAGCGAAATATAGAAGAAATAAAAGAGATGCACACAGAGAATTGTCTGATGCAGAATCTGAAGCACAAGTACTAGGGTCTAAAATTTTGAAGGTTACAGAATTTGTAACAGCAAGTGAGGTAGCTACCATGATGGAAGTGCCCGTAACTGAAATTATTTCAGCTTGTATGATGTTAGGAATGATGGTAACAATGAATCAACGTTTAGATGCTGAAACATTAAAAATTGTAGCAGAAGAATTTGATCATACCGTAGAGTTTGTTGGAGCAGAAGTAGAAGAATCTATAGAAGAAGTTATAGACAAACCAGAAGATCTAGTAAACCGTGCGCCTATTATTACAGTGATGGGTCATGTAGATCATGGAAAAACGTCTTTATTAGATTATATTAGAAAAGCAAATGTAATTGACGGAGAATCTGGAGGAATTACACAGCATATTGGAGCCTATTCAGTAAATGTAGGAGATCAAAAAATAGCATTTTTAGATACGCCAGGTCACGAAGCTTTTACAGCGATGCGTGCTCGTGGTGCTCAAGTAACCGATTTAGTAATTATTGTAGCGGCTGCAGATGATGATGTAATGCCTCAAACAAAAGAAGCAATATCACATGCGCAAGCAGCAGGTGTGCCAATTATATTTGCAATTAATAAAATTGACAAGCCAAATGCCAACCCAGACAATGTAAAAACACAATTATCTTCAATGAATTTATTAATTGAAGAATGGGGAGGAAGCATACAATCTCAAGATATTTCTGCTAAAACAGGAGAAGGAATTCCAGAATTATTGGAAAAAGTATTGTTAGAAGCAGAGATTTTAGAATTAAAATCAAATCCAAATAAAAATGCTGTTGGAGCAGTAGTTGAAGCACAATTAGATAAGGGAAGAGGTTATGTAACTACGATATTAGTTCAGGCCGGTACCCTAAAAATTGGAGACTACATGTTGGCAGGAAAAAATAGTGGTAAAGTAAAAGCCATGTTTGATGATAAAGGAAATAATTTAGAAGAGGCAGGCCCTTCTTCACCAGTTTCTATTTTAGGATTAGATGGTGCCCCTCAAGCAGGAGATAAGTTTAATGTATTTGATGATGAAAGAGAGGCAAAACAAATTGCATCAAAAAGATCACAATTACAAAGAGAACAGTCTGTCAGAACACAGAAAACTTTAACACTAGCAGAAATAGGAAGACGAATTGCTTTAGGAGATTTCAAAGAATTAAACATTATCTTAAAAGGAGATGTAGATGGTTCTGTAGAAGCTCTAACAGATTCTTTCCAGAAACTATCTACCGAAGAAATACAAGTAAATATCTTGCATAAAGGTGTGGGTGCAATTACAGAATCAGATGTATTATTAGCTACGGCATCAGACGCAATTATAGTTGGGTTTAATGTTCGTCCTCAATCAAACGCTAGAGTGATTGCAGATAGAGAAGAAGTAGATATTAGAACCTATTCTATTATTTATGACGCAATTAACGACCTTAAAGACGCCATGGAAGGAATGTTATCTCCAGAAATGAAAGAAGAGGTAACAGGTACTGTAGAAATTAGAGAAGTGTATAAAATTTCTAAAGTTGGTAATATTGCAGGTTGTATGGTGATGAATGGTAAAATCTTTAGAAATTCTAAAATTAGAATTATTCGAGATGGAATTGTTGTGCATGACGGAGAATTAACGTCACTAAAGCGATTTAAAGATGATGTAAGAGAAGTAGCCAAAGGCTATGACTGTGGTCTTCAAATTAAAAACTATAACGACATTGCAGAAGGAGATAGCGTTGAGGCGTATCAAGAAATTGCAGTGAAGAAAAAATTGAAATAATTTATAGCTTAAAAAAGCGCCTTAATTATTGAAACTAATTCAATAATTAAGGCGCTTTTTTTGTTTGGTAAAATGTGTTTTTATTTGCCAAGAGGAATCACAATTGCACTCTGGTATTTTCTTTTAAAATTTAACAAAGCTCTGTCAGCTTCAAGCTTTGTTTTGTAAAACCCAACTTGTATTTTCCATTCTGGTTGCCTGTATACAAGATGTGTTTTTGTTTCAGGGAAATCTAGCTTAAATTTTGCACTTGTTCTTTTTGCTTCTACCTCAAGCCCGTTGTATAACTGAATTCTAAAGCCGTAACTAAACTCTTTGTTAAAACTTCTTTTTTTTGAAATAAGTTCTTCAACTAGCATAGTATCAGATTTTTCTGACTGAGAAAAGACTGTTTGGGTAGTAAAAAATCCTACAAATAAAAGACACGCTACAACTACTGATTTTTTCATAAAAAAATGTTCTCTACAAAGTTAACAACTTCATGATAAATAAATTGCAAAATAAGCTTATTTAGAACAAATATAAATTAATATTTAACAGCTCTTTAGCATTTCAAAATTTACATATATGTACTACTTTTGTGCATCTAATTAAGGAGGTTATTTTAAGACAAAATTAGTTAGATTTTTATAGTAATTTTGATACTAAACTAATAGTTTGTGAATATGAAAAGTGTATATCTGCACAAAAGACTAACCAACGTATTTCTTAAGAGTTTTACATTCCTATTGTTATTTTCTTTGAGTTTTTCTGCTATGGCACAAGATGCTGTAGATGCTGCTCGTCAAAAAGAAGGTAGAACTTTATTCAAAAGCCTTTGTGCTTCTTGTCATAAGTTAGATAGAAAACTCATTGGGCCAGCCCTTGGAGGTGTTACAGAAAGAAGAGAAAATGATTGGTTAAAATCATGGATTAAAAATAACGCTGCATTAAGAGCTTCTGGAGACAGAGACGCTATTGCTGTTTTTAATGAATACAATGGTTCTGTGATGTCTTCATTTCCTCAGTTATCAGATGTTCAAATAGATGATTTACTCTACTACACAGACGTGGGAGATCCTGTAAGAGTAGCTGCTCCTGGAGCAGTTGTAACAACTGGTGGAGGAAATCAAGCCCCAGGCTGGGTGCTATCTATTTTAGCAGCCGTTATTATTTGTGCTTTTTTAATCATTGCAACGCTACTAAAAACTATTAGTGAATTACAAGGAGCACCAAAAACTCCTGGTTCAATAGGAGCACTTAAAGAAGTTTGGGCAGCAATTCAAAAAAATACATTTTTACATGTGGTAGGAGTTATCTTCTTACTACTCTCAGGAGCTTATGTAGTCTTTGGAACCTTGTTTAGTGTAGGGGTAGATCAAGGATATAAGCCAGTACAGCCAATTGCTTTTTCTCACAAAATACATTCGGGAGAAAACAAGATAGACTGTCAGTACTGTCATTCATCTGCTAAACATAGTAAACACTCAGGAATACCATCGGTAAATGTTTGTATGAATTGTCATATGAATATTGCAGAGGTAGCAGAAGGAACCGAAGTAGAGTACAATGGTATCATCTTGCGAAAAAACGATTTAGACAAAGAAATCCAAAAAATATATGATGCTGCTGGTTGGGATGCAGAAAATTTAGAGTATACAGGAGAAACCAAACCAATAAAATGGATTCGTATTCATAATTTACCAGATCACGTAAACTTTGTACACGCGCAACACGTAACGGTGGCAGGTATAGATTGTAAGCAATGTCATGGTCCTGTAGAAGAGATGGATGAAATGTATCAATACTCACCACTAACCATGGGATGGTGTATTGATTGTCATAGAGAGACCAACGTAGATTTAAAAGGAAATCCTTATTACGAGAAAATACACAAGCAATTGGCAGAGAAGTATGGTACTAAAGAAGTAACTATAGCTCAGTTAGGTGGAATAGAGTGTGGTAAGTGTCATCATTAATAAATTAAGAAGATAAATTCTATATAAATGGCTTCAAACAAAAAATACTGGCAAAGTGTTGAGGAACTAAAAGATAGTTCTATTGTTGAAACGCTAAGTAAAAATGAATTTGTAGAAGAAATACCTACAGATGAATTTTTAGGAGATAAAGAAACGTTAGAAAACTCATCTACATCAAGAAGAGATTTCTTAAAATATGTTGGATTTACAACAGCCGCTGCAACATTAGCAGCTTGTGAAGGACCGGTTAAAAAATCGATTCCTTATGTTGTAAAACCAAACGATACTATCTTGGGTGTTGCAGATTGGTATGCAAGTACTATTGCTGATGGATATGATTTTGCAAATGTTTTAGTAAAAACACGTGAAGGTCGTCCTATTTTAATTATGCCTAACAAAGACGCTAACGGAACTACCAATGCAAGAGTTCAGGCAGCTGTTTTGTCTTTGTATGACGAACAACTGAGATTAAAAGAACCTAGAAAAGGAGAAAAAACCATTTCTTGGAATGCAGCTCATAATGAAATTGGAGCAGCATTAGCTCAATTAAAAGAAGCAAACCAACCCGTTGTTTTATTAACAGGAACTTTAGCGAGCCCTTCTACAGAGCAAATCATTTCAGAATTTACTACTGCCTATCCAAATGTGAAACACGTTGCTTATGATGCTATTTCAGAAAGTGGAACAGCAGATGCTTTTGAAGCTATGTTTGGTGAAAGAGCAATTCCAAATTATCATTTTGAAAAAGCACATACCATTGTTTCTTTTGGTGCAGACTTTATAGGTGACTGGCAAGGTGGGTTTGAAAAAGGATATGCTGCTAGCAGAAATCCAGCTTCAGGGCACATGTCTTACCTGGTTCAGTTTGAAGCAAACATGTCTTTAACCGGAGCAAATGCAGACAAGCGTGTGGTTACAAAACCATCTGATCAAGTATTTGCTTTACTTAATTTATACAATACAATTACTGGGGCTAGTTTGCCATCTAAAGCAACTCCAGTAGACGCACATATTAAAGAGGTTGCTGCAGCTTTAAAGAAATCTGGTTCTCACGGCGTTGTTGTGTCTGGCTCTTCTGATAAAAATGCACAGCTTATTGCTTTTGCTATTAATGATGCTTTACAAAGTGTTGTATTTGATGCAGCAAATCCATTACATATTAGAAAAGGAAATGACACTGAGCTTGCTCAAGTTGTTGCAGATATGAAAGCTGGAAAAGTAAAAGGGTTACTTACATATAACGTAGATCCAGTTTATAATTTATCTGTAGGTACAGAATTTGCTGAAGCAACAAAAAAGTTAGATTTATCAGTAGCCATGTCAATTCAAAATGACGCTACTGCAAATGCCACTCAATACGCATTGCCAATAACTCATTTCTTAGAGTCTTGGGGAGATGTAATGACAACTGGAGGTAACTTCGGATTGGTTCAGCCTACAATTCAAAAATTATTTAACACGGCTCAATTTCAAGAAATATTGTTAAAGTGGTCTGGTAATACAGCCTCTTATCACGATTATTTAAAAGGATATTGGTCTTCAAATATATTGGAAGGAACATCATGGAATCAAGCATTGCATGACGGGTTTTTTACCAAAGAGTTTTCTAAGAAAGTTTCTAAGAATTCTATAAATATTTCATCAGTAGCAAGTGCTTTGGTGAGTGCAACAAAAGCATCAGCTTTTGAATTAACCTTATTTTCTTCTACAGCTTTAGGAGATGGTAAACAAGCAAATAATCCTTGGTTGCAAGAATTTCCAGATCCAATTACAAGAGCTGCTTGGGATAATTACGTAACTGTTTCTATGGCAGATGCCAGAGAACTAGGGTTTACCAATCCAGTAAAAGATAATGGAGCAATTAACGGAAACTATGCAACAGTTTCTGTAAATGGTGTTTCTCTAGAAAATATTCCAGTGATGATTCAGCCAGGGCAGGCCCCAGGTTCTATAGGATTGGCATTAGGGTATGGTAGAAAAACCAACCTAAAAGAAGAAATGCAAGTAGGAGTTAATGCCTATACCTTGTATGCAAATGCCAACAATGTTCAGTACCAAGTATCTATTGAAAAAACATCTGGAGCTGTTCATGAGTTTGCCTGTACGCAAGTTCAAAAAACAATTGCAGGAAGACACGATATTTTAAAAGAAACTACCTTAAAAGATTATTTAACAGTACATCCTAAAGATCACAAAAATGGTTGGAATGTACCAGCAATGGTTTCATATGATCATCAAGAAGTAGAAGCAAAATCTATTGATTTATGGGAAGAGCACAATAGAGAAATTGGGCATCACTTTAACCTTTCTATAGATTTAACCTCTTGTACTGGTTGTGGATCTTGTGTTGTTGCCTGTCATGCAGAAAACAATGTACCTGTTGTTGGTAAAAAAGAAGTACGTGTTGGTAGAGATATGCACTGGTTGCGTATAGACCGTTACTACTCTTCAGGTGTTGAAGCGAAGTTTAACGAAGCTTACAACAAAGAACCAAACTCACAATCTATTAGAGAGTTTGCAAAAGATAGTTTAGGTCTTGGAGACGGAGCCATGTATGCTGCTTTAGAAACTGAAGCAGAAAATCCACAAGTTGCTTTTCAACCAATGATGTGTCAGCACTGTAACCACGCTCCATGTGAGACGGTTTGTCCAGTTGCTGCAACTACACACGGTCGTCAGGGACAAAATCAAATGACCTATAACAGATGTGTAGGAACTAGATATTGTGCAAATAACTGCCCGTATAGAGTTCGTCGTTTTAACTGGTTTAGTTATTCAGATAATAAAGAGTTTGACTTTAATATGAATAATAGCTTTGGTAAAATGGTATTAAACCCAGATGTAGTTGTTCGTTCTAGAGGAGTTATGGAAAAATGTTCTATGTGTATACAAATGACACAAGCAACTATTTTAAAAGCCAAGAAAGAAGGAAGAAAAGTAGCAACAGGAGAATTTTCAACAGCTTGTTCAAATGCGTGTACAACCGGAGCATTAGCTTTTGGAGATGTAAACAATGAAGAAGAAGAAGTTGTAAAATTAGCAGCAGATAAAAGAGCTTATCACGTATTAGATTATCTACAAACCAAACCGAATGTAGTATATCAAGTGAAAGTTAGAAATACAAACGAAGCGTAATTAAAATTTAAGATATAGCATATGTCTCATTACGAAGCACCCATAAGAGAACCCTTAATATTAGGTCACAAAAGTTACCATGATATTACCGAAGACATTGCTAGACCTATTGAAGGAAAAGCAAATAAGAACTGGTATATCGCATTTTATATTTCTTTAGCTGCCATGCTATGGGGGTTTGGATGTATATTTTATACTGTTGGAACTGGTATTGGAGTTTGGGGATTAAGCAAGAACATTGGATGGGCTTGGGATATTACCAATTTTGTATGGTGGGTAGGTATCGGTCATGCTGGTACATTAATCTCAGCAGTATTGTTATTATTCCGTCAAAAATGGAGAATGGCAATTAACCGTTCTGCAGAAGCAATGACAATATTTGCCGTTTTTCAGGCAGGTTTGTTCCCAATTATTCACATGGGACGTCCTTGGAATGCTTATTGGGTATTGCCTCTTCCAAACCAATTTGGATCATTATGGGTAAACTTTAATTCGCCATTATTATGGGATGTATTTGCCATTTCAACATATCTATCTGTATCATTGGTTTTCTGGTGGACAGGTTTGTTACCAGATTTTGCAATGATTCGTGATAGAGCTGTAAAACCTTTTCAAAAGAAAATATATTCTTTATTATCTTTTGGATGGTCTGGTAGAGCAAAAGATTGGCAACGATTTGAAGAAGTATCATTGGTATTAGCCGGTTTGGCAACACCATTAGTGCTTTCTGTACATACCATTGTATCAATGGATTTTGCAACATCAATTAACCCAGGTTGGCACTCAACAATTTTCCCTCCTTATTTTGTAGCAGGGGCAATATTCTCAGGATTTGCCATGGTACAAACCTTATTAGGGATTATGCGTAAAGTAACCAATCTAGAAGCATACATTACGCGTTTACACGTAGAGTATATGAACATCGTTATTATTTTAACAGGTGGTATTGTAGCCGTAGCCTATGCAACAGAATTCTTTATTGCTTGGTATACTGGTTCTCAATACGAAGATTACACCTACTTGTCTATTGGGTCTGCAACTGGGCCTTATGCATGGGCATTCTGGTCGTTAATCCTTTTCAATATCATCACACCACAACTATTATGGATTAAGAAATTTAGAAGAAGTTTCATTATTTCATTCTTAATCTCTATAGCCATTAATATAGGTATGTGGTTTGAACGTTTTGATATTATTGCCATTGTTTTAAGTAAAGGACATTTACCATCTACATGGTGGCGCTTTGAGCCCACATTTGTTGATGTAGGAATATTTATAGGAACCATTGGATTCTTCTTTGTTTTATTTTTGTTGTATGCAAGAACATTCCCTGTTATTGCACAAGCAGAGGTAAAAACAATCTTGAAATCTTCAGGTGAGAGTTATAAAAAATTAAGAGACGACAATCATGAGTAGTAGTAAAGTAATTCACGCATTTTACAATGATGATGAAGTTGTACTAGACGCTGTTAAGAAAGTGAAAGCGGCAAATCATCATATCGAAGAAGTATTTTGTCCATTTCCTGTTCACGGATTAGACAAAGCCATGGGATTAGCTCCTACAAGATTAGCCATTACTGCTTTTATTTATGGGGTTATTGGATTGGGTATGGCAATTTGGTTAACCTATTATACAATGATTGCAGATTGGCCGCAAGACATTGGTGGAAAGCCAAGTTTTAGCTGGGCAGAAAATATGCCAGCATTTGTTCCAATTATGTTTGAATTGACGGTCTTTTTTGCTGCGCATTTAATGGTGATTACATTTTACATGAGAAGTAGAATATGGCCATTTAAAAAAGCAGAGAATCCAGATCCAAGAACAACAGATGATCATTTTTTAATGGAAATTGAACTTCTTGATAATGAAGAAGAATTAACAGCATTATTAAACGAAACTGGAGCTGTAGAAATTAACGTAGTAGATAAGCACTAATTCATGAGAAAGTATATCAAATTTAATATCGCACTTCTTGTCTTAGCAACAATCGTTTCTTGTTCAGATAAAAGAGAAAGACAATATCAATACATGCCAGACATGTATGTGGCTGTTCCTTATGAAGCAGATGCAGAAAAAGGAAACACAGGTTTTTCTTCTAATTTGAAACCAGTCAACGGATCCATTGCAAGAGGAAATGTTCCTTACGAGTATTCAAATTCTAATGCCGCTTATGAAAAAGCAAAAGCAAATTTAACATCTCCATTAGTACAAGATGAAACTTCTTTAGAAAAAGGGAAAAAGATGTACACGATTTATTGTGTTTCTTGTCATGGGAAAAAAGGAGATGGAAACGGTTATTTGTCTCAAGCTGAAAAGTTTATTGGGATACCAAGTTATAAAGACAGAGATATCACAGAAGGAAGTATTTATCATGTAATTATGCACGGTAAAAACTTAATGGGTTCTCATGCATCACAAATTACGCATGATGAACGTTGGCAGATAATACAGTATGTTGGAAAGCTACGTAACGATTTATTGAAATAAATACAAAAGAAGAATACGAAAGATATGTATCAATTCTCAGGTAAATTAAAAATGTTCTCAATAGCTCTAATTATTTTAGGGGTGTTGGGTATAGGTATTGGTTTTTACAATGCTCCGTCCACAGTAGAAGAAGCTATGGAAATGGTGTCAAGCGATGATCAAGGAGATGGTCATGGTGGTGAAACCTCGCATGAATCAACCTCAAAAGAAGAACATTCTGCAGGAGCTCATGCAACTGAAGAGTCACATAAAGCTTCACAAGTACATGAAACAGCAAACGCTCATGCTTCAGAGCATAATGAAGTATCTATAGATACTCACGCAACAGATGCACATGCAGATGAAGCTGCTCACGCAGAAGATCATGATACTGCACATGCAGAACATGTTTTTCATCAATTACAAAACAGACCTTGGTCTGCCGTGTATGTAGCATTGCTTTTCTTTTTAGGAATATCATTATTAGTATTAGTATTTTATGCAATTCAAAGAGTTGCTCAAGCAGGATGGTCTATTGTACTTTTTAGAGTTATGGAAGCTATCACGGCTAATCTAGTTCCTACTTCTATTATTATGCTTGTATTTATAGTTTTAACAGCGATGCATTCTAATCATCTATTTACTTGGATGGGAGAAGGTGTTTTTGACAAAACGAGCGAGAATTTTGATCCTATTGTCTACGGTAAAAGAGGCTGGTTAAATGTGCCATGGTGGGTTATTAGAAGTGTATTTTATCTATTAGTTTGGAATGCATATAGAATGCTTATCAGAAGAAATTCAATAAAAGAAGATACCATTAACGATGGCTATAAACTCTACAAGAAAAACTATAACATGTCTGTGGTATTCTTGTTTTTATTTATGATTACAGAATCTATGGCCGTATGGGATTGGATTATGGGATTAGATCCTCATTGGTTTTCTACATTGTTTGGATGGTATGTATTAGCTACTTTATTAGTTAGTGCTATTACTGTAATTGCTTTTGTAACCATCTATCTTCGTTCTAAAGGATATTTACCAAAGGTAAACGATAGTCATATTCATGATTTAGCAAAATTTATGTTTGGTTTTTCAGTATTCTGGACCTACCTATGGTTTGCTCAGTTTATGCTAATATGGTATGCAGATATTCCAGAAGAAACTACTTATTTTGTATTGAGATTTACAGAGTATAAAACATTGTTTTTATCAATGTTAGTCATGAACTTTGTATTTCCAATACTATTATTAATCAATAGCGATTTTAAAAGCAGACCTTGGTTTGTTGTGATAGGAGGTATTGTCATCTTAGCAGGGCATTATATAGATTTATTTATTATGATCATGCCAGGAACTGTTGGAGGAAGTTGGAGTTTTGGAATTCCAGAAATTGGAGCAACATTTTTCTTCCTAGGTATATTTATTTATACAGTATTTAGTGCATTTGCAAAAGTAGATCCTGTACCGAAAGGAAATCCTTTCTTACATGAAAGTGAGCATTTTCATTATTTCAATATTGAGCATCACTCAGAAGAAGACAATCAACATTAATTAATATAATTAACAAAGACAAAATACTATGCTAGCTCTATTTTATATTTTTATAGGTGTTGCAATCGGAGTAAGTTTCTGGCAGATTACTAGAATCTTAAATTTAAGAGGTGTAATTGCTACTGATAAAGACAATGACAGACAAGGAAAATATTTTATCCTTTTTGGAATCTTTATCTATGCATTAATGATTTATTGCTTAATTGGGATGAATGTTTTAATGCTACCAGAATCTGCTTCTTATGAAGGAGAAAATGATGATTTATTATTTGACATCTCTTTTTGGATGATAGGAATTGTGCAATTTATTATGCAGTTTATCATCTTCTTTTTTACCTATAAATACAGAGGTAAAAAAACAAAGAAGGCAAAGTTCTATGCAGACAATCATATATTAGAACTGATTTGGACTGTTATTCCAGGGGTTGTAATTATTGTACTTATTGGTTTTGGTATTTTTCAATGGACAGAAGTTATGAACATTGATGAAAGTGAAGATCCAATTATTATTGAGGTATATGCTAAGCAATTTGCTTGGCAGGCACGGTACGCTGGAGCTGATAATACTCTTGGGTTAGGAAACGTAAACTTCATAGATGAAACAAACAATCCAATTGGTGTAGATATGTCACATCCTGCATCATTAGATGACAAACCTGTGACAGAATTACACTTGCCAAAAGGGAAAAAAGTATTGTTTAAGTTTAGATCACAAGATGTATTACACTCTGCCTATATGCCTCACTTTAGAGCACAGATGAACTGTGTTCCAGGTATGGTAACCCAATTTGCATTTACTCCAAAGTATACAACTGAAGAAATGAGAGAGCAATCTGAAGTAATGGATAAAACCAGAGGAATTAATAAAATTCGTTCAGAAAAAGGAGAAGACTTATATGAGTTTGATTACGTTCTTCTTTGTAACAAAATTTGTGGAGCATCTCATTACAGCATGCAAATGAAAATTGTGGTAGAGGAAGAAGAAGATTACAAACAGTGGTTAGCAGAACAACCTACTTTTGCAGAAAAGTTATAAATTAATTATAGAATACATAAAAAGTTAGATTATGTCAGAACATCACCATAAAGAAACATTTGTAACAAAATATATTTTTAGTCATGATCACAAAATGATCTCCAAACAATTCTTGATTACAGGAATGATTATGGGTGTCATTGGTATTTTCATGTCTATGTTATTTCGTTTACAGTTAGCATGGCCAGAAAAGTCGTTTACAATTATAGAAGCTTTCTTAGGGCCACATCAAACAGACGGTATTATGAGTCCAGATATTTATTTGGCACTAGTTACCATACACGGTACCATTATGGTATTCTTTGTATTAACTGCCGGATTAAGTGGTACTTTTTCAAATTTATTAATTCCATTACAGATTGGAGCTCGTGATATGGCATCAGGTTTTTTAAACATGATTTCTTATTGGTTGTTTTTTATCTCTAGTGTTATTATGGTAGTTTCTTTGTTTGTAGAAGCAGGACCAGCATCTGCAGGTTGGACTATTTACCCACCCCTAAGTGCATTGCCACAGGCAATACCAGGTTCTGGATTAGGGATGACCTTATGGTTAAGCTCTATGGCTATTTTTATTGCCTCTTCATTAATTGGATCTTTAAATTACATTGTAACAGTTTTAAACCTGCGTACAAAAGGAATGAGAATGACAAGATTGCCACTAACCATGTGGGCATTCTTTATCACAGCAATTATTGGTGTGGTTTCGTTTCCAGTTCTTTTATCGGCAGCATTATTATTAATATTTGATAGAAGCTTTGGTACTTCCTTTTTTCTTTCAGATATATTTATTAGTGGAGAAGTATTGCATTACCAAGGAGGGTCACCGGTATTATTTGAACACTTATTTTGGTTCTTAGGACATCCGGAAGTATATATTGTACTATTACCAGCATTAGGAATTACCTCAGAAATTATCTCAACACATTCTAGAAAACCAATTTTTGGATATAGAGCCATGATTGGGTCTATTATGGCAATTGCCTTTTTATCTACTATTGTTTGGGGGCATCATATGTTTATTTCAGGAATGAATCCATTTTTAGGGTCTGTATTTACCTTTACAACAGTATTAATAGCTATACCATCCGCTGTAAAAGCATTTAATTATATTACCACACTCTGGAAAGGAAACCTACAATTAAATCCGGCCATGTTGTTTTCAATTGGTCTGGTTTCTACTTTTGTTACAGGAGGATTAACAGGCTTGGTCTTAGGAGATTCTGCCTTAGATATCAATATCCATGATACGTATTTTGTGGTAGCTCACTTCCATTTAGTAATGGGTGTTTCTGCTATTTTTGGAATGTATGCAGGAATCTATCACTGGTTCCCAAAGATGTATGGTAGATTAATGAACAAAACTATGGGATATTGGCATTTCTGGGTGACTATTATTTGTGCTTACGGAGTATTCTTCCCAATGCACTTTATAGGATTGGCAGGTTTACCAAGAAGATATTATTCTAATACAGCATTTCCTATGTTTGATGATGTAGCAGACACCAATGTAGTCATCACGTATTTTGCTTTAATTGGAGGAATTGGTCAAATAATTTTCTTAGCAAATTTCTTTATCTCTATTTACAGAGGAGAAAAATCAAGTCAAAATCCATGGAATTCAAACACCTTAGAATGGACAACTCCCGTAGAGCATATTCACGGAAACTGGCCAGGAAAAATTCCAGAAGTTCACAGATGGGCTTATGATTATAGTAAAAAAGTAGATCCAGAAGATGATGAGAGCGATTATTTACACGGAAAAGATTGGGTATCTCAAACGGTGCCATTGCTTCCAGGAGAAGAGCCATCATAGTCATTAAAAAAATTAGTAAAAACCTTTCCATTTCGGAAAGGTTTTTTGTTTTCTACGACCAAGTAAATCAATCTTCAAATTCTAGTATATTTGTAGTATGAATGAACATCTAAATCCTGAAAGCGAAAATTTTTCTAATGAAGAGCACGAAGTAGAAAAAAAGTTGAGACCACTTTCGTTTGATGACTTTACAGGTCAGGAACAAGCCATTGAAAATCTCAAGATATTTGTAGAAGCAGCCAATCAGCGAGAAGAAGCACTAGATCACACCTTATTTCACGGACCTCCTGGTTTAGGAAAAACTACACTTGCACATATTTTAGCAAATGAATTACAGGTAGGAATTAAGGTTACTTCGGGCCCAGTTTTAGACAAGCCAGGAGATTTAGCAGGATTGTTAACTAATTTAGATGAAAGAGATGTTTTATTTATAGATGAGATTCATAGATTAAGTCCTATTGTAGAAGAATATTTATATTCTGCAATGGAAGACTATAAAATAGATATTATGATAGAATCTGGGCCCAACGCAAGAACGGTTCAAATAAATTTAGAACCCTTTACACTAATAGGAGCCACCACTAGATCTGGATTGTTAACTGCACCAATGAGAGCTCGTTTTGGGATTAGCAGTAGACTAAATTACTACAAGAAAGAACTACTAACAACTATTGTTCAGCGAAGTGCAGAAATTTTAAAAGTTCCTATTTCTATGGAATCAGCTATAGAAATAGCAGGAAGAAGTAGAGGAACTCCAAGAATAGCCAATGCATTGCTTCGAAGAGTGCGAGATTTTGCTCAAATAAAAGGAAATGGAAGTATTACTATTGCAATTGCTAAATACGCTTTAAAAGCGTTAAATGTAGATGCATATGGTTTGGATGAAATGGATAATAAAATTTTAACCACCATCATAGATAAGTTTAAAGGTGGCCCGGTTGGTATAAGTACTCTAGCCACAGCAGTTGGAGAAAATGGAGAAACTATAGAGGAGGTATATGAACCTTTCTTAATTCAAGAAGGTTTTATTATGAGAACTCCACGAGGAAGAGAAGTAACAGAATTAGCATACACACATTTAAAAAGAATAAAAGGTAAAAACCAAGGAGAATTGTTTTAATTCTAAACAGCATAGAAAATATTTTCTTGATGTAAATACATGAAAAACCTACAAAGGCTCATACCAATATTAGAATGGTTACCAAACTATACTAGATCCAGATTTAAGGGAGATTTTATAGCAGGTATTACGGTGGCTATTATTTTAATCCCGCAAGGAATAGCCTATGCTTTAATTGCCGGTTTGCCACCTATTTACGGTTTGTATTGTGCCTTGGTTCCTCAGCTTGTGTATGCAGTTTTTGGTTCTTCCAGACAAGTAGCTATTGGTCCAGTAGCCATGGATTCATTAATTGTAGCTACAGGAGTTTCAACCTTAGCTTTGGCAGGTTCAGATAGTTATATTGCCATTGCCATTCTATTGGCATTTATGGTGGGAGGTATTCAGTTTTTACTAGGAGTTTTTAGATTGGGTTTTGTGGTAAATTTTCTATCAAAACCAGTAATTTCTGGATTTACATCTGCGGTAGCACTCACCATTGGAATTAATCAATTTAGGAATTTATTTGGAGTAGATTTCATTCAAAGTGATCAAATTCAATATGTATTAGAAGATATTTGGTTTACTATCACAGACTTTAATTCTCATACCACAATAATTGGATTAATTTCAGTAGTGGTTATTATTAGCCTAAGAAAAATAAATAAAAAAATTCCAAACGCATTAATTGTTGTAGTCGCTGGAATACTAACAATTCGGTATTTTGGTAACGATTTTGTAGAAGTAGCCATTGTAAAAGACATTCCATCTGGCTTGCCTTCTTTTTCATTCCCAGAGTTAGATATCAGTCAAATGAAAGAATTACTACCCATTGCCTTAACCTTGGTAATGGTAGGGTATTTAGAAACTATTTCTATAGGAAAGTCATTAGAAGCAAAACAAGACGAATATAAAATAAGACCCAATCAAGAACTAATGGCTCTAGGTCTAAGCAATATGATTGGATCTTGGTTTAAAGCATACCCATCTACGTCAAGTTTTTCTAGATCTGCCATCAATCAAGAATCTGGAGCAACTACAGGAATGGCATCTTTAGTTTCTGTGTTTATGGTTTTAATCACCTTGCTATTTTTAACACCTTTATTTTATCATTTGCCAAAAACAGTACTTGCAGCTATTATTATTGTGGCCGTTTTTGGATTGGTAAATATTAAAGAAGCAATTTTTTTATGGAAAGCAAATAACTTAGATTTTTGGTTACTCATAGCAACGTTCTTTTCAACACTACTATTTGGAATAGAATATGGAATTATGATTGGAGTTGGTCTCTCATTAATTATTTTAATTTTTAGAACTTCTAGACCTTATGTAGCTGAATTAGGAAAAGTACCAGACTCAGATTTTTATAGAAATAGAGAACGTTTTACTGAAGTTGTTATTAATGATGAAGTGCTAGTTTTTAGATTTGATGCTCAATTATTTTATGCAAACTCTAGTTATTTTATTGAGACTTTAGAACTCATGGTAGAAGCAAAAGGGGCTCATTTAAAATTAATTGTTTTAGATGCAGAAAGCATTAACAGAGTAGATAGTACGGGGGTAGAAATGTTAAAAGAGAGAATTAGATTTTATCATAAAAAAGGAATTTTATTTTATTTCGCAGGGGTTAAAGGACCTGTTAGAGATCATCTATTTAGAGGTAAAATACTAGACATTATTACATTAGATCATTTTTACATGAGAGTAAACGGTGCTGTTAATTATTATAAAACTGGCGAAAAAGAGTATCAAAATAAATATGCTAATTATATACATCAATCTTACGACAAATAGAAAATAAGAATTATGATTATAGAACAAATTTATACAGGTTGTTTGGCGCAAGGTGCCTATTATATAGAAAGTAATGGAGAGGTTGCTATTATAGACCCGTTACGTGAGGTGCAAGATTATATAGACAGAGCTACCAATAATAAGGCAAAAATTCGGTATATATTTGAAACACATTTTCATGCAGATTTTGTGAGTGGTCATGTAACTCTAGCAGAAAAAACTGAAGCTAAAATTGTTTTTGGGCCCAATGCTCAGACCAAGTTTGATTCTCATATTGCAACTGATGGAGAAGTTTTTCAATTGGGTGATATAACCATTACAGCAATACATACACCTGGTCATACCATGGAAAGTACTACATATTTGTTGAAAGATAAAAACGGAAAAGATAGTGCTATTTTTACGGGAGACACCTTGTTTTTAGGAGATGTAGGAAGACCAGATTTGGCTCAGAAAAGTAGCATGACTCAAGAAGATTTAGCGGCTACTTTATTTGATAGCCTGCGAACTAAAATTATGCCTTTGGCAAATGATGTTATTGTATATCCAGCTCACGGTGCAGGATCTGCTTGTGGTAAAAATTTAAGTAAAGAAACTGTTGGTACCCTTGGTGATCAAAAGCAGCATAATTATGCTTTAAGAATAGATATGACCAAAGAAGAATTTGTAAAAGAAGTAACCAATGGTTTGTTACCACCGCCAGCATATTTTCCGTTAAACGTTGCCTTAAATAAAGAAGGCTATAAGTCTATTGATGAAGTAATAAAAACAGGAACAAAAGCTTTGTCTGCAAATGATTTTGAACTGGTAGCTAATGAAACAGATGCCTTAATTATAGACGTACGTCATCAGTTTGAATTTATAAAAGGTTTTATCCCTCAATCTATATTTATCGGATTAAAAGGAACATTTGCCCCTTGGGTAGGTGCTTTAGTTAAAGACATTCATCAACCTATATTATTAGTGGTGCCAGATGAAATGCAGAAAGAAACTATTACACGATTGTCTCGTGTTGGTTTTGACAATGTTTTAGGCTATTTACATGGTGGTTTTAATGCATGGGAAGCATCTGGTAAAGAAGTAGATACTTTACAATCTGTTTCTGCTGAAGTTTTAGCGCAACAAATAGACAAAGATGCCCTTGTTTTTGATGTTCGAAAACCAGGTGAGTACGCTGCAGAACATATAGAAAATGTGACGAGCACTCCTTTAGATTTCTTAAATGATCATCTCACAGAATTTCCAACCAATAAAGATTTTTATGTGCATTGTGCAGGAGGTTATAGATCTGTAATTGCAGCCTCTATTTTAAAAGCCAGAGGTTTTCGTAAAGTAATTGATGTAGCAGGAGGTTATGGAGCTATTAAGGAAACAGGAATTAAAAGAACACAGGCAACCGCTTGTTCCAATTCAAAATAATAGATGAAGAAGCTATTTTTAATTCTTGTGTTGATATGTTCATTTAGTTCTTGTGCCCAAGAAACTAAAAAACCTCAATTGATTTCTCAAGAAGAATTTGCTAAAATTTCAACAAAAGAGGTGCAATTATTAGATGTAAGAACCCCAGAAGAACAACAGCAAGGATTTATAGAAGGTGCTATTTTAATCAATTTTTTTGACACAGATTTTGTGACAAAAGTTAGCACAAGATTCAATAAAAACAAACCCTTATATATCTATTGTGCTGCTGGAGGAAGAAGTAATAAAGCAGCTACTAAATTGTTGGTAACAGGTTTTGATACTATTTATGACCTCACTGGAGGCTATAGAAGTTGGAAAGAAAATAACTAAAAAAACCGAGGTAAAGACCTCGGTTTTTTTAGCGCTAATTTTTTGCTAGAACTTTAAGGTAACACCAACTAAAAAGTTAGCAGTAGCTTGTGGGTAATAACCCGCTCCATCTCCAGTAATTGTATTGCCATTTCCATCTGGGTAATCATAGGTATAATAATATCCTCTATCTACATATTCCGTATTAAAAATATTATTAATCAAACCAGAAATCACGATTGCATCAAAAATATTTTTTGTTTCTATTTCATATACAAAATTTAAATCGCTTGTGAAATAGCTTTTCAAGACATCTAACTCTGTCACATTACTATTTAAATTACTCATATACTGATCTCCTACAAATTTTGATAAGAAGGAAATTTGGAAGTTATCTGTAGGCTGATATATAAGCATATTCCCAACGATTATATTGGGCGAAAATGATAAGGAAGTATTTCCTAAATTTTGTAAATTTCCATTAATAGGTGCTGTGAAATCTTGATTTTTATTAGTGCTAAAAGCTGCATTAGATTTTATAGAAAATTGGTCACTTACTATAAGATTAGCGTCAATTTCCAGGCCCAAACGGTAACTTTTCCCACTCGTTGTTCTTATGGGTGCCCCAACATCATCTATCGCACCAGTTAAGACCAATTGATTTTTATAATTCATATAATATATGTTGGTGTTTAAATGAATTAGATCGCTCTTATAACGCCATCCAAATTCAATATCATCCAATACTTCTGGAGATGAAATGCCATTTTCAAAATCATTTCTATTGGCTTCTCTATTAGCTCTAGCATATGAAAGATACAAGCTATTTTCATCTGCAATCCTATAAATAAAACCAGCTTTAGGATTAAAGAAGTTAAAATTTTCAGCTACATCTATTGGGTTTCTGTCTGAGGTAAGCCCTTTGGTTTGATAGCTCACAAAACGACCTTGTAGATCTAAATATGCAGATACTTTTTCATTAATTTTATAGGTGGTTTTTGAAAAAACACTAAAATCTGTTTTTTTAGCATCACTAAAATAATAACGATCTTCAATAGAAGTTCCATTGCTTAGGTTACTTCCCCATATTACCTCACCAAAATGATCTCCAGTATAATTGCTGTAGGAGACTCCAGAGATTATGTTTAATTTTTCAGTCTTGTAATTGGCATTAAAATTAAGAACATAAAAATTATTATCTAACCAGCGTCTAACAATAACATCACTTCCGTCTTCAATTAAATTATTAAAATCTGCAGCATCTTCTTCCGCTTTATATTGCTCAAAGAAACCAGCACCCTTGGTATAATTTAAACCAAGGTTGGTAGACCAATGGTTGTTTAATTTTTCATTCCAATGCAACTGATAATGATTTTGTTTATAATCATCAACTTCGTTCTCATACGTATATGGGTTTTGTCTTCTGTCTTCTTCTAACTGTTGCGGATCTAATCCATACCAAGCTTGGTAAGTTCTTTCGGCTCCGCCAAATGAGATAGCTTTTATAAGTGTATTTTTATCTGAATAAGAAGCTTGTATAAAATATGATTTTAAGTCGGTAAAAGCTCTATCTACATAGCCATCAGAATGGATGTTAGAAAACCTTCCTGAAACTTCAAGATGCTCATTAATTTTACCGGTTGTAAATTTTACAGTGTGCTTTCTAGTTCCAAAAGAACCAAAAGAGTTAGCTATTTCACCTCCAGCTTTTTCCGAAACAGCATCTGTTAAGATGTTTAAACTGGCACCAAATGCACCAGAACCGTTGGTAGATGTTCCAACACCACGTTGCAATTGTAGGTTTTCTACAGAAGAAGTAAAGTCTCCTAAATTTACCCAAAAAGAGCCATGACTTTCGGCATCGTTAAACGGAATACCGTTAATAGTTACATTAATACGCTCGCTATTAGAGCCTCTCACATTTAAATAGGTATAACCTACACCAGCTCCCGCATCTGATGATGAAATAACAGACGGTAAATAGTTTAGCAGCATAGGAATATCTTGTCCTAAATTACGCTTTGCTAGCTCTTTTTTACCTAAATTAGAATAGGTAACCGGAATGGCTGCAGTAGCTCTAACGGCAGAAACTAAAACTTCATCTAACACATTTTCATCTGCAGAAAGAACGATGGTAAGCACCTTGTCTTCATTTAAACGAATGTTTTTTTCAACAGTTTTAAATCCTACATAAGAAACGCGGATGGAATACGTTCCATTCTCTAGGCTCAATTTAAAATCTCCATTAAAGTCTGATGAAGTTCCTTGGTTTGTTTCTTTAACTAGAATAGTAGCTCCAGTTAAAGCTTCTTGGTTTTTGTTAACGATTTTTCCTAAAACCGAAAATTTCTGTGCGTTTGCAAGTACACTTACAAACAAGAATAAAAAAAAGGTAATTTTTTTCATTTTAAATACATTTTAAAACGAATAAAAAGAGGTAATTATTCTTGTGTTATGATTGAATAATTAATTTTTTGAAGCATTTAGCTTCTGCACTCGTTAAAAAAAAATACAAAATCTTTCTTTAACACTCGCTTTCCTAAACAGCATTACCTGTTCTAGGTTCAATGGGTATGATCTCAGCTTCTTCTAAGTTTGTTGTAGATGTTTAAAAATCTAACTCAGTTTTGGCACCCCTTTATGAGAACGATGCAAAGGTAAAATGGATTTTTTAAATACGTGACAAAAAAGAAGTATTTATTTAAAAGTTTATAAAGAGTTCTATGTGTGCGTATTAAAGCCTTCAAATATGTTTTTTACTGTAGTAACTAGAAAAGATATAGACATGATCAGGTCCGTTAAATAAATCTGAAACCTCAACTTCTAGAGCATTTGCAATATCAATAAATTTTTCGAGATGAATTCTAGTATGCCCTTTTTCTAACTTATGATAAGCATTTTGACTAATGCATAACATATCTGCCATATAATCTTGAGAATATCCTTTTTCAATTCGCACTGTTTTAATTCTCTCTCTCTTATTTTAAGAATTTAAAGAAGGTCTTTTTCGAAGAATTTTTTTAACGGCGTGCTTGTTCTTGTTATCTAAACGTTTTAATTTTTGAGTCCTACTCATTTTTGAAGGTTTCCTTTTTTTTGGAATAATGAGTCCTTTTTCAAGAATTTTAAAAAATCGTTTTATTGCTTTTTCTTTATTGGTATGCTGGCTTCTACTTTCACTAGAAGATATTTTTAAAACGCCTTGTTGTGTAATTCGTGTAGAAAGGTTTTTAAGAAGTAATTGTTTTTCTAGATCCGAGAATGAAAGTGTAGTCACAATATTAAAATACAACTCAACTTTAGAAGAAACTTTATTTACATGCTGCCCACCAGCTCCAGAACTTCGGACTGCTTTAAATAAGAGTTCTTTTAAAATAGTTTCTTTATTCATTTTTTAAAGAATCAGAATAGGAATATAAAGCTGTCTTATTGGCTAGGATAGCGTCTATAGCTTCAACTGCTTTTTTTAATCTACTTTCTTTATCTCCCTTTAATAAAAGATAAGGTCTGTGATGCTGGTCTAATGCTTTTTGAAAAGCTTCAAACATTTCTAAACGCTGTTCGGGTCTGTCTCTTAAATCATCGGCCTCCCAGGGAGTATCTATATAGGTAAGCAGGTATAAATTGTAGGTGTTTTCTGTAGCAGCTTTCTCAAGTATTGGATCTACAAAACCCCCATAATATGCAGAAGAATATACTTTAGTTTCTAGTAAATCTGTATCACAAATTAAGACCTTGTCTGCTCTTTTTGCAAGCCTGTTTTCTAAAGCTATTTGTCCAAATGCAATTGGTAAAATATCTTTTTGCTGGCAAGTTCTTCGTTCTTGATTCCATACTTTTTGCAAATAAGGTCTTGCATATTCTTGAACCCAAACAGTATTGTAATGTTTGGCTAATTGAATAGATAATGTTGTTTTACCAGTACTTTCTGGCCCAAACAATACTATTTTTACGAGATTAATGTCTTCTTGTCTAAGGTCTTTTTCCATGCGAAATATCCTGCTATTGCTATAAATGTAAATCCTAAATATTGAAAACTAGTAAATGTAAACCCTTTATAAAAATACAAGGGAACAGAAATAATATTTCCAACAATCCAAAAGATCCAATTTTCTATTTTTTTCTTTGCCATTAACCACATTCCAACAAAGAAAATTGCCGTTGTAATGGTATCTACATAGGCAACCCAGCTAGTCCATTTATTAAATGTTTTATAAACAATATATACAAAGAATAAAGTGGCTATAAAGATAACAATTCCAATCTTTTTCTCTTGCTCATTTGTAACAGATATGGGTGTCATTTGAGTATTGTCTACTTTTCTTGTCCAGATGTACCATCCATAGATGCTCATCATAAAGTAATAGGCATTAATCATCATGTCTCCTAGTAATTCCCATTTCAATAACAAATAAACAAAAATAGAAGTACTAATCATGCCTGTTGGAAATACCCAAATATTGTTTTGCTTGGAACACCAAACAGAGATAAAGCCAAAAATTACGGCAGTAATTTCTAGGAGTGTATCAGCAGACGAATAGTCTGCATACTGACCAAAAAAGAAATCAAAAATGTGGTTCATAATTGCTGCGGTCTGATGTTACTATTTTTAAATTCAAGACAGCGTTCTCTTGCTGATGTAAAGATGCTTTTATCTCTTTAGTTAGGTAGGGCATTAATTCATCATAGTCACCATAAATTTGTGTACTCATTGGGTTTTCTAATACAGTAAATTTAGACTCTCTTAGTTTTTTTATAAACTTAATAATGGGTGCTTCAAAATTATCTTGAAGAGGCATTAAGGTAAGTTCAACTGATATTTTCATGTATAGCTTCTTTTTTTATGATGTTAAAAAATGCCGGGTCTTTTTCAAAAGCAGTTCCAATTACTACCAAATCTGCACCAGCAGCGTAGGCAGTTGTTAATTGATGAAGAGTTTGTATACCACCTCCAACAATTAAAGGGATGCTTAGGTTGTTTTTCACAAGAGAAATAATAGTAGACGCTACAGGAACTGTGGCTCCTGAACCCGCCTCTAAATAAATAATTTTTTTACCAGAAAACTCGCCTGCCAAAGCAGTTTTAAGAATTAATTCTGAGTTTGTTTGACAGATGGGTTTAGAGGTACTAACTCTTTCTACAGCACTTTCTTTTCCGCCGTCAACTAATATATAGCCTGTAGGCAGTACTTCTAGATTAGATTCTTTAATTTGTATAGCGGCTTGCACCTGTTGTTCTATTAAATATTCTGGATTTCTGCCCGAAATAAGACTTAAAAATAAGATTCCGTCTGCTTTATTTGATACTTGATCTGCACTACCTGGAAAAATAATGACTGGTAAAATAGTTGCTTTTTTTAGCTCAATTACAACATTTTCTATGCAGTTATTTTTATCAGTACTTCCTCCAACAAAAATATGAGTAGCAATAGATAGATGGATTAATTTAACAAGAGCAGGAAGCCGTTCTATCTCAATTTTTTCAGGATCAATTAAAACAGCCATAAGTTGTTTGCCTGTTTTTTTTGCTAGGAGTATGTCTTGATAAATATTCACAAGAGCGAAAATAAGAAGTTCTTAATACAAATACATCCTTTCACTGGAAATTTACATGAATAAAGTATTTTTATGAATTGAAACACGGTATTTTAAAAAGCATAGACGCAGGTAAAACCTTCAAACTCTAAAAAGTGAATTGCATGACTAGAAACATGTCCTTCATACTTAATAACACCAGTTGTTTTTTTGTCTGAAAAAGCAAAATCTTCTATATATATATGATGTAAGAATCTCAATTTTTTCTTCCCATAAATTTTATACAAAGATTCTTTAGCGCCCCATACAATAGTTAATTTACTTACCAATGCATCATGATTGGCTATAGTATTGTATTCTTCTATGGGTGTAAATTTATGAGCAATCTTTACAATTTTATCTCGTTGCTTTTCTACATCTATTCCTACAGGCTGCTTTTTAGAAATAATAATTGCAGTAAATGTAAAAGAATGTGTGATAGAAATATAGCTTCCATCTTTTAAATGAGGCTTGCCAAATTCATCATAGTATACATCAGCATCTGCATAACCAACCTGTTGTAATAGATGTCGAATACTCATAAAGCCCTGCTGGTGTAGCACAGATTTCATAGACGTTAATCTGCTTTGACTATTTTCTGTGAGTTCTATACTAAGAGTTAAATCTTCTATAGTCTCCTGTATCTTCCAGATCAGAACCTTTGTAAAATCATTCACATGGATGGTCTTGTAAAGTGGCATGTTTTAAAAGTTATTATGTAACTTTGCAGTCTTTAAATTAGATAAATATAACAATAATAATGAGTACAAATAAAGCTACCTACGTACCCTACAAAGTTAAAGATATTTCTTTAGCGGCTTGGGGAAGAAAAGAAATAGAATTAGCAGAGGCAGAAATGCCAGGTTTAATGTCTTTACGAGAAGAGTATAAAGACCAACAACCTCTTAAAGATGCTAGAATTGCCGGATGTTTACACATGACCATTCAAACAGCGGTGTTAATTGAAACATTAATAGCTTTAGGAGCAGAGGTTACTTGGAGTTCTTGTAATATTTTTTCTACCCAAGATCAGGCAGCAGCAGCAATTGCCGAGGCTGGAATTGAAGTATATGCTTGGAAAGGAATGAATGAGGAAGAATTTGAATGGTGTATAGAGCAGACTTTATTTTTTGGAGAAGATAAAAAACCATTAAATATGATTTTAGATGATGGTGGAGATTTAACCAACATGGTCTTAGATAGGTATCCAGAATTAGTAGCAGGTATTAATGGTTTGTCTGAAGAAACAACTACGGGAGTTCATAGATTGTACGAAAGAATGAAAGCTGGAACCCTACCAATGCCTGCCATTAATATTAATGATTCTGTAACCAAATCTAAATTTGATAATAAATACGGATGTAAAGAATCTGCAGTAGATGCTGTTAGAAGAGCTACAGATATTATGTTGGCTGGTAAAAGAGTAGTGGTTTGTGGTTATGGTGATGTTGGAAAAGGAACTGCAGCCTCTTTTAAAGGAGCAGGTTCTATTGTAACGGTTACAGAAATAGATCCTATTTGTGCCTTACAAGCTGCTATGGATGGTTTTGAAGTGAAGCGTTTAGAAACCGTTATGGGAAATGCAGATATCATTATTACAACCACAGGAAATAAAGACATTGTTAAAGGAACACATTTTTCTTCATTAAAAGACAAAACAATTGTGTGTAATATTGGTCATTTTGACAATGAACTAGACATGGCTTGGTTAAATGAAAATTATGGTGATACTAAAGTTGAAATTAAACCTCAAGTAGATAAATACACTATTAACGGAAAAGACGTTATTATTTTAGCAGAAGGTCGTTTGGTAAACTTAGGTTGTGCAACAGGGCATCCAAGTTTTGTAATGAGTAACTCATTTACAAACCAAACCTTAGCTCAGATAGAACTTTGGACAAATATTGAAGCTTACAAAAACGAAGTGTATATGTTGCCAAAGTATCTAGACGAAAAAGTAGCCAAATTACACTTAGCTAAAATTGGTGTAGAGCTAACAGAATTACGTTTAGATCAAGCAGATTATATAGGCGTAAAACAAGAAGGTCCTTTTAAGCCGGAGTACTATAGATACTAAGAAATTAATACTTTTAAATAAAAAAACCTCTCATTTCGAGAGGTTTTTTATCATTGTAAATGATTTCTATTCACTATCCTCTTTCATTAATAGTATTTATAGGCTTTGTTTTATAGAAGACTTTTAGCTTCTGCTAATTAACTCCATACCCATACCCATACCCGTACCCGTACCCGTATTTATCAATAAATTTATCAGGTTTAGAGTCATCGGTAATTACGTAACCTATGTTTTTTGGCTTGTATTTTTCTTTGTAGTCTAATACATAATTCACAACTCTTTTGGGCGAAAAATTTTTCCTAAAAACATGAATAACATAATCCGATTTTTCTAATAATTCTAAAGAATCAACCATAAATAGAATAGGTGCGGTATCAAAAATAATGTAATCATATTTTTTCTTGAGATGTGAAATTAAATTATCAAATTTCTCACTATCAAAAATATTAATATTATTATTTTTTTGTGTTCCAACAAAAAGAGTATCTAATTGATTATACGTTGTTTTATATTTTTCAAAAAGTTCTTTGAAATCATTTTTATCATCATTTATGATATTTGTTAGTCCTTTATGATTTGGTTTTTTTTTATCAAATAATTTTGATAAATCAGGGTTTCGTATATCTGTCCCTATAAGAACAACTTTTTCACCTCTACTAGCTAAAAAGGTAGAAAGATTATATGCGGTATGTGTTTTACCTTCATTTTTAATACATGAAGTTATCATAATCGTTTTTCCATCTTCAGACTTTGGAATTAGCATATTTAAATTGTGATAAATTCTTTTCAATAGTTCGTTATGTAATGATTTATTTCCAATCGATAAATTATCTTTTGTAAATTTAACAACACCTAAAAAATTTATATCAATAAGTTTTTCTTTTAGATATTCTATATCTACAAAAAATGTTCTAACAAAAAATAAACTGAGGCTAAACCCTACTGGAAGAAAAAAACCAGTAAATAAAAAAACCGCAAATATTTTAGACTTACTTGATTCTTTTTCAGTAATGTAATCAACTTGATTAATTAATTTAATATTAGACTCTAAAGAAGATAAATTAATTAATGCCTCTTCCTTTTTTTGAGATAAATAAGAATATAAATTATTTACAAGCAATAGATCTCTTTCTAGATTTCTCAATTCGGCTCCCTGTATTGGGATTATGCCAACCCTAGAATTACTTTTTTTCTTAAAGTCATTATATCTATTTAATTTCATTTTTAATTTATTGATGTAGATATTTAAACTATTAAGAATATTAGATCTTAAATCAATGAGTTGATTTTGTGATTGAATAACAAGAGGGTTTTTTTCTGTGGCATCAACAAGTAAATTATTTTTTTCTAAGATAATTTTGTTAAACTGAAAAATCATTCCATTAATATTTTCATTTTCAATACCAATCTCAGTGGGTAAAAGTTCAAAAGAGTTTTGTTTTTCTACCTCATTTAATAATTTAACAGATAGTTCACTTTGCATTGAGTTTTTAAATATCTTTTGTTCAACTTCATTTAAGTTCGTCAGCGCTGAATTTGTTTGAGTATCTGGTTTATATACACCATTTTTGATTTTGAAATTTGAAATTAGAAGATTTATAGAATCAATTTTCTCTTCTAATTTTAAAATCCTTAAATCAATAAATTTTGATGATAGTTCATAAACACTTTTCTTTTCTTTTATATTGTTTTCTATAAGTTCATTAATAATTCCTTTTAAAATATAAGAATTTAATTCTTTGTTAGGACCAGAATAAGAAATTCCATAGGTGTTTGAATTTTTTGGTGGATTAACAATATAACTTGATTTTAACCCATTAATGGTCTCAGTTTTATTAAATTGATTAATCAGGTAAGTATTTTGATCTACATTATTTAAATATTTTGTTTTATATCTAAATATTGAATTTTCAAACTCATTTTTATTTTTTGAAAATGAAAATGTATGTTCGTTTATTTTAATAATGACATTTTCCTTATTATAACGAATAATACATTTATTTTCAGTGTTGGTTTCTTTTAAAACAAATTCAAATGGTAATGACTCTTTTGTTAAAAGCTCATTAGCTTTCCATCTATTTTTTTTAAAATATCTGTAATTAATTCCCAATTTTTCTACTACCTTGTTTAAAATCAACGTAGATTTAAAAATCGAAACTTGGTCTTCGCTATCTATTTTATTATTGTAAAGAAATTGGTATTCATTATTATTAATAAAAGATGAAGGATCAGATTGATCTTCACTAATTAATAATGTTGCATTTGTTTTAAATATATCTTGATGATAATAATTATATATAATACCAAGAAAAATAAATATAATTAAAGATGAAATAATCAGAAACCTTTGTGATAAAATAGTGAATAATATTTCAATAATATCTATTTGATCTTCATTAGTATGTTCTTTGTTTGTGTGCATCATCTTATAATTAGTATAATTATAGATGTTAATAAAGATAGAGCCCCTGCATTTCTTAAAATCCCAAAATCAAATGCTAAAGATGCATTGTCAGGTCTTACATAAATTTTATCGTTTTGTTTTAAGAAATAATATTCTGAGGTAAAAAACTCATATGAGGTTAGGTCTAAATATTGAGTTTCAATTTCATTATTAGAACTTCTAATGATCATTACTTTGGTTGGATCTGCGTTTTTATTAAAGTCTCCAGCTCTACTAATGAGTTCTATAAATGTCATATTTTGATCTATAACATCAAACGTACCAGGATTAGCTACTTCTCCAAGTATAGAAACTCTGAAATTTAAGATTTTTGTACTTACACTTGGAGTTTTAACATATTCCTTAAGTTTATTTTTAATAGAATCCGAAAGAGATGTACAAGTTAATCCGTAAGCTTTTATTATGCCAATATATGGAATATCAATATTTCCAGAGCTATCCACTAAGTATGCATCTAATTTTCTGGCCTCTGCGTCTCTAATAGTTCCTATTTTATCCATCGCAATTGGAGAAAAAATTGAAGTGCTTATGTTACTTAAAGAGGAAATTTTTACATCTATTAAATCCCCATAAGTTATCACAGCTTCTGGAATTTTTATTTCTAAATTTTCAGGAATATTTTCAAATAACACCTTATTGACAGAACAACTTTCAGTTATGAAAATTACAAGTATTAAATAGATGTGGTTTTTTATATTCAAAGTAAAACAGTTTATTTTGCATAATTACAATAATATATATGTACTGATAAATATTTTTTTTTTAATAAAATATCATAATTTTAAAAAAAACATCTTTTTTGAGTTTGTATATTTTTATGGAAGAGTATTAATAAATTAATTCTTTTAAATACAACCTTATTGGGAATTTACTATTTAAAATAAATTTATCGGATATAAAATCTTATCTTAAAAACTTATATTTATTTTTTAGAAGATATGTTTCAGAGTATCCGGTTTTTCCTGATATTTCGGATATTGTTTTTTTATTCAAAAGCATATTTTTTGTTAAATCTCCTCTTTCTGTTTTTATATATTTAGCTGGTTTAAAATTTTTATTTATACTATTGATTTCGTTGTAATCTAAGTTAAATTCAACCTCTAACATTTTCAATGTTACACTACTCAAGTTTTTTCGAATGAAACGCTTTATATTGAATATTAACTGTTCTTCTGTAATATTTTTTTTGTTTAAAACTCTAATCATTGTGATCAAAACAATAATAAGCAGTCCTAATCCAACATATAGATATGGTCTGCTATTCTTTATTTTAAAATCTTTGAATATTATACTTTTCTCAAAATCATTTACATCATCTATTGAGTAAACACCATGAATGCTTCCAAAACTTATTTTATTGGCTTCCTTATATATTGCACCGCTATTAAATTCATCTACAATATAATTATCATATATCTTTTTTTTTGTTTTTTCAAAGATACTTAAGCCGTTATCTCCAGATAAAAATATTAAATTATCATAATCTGAAATTGTGTGTGCTGTTGTTTTAATAGGGTATTGGTTTGCTAATCTTACACCCTCCTTAGTTCTTTTTAAAATTAGCAACAAATTATTTTTTGAAATAGCATAAAAATCATTACCATTAATATCGCTTTCTAAAATATCTTTAATTTCATATTTGATATCGCTCTCTATTACATCTATCTTATTATCTTTTACATTAAGAGAAATGTATTTTTTATTGTCTATAAAGTGAAATTCTCCTCGATCCTTAATTCTGGATTCTATCTTATTTCTTATAGGAATAACTTTATTTTGACTTGTGTAAATTAAATCAAATATGTTTTTTTCATAATCATATTTGAATATACCCTTATCGGATATAACTAAATACTCAGAATTATCTAAAGCATAAATATCTGATAAATTCCCATATTCTCCTTTTGTTCTTATTGAATTATCATTATTGTATAACTTAGTTTCTATATTATCTTTATAGCCTAATAAACCATTATAGCACACAAATGTTATACTGTCAAATTCTCTAATTTGTCCATCTGTGTAGGTGATTTTATTTAATTTATTACCTTTAATATAAACACCGCTATAACTGCCAACAGCATTATTAGTAATTGACCTTACACTACCTATAGAATTAAATGAATATTTTAGGTTATTGTATATTAATAATTTCCCTCTTGCTATGACATAAAGATTATTATCTAGGTAAGCAAAATCGGTAATTGCTTTGGCATAAAGGTTTGGATACACATTTGGTAATTCAATAAATTTAATTTTAAAATTATTATTTCTTTCAAAAATTGTATTTATTGGACCAGAAATAGCTGCATCAAAAAGAATTAAATTATCACCAGATACATTAATTTTGTGAATACCATCATTTGAACTTACATACAATTCATTTTCATAATTAACAAAATTGTAAAATATTTTATCATCATAAATTTTATAAATTGTATAGTTGTTGCTAGAAAGGTTGTTGCTAAACAGCACAATAAACCCTATAATATATTTAATATGAGACATATTAATTTAATTAAATGAATAACTATAGGGGTTATTTGATGCAATTATAGTGGTTATTTTTTATACAGACAATAATTAAAATTTTAATAAATTATCTTTTTTGTTTATTTTTTATCAATTAGACTACTAATTTAATTAAATAACATAAGGTTAAATTTCACACTAATGATTGTAAATAAGTCACACAAAGAAGTAATTTTAAAAATTTAATTGCTTGCTATCTCCTTTCATATGAAAAAATTGCAGGTAGTTTCTAATTTTCATTCAGTCTGAAACTGGTATAAATAACAAACAAAATTACAGTCAGATCAAGCAGATTATATAGGCGTAAAACAAGAAGGTCCTTTTAAGCCGGAGTACTACAGATACTAAAAAATTAATACTTTTAAATAAAAAAACCTCTCATTTCGAGAGGTTTTTTATCTTTAGCATCTAATACAAATTCATGGCACTTTCTAAAAAGATAGGTTTACTCATAGCTCCGCTACTATTTTTTGTAGTTCTTAACCTGCCTTTTCATTTGGTTTCTGAAACTGGCGATGCTGTGATTGCTGTTGCTATTTGGATGGTTCTTTGGTGGATTACCGAAGCTGTTCATATTGCTGTTACTGCCTTGTTGCCACTTATTTTATTTCCATTGCTAAAAGTAATGCCAGCAGCAGATGTAGGCGCTAATTATGGAAGTCCTATTATCTTTTTATTCTTTGGAGGCTTTATCTTGGCATTGGCGCTAGAGAAAGTTAATTTGCATAAAAGAATTGCCCTAACCATTATAAAGATGACTGGGACTACACCCAACAAAGTCATTTTAGGGTTTATGATAGCCACGGCATTTATGAGCATGTGGATTAGCAACACCGCAAGTACTGTAGTAATGTTGCCTATTGCTATTTCTGTGATTAAATTGCTCATAGATGACCAAGACGGGTTTACCAAAGGAGATAAGAATTTTGCCTTAAGTATAATGCTAGGAATTGCTTTTTCTGCCAATGCAGGAGGAGTTGCAACCGTTATAGGAACCCCACCAAATTCTGTATTAATTGGCTTATTAGAAAGCGAGTACAACACACAAATATCTTTTTTAAAATGGATGACCATGGGATTGCCATTTTCTATAATGATGGTAAGCTTATGTTATTTGGTGCTGGTTAAAATAATGTTTCCTTGCAACAATATTAAATTTTCTACTTCGGCTAATGTTATTTCTGACGAATTAAAAAACTTGGGAAAAATATCTAAACAAGAAAAAAGAGTGCTCACCATTTTTGCCATTACGGTTTCTTTATGGATTACCAGAACCCTAATTAATTATATTTTTCCTGGCTTACAATTATCAGACACCATTATTAGTTTAATTGGAGCCATCTCTTTGTTTGCGATTCCAATGAATTTCAAAAAAGGCGATTTTGTGTTGCATTGGAATGATACCAGCAAACTAGCTTGGGGTATTTTATTGCTGTTTGGTGGAGGTTTGGCCTTGGCAAAAGGAATGGCGTCTAGCGGATTGGTAGCTGTTATTACAGAAGGCATTAAAAGCGGAGGTTTTAGCCCAATAATTGTAGTGTGTTTGCTAATAGTATTAATGCTATTTATGACAGAACTCATGAGCAATGTAGCACTGGTTGCTGTATTGGCTCCAGTGGTTGCAGGAATAGCTATTGGTCTAAACATTCCTATTTTAAATGTATTAATACCTGTAACCATGGCGAGTAGTTGTGCCTTTATGCTGCCCATGGCCACACCGCCAAATGCCATCGTATTTGCCAGTGGTTATGTAAAAGTAAGTGAAATGGCACGTGCAGGTATTATCTTAAACGTACTAGCTGTTGGTTTGCTAATTTTATACTATCTATTTGTAATTCCAATTATTTTTTAACCCAACCAACCTTCTCTATCTAAACTTCTATACTGTATTGCTTCTGCTATATGTGATGGTGAAATATCTTGTGAAGCATCTAAATCTGCAACAGTTCTAGAAACTTTTAAGATTCTATCATAGGCTCTGGCAGAAAGATTTAGTTTTTCCATGGCTGTTTTTAAAAGACTCATGCTTTCAGGAGAAAGTTTACAGAACGCTCGTATCTGTTTTACATTCATTTGGGCATTGTAATGAATGTTTTCAAAATCTTTAAAACGTACTGTTTGTAATTCTCTTGCTTTGGTAACTCTTTTTCTTATGGCAGCACTAGATTCTCCTTTACGCTCGTCTGAAAGTTTTTCAAAGGGTACGGGGGTTACTTCTATATGAATGTCTATTCTATCTAACAACGGGCCAGAAATTCTTCCCAAATAACGTTGCATTTCTTGAGGCGAACTTGCCAACGGGTTAGTACCATCATTAAAAAAACCAGAAGGGCTAGGGTTCATACTTGCCACCAACATAAAACTACTAGGGTAGGTAACCGTAAAGCGTGCCCTAGAAATAGTTATTTCTCTATCTTCTAAGGGTTGCCTCATTACTTCCAAAACAGTGCGTTTAAACTCGGGTAATTCATCTAAAAATAAGACCCCATTATGCGATAAAGATATTTCTCCTGGCTGCGGATACTGCCCGCCACCCACCAGGGCAACATCAGAAATGGTATGATGAGGAGATCTAAAAGGCCGTTCATACAACAAGCCATGTTCTTTTGTTTTACCAACTACAGAATGTATTTTGGTGGTTTCTAGAGCTTCCTGCAACGTCATAGGAGGTAAGATAGAAGGCAAGCGTTTTGCCAACATGGTTTTTCCAGAACCTGGAGGGCCAATTAAAATAATATTATGACCGCCAGCAGCGGCAATTTCCATACAACGCTTTATAGACTCTTGGCCTTTTACATCAGAAAAATCAAATTCTGGAAAATCTATATTTTTATAAAACTCCGCTTTAATATCTACCTTTGTGGGTATTATGCTTTTTTTACCATTAAAATGATCTATCACTTCCATGATGTTTTCTACACCCAATACCTCTAAGCCTTCTACAATGGCTGCTTCTTTTGCATTTTTTTTAGGAAGTATAAAGTAAGCAAAGCCTTCTTCTTTGGCTTTAATAGCAATAGGTAAGGCCCCTTTTATAGGCTGTACGCTGCCATCTAAAGATAGTTCACCCATAATCATATAATTGGCTATATCTGTAAAAGTACTTTGCTTAGAGGCAGCCAAAATTCCCATGGCTAAGGTTAAATCATAGGCGGCGCCTTCTTTACGTAGATCTGCAGGAGCCATGTTAATGGTAATTTTCTTGCCAGGTAATTTGTAGCCGTTGTTATTAAGTGCCGCAGAAATACGATAGCTACTCTCACGCACAGCATTGTCTGGCAGGCCAACCAAATGGTAGCCAATTCCTTTATCTATATTTACTTCTACGGTAATAGTGGTGGCTTCAATGCCAAAGACGGCAGATCCATAAATTTTTTCTAGCATTTTTTTCTTTAAATGTAAACAATAATTTTACGAAAAAAAAGTGTAGAGAAGGTGTTTTCCTTTTATTACAAAAGGCCTCCCCATAAATGGGGAGGCTTAAATTCACCCATTTATAGGGATTGTTTCGTATTTTTAATTTTCTCATATTTACTACAATTAAAAGCTATGGAAAAGAAAAAAATCACCTTTTTCTTCTTCTTAAAAAAAGTCACAAAAGTTCTTGTTATCCAGAAATTAGAACCCATGAACAGGACGTTTGTGCGCTATATAAGAAGTTAGGCATTCATTACGGAACTAACACGAAATGGAACAATACTATTCAGAATTTCACTTTCTGGTCGGTACAGGATGTTCACTAAAAGTTTTTCTTCTAGACTAATCATTCCAACCAGGAGGGCTTGGTGGAGTATCACTACCACTTCCACTTCCACTTCCACTTCCACTTCCACTTCCACTTCCACTTCCACCGTCTGGAGATGGAGAGGAGGCTTGTGCTTTTTTTGGATTTAGGATCATAAACGTGCCAAGCGCAGTTAGTGCTGCATACTTCCCCATTTTCTTTATT
>Ga0209502_10000138_pt1 | contig 79752 bp, 110 predicted proteins | sample ArcticOcean_MG_C_10_FD_187442 | JGI IMG/M metagenome (GOLD analysis project Ga0209502, IMG submission 187442) | Marine microbial communities from western Arctic Ocean - ArcticOcean_MG_CB11_90 (SPAdes) (version 2) | ecosystem: Environmental > Aquatic > Marine > Oceanic | place: Arctic Ocean... | reverse complement strand
TCTTATTCAGCTTTTTTTAGGATCTTATTTTTTTTTTGACTGCACCGAAGCGCCGACAGTGCAGTAACGAAACGATATCTCCTGGACCTGCGCCGCAGTGCAGTAACGAAACGAAGTGTCTAAGTCTACGCGCGGTAGCGCCGAAAGTGCAGTAACGAAACGATATATAAAATAAGCCGAAGGCGCCGATTATAACACAAAATTTCTGCGGGGTCAAGGATTATTTTCACTTTTTTGGAAAAACTTTCCCTTGATAGTCTACCCCGCCGCACTGATAGTGAGTACTTACTATCATCCAAAGGCAATAAAAAACCCGCTTTCGCGGGTTCTTGACTTTTGTCACTTTAGCTGAAGAGTTTCGCTAAGCGGACGATTGTTTCTTTGTTTGCTCTTTCGAGGGAGTTTAAGAAACCGACATCTGTTCCGATTTTTTCCTCTAATGCTCTGACCAAAGCAGTTTTTGTTGGTTCTGCTTTTTTAACCACTTTTTTTGTTTTTTCCATTTTCTTTCTCCTAAATATAAACATATTATATAGGAGAAACCCGCTTTGGTCAATAGCTAAAGCGAAGTTTCTTCAATTATTTTTGCTTCACCTCAATCGCGCCGATTTTATCACACTTTGCCGAGCTTGTCAATAGTTTTTTCAAAAATATCGCCAGAAATTTTATATCCTTGTCAATAGTTGGCGAAAATTTACACAAACCCCGCAAAATGGGCATCTTAGGACCACTTTCCCATGAGAAAACTGCGTAAAACCCCGTAACGGGTGCGCCGAAGTACCAAAACGAAGTGCGAAAGTGATGTACTTGCGCCGAAAGTGCCAAAGTGAAGTACAAAACTGATACTAGTAAGATATTTATATTATAACACACTTTTGCGGGTGTATCAAGAGTTTTCTTGCGTTTTTTGGGGAAATTTGGACAATACCCGACACAGTTCGCGTCCCAGCCCCCGACATTGTTTTGTGTTAATTTACAAATAATTCGCATTTACTATTGACAAATAGACCCAAAGCGCTTATAATATATGTATTATGAAAAAAGACACACAAGAGATAACCCAAAACTACTTCGCAAAACAATCAATTGTAGCAAAGTTTTTTGATAAAGTTATTGACATTCTTGATGACTTTGAGTATAATATACTTATAAACAAAAACAAACAAACATTAAAGGGCAAAAATATGGCAACAACAGCAAAAAATTACACAGACGAAATGGTAGCAAAAATGGTAGAGGCGTACATCGCTGAACCAAACAGAGATACTGTAGACTCATTAGCAGAACAATTCGGCAAAACTACAAGAAGTATTATTGCTAAACTAAGCAGAGAGGGAGTATACCAAGCACAACCTAGAACGACTAAAAGTGGCGAAACAGTAGTAAGCAAATCAGAGTTAGTAACAATGATAGCAGCACACTTCGACATAGAAGTACCGACTCTAGTAAAAGCAGGTAAACAAGACCTACAGAAATTAGCAGACGCAATTCAATCCTAGTGGAGTTAATGGGAATAGGTGGACTGATACTCTCAATCCACCTCCTTATGAGATTTATAGAGTGGGCTAGTCGCCTATAGACTGGAGTGATGACCTAATCATCACATTTTAAAGTGGGAACACGAAAGCAGGAAGTGACTACGGAAGCACATCTAAAAAGAAAGTAGCAAGTTCGACTCTTGTCCTCACTTTCGAAAGGTTCATTCGAATTGAACTCCCACCTTAAAATGTAAAGTATTTGTAAGTTCTCCTAAATAGTTCTTGACAAATGGTAAGAAAGCGTATATAATATATGTATATTCAGAGAAAAGAGAAAGCAAAGGCAATCTTGACTCGCATCATAGAGAACATGGTGTTACCCCGTTGGGATTGAGTTTGAAGTATGAACTACCAAGTAGTAAATAAATCAAAATTCTTCTTGACAAATGGTTAGACATTGAGTATAATATATATTCAGAAACAAAGAAAAAGGACATTAATCGCAAAAATTAATGATTTAGCATTGACCTCCTCGGAGCGAGCGAATAAATAAACGAGAGTTCTTTTTCTACCTTCTAATTTAGGTTTAAAAATTAGGGTGTACCTCTCCCCATAGATGTAGAGGCCGGTCCGACTCACTGGTATTTGTTCGGTAGTTAATCCCTTGACTAGAATAAGGGTCAGGAGATTGTTCAACAGTAGAGAGACTCCTTAAATCAAGTAAACTGCATGATAACCCGATGGCTCACAGGATAACATGTAAAAATGGGAAGTGACCCCGCCGCACAATGAGGGTGGACAGGACTTTGAAACGAACATATTCGATAAGTCTTACAGCGTTCCAAGGAACGATAGTTATTGCACTAGTGCAGTACGTAAGTTGAGCGATAAGCAGTATGTCACGCCAAGCCATTGAGTGCTGAACTGAACAGCGAGAGGAAATCGTAACAACGGAGAGGACTGCATAGTCGTAAGAGTAACTCCTAAACAAGACTTTTCGACAGGTGATTGACGCGTAGATACACCCATAATATCTCGTGATGGCAGCACAGTAGCCATCTTTAAATAATAGCTGTAAAGTGGGCAAGGAGTCTGATTGAGAGACTTCACGCTAACCTGCGGTTTATATACAACCATAGTGTCCCATTGACAGAAAGTGAAGACTTCTTAGAAGTTAGTAGCAGTCTCGAGGGAACTACAAGTAGGAGTCGCCACATACAGTAGGCTTTCGAGCTGAATAAGTGGAGTAACGGCACATAATTGTAGACAGGAAGTATAGATGGGGGCAGTTAGCATTTATTGTGATAAGCTACTATGTACATAGTATAGTGAGTAACGATAGACAAATCAGCGAATAGCAGTATCGTCAACGCGAATGAAGTAACACCTTCGGGATTGAGTTAGACAAGTCTAAACTCTTAGAGTCACTGTTCGGTTGCAGTAAGTCTATTTCGCAAGTACGGAAGATTAATTACCTTTCGTGCGAAGCATAAAAACCAATCTATTGATGAGTTTTTGGGGCAGTTGAATTAACTTTCATCTGCCTTTTTTTATTCCTTCCAAACTACAACATCAAAATTCCCTCCTTAATTAAAAATAGTTCTTGACAAATAGGTCAAATATCTGTATAATATGCTTATAAACAAAAAACAAGAGGATAAAATTATAATGTGGAACGAACTAAAAGAGTGGGAAGAAAGACACAATGCCTTAGTATATGGTGTTCTTACAACAGAAGATGTGAGAGAAACACTTAGTTACTACCAAGGCTTCGATGTATCAGAACCCGAAGAACTACTAGTAGACATTCATGATGTTTCAGAGTCACTAATGAGAGAGTCTATGCACTATGCATACGACAGCTTGGAAGACCCTACATACACTGATATGTTAGACTGCATACATGAAAGACTAATAGATGTACTAAAAGAACGCATTAACGATGCAGTACAAAAACAAAACAACAAATGGGAGAACGCAAACTTATACATCGGAAAGAATGATGTATTCCAAAAGTATGGCGACTTCAAACAACAACAAGCAGAATTAAACCTAAAAGGAGGTGCGTAATGCCAGTAAAATTTAAAGAAAGTGAAAAAGTGTACAGAAAAGGTGTACCAGCAGGAAAACTGCCAACTAGACACTACTACATAAAACAAGTTACCAAAGAGGAGTTGTTCAAGACTGTCAATGAGACAAGAACAAAACCTAAAGTAAGACAAAAGTGCTTAAACGAATTAGTTCGTAGAGGTATCAAGATTGAGTGGTATGCTCCAGAGGTGACATCATGAGGTGGGGAGGCAAAGCAAAACACGTTAGTGTAGTGAAGAAAACTTCACAGGGCGATAGCCACGGCAGAGTAAGTTTAAATATGAACAAAAACAAAAAGCGTTCATTCAAAAAGTACAGAGGTCAAGGAAGATAGTGTTTGAGATAAGTATCTACACACTGATAACAATGTGCGTAATGCTAGTAGTAGTGTTCGCACTTGGGAATGACTGATGGGAATTTTATTACAGTTCCCCACAGTCACCGAAGCAAAGAAATTACGGGCAGCACTTCAAGAGTGCGAAACTGAAATCAAATTGTGTCTAAACGATTTGGCAGAATTAAACGATATGGTGTGCGACCTGACTTGTGAGTATGAATTAATGCTAAACAGGTTGTGCGAATTAAATGGTATTGAACTGCCAGAGGAGTTAAAGTACGAAGATGATTAAAGGTTCAATGATGTATGACCAGTATGGTCGTAAAAGAAAAGTAAAGAAGCTATATACAAAGGCAAAACAGCCAGACTTTGTAGCTCAAAGTAAGAAAACGATGAAGCCTACAGTAGAGATACCTAGTATGCCTGTAGGAGAGTACAAGACTCCAGCAGATAAATCATTTAAGAAAGAAGTAAGTAAACAATACACAGTAAGCATTGCATATAACAAAGGTGCTTACCAAGTTATTCCAAACAAAGAGGTAAAATACATTGGAAAATAAATATAACAGACACTACGCGATTGGTATGTTCGCGAATGGTAGTAAAATAAAAAGCATAGCATACCCACCGAATACAAAACCAAAGTATCAATCACACCCTTCAACAAGGAATACAATACATATGTATATTACTCTGGAGGATGGACAGTCATTTTTAGATGATGAGTTGATTTTAGATAGAAAAAAATGGGACGCTCTACAACAAGCAGAGAAGTTCATATCCGATATTAGTGGAGGTATAGCATAATGAGTAAGATTAACGATTACGCAAAGTTTGTTGATGCCTGTACTTCAAATGAGTCCAAAGACTACACTGCTTTCATCAAAAGAGCAAGTGACTTACAAAGTCAAGGAACTGTAAACGTACCGAGAGTACTAACATCAGCAATAGGAATGTTAGCTGAGAGTGGAGAATTTACTGAGATTATGAAGAAAGTAATCTTTCAAGGTAAAGAATTTAATGAAGCAGAACGCTTTCATATGAAAAGAGAATTAGGCGATATTTTATGGTACTGGATACAAGGTTGTATAGCATTAGGTTATACTCCTGACGAAGTAATGGATGAAAATATTAAAAAACTAGAGGCAAGATACCCGAATGGTTTCGAGGTAGCAAGGTCAGAAAACAGACAACAGGGGGACATATAATGGCAAATCATGTATATTTTACAATAACAAGTAGTGATGACTTTAATTTCTTAGGGGACTCACCTCTGATAGAGACAGAGCAGCGTACAGTAGCTAATTGGGATGGAGAAGGTACTACAGAAACAACTTTTATTAAAGAGTTAGAAGAACAACCTTTCATGGCAAGTATAGAACCTAAGTATACTGATGAGTCTTCATACGATTGGTATTCTAGTAATGTCGGAGCGAAGTGGTGTGCCCTAGAGGAAGTAGATGAGTACAGTTTATATGGCTACTCTGCTTGGGGTGAACCAGCAGAAATGTTTGAACACCTAGCGAGAGCTGTAGCAGACAAGTACCAAAGCGACGTGTCTTTAACAATGACATACGAAGATGAGTTCAGAAACTTCTTTGGGCATGATACTATAACAGTAAGCGATGCTGAAGTAGATTATGACCAGTGCCAAATTGACGGAGACCAATTAACTGCTAAGATTGAAGAAAGAGCAGGGTGTGAAATTGATGATGACTTCTGGGATAAGATGCATACTGATGCAGACGGAGAAGAGTTTGATGGTCAAGAGTACGCAGACGACTTAGTTTATGAGTTCTTTCAAACAGGAGAGTGGTATGACTGAGCACAATGATAGAGTAGAACAACAAAGACTTTTATTAAAAGCAGAGAAGTGGGCTAAACAAGTTAAAGGTCTACACGCTCATAGTCTTGGTTCAATGTGGTATGACGATACTAATAACACAGAAAGTGTATTAGATGTCGAGTACTGGAGTGGACTAGTGGTAAGAGAATACAGAGATGGTTCAGTGAAAAATTTCGGTGAAGTATTAACAGGGGAGGCTTTAATAGGTGAGTATACAAGACACAACTAAAGAAGACCAGTTTATGGAATGGGAAGGTCAGTACGGAACTGAAGAAGCTATAGAGGTAGCAGCAGAGGAGTGGGGAATATCAACCCATAGAGTTAAACAACAAATAATAAAATGGGAGGATGCATGGCATTAAACTATACAGAAGAACAGGTAAGTACAATGATAAAAGAATATATTGAAACACCTACTAGAGAAACAGTAGAGCTTTTAGCTCAGGACATGAACAAGAGTGTTAAATCGATAATTGGAAAATTGTCAAGAGAAGGTGTGTACAAGAAAACCGAGTACGTAACCAAAGCGGGTGAAAAGCCAGTCACCAAGTCCCAGCTGGTGCAAAGCATAGCAGAGGAACTAGGAACAACCTCGAATGAATTAATAGGACTAGAGAAAGCTCCGAAAGAAGCACTGAAACATATTGAAACCCAACTGGAGATTATAAAATGCGTGTAGCAAAACTAACAAAAGACCCGAGAAACTTTGACCTAGTGGATAAGCATGGACATTATGCAGAGTGTCTTGGCTTAACCGAAACCCCAACGGGTTTTCAAATGAGATTAAAATTCGCTGATGACTATCGTACGACTATAGAGACTCAACGTCTAAGGATACTACAAGATTCTAACATCGTAAGAAGTCCCAACGCTTAGCTAGAAATAGTACAAGTTTCAAGAAACAAGATATAGCCACTCAAGTAGTGGCTTTTTTGTACCTGCTTAAAAAATTTTGGTTGGAAGGGGTTGAGCAAATTAAAGAGAAGTTTTTAGTAATTGTTAGTTATTTAGAGTTGTTATGACTTGAGTAAGTCATTTTAGATGTTTTAGATTATGCTTGGTTTATCTTAGTTGATATGTTTATACAATTAATGGATAGTTTTTCTTCATGATTAGTGACTCCTTGATAGTCCGCTTACGCTTCCTATCAGTCGATTCACAGATTAGAAGTAACATCCATAATCGGTAGTTTGTATTAGCTCATTATCTAATTATACATTTATTATATCACAACTTTTATCATAAAGCAAGAAGTGTTTTTCCTAGGGGTATGGATTATCGTATTGGTATGGGATGTAGTTATAATAAAATATATTAAGACTTTAGTTGGTGATTGTTCTTGGGTGGTATTTCGTGAGGACTTTAACTTCTTCGACTTTTCTTTTTTGGAGCAGTTCTAAATGTTTTTCTCGTTGCAAAAAGGTCTTGCTCCTTTTGTAAGTCTCTAGTACGTTTCCTTTTAGTTGCTTTTCTATGCTCATATTTAACTGCTGATGGTTTCTCAAAATGTTGTCTTTCTCGACATTCTTCTTTAATCCCAGCGTTATCACACTTTCTACGGAAGATACGAATTGCCTTTTCAACAGGCATATTTTTACAATCAATGCTCGGCATTTACTTCCTCTCGTTTGTCTTTCTTAGAGTTGAATGTCCAACCTCTTTTTCTTAGATAGTATATCTGTGAGGCGATATTTGACGGATTGCGACCCAGTTTGGATGCAATGTCTTCCGTTGACATATCATTGTAGTTTCGTTTCAAAAATTGTTTTTCGTTATCAGTCCATTTCATAAGTATATTATAAATGAATTTTTTATTCGTGTCAAGAACTATTTTTCTGTAGCTCTATAGCTTTTAAGTCAAGCTCATCCTTTCTTTCAACCCAAAACTCTCCTGCAACTCGATTTCTATTGGGATGGTTAGCTCGTCGAATATAAAAGTGCGGAGCTAATTTCATTATCCACCACTCGAAATTTTCTACTATTAAGTGAGCATTTCGCCCATCTGATAGTCTTGCTACAGCAGGTTTAGTAGACACAGAAAAATGCCCCCACTTCAGAGTTACTCTTTTTAAGTCTGCTATTACATTATCTAGGTATTCTGGTTCAACATGCTCTAGTACATCATGACAAATAACCATTTCACAAGGTTCGGGGGAGGCTGCCACTTCTGCTCTAGATGGTTCATATTCTATGACTTCAATATGAGGATGTGTTTTTGATAAGCCATCTTTGACCATCCCCCAACCTGCACCATAATCTAGTACTCTATTGAACTTTTGAAAACGCATTATTCCTAGAAAGGCGTTGCTCCATAGTCTTAGTCCTGAGTTTCCCCACGTGCCTTTATACTTTTTATGTGTTTGTATTAATACTTGTCTGTATTCTTCGGATATTGTTTTCATACTGTTATTATGAACTATTTTTTAACTCCTGTCAAGAACTATTTTTTGAGGGTTGAATTATTTTGACTCATTTATATAGTTCTTGACAAATACTGAGAAAGTTGATATAATATTGCTATGATAGAAAATATAGATGTAAACTACATTATAATCACAATCTGCCTTATCGGCATTTCATATAACATTGGAAGACAGTTAGGAATAGAGTCAACGATAGACTTTCTGGAGACAGAAGGTATAATCGAGTTTGACAACGAAAAATAGTTCTTGACATTAAGGTTAAATTTTGATATAATTTATTTGTAAGTGAAATAACTCGCTTACATTTTGGCGTCTTGACCGAAAGGCAAGACAAAGTAATACTGAAAAGATTATTTGGAGGAAAAATATAATGAGTATTGATTTAACTAAATTTTGGCTTGGATTAGATAATGGGCTTATGCCGTCTTATACGGAGAGTTCTTATCCTAGATATAACTTAATTGAAAGTAGTGGTGGCTTTAAAATAGACATTGCTGTACCAGGTTGGAATAAAACAGAACTGGAGATTATCGCTGATGGCGAAGAACTCCATATCAAGGGTAATAAAACAACAAAACTAGATGAAGGGGAGAAATTCCTACATCAGGGACTAAGTTTAAAAAGCTTTGAGAGAAGATTTATTCTTAATCCTGACTTACAAGTAACAGATGTAGGTCTACAAGACGGATTATTAACAATACAACTAACTCGGACTCCAAACTCTAAAAGGAAAATATTGGAGATAACATGAAAGCATTAGCTTTTAAAGTTCGAGATGAATTAAACAGGGTAGATGTAGAAGATGCAGTGGAGATGTTACTATTAGTAGCAGTCAGCACAGTGGTCTTTCTAGCAGTCGCACCTTTGACTTAGTTTATTGAAAACAAAACAACAGGGGAAGTGCAAGCTTCCCCACTTTATATATAAAATTATGTACTTAAAAATGAGAGAGGAACACACTATGAACATATCAGCAGAAGGGAAAGCATTAATCAAGAAGTTTGAAGGATGCAAACTAGAGGCATATAGGTGTGCCGCCGGAGTATGGACTATAGGTTATGGTACCATCAAAAATGTCGAAAGAGGACAAACAATAACACAACAACAAGCAGATGATATGTTTGACCACGAGATGAAGGAGTACGAAACTTATGTGAACACAGCGGTAACGGTTCCACTTTCTCAAAATCAGTTCGACGCACTGGTATCTTGGGTGTTCAATCTCGGTAATGGAAATCTACAAGCTTCAACAATGTTGAAAGTCATCAACTCTGGCGATCATGCTGGAGTACCTGCTCAAATCAAAAGGTGGAACAAAGCAGGTGGGAAAGTACTAGACGGGCTAATTCGTAGACGAGAAGCAGAAGCATTGCTCTATCAAGGAGCAATCTGGGAACATGTCTAAAAAACAACAGGAAAACTGGGAAAAACTAAAACAACTCTGGTTTTGGTTTAAAAATCTATTTCTAACCTATCACGAACTAACTGTAAGTTATAATTCTACCTATGGCGACGAAGACGACCAAACTTTCACAGTATCACACTTTTATAAGAAACAAGATAAATATCTTAAGTTCAAAACCGAAGAAGGTGAGATAGTAGAAATACGAGGAGCTGAAGGGCTCAACTACAGGATAAAAGAACTATGAACCAACTTTATATCGGAATTATATTAGTACTAGGACTAGGTAGTTATTACCTATACCAACAAAATCAAGTACTAACAGCAAACAATATGGCACTAGAAGGTGCAGTTGCTACACAAGAAGCGGCAATTAGTAATATGCAGAACGACTTTGCTCTGCAAACACAACAGCTAGGAGCACTTCAACAGAAGTCCCAGCAAACACAGTTAGAAATGAATAGATACCTAGACATTTTTAAAAGACATAATTTAACCAAACTAGCAGCCGCAAAACCGGGCTTACTAGAACCAAAGATAAATAAAGGAACTAAAAATGTATTTGAGTCAATCGAAGAAATTAGCCGTACTATCGACAGTCTTGATAATGGCGTCGAGTTGCAGTCTACTACCAACTAAACAGATAGAAATAACAGCAAAGCCTATGGATAGAAACATAGCACAGCCAATAATGCCTAGAGAGATAGATTTAAAAATACCTTTATGGTATGTTGTTAGTGACAAAAACATTGATGAGTTTCACGAAAGATTAACTAAAGAACATGGACAAGTAGTATTTGTAGCCATGTCAATACCAGATTATGAGTTAATGTCGTATAATATGCAAGAATTAAAGCGTTATATTACAGAACTCAAAGAGGTCGTAGTTTACTATGAAAAAGTAACAGACCCAGAAGCACTAAAATGATAAAAGCACTTAAAATAAAAAATTTACAAGTTATAAGTAGATTAGATAATATGGCTCAAAGTATTTATAACCAACCAGCAACCTATAATCAGTTCCCATCTCCAAATGTAAGTATGGGTGCTCTCAGAGCAAAGATTACTGCCAATGATGGAAAAATAGAAATTAGTAATACTATTGATTGGGTAGGTAGAAATGCTGTTATAGATACTGCAAATGACCTAAAAGTTTTTAGGGATGTATTTCTAGGTAGTTTTAAAAAATATACAGGAACAAGTAAATGGTATTGGGACACTTATGCTGCTATGGTACCTTACTGGGGATGGAATGGATGGCAGAATAGTAAAGGGAAACCAAAGTTATTCATTAGATTTATTCACAATGTCGACAGAGGAGAAACAAGGTTTGTAGCAGATAAAAGGTATAAAAAGATACCTGACCAACATTCAACACAAAATGGAGACTGGACTTGTTTAATAGGTGAGATGAATGGTAATACCGATTGGATGGCTGATAGAAACTTTGGTAAAAAACCTAGATGTGTTATAGAGATGGCAATTCCATCAACTAACAGGAAAGCATGGGATGAAGCCTGTACTTTAGTGAACAGTGCTTAGTAATTTTTTAGCAAAGTGGAGATACTTAAAAATCATGGAGCAGGGTAGTGATATACTAGAAACTAACCCTACAATACAGATGAGATTTGAAGAATTAGAAGAATGGTGCGAACTTTTAGAGTGTAGACTCGAAAAATTGGAGATACAAAATAGAACTGATAGCTAAAAATAATAGTTCACAAACGATACAGTATTTTGACCCAGACAGGGGTTTAGTTAATCTAAGTATGCAAACTATGCAGATTGCAGTTGACTTTATCGCTCCGCACGTTGAAGTACTGCACCGAAACCAGTATAAAGCGTTAAAACATGATATTACAAGTGAGGGTTTGACTAATCCCATTATAGTAATGCCAAATAGTCGTATAAATTATGATGAAGCTATTAGAAATGTAGAAAATATTGTAGAGTACGACACAAAAAAACAATTATTAGCGTACAATGGCAATCAAAGACTCTCTATAATAGAGGAGTTAGGATATTATACTGTTAGCTGCTTTATAGTAGACAATGTAAGACACGCTCATATCTTACAACTACAGTTACAAAATGGAATTATAATAAATGAACCTGCAAGTTAGTATACATGATAAGCACGATATAGTAGGGCATATACCTAATTTTTTATCTGATGAAGAAATAACTCAGCTTTATGAGATAAACAAGGATAGGAAGTGGCCTTTAGCGGCAACACGATGGAGTGGTTATAACTCCAAAATACGCAAGTGTAAAAAAAGAAGTCGGATAGAGTTTCCATTCTACGATAAACTAAAGAAAGCTGTAGACTTATATAATAATAATTCATATAGGTTTCACCTTTATGATGAAAGAAATAAGCACGAAATAAATATGGTTCGATATGATGAACCTGGCATGCACTTTAGAGCTCATAGAGATTACAGACCTGGGTTAAAAGAAATCCATACGGGTATGACAACTAGAAAGATAAGTCTTAGTATTCAACTGAGCCATAGTCATGAGTATGAGGGCGGTGATTTAGAGATAGTTGAGAGTTATACTACTCCTGATGTATTTATAGATAGTAATTGCCCCCCTGAATTTTTAAAACAAAGAGAAACATTTAGACATTCTTTTCCTACAATTAGAAAGAAAGGCTCTCTTACAATATTTACATCAATACATGAACACGAATCTAGACCACTAGTATCAGGTAAAAGAGATATTATAGTAGGATTCTTCAGAGGTGCAGGAGCACCATATTAAATGAAAAAAGCTATTAGTAGCGAGTTAAAAGCTCTCGCTCTTGACATTTTAGACTACCCCCTTGACATGAGAGACACACTGTTTCCTCATGCTCATACCGTACCTTTGTATAAACAAATAATAAAATTTGAAAATTATAATTGTACAAACCCAGGGTGGTACAACAATTCTGATACTTATGTAGAAGAACTAACCAAAAACAATCAAAAACCCACAAATATAGCAGTAATAGAAATAAAAGAGAAATCCTTTCATTTAACTTGCAAAACCCCTTCCCTGATTATTAATCTTACAGATATTCCTTTATATGTTCTCGTTAGTGAAGATAAGCATCGTTTAGATCTTGCTTATGATATTCCTGATAGAGAGCTTTTTGATTATAGTAAAAATAAAATAACTGAAAATAAAATAATTGAAGACCATAGTATACTAATTGGAAATAGATTTTTTCACCAAATTCAAGGCGAAACCGGAGCAAAGTTGTTATATGTCAGATACAATTAGATTATTTATAGGAACGAGCGAAAAGGAAGATTTCCTAATGGAACAGATATATATCTATTCCATTTATAAAAATTTGCCTGTAGACAGAAATATAGAAATAACTTTTTTGAGACCATCTATGTTTCCAGACTGGGATAGAAGTACCTGGGGTACACCTTTTACCTGTTTTAGATATGCAGTTCCAGAATTATGTAACTTTAAGGGCAGAGCTTTATATACAGATGTAGATATGATTAATTTTAGAAATATAGGACATCTATTTGATACGAACCTTGACGATAAACCTTTCGGGTTTGTATGGGATGCTTTATCAGATAATGGAAAATTAGGCAGAAGCCAAGGAAAGGGCAGAGGCTGGTGGTGTGATAGTGTTATGATATACGACTGTGAAAAAGCAAAACCATATATGGATAGTATAGATGTTATGCAGAAATGGAGCAAAAATAACAATACTAGCTATAAGTACAAGTTTGGTGAAAAACTAGGTATGCCACATAAAAAACAATCAAAAGAATTTGTAAATGTTATAGACCCTAGATGGAACTCTTTCGATGGAGCAGACCCTAGTAAAAGTGTAAGTGACGAAGACAGAGGGGACTTTTGGAAGAAAGAGCAGTTTTCTGCCGAATATATGTGGCAACTACATTTAACAGGATTATCTTACCAACCCTGGCACCCAAGGTACAATTGCTTTTCAAAAGCAACCCATTGGAGACAGGATTTAATGGAGATATGGTGGCGTTATGCCGATATTATAAGGAAAATGGAAAATGAGCGTACTATCATTAGATAAATTATTATCCCCAATAGGGATAAAAAGATTTATGGAAGAATACAAAGGTAAGAAGCACTTTATAATTAAGTCAAAAGACAATATATTTAAAGACCACTTTACTTGGGAGGAGTTTGAAAACTATCTTAATCAGTATAACATACAAGCGTGGGACAGAACACCACAACTACAAATAGTACTTCCAAATGGAAGAAAGTGGTGTAAGAAAAAGTCACCAGAAAAGAAAACTAGAGAACAAATATTAAAGTTATGGAGGACAGGTAGTAGTTTTATTATTACTTTGTCTGAATTTTTAAACAAAACAATGTGGAAACAAACGCAGGAATTTGAAAAGTTTTATGGCATAGGATGTGCTAATATATACTGTTCTAATAATAAAGAAGCAAAGACTTTTAATATCCATGCGGACTCCACAGACAACTTTCTTTTCCATGTTAGTGGAAAGATTAGATGGTATATATACAATGAGTTTGCCCCTGAAGGTCAACACGATCCAAGAAATCATAATGATTTTACTATAATGGAGACTGTTGATCTAGATGATGGAGATTTATTGTATATACCGAGAAAGCAGTATCACAAAGTTGATACTCTAAGCCCAAGAATATCAATCAGTTATCACTTCAGGGAACCTTATGAGGGCAATAAGTCACATTCGGAGACAGGAGCTAGAAGTAATTGGTATAATTGGAAGCCGGAGGATATATACAATGGCACAACCGAGTGAACAGTTTAGCGGCGATATGTCGAGAAACGAAGTTGAAATAGACCTTAATAAGTTTATGGCTATGGTTTCAGAAATTGGTGAATTAAAAGCTAAGATTATGGAACTAGAGAACGACAAAGAACCTGATAATCCATGGCAGAAATGGATATGGTTATCGCAAATGGTAGATTCATGGAGAATCTTCCCTAGAATGTTTTTAACTGTATACATAGTATTACTTTATAAGTGTACTATTTGGTTTATGGAACTACCGACACCAACCTTTGAGCAATCAGGGTTAATTTCAGTAGTTGTTGGGGCAGGAGCTGCGTGGTTTGGTCTTTATGCTGGAACAGCAAAAGATAAGATAAACTCAAAATAGTTCTTGACACCTGTTGATAAATTTAGTATAATATACTATATGAAAATAACAGAAACTAAACATAAACCAACCAAGTCAGATAAACCATGCCATTACTGTGGAACTACAGAAAATGAAGATGGATTATGTGGCGAGTATAAGTGCTGGAAATAAATGAATTTATTTTATTTAGACGAAGACTTAGACAAATCAGCTGAGTACCATGTTGACAAGCATATTGTTAAAATGCCTTTAGAGGCAGCACAGTTACTGTGTACAGCAATATGGGTCGACTCAGTACTAGGCTTTGTACCTCGTGCGCTTGACAAGGACGAACGAGAAGTACTAAACAGTAAGAAAGCTAAGATTAAACATCTTCCTATGGAAGAGCGACCTCTTACCCCTTATTTACCAATGATGTATAACCATCCTTGCACAATATGGGTTAGGTCGAGCTTAGATAACTTTGAGTGGACTCATTGTTACGCTAACGCGCTCAATGATGAGTACCACTATCGTTATGGCAAACAACACAAGTCTATAGTAGAAGTAGTAAATAAACTACCTGAGCCACAGAATATGCCTAGGTTAGGACAGACTCCTTTTCTTATGGCTATGCCAGACGAGTTAAAAAACGAAGATGATGTAATTCAATCGTATCGAGATTATTACCACCTAGACAAAGCAACCTTTGCAGAGTGGAAATATAGAGATAAGCCAGATTGGTGGAATGAAGATTTTGCTGATTATGAAAAGAGAATAACTAGATGATAAAAGTAATGATAGGCAAACATGCCTTAATGTTTAAAAAGGGAACTTCTGACGAAGAAATCAATAAAAAATTGTTAGAGTACAGACAGTTCCAAGTATTAAAAAGACCAATAGTGGTCAGGAAAAGTAATGGTGATGAATACCATATGCTTAATGGAGTAAGACTAAATGGCAAAAGACACTAAACAATCATTCCTAAACGCACTTATAGGAGTAAAGGAACCAACAATGGAAACAATGGAACACAGTCAAGTATTAAAACAAAATTTAAAAATACAGATCGATGCGGTAGAAGCAGAGATAGTAACAATTAAAGCTCAACTAGCGAAGAAGAAAGAATATCTAGCTAAGTTAGAGGGTGGTATTGAAGTATTAGAAGAATTGTCTAAAAATGACCATACATATAGTAGATAACTTTTACCCAAACCCAGACGAGGTTAGAGAAAATGCACTAAAGATGTATTTCTACCCTGGACGTAGAGGTAAAAAAATGCACTTTCCTGGGGACAGGACAGTAGGCACTTTCTCAAGTGAGAATAGACTATTTCTAAAGAACAAATTAGAAAAAACTATAGGTGCTAGAATAATAGAATTTCCAGCTAAAAACTCGAATGGAGCATTTACTCTTGGATTAAAAAAAGAAAACGAGTTTCTTAATTGGATTCACCACGATCAAGCAGGTAAGTTTGAGAGTGACTTAAAAAAGTCGGGAGGCAGAGCTTGGGCATGTATAGTATATTTACAACCTAAAGCACTTATTGGAACAGGTACTGGTTTATTTAGAAGTAAAAAAACAGGGCTTGTAACTAAGTCTGACGACTTAAAAATAGATACTAATGCAGGTTTTAAAGGAGAGTGGAAAGCCTCCAACCCAAACTGGGAACTACATACTTATGTTGGGAATGTATACAATAGATGTGTTATTTACCCAGCAAACTACTGGCATGCACCAATGAATGCTTCTTTTGGACATAACAAAGATACAGGAAGATTAGTGCAAGTCGGATTTTTTACAACGGAGAACAATTTATAATGGAATGGCACGACGCAAAATTTAACGAAGATGAGACCATTGCACTTATAACAAAATATATTCAGTCAACCTATAGTAAACACTATAGTATGAGTAAAATACAATCAACAGAGTTTATCTTTGATGCAGGACATGGCGAAGGATTTTGCATAGGCAATGTTATAAAATATGCCCAACGCTATGGAAAGAAAGACGGCAAGAATACTGCTGACTTATTAAAGATAATACATTATGCAATAATATTACTAGGGGTAGAAATTGAGAATCAAGAAACACGAAAACTTGACGGAAGCGAATATAGCTAAGGTTATAGCCGCCCTAGATGGGGAGAAGCCCATCACTAAAAAAGAAGCGTGTGGTATGCTGAATATAGCGTACAACACAACAAGATTAAAAAATATAATTGACAACCATATCGAAACTGTAGAGTTTAGGGACAGAAGAAAAGCACAAAACAAAGGAAAAGGTGCAAATTCCCAAGAAATAAAAATGGTAGTTCAAAGATATATTGATGGCGACAATGTTACTACAATAGCACAAGGTCTTTATAGGTCGCCAGCCTTTGTAAAAGGTATTATAGAAAGATTAGGTGTGCCTCAGAAGTTACCTGAAACAGATTATGCAGGACACAAAGAGGCAATGATACCAGACCAGTGCATAGCTGATTCTTTTGAAATAGGAGAAAAAGTATGGTGCGCTAGAAGGAATCATATGGCACAAGTACTTGATGTACACAAAGACCCGATGTATATGGAAAAATATGGAGCACAATGTTATAAATTATGGGTGGTAACGCCTTGTGATTTGAGCAAGAGTTTCTTTCCACATCTAGACGGGAGCAAAGCAGGTTACTATAGTCACGCGTTATCGTATGAACTAGGTAGTCTAAAACACTTACAACAATATTTGTAAAGAACTCATAAAATGAGAATAAGGAAAACATATGGATTATTTAATAGCATTTTGGCTATCTGGATGGGTCATAGTAATTTGGAAATTGGTTATACCAGCTTTTGAAATAGCAACCCTAGTGGATAAAGACAATGTAGTCCTTAAACATAAAAAATTTGTGATTGGTATAGTGCTGATTTTAGCCTTACCTCTCACGCCATTATTAATGTATGCCGCACTTGATGTTGGCAAACATAGAGAGAGATTCATTAGAAACTTTGTAACAGGATTATTAGGATGACACACGAAAGAATACACTGTGCTATTAAACTAAAAGCACTTATAGAGAAGCTAGATAAACTAGGAGAAGTAGAACCTCCTATGTTAAGTCATGCAATTGAAGACTGCAGAGCATTAGCTCGGGAGTTGAGATATGAATCAGAATTTATCTCTGGTCTCGAATAAAATTAAAATTGGAGTAGTTAGAAACCCTTACGAAAGAGTAATAACGGAGTACCATAATAGTCTTAATTATATAGGTCTAGATAATTGGCTACAAAAATATACAATGACTTCACAGAAGGAAATGTATAAAGATAGCGATATTTTAATAAGGTTAGAAGATTGGAAGCATGAACTACAGGAACATGAGTTAGTTGTGGAAGATACTTCTATTTTGGATAACTTATTTGTAGCACCTATGTGGGAGCAGTGGTACACACTAAAGTCTAAAAGTAGTGTTGCACTAATGTACAGGGAAGATATTACTACTTTTGGGTATAGCATATAGAATTTAGTTCTTGACTCTTGCTTAAACTTTTAGTATAATATATTTATATTAAGGAAATAAGCAATGAGCGATAGGTTTTATACACAAATGCTGGATACCACAGGTTGGTGCCCAGGTTATAAAAATACTATGACTCTTGCCGAATATGAACTAAAATTTAAATTAACAAGGAAAAGAAAAATGGCTTGGACAGACGAAATGAAAGCTCAGGCAGTAGAGATGTATACTGCAGAAGAACCTACTCCCGAAACGAGTATGGAAATAGTTAAAGTTGTAGCTGATGAATTAGGTGAGAGCCCAAATGGAGTCAGAATGATTTTAACAAAGGCAGGAGTTTATGTAAAGAAAACTCCAGCGGCTGGAACTAAATCTAGCGGAACTGGTGGTGGAACTAGAGTCTCTGTAGCAGGTGCTCAGGATGACTTAGCTTCAGCAATCACAGACGCAGGTAAAGAACCAGACACTGCAATTATCAGTAAGCTTACTGGTAAGGCTGCTCAGTATTTCGCACAGTTAATTAACGAACTGAACGACTAACTTTACCCCTTGAAGAACTCAGCTCGTAAGGGCTGGGTCTTCTTTTATCTATAGATTTGACCTTGCAAGATAATACCATTGATAGGACGCTAAAGGACTTTAACTACCTACAAGGAAACTCATGCAAAAAGATGATTTTATAAAGAACGTCAGTAATGCGGGCGACGCCATCATTACCTATCGTAGTCAAAATAGTCGCAGAATGAAATATAATGTTTGCACTATGGATTTTGACAATAAGCATATTCAGACTAAAAAGAATAGGGCTACACCAAACAATAATCAAGTATTACTTTTTTGTTGGGATTGTGATAGCTACAGGCTTTTAGCACCTGAGAATGTTACTTCCATTGTTCCTTTATCAGCGATATTGAAGAATGATAGAACTACATAATGCGCCCCCTGTATATGAAAAGCTAATACATTACAATGAAGAAAAACACGAGAGAGTTTACCTTACTGTAAATAGCTTTAGAAATATAGAATACCTACATATTAGGAAATATTACCTAGACTTTGACGAAGAATGGAAACCGACACGGGACGGCTTAGCTATGCCTATAGACTTTAATAATAGCAAGGCTCTGTTTGAGGGGTTAGTTGAGATTCTATCTATCTCCGAAGTCAAAACAGTTCTTGAAACTCATTTCAAGGATGTATTAGATAAGATTTATTTATAACTCACAAAAATAATACTTGACAAATCCTTAAATTTTCTGTATAATATATGTATGAATAAGACAGAATACCTAGAATATTGTAATCAGAAGTATGCTGAAGGCAATCCTATATTGCCGGACGAGGTATACGACAGACTTACAGAAAACACTGTACTACAAAATAAAGTAGGCTATGTAGAAGTAGGAGAACAAAGATTCAAACACCCTTTCCCAATGTATTCATTACAAAAGGTCTTTATCGGAGAAGATGAGGAACCAAAATGGGACACCACAAAAGCAACTATTATGACTCCTAAACTGGACGGTGCAGCTGTATCTATAACTTATATAGATGGCGTATTATCTCAGGCGTTAACACGTGGCGATGGCAAAGAAGGGCTAGATATTACTGATAAAATTAAAACTATAGTTCCAAATAAAATCTTTAGAACTCAACTTACCCAAATTACAGGTGAGATTGTAGCTCCAAAGGAAATACCTAATGCTAGAAATTATGCAGCAGGTGCATTGAACTTAAAAAGTACAAAAGAATTTCAGTCTCGTGACTTGACTTTCATAGCCTACGGCTGTTCACCAGCCATCTGTCCAGATTGGATAGGAGATATGGGTATGTTAGCGAGTATGGGACTAAACACAGTCACCCAAAGTGATTATAGCCAGTTCCCTCAGGACGGTAAAGTGGTAAGAGTCGACTCTAATATATATTTTGAATCGTTAGGCTACACCGCACACCACCCTAGAGGTAGCTTTGCTCTAAAAACTAGGCAAGCAGGAGTTGTTACTCGATTATTAGATGTTGAATGGAATGTCGGTAAATCAGGTGCAGTTTCACCAGTCGCTATACTCGAACCTTGTGTGATAGGAGAAGCAACCATATCAAGAGCTACACTGCATAACATTGCATATATTGAAGCTCTTGACTTAGAAATAGGTTGTAATGTAGAAGTAATAAGAAGTGGGGAGATAATCCCAAGAATTGTAAAAAGAGTATGATTTCTAAAATAAAACACTATACTTACTTAACTGTAGATGAGCTTTATGATGCCCTACAGTTAAGAGTCGATGGTTTTATTGTCCGTAACAAAGTATGTTACCAGGACTTAGAAGATAAGTACGACAAACACCAGTATTGGATGCTTTGGTATCATAAAGGTGTTATGGTTGGAGTAAATGCACTATGCGACAGAAAAACTTTCTATGGAGATAACGGAGTATCTTACAGATATCCTGCTTTTCGTAGACAAGCTTGGAGGTCTGATTACAAAGGTGGGTGTACCAAAAGAGATTTAACTAAAGGGAAAGAATTTTGTATGAAACAATGGGGCAGTCCCAGAATGATGTGTGAAATAACTTATGAGGGAGGTAAACAACCTTTCTTAGACTTTGGATTTAAAGAAGTTGGTACAAATATAGATTCGGCTGGAAGAACCAATTGGATTTTTGTATATGAACCCGATACTTATTAATATAGATGTTACTGGTCTTTGTAATGAGACCTGTAACTATTGTCCTCGTAGTAGTGGTTATCCAAATGCCAAGCACTATATGAGTATTAGAACATTCGGCAAGTTTGTTTCTAGCTTAGAGGGGTTTGAAGGATATGTGTGTTTCACAGGTAGAGGAGAAAATTCCTTACACCCTGATTTCGGCACTTTAGCTCGAATGTTGCACAATCCAAATAGAACGTATAGAACAAGAATCCTAACTAATGGATATAAATTAGCGGAGCGTATGGCTACTTTTGATTTGTTTGATAGTCTTATAATTAACAGTTATAAATCTAAAGAACAGATGGAAGAAAGAAAAAAGATTATGCCTAGAGCTCAACATAGATACTGGGATCAGAATATGAAACCTGAAGAATGGGGCGAAACGCCTATTCAAGTATCAAATAGAAGTGATATATACAATCGTATTGCCACCGATAGGTCAGCAATTAATGAAGTATGTATATTACCTATGACAAAAGGCTGGGTACATTGGGATGGCAGTATACAACTATGTTGTAATGACTGGACAGACACTAATGTATTTGGTAATATAAACACAGACAACTTTTTTGATGTATGGAAAAATAACCCTGAGTTACAGAAGTTAAAAGAAGAATTAGCCAAAGGCAATAGAAAATATAACCCAATCTGTGCAACATGCAACAGATTACCGACTTCGAGAGATAAGAATAAAATAAAATGGTTGAAAACCTTAAACATGATGTAGACTCAATAGTCAACCTTAGTGGTGGACTAGAATGTGCAGCTGCCTTATGGTACGCTAAAGCTAAAGGATATAATCCTGTGGCTCTACATTTATATAATAAAGTTTGGGGGGAGAGCGCAGACGCACAGCTCGAAGCGGCTCAAAAACAAGCTGACCTAATGAAAGTAAGACTTCTAGTAGACGAAGCAAACATGCCCCAAGACTGGAAAGTTAATAACTATCCTGTTCTTCAACATCAATCAGCTATATGCACATTAATTCAAGGTAATCGAAAGATTAAATGGAAAGCCATTATATGGGGTGCTAACTCAGATGATTCATTCAAACAAAGATTACAATTAAAATTTCCATTCCGTGCTTTAGCCTGTGGATGGAGCAGGACGCTAGACCCACACGGGATTCATCCTCGCCATATATTACAACTGCCTATTAATCTATTCCCTTTTGAATGGATGCAGAAATCAGAGATTGTGGCAGCATTGATACAAGCTAAACCAGACTTACTGGAATTAGTACATAGTTGTACCAAAACGATAAACAAAAAACCTTGTGAAGTTTGTACTAAATGTATAGAACTTGCGTATGCTAAAAAAGCAGCGTGGAAGTCAGTACATAAACAACAAGAAGGCGACTTACGAATATGAGTGCTGGTGGGATTTATAATCACACTTATTTTGATAACCATCCTCTTGAAAAAGAGAAAGCAGGATTGCTCTACGGAATTGTCCTTGTGAATACAGTAACATGGGAACGAGAAACAATAAAAGTAGGAATCGCAAAAGGAACAACATTCAAAGACGTCGTTCGACGAGGGCGTGGCTTTACCAATTACGAAATAAGAATACAGAGAATTTGGAACGGGACGATATACGATTGTTGGAGATGGGAACAGAAACTACACAAGAAATATGAAATTGACAGACATAAAACAGCACATAAGTTCGGTGGTCACACCGAATGTTTCTGCATGGACTCAAAAATATTGGAGGACTTCCCCAAAAAGCATGAAATATTTAGGGATTAGTGAAGGGTTTCATGACGCTGGAGTAGCAGTCATGAGAAATAATGAAATTTTATTTGCAACACATGCAGAGAGGTATACTCGTGTAAAGAATACTCGATGGGTACCTGACTATTTAAAAACTACTGACCACGATGTTAGTGTTTTTTATGAAGATATTAAGTTAAAAAACGAAAGACGAGAACAACATCATATGAAACCCCATGAAGGGAATGAGTATGATGAATTTGTAGGACACCATGAGAGTCATATGGCAGCAGGATATTATACTGCTCCTTTTAAAGATGATGTAGTATGCGTTGTAATAGATGCAATCGGTGAGTATGATACAGCAACTATCTGGAAAGATAGAAAGAAAGTCTGGAGCAAAAGATACCCTAGTAGTTTAGGTCTATTCTATAGTGCTATCACGAAACGCATCGGATTAAAACCAAACGAAGATGAATACATTACAATGGGTATGGCAGCTTATGGCACTCCTAGTATTGATATGGGTGATATAATAAATACGAATCTACACAAAGGAATTAGTATTAACAAATGGTTTTGGCAAACTCCTGAAGATATAGCGGCTTCAGCTCAGTTGTTTTTAGAACATGAGATACATAACATAATGTTAGAGGCTAGAAAGTACGGAAGAAAATTAGTTTATGGAGGTGGAGTAGCATTAAACTGCGTGGCAAATTCAAAAATAAGACCAATGTTTGATGATATGTGGATATTTCCAAGCCCAGGTGACGCTGGGAGTGCATTAGGTTGTATACTTGCTCACAGAAAAGAGCATATAAACTTCAAAGATTGTTTTTTAGGACATAATATAGATCAAGAAATAAATCCAGTAGAAGTAGTAAAAGAAATTATAAGTAATAAAGTAGTTGGAATAGCTAATGGCAAAGCTGAGTTCGGACCTCGTGCTTTTGGTAACAGAAGTTTACTAGGAGATGTTAGGTTCGATATCAAAGATACAGTCAATGCGATTAAACGCAGACAGAAATTTAGACCATTTGCTCCAGCAATATTAGAGGAATACGTAGATGAATATTTTGAAGGGTATACTAATGAGTATATGCAATTCGTGGCAAAAGCAAAACACGACTATAGTTCGGTCACACATGTTGATGGGACAGCACGAGTACAAGTGGTTCGCAAAGACTGCACCTCAGCACTACGACGTATACTAGAGGTGTACTATGATATTACTAAAGTACCTATGTTATTAAACACCAGTTTGAATATTAAAGGTGAACCTATGGTTAACACTTGGGAGCAGGCATTAGACTTTCAGCATAAGTATGGAGTAAAAGTATTTTGATTTATTGGAATGGATGTAGCTTTGTACAAGGCATGGAAATAGAAAGAGTTCAAGACCAGTTTGCTTGGATAGTATCGAATCATTTTGGACAAGATATGTTAAGGCACTCCAAAGTAGGAGGAAGCAACGACAGAATTTTTAGGAATATGATAGATGATTTTATGCATCCCCAAGGAATTACTGCAAATGATCAAGTCTGGGGTAAGGAGGCAGCCGATCCAGTAAAGATTGTCGCAGCAAGACCTAAAATGGTTATCATAGTTTGGTCAAATATAAACAGATTTGAATATTTAAATCGTGCTAATAATACTTGGAGGCAAGCTGCTTGGACAAGACATAGAATGGCTATGGACGATTTCACTGTAAGCGACGATTCAGAGATGCACTATCACCCAGACATGAATAGACCTCAGTGGGAAGGAGTAAATAATTATGGAAGAAGTGTCCGGAACGCTCCCTCTAATTTAATAGAAACTTTAAATTATATGCTAGCAGTAAAGAATATGTTAGAACTTCAAAAAGTTCCTTACTTATTTTATAATATGAGTGATGGACAAATAAAACCCGTATGGAGAACACTAAACGAACAGAAAAAAGAAGGTGCTAACATTACATGGAAGCAGCAAACCCTTAATGGAAAACACTACAAAGAATTATTACCGCATATGAAAGAAGAAGCTTTTTATGACATGTGCATCAGAAAAAAAGTCCCATTTGGACCAAGAGACCATCCGTTACACGAAGGAAACAGGCTAATGGCGGACAGAATTATAAAGGATATATATGATAAAAAAATGGATAAAGTCTTTAACTAAAAAAGTTAAAGCATTATGGTTTCAGATTAAACATCGTGGAAAATACATCGAGGATACTCACATCTATGAGGACTAACTATAAAGGTGATGTAAATTTTATAGTTACCAATATAAAAATAGTTCTTGACAGATGCCCAAACTTTTTGTATAATATGTTATATATTTAGAAAGGAAACCGTAAGTGAGAAAAATTATACCACCGACTAACTGCCCTTCATGTGATAGTGAGTTAGAGTTCGTTAATGACCAGTTATTCTGTAAAAACGACTCATGCCCTTCACAATGGGATAAGAAAGTGGTCAACTTCGCTTCTAGTCTAAAAATTAAAGGGCTTGGTCCTGCAGCTGTAAGTAAGCTGGAAATCCAAGATTACGAAGAATTGTATTCATTAACTGTAGAAGATTTACAGTCAAGATTAGGTTCAGTTAAATTAGGAGAGAAACTCTATATTGAGATTCAAAAGTCTAAAGAAACTCCGCTAGTAAAATTAATACCGGCATTTTCGATTCCACTTATTGGTCAATCAGCTTCTCAAAAACTATGCAATACTATATCTCATATTGAAGATATAAGCGAGATAAAATGCTCCGAAGCGGGTATTGGTCCAAAAGCAACTACTAATTTAATTAACTGGTTAGAAACTGAATACTACCCAAATAACTACAACAACTTGCCTTTCAACTGGAAAAATAAAATACTAGAAAAGAAACAGGTCAAGGGTGTTATATGCATTAGTGGTAGACTGAAAAGTTATCCGACTAAAGCTCATGCAGAGCAAGTGCTTAGTCAATATGGATTTATCGTAAAATCAAGTCTAACTAAAGACTGTACTCATTTGGTTAATGAGTCAGGAATCGAGTCAGCAAAAACAATGGCGGCGCAAGAACGCGGTGTCGTAATAATAACAAACCTAAAACATTTATTAGAGGAATAATAAAATGGCATTACCAAAATGGACAGATGAAAGAACTTCAGAATTGACTTCTTTTGTTGGGGATGAGAGCCCTATATCTCAAACTACTGTTGCTTCAGCAGCAGAGCAACTAGAAACTTCAGTAAGAAGTGTATCTAGTAAATTAAGAAAGATGGGTTTTGACGTTGAACTAGCTTCAGCATCAGCTTCTAAATCTTTCTCAGATGAGCAAGAAGCTACTTTAAGTAACTTTGTAACAGATAACTCTGGCTCATACACATATGCAGACATCGCTGCAAACTTTGAAGGCGGAGCATTTACTGCTAAGTCAATTCAAGGTAAAATCCTTTCTATGCAACTTACAGAGCATGTTAAACCTGCTCCTAAAGTTGAGACTGTAAAGTCTTACAACGAGGATGAAGAAGGACAATTCGTTTCATTAGTAAACGATGGTGCTTTCATTGAAGATATCGCAGAAGCTCTAGGTAGAAGTGTAAACTCTATCAGAGGAAAAGCTTTATCACTTCTTAGAGCTGGGGAAATCAACGCGATTCCTAAGCAAAAAGAAACTAAAGGTTCTAGCAAAGCTGATCCTTTAGCAGACTTAGATATTAACAGCATGACTGTTGAGTCTATCGCTGATACAATCGGCAAAACAGTAAGAGGCGTGAAAACAATGCTTACTAGAAGAGGTCTACAAAGCTCAGACTATAACGGAGCTGCTAAAAAAGATATCGGCTAATACCTGATTTCATCTTGGCGATAGGTTGCTTTCAGTAGCCTATCGCTTTTTATTAATATAAAATTGTCTTGGGAGATTCAATTTGACACTAGAAAGTGCATTACTGAAGCAAATCTTGTCGCTTGGCGATTTTGATACTTGGAACGGATTAAAACAACATTATCTACCTGAAGGTGAATACCGAAAGATGTGGAAAGTTGTTGACAAACACGTTGACAAATATAAAAATCTACCAACATTTGAAGAACTTAAACTTGAAGTTCGTTCTTCTGATATGCAAGAAAAACTTTACGCTATCGAAACTGTAGAAACAGATGTCGATGCATCCCTATTGTTAGATTATCTCAAGAATCAATATACACAATCAGAAATTCTATCTTCAATCGAAGGCTACGTAGAAAACCAAATCGCAATATCAGACGCAAGAGAAAACATTGATTTACTTCAAGAAATTGTCGTGTCTGTAGAAGATAAAGTAGATACTCAGGATGCAAATGAGAGTATGGAAACGATAGAATTATTTGATGATGAAGAAGAATACAAAAAACGAATTACTTTAGGCTTGAATCAAGACTTCGACCTAGAGTACTCATTCAAATCAGATGAGCTTATACTACTTGGTGCTAAGTCAGGTGGTGGTAAGTCTTTAGTGTGTTGTAACATAGCTAGTGCAATAAGAAAACAAGGTCGTAGCGCTTTGTACTTTACAATAGAAATGAATAGCAAAGACATTCTACAAAGAATAGTAGCAATCGAAACCGAAGTAGATTGTAACAGATTAATACATCAAAATTTAGAGCCACATGAATGGAATAAAGTAGGAGCTTGGTGGGCTAATAGATTCACAGATGGAGAAACAGTCTTAGCAGACTATAAAAACTTAGACAAATCAAACTTTAAAGAGTTTCATACAAAGCTAGTCAGAAATAGAATTGACTACAGCAAACCACAAATAGAAATTTATTATGACCCTGCACTTACCACAGCAAAAATTGCTAGTGTTGTAAGGCAGAATTTAATGAAGTTACATAATCCAGGTGTAATTATTATTGATTACTTAAACCAAGTAAAAAGAACAGGCAATGTTAAAGCAGGTCAGTATGACTGGACAGAACAGATAGAAATATCTAAATATTTTAAACAGTTGGCACAAGAGTATAATACTACTACTGTGACAGCGATTCAAACGAAAGCAGACGGTTCTGCTAAATTCTCAACCAATGTCGATAATGCTGTAGATGCTTTCTATAGTATAGATCACTTCGACCAATCAGAAGCTATGAAATTCTCCTGCCAAAAAAGGCGTAATGCTAGAGTTGCAGGATTCACGAGTGAGATGAATTGGAGTACACTTAAAATCGGGCCACACACAGCAATGGACCCAGATGAGAAAGCCGAGCTGAAAGAAACTATGGGAAAAACAGGAGAAGAGGTTAACGACGTACCTTGGTAATATGATACTATACACAGAAGAACAATTAATGATTGCATATACTCGACATATAAGAGAAGTGCACAAACTACAACACGTACCTATTCCTTCATTAGAAGAATTTAGAAAAATCTATGAAGATGAATGGACACAAAGATACAAGGAGATGAATAATGGCGGATGATAGAGTAAGTAGAGAAACTGCTGAATTAATCCCTCTCCCACCACATACATGGTATGTGAGAACTATTGGATGGATGTTAGAACAAGACAAAGTAAAAGAAAATATTGCTAATGTTCCACCCAATGAAAAATTAACGAACAGTCTGCGGCAGCACGGGGTCAAATCTCCCATCCTGTGTATGCCCAACTGGTACCCCATTGCAGGCTCTCAAAGAATGAGGGCCGCGGTGGACCTACCGGAAATACACGACCAACAAATAAGAGTATGCCGCTTCGATAAGGAGTGGTGGCTTTTATATTATCTATGGGGAGATGAAGATTTTAGGGATAAAGCAGTAGCTGTCTGGTTCCAGATGGCAGAGTTAGCTTGGAAATCCATGTACTACGAAGATAAAGTAGACCCTGACGGAGTAGATATGAGAGAATTTGAAAGAATAGGGGATACTTTAAAGTGGAAACACGATAGAAATGACCCAAAATACAAGTGAAACAACGAAAAATAATTCTTGACACCGGGTTAAAAATTTGATATACTATATATAATTATGACAGCAGAAGAACTTTTACAAGAGAAAGGAGTAAATTATCAAATAAGTGGTAAGGATGCTACTGTACTCTGCTTAAACCCAGAACATGATGATTCCCACCCGTCAATGAGAATTGATAGAGTGACAGGAGTATTCAACTGTTTTTCCTGTGGTTTTAAAGGAAATTTGTTTACATACTATGGAGCCCCTTCTAGCCCTTTGGAAGTAAGGCTTCATCGTATTCGTGAAGCAATAACGAAAGTTAAGTCTCAAACAGTAGGTATTCAATTACCTAAAGAGAGAATAAGATGGTCAGGTGGACCGCTTAGAAATATATCAGAGCAGACTCTAGGTATATGGGATGCGTTTACTTGGAACACTCCTAAGTTTGAAGGCAGAATTATCTTTCCAATCCGTAACATCACAGGAAAAACTGTTGCCTTAATCGGAAGATTAATCAGTGAAGCTAGTATGGGACAATCAAAGTACTATATCTATCCTGGCGGGGCGGAAATGCCCTTTTGCCCTGCCAAGGTTAAGCTTATACAGAACAGAGTTATTCTAGTAGAAGGCATATTCGATGCTTTAAACTTATGGGACAAAGGTCTTAAGAATACTGTTTGCTGTTTTGGCACACAACAAGTCAACTGGGTAAAATTATCCTTACTAAAAATGCAGGGAGTACAAGGAGTCGACATCATGTTTGATGGAGATGAGGCAGGTAATAGAGCTGCAGAAGCAGCCAAAGGTTTAGCCGAGTCCTTAGAAATGTCAGCAAGGGTAGTAACTTTACCCCTAAACACAGACCCTGGTAACTTAAACCGTGACCAGATAGAAAGATTAAAGAAACAATTATATGGTGAATAATATAACCAGTGCTAACGAACGCTGGACAGAATACGATTACGAAATATGTGTCGCGAATGATTGGGACATAGAATTTTGTGCGGAACACCTTCGCAGAAGTATTGTCGCTATAAGAAAAGCAAAACAAAAATATGCTCTTACTTATTATAAACCTTCCCTGTGGGAGAAAGGTGGAAAGACATGGAACCCATTAGCTATAAAAGTACTAATTCAACATAAGAAGAAAGCAATTGCTGAGAAAACTATAATGGATAAGTCTTGGTGGCACACATTACAAATAGAGTTGCAAGAGATAGAAGGTTTCTATAGAAACTACAAACAATGCGATACAAAACTAGCAAATTACATGAACAAAGAGGAAAAATGAAAATAGGATTAATAGAAACAAAAGCATCATCAACTAACTGGGATAGATATTTCGATTTTGAGGTAGATAGATATGCACTATGTTCAAATTCTAGTGTTAAAAAAGTTTTAAAAAAAGATGTAGATATAGAAATAGATATCGATGCGTATGATTGGCTCATTCTTGTAGGTTCAGAAGCCTTCAAAATGTATACAAAAAAGACATCGGTAACAGAGTTCAATGGAAAAGTTTGCGATTCTAAGTTTTTAGGTTTAATTAATCCCGCAATGATTAAGTTCAAACCAGAAGCAAAGACAGAATTCGAGCGTGCAATCGAGAGTATAACTAAGTATGTAAGCGGAGAATTAAAACAAGAAAGATTAGGTGAAGATAAATGTTATGGAATTACGGAAACAAGTGACTTAATAACTTATCTTAATAAAGCACTAGCAGACCCAAAAGATTATGTCGCACTAGATAGTGAAACATCTGCATTATATTGTAGAGATGGGTATATGTTAGGGTTCTCTATGTCATATGAACCTGACCATGGAGTCTATGTAGATTGCGAAGCTATAGATGAAGAAGCCGAACAACTTATGCAAAAGATATTTGATACTAAAAGAATAGTCTTTCATAATAGTAAGTTTGATATACAATGGTTTGAGTACCATTTCAACTTTAAGTTTCCAAGATTTGAAGATACAATGATGATGCACTATATGTTTGATGAACAACCTGGAAAGCATGGTCTTAAACAGTTAGCAATAAAACATACTCCTTATGGAGACTATGAACAAGAATTAGATCAGTGGAGAGAAAGTTATTGTAAAACCCATGGAATACTTAAAGGAGATTTTAGCTATGACTTGATACCTTTTGAAGTTATGAAATCATATGCAGCAATGGATGCTATCGTCACTTTCCTATTATTTGAAAAGTTTGAAGCACCTCTTAAGTCTAACAGTAAACTTTACTGGGTATATCAGAATCTACTTATTGAAGGAGTAAGGTTCTTAAAAGATGCAGAAAGCAATGGTGTGCCTTTCGATAAGACTAGACTAGAGTTTGGTCAAAAGCGTATGCAAGAAGATATAGATAGTGCAGTAGCCGAACTATATAAGTTCCCCCAAATTAAAACATTTGAAGCAGCTAAAGGCTCAGACTTCAACCCCAATTCAACAGTTCAACTTAGAGAGTTACTATTTGACTATTTAAATCTGACCCCAACGGGTAAGAAAACAGGTACTGGAGCTCACAGCACAGACGCGGAAGTTCTCGGACAACTTGCGGAAGAACACGAAGTTCCTAAACATATTCTTGAGATAAGACAGAAAGTTAAGATTAAAACTACTTACCTTGATAAAATTATACCTAACTTAGATAGAGATTCAAGGCTTCGTACAAATTTTAACCTACACGGAACTACATCCGGAAGGCTGTCATCTAGTGGTAAACTAAATATGCAACAGCTTCCAAGAGATAATCCGACTGTAAAAGGTTGTATAAAAGCAAAAACAGGGTATAAGATAGTTGCAATGGATCTAACAACAGCAGAGGTTTACTGTGCTGCAATACTTGCCAAAGATTTAGGGTTACAGAATGTATTTAAGTCAGGTGGTAATTTCCACAGTACTATTGCTAAACAAGTATTCAGACTACCAGGAAACGTAGAAGAAGTTGCAGAGTTCTATCCTGCCAAAAGACAACAGGCAAAAGCCGTTACCTTTGGTATTATGTATGGAGCAGGTCCGAAAAAAATTAGTGAACAGGTCACGAAGGATAGTGGAGAATATTTCTCACCAGGTCAAGCGAAAGAAGTTATTGATGATTACTTCGAGGCTTTTCCTAAGTTAAAACAATGGTTAGATGATACTAAAGATTTTATTCAAGCCAATGGCTATGTCTATTCTCATTTTGGAAGAAAGAGAAGACTACCAAATGTTTTCAGTAAAGATAAAGGTATTGCATCTCACGAAGTTCGTAGTGGTGTAAATGCCCTCGTTCAATCTGTGTCTAGTGATATAAATTTATTAGGTGCGATTGATATGCAAAAGCATATTGTTGAGACAGGAATGGATGCTAAGATATTTGCACTTGTTCATGATTCAGTTCTAGCAGAAGTACGAGAAGATTTAGTAGAAGATTATAGTATCAAATTGAGACTATGTATTCAAAAAGACAGAGGATTAATGATTCCAGGCTCCCCAGTTGGATGTGACTTTGATGTTGCAGATGACTATAGTTTAGGAAAGTTTGAAAAGCTTTATGGTCTTTGAGAATTTAAAAACTTGTTTTATACATATACCTAAATGTGGGGGCACTAGTGTGTCTACTGCTTACATACATACTTTGCCAGATAGAGGAAAAGTAATAGCAGCTAAGACATGGAGTGCAGGATTAGAAGCTAAAATAAGTAGGATTATTGGCAGAGATAATGAGCGTCAAACACTCTATAATATGCATGCAAGCTATGATAAATACTACCCCGTATATAGAGATTATAAGTTTATTACTCAAGTAAGAAATCCTATTACTAGATTCGCTAGTATATGGAAACATCTTTCTAGTCTAGGTTTAGTAGACACTTCTTTTGTAAAGTGGGTACCTCGTGCAATTGGTGCGTTAAGAGAAGGACACTGGGCAAAATCTTTAGATAATCCTGAGGAGTACATACAAATGCTGTCATGCGTAAACCCAATGTTTGATGCAAGTCTTTTATTAAAGCATCAGTTCCTTTATATTGCAGGCGGAGAAGTAGAAGTACATAAATTAGAAGATGGTACTATCTGGGAAGCAGTAGGACTTAAAAAGACGTATAAAAACACTAGCGCACCTATTTGGAAGGGTGAGTGGACAAAAGAGAATAAAATTTTAGTTAGAGACTACTATGAAAGAGACTTTGAAAAATTCGGGTATTGATAGTATAATGCCATCAGGTGGTGGTATTGAAACAGCTGCGGCTGTTGCCTGGGCAGTGGGTAAAGGGTATAAACCCTTTTTATTTACAGAAGTTGTAGATAGAGATAATCCTGCTGTAAAAGGAATGACAAGAGCAACACAAGATATAGCAGAGTATTTTAATGTACCCTTTAAAGTAGTATATAATGATATACCAATGGATAATTTAAATGTTCCAATTACTGACTTTGCTTTTACAAATGTAATTAAATTAGTTTTAGGAAATCCTAGTCTTAGATTTAAGTACCTTATAAATGGGGGTAATGCAGAAGATAGTATGCAACAAAGAGTACAGATACGATATCTACAAAGAATAATTGCAAGTAGATGGAGTTACCAACATGATATGCATGGAGTAAAGTGGGATGCTTTTATAAATATGCCAATATCATTATTTCCATTAGAGTATCTTACTAAATCAGAAATTATAGGTATAGTTATGCAAGAGCACCCAGAATTAGTAAAGAAAATTTGGACTTGTGTTTCTCCTATAAAACAAGAAAATAATTATAAACAATGTAAAAAGTGTAGTAAATGTACAGAATGGAGCTCTGCACTTAGAGTAGCTAAACAAGCAAGATTAAAAATACAGGAAGGATTAAACTATGAGCATAATTTGCGTAAGTAAAACATGGGAAGAACTAACAAAAGAAGAATTATATAGAATAATACAGTTAAGAATTGAAGGTTTTATAGTAAACAATGGAACTTGTTATCAAGATTTAGAACAGTACTATGACCACAATGGCTGGTATCTGATGCATTATGATAGTGTTCAAGGAATGCACCCTCAGGCAATGGTGGGCGCAACTCAGTATTGTACTCTTAAAACTTTCTATGGTGATGATGGAGAAGCTTATAGTTACCCTGCATGGCGTAGACAAGTATGGGTACCCGGCTATAGAGACCCAAAAGAAGAACAAAGACATGCTATAGCAGCTGCTATGAAGTACACAGGAAGTCACATGACAATGTGTGAAGTTATGGAAGAGAGATTTGCACAACATATTATAGGTTTAGGTTGGAAACTTATTACTAAAGAGCCTTATCTAGATGATGCAGGTAGACCTAACTGGGTTATGATTCCTGATGGAGAAAGATTTAAGGAAATGTATGACATTAAATAGTAAACAACAACAGTTACTTCAAGCAATAAGAAATAATATATTACCTTTTGACTTGGATGTTGATAAAGAATGGCTAATGGATAAAGCTATGCAGGAGACTAGAAAACAGTTCTATCATCATGGTAATAAAGAGGAAAGAGTTGAGGGGTATACTTTTGCACATATAAACTACCCAGAGTTGCTTCCTATTGCAAAAAGTCACTTTGGAGTAAATATACAAGGTAAGTTTAATATGAAATTTGTTTATATTGCTCCTAACACAAAAATAAAATGGCATAAAGACTGGGGTACAAAGTGTGCTTTTAATTGGATTATAAATGATAATTCAGCTAAAGTATCTTTTAGAAATGGAAATTTTAAGTATAAAAGTGCTATTTTAAATACACAAGCAGAACATATGGTACAAAATAATGATAAAGAAAGAATACTATTTAAAATATCGTTATTTGATACATCGTACGAGGATACATGCAAAAAGTTTATTACCCAATTTATGTAATACATAGTGATAATGTAGAAGAACTAGATGGCATACTTTGGTTAGATGACCAAGTACTAGATGACAAGAACATGCAAGGCGAGGAGCTAGGGATTAGAAGATTACAAACGCCAATGAAAAGTATCTATCCTTTAAGATATATGATTGAAGATGAAATCGGTATGTTAAAGCATAGAGGAACAACCTTTATAGATAGTAAAGGAAATATTGTAATAAAAGAAAAAAGTAGAAATGCTAAGCTTATTTATCATAAGATATTAAAGCGTCAACTGAAAGATGTTGCTACTATTGTATGGTTAAAGGGTATTCCTTTTCCATTTAAAGAACGCAGACCTCCCCCTTCTAACTGTAGCTGGGCAGGAGTGTTGCATTTATCGGGGCTTCCATGGAAAATTTGGGAGTATTGTGAAGAAAAGAAAAAAGATACTTGGAGAAAGGTATAATGAATTTATGGAGATTATGGGCAAAGTCCCTAGGAGAAAAAGTTGGATACGATAGAGAAGCTGATGTTGTCGCTATTATGCGTAGTTGTATTATCTTACTTAACCTTATTACTTGTTGCTTTATTATAGCAAATGTAATAAGACATTGGGATGCGGGGGTAGACACAATTGTAGAGGTTAAATGCTACAAAACTTATCATGGTATAGAGCACTGTGAGTAAAGGTTCTAAACGCAGAGGCGGAAATGAAGAAGCTTACAGAGATAATTGGGATAAGATATTTAGCAAAAAGAAGAAAGAAACAATAACAGAACACTCTACATATTTTGATTCAGAATTTGAAGAAGAATGCAGAGAAAGATATGGCGATAATATGCCAGATATAGGAGAAGATAATGGATAGAGCTGACGTAGAGGAACTAATGAGATCTTTAGAGGACGGCATTTGCCTAGTGAACTATACAAGTTTACTTAGTGGAGAATTGAAAGAAAGAGAGTTAACAACGTGTCCTATGTATATACCAGACGGAAAGGGGTTAACTTTTAAACAGAGTGCAAATCAAATGGATAAATGCCTAGCCTATGATGTAGAATTTCAAAGATGGGATGATATTGATGTAGAAACAATAAATAGTTGGCATAGGATAGAGGGCGAATAATGAGAATAGTAGCTTTTTATACTCCAAGTTATTCGCATATAGTTAAAAACCTTACAGCTAGTATTGAAAAATTTGGGTATGATTATACTATATATGAAGTCGAAGATAGAGGTTGTTGGGAAAAGAATTGTGCCCAAAAGCCTGAGGTAATTTTTAGAGCTATGCAAGAGTATGAAGACGATATACTTTATTTAGACGCGGATGCTATGATATTAAGAGAACTTCCCTTACATGAGTTATTTGGAGATACTATGATGTTTTACCTTCTTCAATGGGAACACGAAGGTAAAAAAGTAAATGAACTTATTTCAGCTACTATTTACATACCATACAATTTAAATAATTTAGATTTAGTTAAGCAATGGGAAGAACACCAAAAGGAAGACTCCATGATTTGGGACCAACAAACACTAGGGGAAGTACTAAACAAACTTAAAGATTATAAATTTAATACTCTATCAGCAGAGTGGAACTATATAGAAAAATACCATGCTCCCTTTCTCACTTTAGACCCGATTATTATACAAAGTCAAGCAAGTAGGACTATGAAAGATGTTTAAATTACAAGAAATGATAAGCAACGCAATTAGTAAATTCTTTGAGTGGAGTTTCCAGCGTAATGCCAACAAACAATTTAGGAAAAAGAAATGATAGAATCAATTTTAAATAACACATGGTTCATTAACTTATGGCCATGGGCATTAATATTCGTGACTGGAGTTTGGTTTGAGAACAGGAAAAAGAAATGAAAAAACAAGATTACTTTATAGTAAAAAACTTTTTATCTTCCCATGAGTGCGAAGATTACGCTGCTTTCACAAGAATATTTGATGCTAATCCTACATTGGAAGTAGGTTTAAAAACAAAAAATAAAAGAGACATACATATGGTGAATAGAATATATTATACCATAAGAGGTATGACTAAACACCTAAGACCTTTAAGAAATATGGCAAATGAATACTATAATTTAGATCTTAAGTTTCCTAAAGCACCGCAAATTTACGCACATATTATGGAGTACAGTACTCCGGGGCAAGGGCTAGAGTGGCATGCGGAACCTAGTATATCTGATGTTTCTGTATCTATTAATTTATCAGAGCCCTGGGAATACGAAGGAGCAAACTTTGAATTAAAAGCAAATCCTATTTTAAATTTAAAAAAAGGAGATGCTATATTTTACAGATCTACTATGATGCATAGAGTATCTGATTTAGTAGAGGGTAGAAAATTAAGTTTTGTAATGTGGTTAAAGGAGAAGAAGTGATAACATACAGTAACTGGATTACTCCTGAAGAAATAAAAGAAATAGAACAAACAGTAATAGCCAAAGAAAAATATGTTCTTAGTTTACCTACTAGATGGAAAAATGGGTTTACAGGACTCACTAATAAATTTGCATCTTATAACTGGCTAGATGACTTTGATTTCTTAGTACCTAAACTAAAATATATTTTAGAAACACCTCATGTAGTACAGTGCTGGGCTAATTTATTGCGAGAAGGAGAAGGAGTTCCAAGACACAAACACTGTACAACTAAAGAAGGTTCTTTTAAATGTGGTAACTTATTCATCTCAGGGGAGGAAAGTATAGGTACAGAGTACGATTGGATAGGAAACGTTCCTAGTACTCCCGGAGACTTACAATGGTTTGGTTGTAAGTTATTTCATGAAGTAAAACCAAATACAAGTAAAAAATACAGAATCAGTTTAGCATTTGATTGCCACAAAATAAAAAAAGATATGAGTATATTCAATAGAGGGGAGTTCAGAGAAGTATAATGTGCGGATTCGTAGTAACACAAAATAAAAATATGGTAGTAACCATGTTAGAGAAACAAAGATTTCGTGGGCCAGACTCTGTAGGGTTCTGGGCGGATGACAAAATCGCAATGGGACACGCTCTACTAGATATTAGTGGGGAAGCTCAAGCACAGCCTTTAGTAACAAAAAAAGGAAATATAATAGTATTCAATGGTGAAATGTACGACTCAATAAAACCAAATGATACACAATTCTTAGCTAATGGGTATGAAACCTATGGCTTAGCTTTTTTGCAGTATACTAATTGGCACGGTAGTATAGCTATATATAACCCTAAAAAGCAAACACTAACCCTAGTAAGAGATCAATTTGGATCAAAACCTTTATGGTTCTATAGAAAAGGAAAACATTTTGCAGCTTCAACAAGTCTCAAAAGTTTTATAATAAAGAAAAGAGACAAGAAGCAAGATAAAGACTTTATGTTTAATCCTCTTTGGATAGGCAACCGTACTCCTTATCATAATATTGCTAAAGTAGGTCCTGGTGAAATAGTAACGGTTGATTTAAAAACAATGAACCTTTCTAGAAAAAATTTATGGCAAGATTATCAAATAAGGTCTAAGAAGTTTGACTTGAAAGCATTTAGAGAAAAAACTATAAGCTCTATACAAAAAGTTGCTAAGAATAAACAAAAAACAGGAATATTTCTTAGTGGAGGATTGGATAGTACCTTTGCGCTTTCTGTAGTGAAAGATATGAATATTGATTTAACTGCATACATATTAGAATATGATGAAAGCAAGGGTTCTATAAACGATCAAGACGGGTTTAGAGAAGAGTCAAGAATGGCTGTAAAGACCTGTAAAGAGTGGGGGGTACCTTATAAACTTGTACAACTACATCAACTAGAAGTGGGGCATCTTGGTAAGTCTTGGATAGCAAACACACACTATACTTGGGTAGATAGAAACAGACAAGCCCCTAGATATAAATTATGTCAGGCAGCTAGTAGAGATGGTTGTAAAGTAATACTTACAGGAGATAGTGCTGATGAACTTTATACAGGTTATATACATCATAAGAAGAGATTCGAGCCAGGCTACGACAACGAAAGTGTAAAAAGAGTAAAAAAATATGACTGGTTCCCTAGTGGTGTGTTTTCCAAAACAGATTCATGGAATAATGGATTGTTTATTGATTTATTAGCTACTTCTGAACAGAACATATTAACCACAGACCAAACTTGTGGTATGTTTGGAATGGAATCAAGACCAGTATTTTTATCTCAAAATTATGTTCAATATATATTTCAGCATAGTGGAGTCGAAAAATTTAAACAACATCCTGGCTGGCACAAAGGTACTTATAAATATTTATTACGAGAAGTTCTTGGGGATATGCTACCAAAACATGTTAGAGAAAGAAAGAACAAAACAGGGTGGTCAAGTCCTTGGAATAATAATGTAGACAAACTACAAGACATATGGCATAGACAAGATTTAGACTTCTTAGACTCATTATGATAGTAGGATTTACTTGTGGCGCTTTTGATTTATTACATGCAGGACATGTAGTTATGTTAAAAGAGGCTAGTGAAAATTGTGAGTATCTTATAGTAGGACTGCAAACAGACCCGAGCATTGATAGACAGCAGAAAAATCAACCCGTACAGTCCGTATACGAAAGATATATCCAACTTAGAGCAGTAAAGTATATAGACGAAATTATACCCTATGATACAGAACAAAGTTTACGAGACTTATTAGAAGCTACTAAGATAGATATTAGATTTGTAGGAGAAGATTATAAAAACAAAGGTTTTACCGGGGCAGATTTAGTGAAAGATGTTTACTTTACAAGTAGACAACATTCCTTCTCTAGTAGTACGCTAAGGAATAGAATAAATGAAAGCAGTAATAAAAAATAGAATACAAATAATGGGTACACCTGCTCTTTTTAATAAAATAGAAAAGGAGTTAACATATACTTTACCTCCTCGTATGCCTCAAGACCCTCCTATGGTTTTTAAAACAATAAGGTATATTAGAGACGGGTTAATTTCTATACCAGTAGGAAGAATAGATTTAATCCCAGAAGACTTTGAAGTTTTCGATAAAAGGGTTAGTGTGGAAGCAGACTTTCCTAAGTTTAAGTTTGATTTACGACCAAGCCAACAGGCGGTTTATGACGAGATCGATGACAATAGTATAGTTAACGCTTGGGTAAGTTGGGGAAAGACATTTACAGGTTTGGCTATAGCAGCAAAACTTAAACAGAAAACACTAGTTGTTACCCATACAACTTCATTAAGATCGCAGTGGGAAAAAGAAGTAGAAAAATGCTTTGGAATTAAAGCAGGCGTTATAGGTGGTGGTAAGTTTGATATTGATGCTCCTATCGTAATCGGGAATATTCAGAGTTTATACAGAAAAATTGACGATATAAAACATTTATTCGGAACAGTTATATTAGACGAAATGCATCATGTATCGAGTCCAACATTTACTCGTATAGTAGATGAAATGCCTTGTAGATTTAAGATAGGTTTAACAGGAACACTAGAAAGAAAAGACGGACGGCATGTAGTATTTAGAGATTACTTTGGGCACAATGTTTTTAAACCGCCAAAAGAAAACTATATGATACCTAAAATAGATATCTATAGAACAGATATAAGATTTATAGATGGTTCGTTTACGCCTTGGGCAGAACGAATTAACGACCTTACTCACAATGAAGAATATGTCCATAGTGTGAGTATGATAGCTGCAAAATATGCAGCACAAGGACATAAGGTATTGGTTGTTTCAGATAGAGTACATTTTCTAAAAAGATGTTCAGCTCTAGTAGGAGACAAAGCAGTATCAATAACAGGTGATATGAGTTTTGAAGAAAGAGATGAGGCTATGGAAGAAGTGAGAACAAATAAAAATATATTGTTCGGCACTCAATCTATTTTTTCAGAAGGTATATCATTAAATGAATTAAGCTGTTTAGTATTAGGAACACCAGTAAATAATGAACCTTTACTAACGCAGCTTATCGGTAGAGTAGTCCGAAAAATGGATGGCAAGATACAACCTGTCATTGTAGATATTAACTTAAAAGGAAAAACAGCATCCCGTCAAGCAAATGCACGATTGGGATATTATATGAGACAAGGCTATGAGGTAGCCATACTATGACACAAACAGAAACAAAAAACATTCAATTAAATTTAGAAGCAATGAGAAAAATGCATATCTATCTAGCTACTCCTATGTACGGAGGACAGTGCTATGGATTATATACCAAGTCTTTAATGGACACAACTTCTCAAATGATGAATTATGGTATTCCAATGGAATTATACTATCTATTTAATGAGTCTTTAGTTACTAGAGCAAGGAACTATTGTGTTGCTAATTTTCTAAAATCTTCAGCAACTCATTTATTATTTATAGATAGTGATATATCTTGGAAAGCTATGGATTTAATGTATATGACTCATTTAGTAGCAGAAGATACAGATAAATACAGAGTTATGACAGGGCTATACCCTAAAAAGACTATTGCATGGGAAAAAGTATTAAGAGCAGCTAAAAGCGGAAACTATGATGAAAACCCTATGGCACTAGAAAAAGTAGCAGGGGATATGGTATTTAATCCAGATCATGAAGAATACCCAGAAGGTAGAGCTCCTATATTTGAACCTGTAAAAGTTAGAGAAGCAGGTACTGGATTTATGATGATACACAGAAGTGTATTTGAAGAGTATGCAGAAGCCCACCCTGAACTAGAATATACTCCAGACCATTTAAGGGAAGGAGACTTTAAAACAGGAGAAAAAATCCATGCTTATTTTGATTGCATAATTAATGATCAAAACAGATATCTAAGTGAAGATTATATGTTTTGCGAAAATGTTAGAAAGCTAGGGATAGATATTTGGACTCTACCTATGATTGAACTAATGCATTGTGGTAGTTATATTTATCAAGGAAAGCTTATAGATATGGCAGCGCAAGGCGTTCACGCAACAATGGCAGCGGATGATATTGGAAAAATTAGAAGTAGTCGTCCCTACGAAGATAATGAAAAATAGTTCTTGACAGAATCTTATAAATTTGATATAATATGTTATTATTTAATTGGAATGAAATACTCAAAGTAAGCAAAGGAAATGTGTTAGATACTATCACAATCCTGCGAATTATTACTTTTAAACTCACACCAAAAAACTATAATGACCGAGTGTTTAAATTTTATGAACACTACTATGGCGGTCAATCGTTTCTCTTGAATCCTGAGAAATTATTGAATGTCGGTCGCAGCTACTCAGATAAAGAAGTAGTGGAATATGCAGGAGTCGCATCGTTCCGCAGTTACTATGAGTATAGGCAAACCAAAGACTCCACACTAGATCTTCTGATGCTACCAGTGTCAGAAGAAATTATAACTAAAAACAGACTGCTCGATGTAAAGGATGGCAGGATTCACTTTATGTTTGAGGAGACAATATAACGGAGAAAAATTATGGCAATAGGCTTTAATGTAACCAAGGGCTCAGCCCAAAAAGATAAAATATCAACTTATAACTACGCTGATAAAGAAGACCACAAGGTAAGACTAGTGGGCGATTTATTACCTAGATATGTCTACTGGATTAAAGGTGAGAATAACAAGAATATTCCTATGGAATGTTTGTCATTCGACAGAAATTCTGAGACCTTTAACAATATCGAACACGACCATGTAAAAGACTTCTACCCAGACTTAAAGTGTGGCTGGTCTTATGCGGTCCAATGTATAGATTATTCAGATATGTCAGTTAAAGTATTGAATCTTAAAAGAAAATTGTTTGACCAAATTATTGTGGCTATGGAAGACTTAGGTGATCCAACAGACCCAGTAACAGGTTATGACATTAATTTTAAAAGAAAGAAAACTGGACCACAAGTATTTAACGTGGAATACCAGCTTCAAGTTTTAAAGTGCAAAAATCGTGAATTAAACGACGAAGAAAAAGCTTTAGTCGCAGACCTTAAATCTATGGATGATGTTCTTTCAAGACCAACAGCAGATGCTCAGTTGGAACTACTTAGAAGAATTAATAATCAAGACGGTGCTGCGGAGACTGTAGACTCAGAATTCGACGTATCATGATCGGAGTAGGAGAAAGATTCCCTCATTTTAATTTGAAGGGTGTGGATGAAAATAATGAGTTTGTAGACGTTTCAGTTACTGAACACTACGAGCCATTAAAACATGATTTCACAGTTATCTATTTCTACCCAAAAGACTTTACCTTTATATGCCCAACAGAAATCTTGGGGATGGATATATTAGTAGATGATGCTAATGTAATAGGTATAAGTGGCGATAATGAGTTTTGTAAACTAGCTTGGAAACAAACTAATAAACTTATAGATGGCATACATCACTCCCTAGCTGCTGATTGCGGACTAGGGTTATCTTCTAAACTAGGAATAGTAGATGAGGATGAAGGTGTTTGTTATAGAGCTACATATATCATTGATAGAAATGATATTGTGCAACATGTAAGTGTAAACGCACTTGACACAGGCAGAAATGCTCAAGAAGTTCTTAGAACACTACAAGCTTTAAAAGCTGGTGGACTTACAGGATGTGAATGGCAACCTGGAGAGGATTTCGTAGGATGATATTATTTACCGCAGACTGGCATATTAAGTTAGGTCAGAAAAATGTACCTGTAGCATGGGCTTGTGCTCGCTACAATATGTTCTTTGAACAGATAGAGGAAGTTATTGCGGAAAATAATTGTGACTTACACATCATTGGTGGGGACTTGTTTGATCGAGTCCCTAGCATGGATGAGTTAACTTTATACTTTGATTTTATAAAGAAAGTTAATGTAAGAACAATCATTTATGACGGAAACCATGAAGCAACCCGAAAGAACAAAACTTTTTTCAGTAATTTGAAGAAAGTTACAAGTAGTATCAATCCCTTAGTGGAAGTTATTGACACTACATATTACGAAGATAACTGGGCAATATTACCTTACGCAGACTTACATAGAAAAGATGCAATAGAAAATATTGATGCAGAGATTTTATACACTCATGTTCGTGGAGAAATACCACCTCATGTAGTACCAGAAGTAGATTTAGAAAGATTTGATAAGTTTAAAGTTGTGTTTGCTGGAGATTTACATGCTCACGAGAATACTCAAAGAAATATTGTGTACCCAGGCAGTCCAATGACAACATCATTTCATAGAAATCAGGTCCAAACGGGGTATCTACTAATAGAAGGTACAGATTGGAAGTGGGGTAGATTTGATTTACCACAACTCATTCGTACCAATACTAGTAACCCAGAGGATATGGTTCAGACCGAATTTCACCATACTATATATGAATTAGAAGGGGATGTTCAAGACTTAGCTAAAGTTAAGAATACTGAACTACTTGATAAAAAAGTTGTAAGACGAGAGATGGAAGCAACTCTTAATTTACATCAAGATATGACAATTTCAGAAGAACTAATAATGTATCTTCAAGAAATTTTAAGTCTGGACGAATCAAAAGTACCAAATATTATAGGAGTTTTTAATGATTATTCTAAAGAAGCTGAAGTGGGATAATTGCTTTTCATATGGAGAAGGTAATGAGCTTGATTTAGATAACGCCACTCTTACACAACTTGTAGGCACAAATGGCGTTGGTAAAAGTTCAATCCCTCTCATATTAGAGGAAGTATTATTTAATAAAAATAGTAAAAATGTTAAGAAAGCAGATATTGCAAATCGTTATATTAATAGTGGTTATAATATATCTCTATCTTTTTCAGTAGATGATGAGGAGTATTGCATCGATGTTATGCGTCGTGCTGCACTTAAGTGTAAACTAACAAAGAATGGTGAAGATATAAGCTCACACACAGCGTCTAATACTTATAAGACATTGGGTGAAGTATTGGGTATTGATTTTAAAACCTTTTCACAATTAGTGTACCAAAATACTAATGCGTCATTGCAGTTTTTGACAGCTACCGATACAAATAGGAAGAAGTTCTTAATCGACCTTTTAAAACTAGACGAGTATGTTTCATACTTTGAGATTTTTAAAGAAGCCGTACGTGTACAAGCAAATGAAATTACAGGTACCAATGCGAAACTTGCAACAATTCAGAAATGGCTCGATGACAATATTTTAGAAGATACTAGTATCTTGGAAAAGTTAATTTTACCAAATATTAATGAAGTAGACGAAGAAGAATTACGTTCTTTACAATTAGAATTTGAAAATATCTCTCAGAAGAATAAAAAAATAAATCTTAATGAAACACTCAAAGAGCAGCTAAAAAGCATACCTTTAGAGCAGTATAAAGAAGATTTACAAACTTGTCCAAAAGCACAAGATACTTCACAATTAGAAAGAGAAATAGGAGAAACTAATTTTACAGTTAGTCATCATGAAAAACAGATACTCCAGTATGAAAATGAAACTGGACAGTGCCCTACTTGTGGTCAGGACATAGAGACTTCTCTTAGTGATGATAAAGTAGAGATGCACAAAGAAGCTGTAAAAACAGCAAAGCTTACTTATTTAGAAAAGAAAGCAGAATTAAGCGAGATACAAAATGCAAACAAAATATATAGGAACGCAACCAAAGGAATTGAAGAGTGGGAACAAGTCTTCAGGTCTATTGACCATGAGCTCGCGACAAGAGCAGTGGATGCCGACTACATCGCAGAGCAAATTCAAAACCTTCGTCAAAAGATTACCAATAGTAGGTCGTCTCTTCAAGAGGTTATAGATGAAAACGAAAAGAGAGAGCGTCACAACACAAGAGTTGGAATCATATTGGAACAAACTCAACAATTTCAATCAGAACTTGATGATAGTAAGTCTAGTCTTAGGGGAGCGGAAAGCCAACTGGCGATTCTTGAAACTCTCAAAAAGGCTTTCAGTACCAACGGATTACTTGCCTATAAAATAGAATCATTAGTAAAAGAACTAGAGTTACTAACAAATGAGTATCTAGCAGAATTTAGTGATGGCAGATTTAGTATTAATTTTGTAGTGGAGAATGATAAATTAAATGTGGAAGTTTCGGATAATGGCAATATTATTGATATTCTTGCTCTGTCTAGCGGTGAGTTAGCTAGAGTCAACATAGCCACATTAGTTGCAATAAGAAAGTTAATGGCATCTATAAGTAGAAGTCAAATAAATGTTCTATTCTTAGACGAGGTAAACCAAGCCTTAGACGAAGTTGGTAAAGAAAAGGTAGTGGAAGTTTTATTGAAAGAGGAAAATTTAAATACTTATATGGTATCACACGGTTGGACTCATCCATTACTAGAGAAAATAGAAATTATAAAAGAAGATAATATTAGTTACCTCGAAGGATAATTTAAATCTTGACAAGGAATTAAATATTTGTTATAATATATCATACAAAAGGAAACAACATGCAAGTAGTAATTTACAGTATACCAAATTGTACATATTGTGTACAAGCAAAAAAATTAGCGGAGTCTCACCCAAAGGTAGACGAAACAATATATAAAATGATGGGAGATGGTTTTAAACCAACAGAAGTTAGGGAACTATTTCCTACTGCAAGAACGTTTCCTCAGATTATTGTAGACGGAGAAAAGATAGGCGGATTCATGGAACTCAAGGCTTTATTAGATGGTTAATTCTAGAAGAAAAGGTCATGATGCAGAAATACGTGTAGCAGAAATGCTAAAAAGAATCATAGGCGAGGAGTTTATACAGACTCCTGGCTCTGGTTCCGGCAAGATAAAAGGAGACTTAATGGTAGAACATAAAGTTAATCTTTTTACAATAGAGGTTAAATTCTATAAAGATATGGCATTTAATCATAAAATTTTTACTCAAAAGAGTAACACCTTTGTGGGTTGGTGGTCTAAGCTGTGCAGACAGGCAACAGAGATGAACCAAGAACCTCTCCTCATTTTTAAGGAGAATCATTCACAATGGTACGTGGCAACGACAAGAAAGCCATGTTACAAAAAACATATGTACATAAACTGGTTGGGGTGCTATGTCACCTTTGCCGAACAATTTTTAGAAACACAGGAGTTAAAGTTTACAAATGGCGATAAAATTTACGAGCCATGGAGAGTCGATCCCGAATGGGAACTTATTAATAGTTGATGGACTCAACTTGGCGTTCAGATGGAAACATCAGGGCAAAAATGACTTTGAACATGATTATATTAGAACAGTACAATCATTGGCAAAGTCTTATGACTGCGGAGAGATAGTAGTCTTAGGGGATGGCGGAAGTAACTACCGTAAAGAAATCTACCCCGAATACAAAGCAAACAGAAAAGAGAGATACAAAGAACAGACTGAGAAAGAAGAACAAGAGTTCCAAGAATTCTTAGCCGAGTTTCAAAATACAATGAGTGGACTTAAGCACAAGGGATATCTTACGCTTAAATACGCAGGAGTAGAGGCTGATGATATAGCTGCTCTTATCTGTCAAAACAGAGAAAATCTAGGTATTGATAATATCTGGATGATTTCATCGGATAGAGACTGGGATTTACTTATTGATGAACATATAAGTAGATTTTCAACAGTCACTAGAAAAGAAACAACCCTTCATAATTGGGATGAGCATTATGATTTTGATCCTGAGTACTTCTTAACTTATAAGTGCTTAACAGGGGACAAAGGAGATAACGTTCCAGGTGTTGATGGGATTGGTCCAAAGAGGGCTACCCAAATTATTCAACAATATGGAGATATTTTTGATATCATGGCGAGTTTACCTGTCGAGGGAAAATATAAATTCATTCAAAACTTAAATGAGTTTGGAAATGAAGGACTTGAAGTAGGAATTAAACTCATGGATTTAACATATGATGTTGACGGAGCAGTGCTCGGCAACTCAAAAGAGATTATACAATTAGTGGAGAATTATGTCAGTGAAGATAGATTACAGTAGAGATAGCCTTTTAGATGATTTTGCGAAAGCAACTCTAAAGGACAGATATATGGTAGGTGATGAAACTTCACCTCAAGAAGCTTTTGCTAGAGCTGCCGTAGCTTTTGCAGACGATGATGAACACGCGCAAAGATTGTATGACTATGTTAGCAAACATTGGTTTATGTTTTCTACGCCAGTATTATCAAATGGAGGAACTAAAAGGGGATTACCTATTAGTTGCTTTTTAAATTATGTAGAAGATAGCAGAGAAGGTATAACAGGTCATTTTGTAGAAAATGCTTTCTTATCTTCTTTTGGAGGAGGTATTGGAGGCAGTTGGAACGATGTTCGTGCATCTGGCTCTAAAACTTCTAAAGGAAGTGAGAGTACAGGAGTAATACCTTTTGTAAAGGTAGTAGACGCAGAAATGCTGGCTTTTTCTCAAGGAGTAACTAGACGGGGCAGTTACGCAGGTTATCTACATATGAGTCACCCCGAAATAGAGGAATTTTTAGATGTACGGAAGCCTACTGGTGGCGATACTAACCGTAAGTGTACTAATATCCATCACGCTGTCGTTGTTCCTGATGCTTTTATGGAGCTTATTCACTCCGCTTCAAAGTATCCTGATTTTGACGATAGCTGGGATCTTACAGATCCTCATTCCTTTGAAGTAAAGAAAACTGTATCTGCGAGAGCGTTATGGGTTAAAATACTTCAAAATAGAATGGAAACTGGAGAGCCTTACTTAATGTTTGAAGATGCGGTGAACAAAGATTTGCCCGACTTTCAGAAAAAGAAAGGTTTAAAAGTACATCACAGTAATCTGTGTTCGGAAATAACACTCGCTACAAACGAAGAAAGAACAGCCGTTTGTTGTCTATCTAGTGTTAATCTGGAGTATTATGACGAGTGGAAAGCAGTACCTGCATTTATACCAGATTTGGTAAGAATGTTAGATAATGTACTTGAATACTTTATTCAAAATGCTCCTGAACAATTAGAAAAAGCTAAGTTTAGTGCTCAAAGGGAGAGGAGTATTGGACTTGGTGCTATGGGCTTTCATGCGTATTTGCAGAAGAATGATATACCTTTTGACAACCCAATGGCAACAGGGGCTAATTCTGAGATGTTCCAATATATAAAAAGTAAAGCAGAAGAAACGACTAGAATACTAGCTGTTGAGCGTGGAGCTTGCCCAGATGATGATACTTGTTCTGTGAGGAACGCTCATCTATTAGCAATCGCCCCTAACGCTAGTTCTAGTATTATTTGTGGAAACACAAGTCCAAGTATTGAACCATATAGAGCAAATGCCTATACTCAAAAAACAAAAACAGGTAGTAATTTAGTAAAAAATAAATTTTTAGACAGGTTGTTAATGAGTAAAATAGGACATAGTGATGTATACAATGACACTTGGAAAAGTATTGTTGCAAACAGAGGTAGTGTACAGCATCTTGACATACTCGATGAGTGGGAAAAAGATGTATTTAAAACAGCCGTAGAAATCAATCAAGCATGGATTGTAGAACACGCAAGTGCAAGACAAGAATATATTTGTCAGTCACAAAGCGTAAACCTATTTTTCCCACCTGATGTTAACAAAGGCGATTTACATAATGTCCATATGTTAGCATGGGCGAAAAATTTAAAAACATTGTATTACTTGAGAAGTGAAGCTATCAGTAGAGCTGATAATGTATCTAATCAAGCTAAACGAGAAATAATATTTGAACAGTCAGACTGTTTAAGTTGCGAGGGATAAATGAGTTTATTAAAAGAAAGAGAATACTATAAACCTTTTCAATATCCTTGGGCATTTGAGAATTATAAAAAACAACAACAAATGCATTGGTTGCCAGAAGAAGTAACCTTACAAGATGATATAAAGGATTATAAAGAAAAATTAAGTGAAGGCGAAAGGACATTGTTAGATAATATCTTTAAGTTTTTCACTCAGGCAGATGTAGATGTATGTGGGGGATATGCCCACCACTACTTGCCTACATTTAAACAACCAGAAGTAAGAATGATGCTTGTTAGTTTTGCTGCTATGGAAGCAGTACATCAAGAAGCGTATTCTTTACTACTAGAGACACTTGGTAAGTCAGAAGATATGTACCAAGAGTTTTTTGATATCAATGCTATGATGGAGAAACATGAATATCTACAAGATTTCAGTATGGAAACTCCATATGATATGGCAAAAACAATGGCGGTGTATAGCGCATTTACAGAAGGAGTACAACTATTTAGTAGTTTTGCTATTCTTCTTAACTACCCAAGACATAACTTAATGAAAGGAATGGGACAAATTGTTACATGGAGTATTCGTGATGAATCCTTGCATGTAGATGGCTTGTCAAAACTATTCAGAACATTCATTTCGGAAAATCCCGAGTTATGGACTGATAAGTTAAAATACGAAATATACTGTGCTGCAGAAAAGACAGTAGAGTTAGAAGATAACTTTATTGATATTTGTTTTGATAAAGCAGATATACCAGATTTGACAGCAAAAGAAGTCAAGGAATATATTAGATATATTGCTGATAGAAGGTTATTAGGTATCGGTATGAAGAAAATATTTCATAGTACAGATAATCCTTTACCTTGGATTGACATGCAAGTCAACGCAGTTGAGCATACCAACTTTTTTGAAAACCGTGCTACCGAGTATGCTAAGGCGAGTACACAAGGCAATTGGCAGGACGTATTTAAATGAGCAAAGAAAATCCAACTATTACTCTTGATGAGGTGGCATATGATATTTCAGCATTGACACCAGAACAACAATCAATAGTAGTAGCAATTAACAAATGCGATATTTACATCGAAGATTGGAAGCATAAGCAAGCTATAGCACAAACAGCAAGGCAAGCATATGTTAATGATTTAGGTGGACAACTGAAAGGGGAATAATGAAAATATTTGTAGGGTACGATTCACAATATCCTGAAATGTTTGAAGTGTGTAAGGCATCAATCTTACGATTTAACCCAACACACGAAGTTATACCTTTGATTACTTCAGAGTTACAGGAACAAGGACTTTATACTAGAAAGGAAAAGGGTAATACCGAATTTGCTTTTACTAGATTTCTTGTTCCTCATCTTTCTAATTATATGGGATATTCTTTATTCTGTGATGGTGACTTTCTATGGAGATGTGATCCCCAGGAAATAACTCATTTTAAGAAAGACAATGAAGAAGTTATGTGTGTACAACATGCTGACTTAGTGTTTGACCAATACACTAAAATGCATGATAAATTGAACAAACCATATAATAAAAAATATTGGTCATCGTTGATGTATTTCAACAATAAAGAATGTACGATGCTAAACGAATGGTATGTAAATAATGCTGCGGCTAAACATTTACATGGATTTAGCTGGGCTAGTAAGGTAGGTTCTTTACCTGCTGCTTACAATGCTTTAGTAAACTATTACGATTTTGGTAGTAGAGCTAAAGGGGTACACTTTACAGATGGAGGGCCGTGGATGGGAATTTACGACCATGAGGAGTATTGCAAAGAGTGGACAGAATTATATAACACTTTGTAATGAAAAACATCCCAATAACAGCAGTAGACCAATATGATTTTCTAGAACACAGACGTGAACAAGAAAAGAAACATTGGGCAAAGAAAGATAACTTAAATGAACTAGATTCTATCCTTACTGTTGAAATAAATACTACCGAGTTGTGTAATAGAACTTGTGTATTCTGTCCACGACACAACCCAGAAGTTTTTCCTAATCGAAATCTACACTTAACTATAAAAGGTGCAGAAATAATAGGGAATGAATTAGGAAAAATAGGGTTTAGTGGTAAAATATCTTTAAGTGGGTTCGGAGAGAATTTACTTAATCCAAATTTCAGAGAGATAGTTCATATCTTTCGACATACAATCCCATTAGCAACTTTAGAGTGTAACACTAATGGAGATAAATTAACCCAAGCATACGCAGAAGAACTATTTGAATATAGTGGGTTAGACTTAATTTATATTAATCTGTACGATGGTATAGAGCAAATGACTCACTTTGAAGAAGTAATGAAAAACATACCTGAAGATAAGTATAAATATCGCATGCATTGGGGTGACTTTGAAAACCATGGTCTATTACTTAACAACCGTAGCGGGGTCATCGATTGGGTAGGTATAGAAGAATCTAGTGTAACTGCTTTGAAAGGGAAACCTTGTCATTATCCCTTCTATAAAATGTTTGTTGACTGGAATGGAGATGTTCTATTTTGCTCAAATGACTGGGGAAGGGAACATGTTGTGGGAAATTTACTGCAAGATACATTACACAATGTATGGTTTGGTAAACCAATGAACAAAATAAGAAAAAAATTAATAAAAGGAGATAGAAGTATGTCTCCTTGTAACAAGTGCAGTGTAGATGGTAATCTATTCGGCAAACAGTCATTTGACATTATAAAGGAATATTATGAAAATAGCAATAACAGGAAGTAGTGGTCTCGCAAAAACTATCAAAGACACATTAGAAGCAACACCATTCAAAGGTAAAATGATTAAAGTAGATACTCCGCGTATTGAGGATATTTTAATGAATGATGTTAATTGGTATGGATTTGATAATATTAATCCTAACCATGTAGATGTGCTAATTAATTTTGCACACAATGACTTCGACCAAACAAAAATATTAGCAATAGCCCACGAAGCCTGGAGATATGATAAAACAAAACAAATCATAAATTTTTCTTCTCGTGCGTCTCAACCAAACATATCTAAAGGATATCTATACGCAGCTCAGAAATCTTCTTTAAACCATTTAAGTAATAATTTAACATACAATTCAGAAAAAAGGTACAAACTTACTACAATCAATTTAGGTTTGTTAAACCACGAGGAAATACCTAGCTTAACTTCGCAAGACGTTGCAAATGTATGTTATTACTTAATTACAGCACACCCAGGTATAGAGATACCTGAAATAACTATCCAAGCACATGCAAACTATCAAGAGGTTCAATCTCTAAAAGAAATGATCAAAAAATCTGGTATGATAATACCAAACTATTAGGAATATAATTATGCTAGGACGAGTAATATTAGTGGGAAATTCAGTAGAAATGCTTCAGTACGAAAATGGACAATATATTGACAGTTTTGACACAATTGTTAGATTTGGAAAAGGTATACCTACGAATGAAAATTTCGTCTCGATAGGTAAAAAAACCGATATGTGGGTTACAGGTTTCTTAAGACAACAGTATTATAAAAAGTTTAAAAACGTAAAAGTTTTATTCAACCGATGTCGAATACATATGGACATACCTCCCAATACAAAAATACTACCAGGATTTGATTATACTGATATGTTTACTGATGAAGAAATACTAGAGATATTTGATTTGATTGGTACAATAAATAAGGTGCCAGATGGAGGCAGACCCTCCGCAGGTTTCCTGGCTATTATGTATATACTAAATAAGTGTGAGTTTGAAAGTTTAGAGATTATTGGTTTTGATTTCTTTGCTAAGAAGTTACCTTTCTCAACTGGAGAAGATTATCCCGCTAGTTGGCATATGCCGGTGAATAGTATGAAAAAGACCCCTCACAATCCCTCTGAAACAAAAATAGTTAGAGAGCTTGCAAACAGGGGCAGATTAAAATGGAATATTCTTTCAGACTTGAAAGAAGAATTTTTAGATCTTTCCTAGTTTAAACCCAGCTTTTAATAAAGATCCAGCAGCTCTTTTCTGTTTTGCTGATTTCAATAATAAAATTTCATTATTAATAGCATTTCTGTGATTAACAGGTATGCTACTTATTAAATTGGAATACATATCCCATGGCAATGATAATTGCACTCCTGTAGGTAAATCTAAATATGGTTTGATTAACCATTTATGTTCTATATTAAGTTGGAAAGATTTTCTAAGCATTACATTATAGTTAATACAGTCCAGAGGACCCATCGCGTCTTTCTCTATTAAAACATCATTTTGACCTGTCATGTATAGTGGCATAAATTTGTGTTGATATGAAAGTAATTTTGAAACAAATGCTTCATCCCTACACTTATATAATAATCTGTCTATTGCAGGCATCCCTGGTACTCTAGTCTCTAGCTCATCTGTTTCAGTAGGGCAAAATAATTCTGCTGGGTCAAAGTTTTTTAATAGGTCGTAATTCAATAATGCAAATTCTGTGCTTATATTTTCTGGTTTCTGTTCATTAATTGCTATTCTTAAAATTCTGTAGAAGTCTAAAAATCTAGGATGCTTTCTGAATACTCTTTTATGTGCTAAGTATGAAACTGATTGAAAAAAGTCTGGTCCTGGTAGATTATCAGACCATCTACCACTAATGATATTATTACCACCAAGCCAAACTATTCTTTTATGTAAACCACCTTTATCTTTCCAATGGTCTAATAAATGACACATTGTTGTCGCTAATTGATTTTTTAACCAAAAAGTTTGATAAATCTTTACAGTAGGAAAGTTTTCTAGTATCCATTCTACTGGTGCCTCCGCCCAGTCATCTTCGTGTATGTATAAATGTAACCTTATTTTTTCTTTGTCGGGCAGGAGTGATGCTAGAGTATACATACTCCATACTTTTTTATAGGGGTGAACTACTTCTATCATTTTATTTTTTTATATTCCCAAAAGTTATTGACATACGCTTGTAGTCTATCTTCCGCATCTTCGTCAAATTCAAAGATTATTCCAGAGTTTTTTGCTGAAAATATCTTACAAAGTGCAAGGTATGAGTTACTTCCTGATATTGTATCATAGAAACTCTCATAAGTTAATAAGTTTTTCTCTCGGTCTACTTTAGGGTAGCTAACAAGAGAAAGTTTTTTGCGAAGAAGGATTGCTATTAATCCCATCTCGCTATTAGGTGCTGCTGCTACTTCTTTACTATTTAATAATAATTCGTAGCCACCTTCTTTTTTGTCTAGTACTTTTTCTGTACCAAATCGTCTTCTTAAATCCGCTATATAAATATGAGCAGTAATTGGATGAGGCTTTATTACATACCCCTCATCTACTAGTTTCTGTACTCGTCTGTAATCTATTACTGTTCCTTTACATAATAAATTACTTCCTGGTAAGAAAATAACTTTATCATAAAATTCTGTATTCCATCTTAAAGTATACTTGTTTTGTAGATTATTTTTTATTTTTTCGATTCTTTCTTCATCAATCTTTACATCTGAATCAATAATCGCTTTATATAATTTTGTATTAATCTTTATAGAGTTAACTCTACAAGCTACTCCTTTTCCTAAAAAATCTGTGTACAACCATTTACGAATACTATGTAACTCATTGGTGTTAAACCAAAGGTCATACTCCCAATCAAGCCCCTCAGTTTTATCAAATACTAATCTTTCTTTTAGTATTGATAAGCTGTCTAAATCACCTTTTGGTCTAAAACAAGAACCTGATTTCATAAAATGAGTTGCGACATCTCCCAAAGACTCATTTATTGTCATAGCTTTTAACGGATTTTTAGGTTTAACTGTTGTTCTGTTTTGCATTCTTTAGCTCGAAAAGTTGTTTTTCTAAGTTTTTCATTCTTTCTTCAGATTCACCAATGACATCGAACACAGCCGCCATCATTGATTCCAGTTTTTTATTAAGATAATCTGGTGTAATATCTTCTGCTTTATTCTTTATCATATTAGGTTTCGCTCCAGTCTGAGCCATCCCAATAAGATAGTCCAAAGTCTGCTATACTAGCAACCTCTGTGTCAAATATGGTTCCTGCTTGGGCGGCGGTTATTCTTTCAAATACTGTTGTTGAAGTATCAAAAGTTGTTGTTGTTAAGTGATCAGTTGTTTTGTTTGTTTCTGTTGCTAATGTAGTTGCAATTGTTGTTGTTGTTGTTCTACCTGTAGCAAAAGTTGTTGTCTTAGTCGTATCAAAAGTTGTAACAGTATTAAATCCAGTTACATTCGATGTTGCTGTTGCTCTTGTTGTATTAAAAGTACTTACTGTACTTCTACTTGAAGCTGTACTTCTACTTGAAGCTGTAGCTCTATCAGTATCAAAAGCTGTTGTTGTTGTTCTACTTGATGCTGTAGCTCTTGTTGTTACAGTACCTTGAGTTGTTGCAAAAGTTGTCGTTGTACTTCTACTTGACGCTGTAGCTAGAGTAGTATTAAAAGTTGTCGTTGTACTTCTACTTGACGCTGTATTTCTACTTGAAGCTGTAGCTCTATCAGTATCAAAAGCTGTTGTTGTTGTTCTACTTGAAGCCGTTGCTCTTGTTGTTACAGTACCTTGAGTTGTTGCAAAAGTTGTTGTTGTGCTTCTACTTGAAGCTGTAGCTCTAGCAGTATTATATGTAGTTAGAGTTGCTTGTGAAGTTCCTGTAGATCTTGAAGATGCTCTAGATGTAATATACGCTGTTTCATATGCTGTGGCTTGTGAAGTATTTGTACTTCTAGCAGTACTCGTAGCTTGTGTAGTAGTATAAGAACTAATAGTAGCAAATGTAGTATTATCTATATAAGCCGTTATAGTTGCAAAGGTAGTAGTTGTAGTCGTAGTTTGTGCTGTATTTGTACTTCTAGCAGTATTAGTGGCTTGAGTAGTATTAGTAGTTGCTGATGTCGCAGTGCTTTGAGTAGTATTAGTACTTATAGTTGTTGCAAAAGCTGTATTATCTATATAAGCCGTAGAAGTATTTGTGTTATTACTTGTAGCTGTACCCTGTGAAGTATTAGTACTTCTACTTGTTCCAAATGATGTGTTATTAATATAAGCTGTAATAGTAGCAAATGAAGTACTTGCTATATAAGCCGTAGAAGTATTTGTGTTATTACTTGTATTTGTATTTTGAGCCGTATTAGTACTTCTACTTGTTCCAAATGATGTGTTATTAATATAAGCTGTAATAGTAGCTGTATTATTAGCGGTATTTGTATTGTTAGTAAAAGCTGTGTTATTAATATACGCTGTAACAGTATTTGTATTATTACTTGTATTTGTATTTTGAGCCGTATTAGTACTTCTACTTGTTCCGAAAGCTGTATTATTAATATACGCTGTAGAAGTATTTGTGTTATTACTTGTATTTGTATTGTTAGTAAAACCAGTTGAGTTAGTAAATGCAGTATTACGAGAAGTATTTGTATTTCTAGAAGTACTTGTATTTACTCCATATATACCACTAGTACTGTTTAAGAAGTTTGTATTGTTAGTAAACGCTGTACTACGGCTAGTACTTCTGTCATCAAAGTTTGTACCGGCTTCTGGATCAAAACTTACTATATAATCAGTATTATATGTAGTAATTCTCGAAGTATTTGTAGCTCCTGTTGTATTTGTATTATGCACCCATGTCGAATTTGTGGAGTTTGTAAAACCAGTTGAGTTAGTAAACCCAGTAGACCTTGCAGTATTTGTATTTCTAGAAGTAGCTGTACCTGCTATATATGCTGTAGCTGTATTTGTGTTATTACTTGTATTTGTACCCTGCGAAGTAGTGTAACTAGTAATCGTAGCAAATGAAGTACTTGCTATATATGCTGTAGCTGTATTTGTGTTATTACTTGTATTTGTACCTCTAGAAGTATTAGTACCTGCTATATAAGCCGTAGAAGTATTTGTGCTATTACTTGTATTTGTACCTTGTGTAGTACTATAAGCTGTAATAGTAGCAAAGGTTGTAACTGCTATATAAGCCGTAGAAGTATTTGTGTTATTACTTGTATTTGTATTTTGAGCCGTATTAGTACTTCTAGAAGTAGCTGTACCCTGTGTAGTAGTATAAGTAGTAATAGTAGCAAATGAAGTATTATTAATATAAGCTGTAACTGTATTAGTATTTCTAGCGGTATTACTGGTTCTAGTAGTATTATATGTACTGATAGTCGCAAATGATGTATTATTAGCAAAGGTAGTAATAGTAGCAAATGTAGTGTTATCTATATAAGCTGTAATAGTTGCAAAGGTTGTAACTGTGTTTGTGCCTTGAGCAGTATTTGTACTTCTAGAGGTAGAGGTGGATTGTGTAGTATTTGTACTTTTACTTGTTCCGAAAGATGTATTATCTATATAAGATGTAATAGTAGCAAATGAAGTTGTCCTACTTGTACCAATTACAGTATCATATGCTGTAGTATACGCTGTTGTGGTATTCCACGAAGTAATCGTATTTTTGTTAGTAATGAATGTAGTAGTTGTACTAAACGCAGTTGTTGTTGCTAATGTAGTGTTGAACGTTGTAGTTGTAGTAAACGCAGTTGTAGTAGTAAACGCAGTTGTCGTACCTTGAGTTGTTGTAAAGGTAGTAGTTGTAGTAAACGCAGTTGTAGTAGTAAACGCAGTTGTTGTTGCTAATGTAGTATCAAACGTTGTAGTAGTAGTAAAAGCTGTTGTTGTTGCTAATGTAGTATTAAACGTTGTAGTTGTATTAAATGCTGTAGTAGTTGTAAACGCAGTCGTTGTACCTTGAGTTGTTGTAAAGGTAGTCGTTGTAGTAAAAGCTGTTGTAGTATTATACGCAGTTGTTGTTGATACCGTAGTATTGAACGTTGTAGTTGTATCAAATGTGGTTGTTGCGCCTGTAGCAGTTGCTAGTGTGGTATTGAAAGTTGTAACTTTAGACGTATCAAATGTGGTAGTAGTATTGTAGTCTGTATCAAAAACAGTATTTGTATTAAATACAGTATTTTGTACTCCTGAAATTGTACTTGTTGTTGTAGCTGTATTCCTACTAGTCTCATGAGTTGCTGTAAAAGGTCCGGCTAAAGAACCATTATCATTTACATAAACTTCATTGACACGACGAACTACCCCACCATCATTTACAGCGAGGAACTTAACTTGTCGTAATGTACCAGAATCGTTTACATATATTGCCATTTTTTAACTCGAATAAACAAACCATATGTGACCAGTTGCTGTCGAGCCGACGCCAGATGGTGCACTAGTAGTGATTGTATGAGGAAGCCTAGCTGATGCTATTGTTCCTGTAAGTTTTGTTGCTGCCATACTTGCACCTTGGAAGCCTCCACTGGAATCAACGGCTTGTACACCATCAATTTTTATTCCAGCGTCTTCAATGTTAAAATCTAATTTTTGTCCCATTTTATACCTCTATTGTTGTTCGTATAAATTTATACGCCATAGTATCTCCACTTGCTGGAGTTACTCTTAATCTTACATTACCTGTATTTATATCTGCATCAAACGTCGCTTGTGCTCCGTTGTCAAATATAGATGCGTACTGTGTTAAATAAACTGTGGTACCATCATGAAATAATGCTATTTCTAACGCTTGGTAATCACCGTCTGTTGAATTTGTTATCTGTACTAAGTACTTAGCAGTTCTAAATGTTGCTGCTGCAAAAGTATCTAATGAAAATACTGTTGTTGATGTTGAAGCTCCTGTACCAACATCCATACCAGCTACTTCGTCTATGTGAAGTTTTTGAACTGGGTTTGCATCTTGAATACCTAACTTACCTTTTACCTCAATTATAGCACTAGTGCCATTACCAAGACCGATATTAGCTCCAGCGAACCCCATATTCCCGGTCATGCTTTTACCATCAAGTGCTGCACTTGATAATTGTGTAGTTGTTATAGAGTTATTTGCAATCTCACTTGACCCGACAGCGTTAGCGGCTATTTTAGCTGCTGTTACAGAGTTATCTCCTAGTTTTGCATTTGTTACATTAGCATTGGCAATCTTTGCTGTTGTTACTTGTGATGCTCCAATATGTATAGTGTCAATACTACCTGTAACTAGTTCTGCTGAATCTACTGAGTTTGATGCTAATAAGTCTGCGGTAATTAATCCTGATGATACCATACCTACATTATTAATTGCATTATCTGCTATCTTAGCTGCTGTTATTTGGTCGTCTGCAATATGTATAGTGTCAATACTACCACTCACTAATTCTGCTGAATCTACTGAGTTTGATGCTAGTTCTGAAGCGCCTACTGCACCAGCTGCTATATGTCTTGCTACTATACTGTCTGTTGCTATTTTTGTACCGTCTACTGCGTTGTCTGCTATGTTTCCTGTTGCTATAGTATTTGCTGCTATATCTCCGGACACTATAGTACCATTTACAATCTTCGCCGAAGTAATTGAGTTATCTGCTAAATCTGCATTTACGATTGTTCCATTGACAATTTTTGAAGAGTCTACGGAGTTAGCTGCTAGATGACTTAGTACTATTTGTGCGTCATCGATATGTCTTGTTAAAATACTATTTTGAGCAATCTTCGTACCATCTACAGCGTTATCTGCTATCTTACCTGTCTGTATAGTGTTATTTGCTATTTTTGCGTTTGTTACTTGTAAGTCTGCAATATGAGCATTATCTATACTACCATCTACGTAATGTTCTGAATCTATAGAGTCATCAGCAATTTTTGTTCCGTTTATTGCATCAGCTGCAATATCTACACCAACTATGGTACCGTTTGCAATTTTTGCTGAAGTAACTGAATTGTCTGCTATTGCAGAAGCTGTTCCTGTTAAGTTACCTGTTACGTTTCCTTCTAAATCTGCTACTAGCGTACCTTTTGCATATCCTGTTCCTGAAGTATTTACAGTTGTAGTTGGTTGTACTTGTAAGTCTTTAAATATCTGCCATTTACCAGAATCATCTGCGTTTCTGAATATACCTGAATATTTGTCTGTACCACCAGTATCGTATAATCCATAGAAACCTATATCAACTGCATCTGAACTTCCGTTGCCAGTTGCCATTGAGATAAGAGAGTCTCCAGTTGTAATTGTTGTAGCTGAAGCTGCGAATGAAGTTCCTGATACTGTCACGTTTCCTGAGAAAGTAACATTACCTGACATTGTCTGTCCGCTTAATGCGTCTGATTTAAGTTCTGCTACCGATACAGCGTTTGCTGCTATCTGTGTAGCTGTTACTGCATTTCCAGCTAGTTCTACTGCGGAGACTGAATTTACTGCAAGTTTTGCATTTGTTACTTGGTCGTCTGCAATATGTATTGTGTCTATTGAGCCTGATACTAGTTCTGCAGTATCTACTGAGTTTGCACCTAATTGAGTGCTAGTGATACTTCCATCAGCAATCTTAGCGGCAGTAACTGCGTTATCTGCTATCTTCGCTGTTGTTACGTTAGCGTCTAGTATTTTTGCTGTTATAACTGAATCAGAAGCTAGGTGTATGGCGTCTATTGAGCCACTTACTAGTTCTGCTGTATCTACAGAGTTTGCAGCAAGTTGATCTGCTGTAATCTGTGCATCGTCTATGTGTCTTGTTAAAATACTATTAGAAGCAATCTTACTTCCATCTACTGCGTTATCCGCTATCTTACCTGTTGCTATAGTATTATCGGCTATATCTCCAGACACTATAGTGCCGTCTGTTATATGGGCTGAAGTAATAATTCCTGATGCTATCTTAGCTGCTGTTACTTGGTTAGCTCCTAATTTTGTAGTTATTATTGCACCAGCGGCTATTTTACCAGATGTTACTTGTAAGTCTCCAAGATGTATTGTATCAATACTACCTGTAACTAGTTCTGATGAATCTACTGAGTTTGCGGCTAGTAGGTCTGCTACTATTGTTCCTGAAGGAATCTGTGTAGCAGTTACAGAGTTATTAGCAAGTTCACTAGTACCTACTGCATTTTCCGCTATTTTTGCGGCTACTACTGAGTTAGCTGCTAGTTTGTCTGATGTTATTTGTAAGTTCGCGACATGTATAGTGTCTATACTACCACTTACTAATTCTGATGAATCTACCGAGTTTAAGGCTATTTCACTTGTTCCTATAGCATTAGCAGCTATGTGTCTTGCTACTACTGAATTACTTGCTAGTTGTCCTGAAGTTACATTATTATTAGCGATCTTTGATGTAATTATTTGTCCTGTGCCGATGTGTATACTATCTATACTACCACTTACTAATTCTGAAGAATCTACTGAGTTAGCTGCTATTGCTGCTGCGTTGATAGCATTATCTCCTACTGCGGTTACTGCGGCTCCTTGTAATTGTGCTGCTCCAACTGCGTTAGTTGCAATTTGTAGAGTATCTACTGCGTTAAGTGCTATTTCTGATGAGCCTACTGCGTTAGCTGCTATTTCACTTGCTGTAATTGAATTACTTACTATTTCAGTAGTACCTACTGCATTCGCCTCAAGTGAGGAGACTAATGCATTACTTTTTCCTATGAGTGACATATTATGTTTGCTCCAAATATGAGAGTACGCAGTCGATTGAATTTGCTACATTACTCTGTACCTTGATTATATCCCCAGCCTCTAAAACCACTTTTGCATCTCCACCTATAACTACTTGTGTGGAGTTACTTGGTATTGGAGTGCTATGCATTAAAGCTACGTGAGTACTTGAACTTGCGTCAAAAAACTCTACTGTTGCTTCAATTTGTCCACCACTCTGATTACAAATATAACACCCAATAATCGTTGATGTTGTACTTGAAGGGCAGGTATAAACACTTGTTAATGAAGTGCCTACACTAGCTGATGATGCTGATTTAAATGCTGATGCCATAATCTTATCCTAATGCTATGCTCAGTGCTAGTGCTTCTGCTTCGGTTATACCGGCAGATGACATAGTAACAATTTGACCTGAGCTGTTCTTTGTGTAAATTGTTTTGTCAGAAACATTCATAGCAAGTTCATATGTTTCTAAATCACCTGCTGATGGTATACTACCGCCTGTTTCTGACCTTTTAATTTTAATTACGTGAGACATTTCTTAGAATGTTCCACCGTCTAATGTGTTTGACCATGCTACAGTTCCGTTTGCTCCGACTTGTAACATTTGTCCTACTGAATTTGTTGAGTCATAAGAACCAATATTTAATGTTGTAAACGAACCACCTGTGTTCGCTCCATAAATTAATTGACCTTCTACTATTGCGTTGTCTAACCCTTTAATTTGTAAAGTATCTGAATTTATTTCTATAGAAGTATCATCAACATTTACTGAAATAGTATTACCTGATTTGGCTAAACCTATTCCGGCTACTACTTGTCCAGCTCCTGAGAACTGTGTAAAGGTAAGACCATCTGTACCTAGTGTTGCTGATCCTGTAACATTTGATAAAACAAAACCTGCATCTGCATTAGTTGAACCTTCTTCTACGAAAGTAAATAGTCCACCTGTTACATCTGCACTTGAATCCGCATCTAGTGCTCTTGTTAGTACTGCTGCTGCACCTGCATTACCTACTGTACTTACATAGTAAATACCGTTTTGTGTAGCGGTTGATTGATTTTTAACAAGTACTCTATTATTAATTAATAGTGCTTGTCCATCAACAGTTATAGCTCCGTTGGAGTCGTATGTTAATGTAGCACCTACACCACCAGTACCATTATCATAAGTTCCAGTAATAGCTGCTTCTGTAGCTACCCTTACTGATTCTTTAATGTCTAGTGCTTGTTTTACGCTGTCTACATATGCTTTTGTTGTAGCATCTGTTGCTTGGGTAGGAGTGCCAATGTTAGCAAGTCTATTTCCTCCAAAGTCAACTGTTTGTGACCCTGCAACTGTAAAGCCACCATCAAAGTCTACTGATGGTGTAAATGTTGCTGTACCGGCAATTGCGATTGCATCTCCTGATGCGTCACCAATATTTACTGCTCCGTTAAGAGTAGTGCCACCTGTGACTTCTAAATCACCACTTGCTGTTACATCAACGACATTTAAGTCGCCTGCTATTACAGTATCACCTGAACTAGCATTTACTGTGAATTTGTTTGTAGCGATAGCTAAGTTTCCAGACATATTGACAGCTGCTGCTGAAGTTAGTCCTGATACTGTTAATGCTGATCCTACAGTTGTTGATTCACTTCCATTAGTAGTAACAAATTTTAAATATGAAGTTCCGCCTTCGTTTATATCTAAAGCTGCTGCGTTATTGTCTAATAGAGTTAGTGAATTTGCTTGACCTGTTAAATCTATAGTTCCGCCATGAGTAATAACTAAATTACCTGTGGGAGCTAGAGTAAGATTGCCTGAACTAGTACTAATAGTATTACTAGAACCAGTAACTACTATGTTACCTGATTTTAATACATCTATTTTAGATGAACTATCTACTACTATTGCTGAAGCTGCTGTTAGCGTACCTGCTGTATGGTCGAGCATTTGGACGTATAAGTCCCCGCCTATTGTTGTTACTGCCGATGTAGAGGGATGCCCTACAAATAGTTTTTTGGAATTTGATGAATACGCTAATTCACCAGCACCGAGGGAAGATGGAGCGGCGGAACTACTACTTCTTTTGATTTTAATGGTTTGTGCCATGTTTCTGTCCTAAATGAGCTAAAAAGCCCCTGCGTCTATAGTGTCTGAGTCGGTTGAGTCGTTGCCTATCATTATAGGAACAAAACTATATACGCCCGTAGACGTTTCTCTATAGATCTTTAACTGATTATCGTCAGTGTCATAAAATAAATCCCCTTCTGCCAAGTTTGTTGTACTGGAAGCTGGAGATGAGGTTTGTACGAAAAATTGATTCGCTAAGTAATTGAGTGCACCTTCAATCGTAGATTGCCCTACTAAGGTTCCTACTGGATTATCAAATGTGAGTGAGCTTGCATCTGTTGCACTAGCTGCTACCGCGCTAGAAACCGTTAATGTCGTTGTGTTTGCAGTTGCAGTTAAACTTGTATTTTGAGGGGTAATCGTGACGGTAAGTGCCATTATCTTGTAACTTCTGCTGTAACTCTCGCTACACCTTGAATAAGTCTAGTAATACTATTAGCACTAGAATTAAATAATTCTAAATCATAATAATATTTACCTGACGCTATATTTCGTGTGAGTGCGTAACCTAAATTCATTGTTAATTTGCCTTGTGAGGCATTTGTAACTGTACAAGTAAAGGTTGCTGTAAGAGTAGAAGATGTGGGTGTTGGTCTCAGTTGTGCAGACGCAGAATGACTACCTAGATTAACTGGGTTGCCGTTTTGCGCTATGACTAATTCAATTGAAAAGTCAGCACCTTGATCAATGACTATGTCATAATTTCCTGCTGCCATAAATATTACTCCTATATGCTAAATTATATCAAAAATATGGGGTGCTGTCAAGAACTATTTTTAACGGGTGTTATTAAAACGGAAAATAGGTTATGATTGGTACCTATCACCGTATAATTTTGTAGCAAAAGTTAGATTTAATGCATCTGCTTTATCTGTTTCTTGTATTATAGCTTTTGCCCAATTTAACATAATTGTTTCAGTTACGTTTTCATAGGGAGTTAAGAAGCCTGATAATTCTCCATTCGCTTTAGCTCTCCAAGGTAAGGGAATTAATAAATTTTCTGAATAAATTTGATCTGCTTGTCCACTAACTAGGTGAGTTGCATTTGCAGAAGTTCCATCAGTGCTTGTAATTTTTATTTTTACAGTTTTCACCATATTAGCTTCTCTTCTTCTAGGCATACACTGATTGTTCACATAGTCTTGTGCTTCATGCCCTACATATTCATATACATGAGTAAACTGTACATCTAGTGTAGTAGTAATTGGGTTTCCTTCCGAGTCTGTTCCTGTTTGTATTATATGATTCACTATTATGGTTTCTCCTCATCTAGTATAACGTTATGTGCTATATATCCATTTCCATTACCGCCCTTAACAACATAAGTATCTTGATCTTCTACGTCCATATTATGTGTTACACAGGCTACTCGTACGTTAGGCATTGCAAATATTTCTTCTCTGGTTCCATCCTCTAATACTAGGTGATCTCCTACTACTAGATCTTCAGCTCTTACGAATTTGAAAACTGCATCTTTAAATGCTAACATTGGATGTTCGCCTGTTACTTTCAAGTTGTAATTAATCCAATAGTAATTGTCATGTGCATGAGCATCTGTAACTGTTTCTACTGTAGAAGTTCCAAAAGTACCTGTACCAATTTCTGGTGTTGTCCAAGTTATCCATGCATCTTCTTCAAGAGATAAACTAGAGTGACTAAATGATTTTACACTCTCTCCTGCAGTGACTGTTTCTATTGCTTTTAGCGAACCATCGGCCATTACGACAGGAGTTCCTTCTACGAAACAACCTCCGCCTCCGCCTCCGCCTCCGCCTCCTAATGTTGTTGTAACCTCAAATCCTGCGGAAGATTCTCCAATAGTTATTGTGCTTGATCTTGTAGTTGCATTAGTACTTGCTGATGTAATTTCTACATTAATGTAACTTCCGTTTGCTATATTTGAGTTTGCTGTTCCAAAACTTCCTCCATCAATTTTATATCTTGTATATGAAGTATTAGTTATACTTGCTGTTTTAGTGCCTGCAAATCCTCCAACTACTTGTGTGTTAGAATAAAATGCGGTACTTACTGCTACACCTGTTTGGTTAGCAAAACTGAATAATGGGTCTGTTGTTCCGAATTTAATAAATCTTGCTTCCGCTGAACCTACTGTATCTGGTCCTGTATCTGCTTGAGCTCTTACAAACATGGAAACATTGCCTGAGCCTGTATATGTAAATGCAATAGGCATATTAGCTGTTTGAGCACTAGAGTATAATCTACCTGATGTTGCATTTCCTGCTGTATAGTAGTCAATTCTTGGAGTTTCATAAATTAGTGTTCCTTCACTTGCGGTGGAACTACCTGTTCTTGCTTGTATACTAATAGTTTTAACATGGTTTGTTCCACCAGTCAATCTTACAAATCCTTGATAAAATCCTGCTCCAGTACCTACACTTACTATATGTTTGTTATCCATAGTATTGGTAGACCAGCTACCTACTGTACTACCGGCTACATTAGCACCAGAGGAAGGTAAAGTTAATTGACCATTTACAGTAACATCATCACCTTCTAGTGTTCCTTTGAATTTGGCGTTTCCTGATGTATCGATATAGAATTGTTTTGCGGAAACAAAACCATCTGACCCCATTACAATACCACCATTTGCTAAGAAAGTTGCATTTCCTGAGCCTGATGTTCCTATTGCAAAATCTCTAGTTGAGGAACTTGCTTGTGCACCACCTGCTAAGTGATACGTTGTTATACCCCATCCACCTACACCACCACCTACAATAGTTGATGATGTGTTTACTGAAGCATGAGTAACTTTTGAATTTGCTGTACTATGAGCATTAGCTGCATTCGTTGTAGCAGTATTAGCTTGACCATAGGCATTAGATGCATTCGATGTAGCAGTATTAGCTTGACCATGAGCAGCAGATGCATTCGATGTAGCAGTATTAGCTTGACCATAAGCATCAGATGCATTCGATGTAGCAGTATTAGCTTGACCATAGGCATCACTAGCTGTTGACGCTGCTGCTGCTGCGTTAGCTGCTACAGCTGCTGTAGCTGTTGCCGCGCTTGAACCTGTATATCCACTATTAAAAGCGGTTACTGATATACTTCCTGAGAAAGTACCTGTTGCACCTTCTAGAGCACCTTTAAATTTAGCGTTACCTGCTGTGTCAATGTAGAAGTTCTTTGCTGAAATATATCCTGCCGCCCCTAATTTTATACCTGCTGTTGCGTATGCTGCATTACCGCCCCCACTTGAGTTTGTACTAGAAAAGTCTGCTGCATTTACATTCCAACCACCTGCTGAACCATCTGTCAGTGTGATTGTCATATTGTCTGTTGAAGATATTTTTGCGTTTGTAATTGCGTTTGCGGCTAGTACTGCTGTATTAATAGAGCCATTACTTACAGCTATTTTTGCATAGTCAATATCTCCAGTCCCAACAGCTATTTTTGCTATATCAATATCTCCAGTCCCAATAGCTATTTTTGCTATATCAATATCTCCAGTACCAATAGCTATTTTTGCTATGTCAATTGATCCGGTACCAATAGCTATTTTTGCTACATCAATATCTCCAGTCCCAATAGCTATTTTTGCTATACCTATAGAGCCTGTTCCAATACTTATTTTTGCTACGTCTATAGCTCCAGTCGCGCTTATTTCTGCGTTTGTTATACTGTTTGCTACAATTTTTGCTGCGGTAATTGAGTTAGCTGATATATTATCTCCAGTTACCCCATTATTTTGAATAACAACACTATTTACAGAGTTAATTGCTATTTGGTTGTTATTAATAGAGTTAGCAGCTATAACAATTGCATTTACAGAGTTTGCTTTTAGTTGATTTGATTCAATAGAGTTAGCAGCTATAATAACTGCATTTACTGAGTTTGCTGATATTTCTGAAGCTCCTATTGCATTTGCTATAATTATTGCAGCGGTTACTGAATTTGATTTTAATTGTGCATTTTCTATAGAGTTAGCAGCTATACTATCTACATTGATAGCATTACTAGCTACACTTGCATTTACTATTTGGTTTGCCGCTATTTTAGCTGTTCTTATAGCATTTCCTGCTACCTGGTCTGTATCTACTGCTCCATTTTGAATTATAATACCATTTACAGAATTAATTGCTATCTGAGTAGAGCCTACTGAGTTTCCTAGTAGTATTGTTCCGTTTACTGAGTTAGCGGCTATTTCTGCGCTGCCTATTGAGTTAGCTGATATTTCTGCAGAAGCAATTGAGTTTGCTAATATTTGAGCACTGCCTACTGCGTTAGCAGCTAATTCTACTGCTGTGATACTATTTGCAGTTACTGTAAATGTTCCTACTGCGTCTGCTGTTAATTGTGCTGCTGTAATACTATTTGCTGATATTGCTACTGTTCCAATTGAGTTAGCTGCTATTTCTGAGCTTGTAACAGCGTTAGCTGATATTGCTACTGTTCCAATTGAGTTAGCTGCTATCTCAGAAGAGCCTATCGCTCCTGCTACAATGTTGACTGCGCCGATTGAGTTTGCCGCTATTTCTGAACTTCCTATTGCACCTGCTACTATAGCTGTGGCACCTATTGAGTTTGCTGCTATTTCGCTTGAACCAATAGCGTTTGATACTATTGCTATTGCATTGATTGAGTTTGCTTCTATCTGTACTGCTGTAATAGAGTTATTAGTTATCTGTACACTTGTAATAGCATTTGATCCAACTTCATCATCATTATCTATTTTTACTTTGTTTGTGAATGAAGTGATAGCAAACGTTCCTGAGTTATTAGCTACCTGGGCAAGTATCGCATCTGAAGAAGAATCTATTCTTAGTGCTTGTCTGTATATCTTTTTACTAGAGTAAGCTCTTGAAGGTGCAGAAGTTATCTCCATGCTTGTATTACTTTCTATGTAAGCTACTGTAGAGTAGAATCTTGTTGCTCCTGCATCATCTACTATAACTACATCTCCTGTTTCAAAATCTGTTGTAAATGCTGTACTGCTTCCTGTTATTGTACTAGAACCAGCTGCTAAATTTATTGTTCCGCTTCCTTGAATTATGTCATTGTTTGACTCTCCGAGTCGTTTCATAAATGTGTAATTTACTTTGTTTCCGTCTGAATCTGTTGCAGTTGTATCGGTATGTAAATGTATTGCTTGTAGTGGGTCTGTTCTAGTAGTTCCTCTGGCTAAGTTTGCATCATAGTCAAATACTAGGAAACCTATCTCGCCATTCGCTAGATTATTGAATCCTGCTTGTGTTGTAAAGTTAGTGTTTGCTCCTGCGAAAGCTAATGGATCTGCTCCATTTAAAGGTTGGTAAGAGTATGTTCCACTAGAGAATGTTATAGTACCATTTGAACTGTTAATGTTCTGGACAGCAGTTAGTAATCCACCTTTTACAATAGAGCCATTTAGTCCTGCTGGTACAAGTTCTGCTGAGAACGGTGCCATAGTAGATACATTAAAGTCTATCTTTGTTTGTATATATGAAGATGTTTGTCCATTTGTATTTCTTGTTTGAACTCTTAGTATGTATTCATCTCCAACTACTACATTTCGTATAGTATAGGAAACTTGTTTATCTACATCTATTTTTACAAATTCATCGTGATTTGGGTCGTGTGCATCAGTTTGTGCATTATGTTGTACTCTATATCCTGCTAAATGTTCGTATACATCAGTTAGAACATTACCATCGGTATCTGTTCTTGTTGAAGTAGGAGGTGTCCAAGATAATAAAATATCGTAACCAGATATTCCCGCTCCTACAGAGGAGGTATCTCCACCACTAGGTACTACGGTTGCAGTTAAATTTTGAGGTGCTGGTACTTGTTCTGATCTTTTTGGTTTTCTTAATTCTGCTGGTAGTTCTGGTAGTGCATATCCTCTATCTACTGCATTAAACTTTTTAACATTGTATTCAGCAGCATTAATATCAAAAGTCATTTCTGTACTATTTTCTTTTAATGAAGTAATAAGGTACTGTTTCATATTTCCAGTTACTTCCACCCCTTTATCTGTCTCTCCAGATATGGCATAGATAACTTCTCCATTTGGTACAGAACTAAATGCGCTTGATACAGTTACTGAAGTTGAATTAAAAGAACTTATTGGTTTTGTTTCTACTCTAACATCTTCTGAGTAATGTATTTGTACAAGAGCACCTGCGTCATCTTTAACGTTTCTTGCTTTCTCTTCGTTATCAATAGCTGCTCCAGCTTCATCTAATAGTACTAAATCTCCCTGTCTATAGACTACAGAATTAATTGTTGCTGTCTGTTGAGTTAAATATGCACCACCGCTAGGATATATTAAATGTAATTCATAATTATTTGCTGAAACTAAAGTGCTTGATAAGTCTCTATCTGTTCTTATAACTGTAGTAGTTGAATTAGATGCAGTTGTAACTCTACCACTTAGTTGAGTATTTGTTTCATCTGCGTCTTGAATATTTATAATATCACCAGGCCTTAGAACTGCTCCTGCATTTATTCCTGTTTTAAAACTTACAACTTCTTTTTCTAATCTTTCTGTAAATAGATGCCATTTACCATATCTATGTGCTTGTCCTTGTGATGTACAGCCGAATGCTGTAACCGTTTTTCTAGTTATTCTACCTGCTTTCTGTATTTCATCTATATCTTCTACAACTTCTGTTGCTTGTTTGTAGCTATCTTCTGGGTCAGTCCATGAAACTCTTATTTGATTATGTTTAAATCTTCCTGCTGTTCCTGAGTAGCTAAACTGTCCTTCTACAACATTACCTTTTGTAAAGGTATAAACTGCACCTTTTTGAATATTAGAGCCTAAAGTAACTTGCCCATTGTACCAAATAAGCATACTTCTAATAACAGTTGCAAATTGTTTTAAAGTTTTTAGTGCGTCTTGATTTTTTGCTATGTAAGTGTTACAACTAAATCTTGGCTCACTTCCGCCTTTTCCGTCTGGTACTAATTCATCACAATATTTTGCAATCTGAAACATAGTCCATTTATCGATTTGTGCAAAGTCTCCATTTGGGTCTAAATAATTCCCTAGTCCATATCTTGAATTGGTGAGCATATCCATAAATATCCATACTGGATTATCTGTAAATACTGGCTCGTAGTTTACTTGGTCAGCTGTTTGTGCCAAGTTATTAAATTCCTTTTTATCCCCTCTAAAGTTTCCATCCCAATCTACATAGGCTCCTGTGTCTGCTCCTGTAGTAACGTTTCTTGTATAAGTTGCTACTGTTCGTCTTACTCCTGCTGCGGTATACTCGAATCTTGGAAAATAGTTAGTAGGTACTTTTACCTTCATTCCAAATATTTCATATCCTCTACTTGGAATTTTAGAAAAATCTTCTGCGTCTACTATCACTGCTCCATAAGCAGTATAAGGATATCTTAATTTATCTGTAATAATATTTTCAATAGACTTTAATTGGGAAGCATTAGTTTGTTGCCATGAATTTTCTTTTTGGTTAACTGGTGATAGTCTTTGTACTTTTACTCTATATGCATCGTATGGTTGGAATTCTTGTGTGTTTATTAAGTATGTATATGTAAATCCTTCTTTTGTTTTATCATTAATAATTCCTGACTGAGAACCTTTAGTTCTTGTATTCCCATGATAGCTACTTGTTGCTGTTGCAATAGTTGGTCTACCTACTACTAGGGAATCTGTAAAAGAACTTCCACCATCTCTTGAATATCCAAAGAATATTCTGTGCTCTGCAAAACCATTACCTATAGTACCATTTTCTTTTTGAGATACTAAACCTGAAGGGAAGGCTATATTTATCTTGACTAGATCTATCTCGGAAGGATTACCTATTGACATATTAGCAGAAGTTTTAGTTACTTCACTTGCAGTAGCATTTTCAGAAGGTATATCTAAGCCAAAAGCACTATTTGTGGGGTATCCAGTATTTTGTACTTGGTCTAACGTAGCATTTATTGCAGAGGCTTGTGAGGCACTACCTATTCCAGCTGGAGTAGGTAAATATGGTTGATCTCTTTCTCCTGTTCTGAAAGCAAATCCAAAGTTATTATAATTGTATTGAGGAACTTCATTAGATGTTCTTACAGGACTTGATAGTATTGCAATAGTATTTGCTGTGTCGATTCCTCCACCAGCTGTTAAAGTTGCTCTATTATTGCCTGCGTCGTAACTTGCTACTTTATCTACTAAGTCTAAAAATAAACTTGTATTTGATTTAGTTACTGCTGGAGCTAAGTCTACTCTTACTGCTGAAGTGTTTATAAATTCTGTTATTTTTGTTGCAAGCTGTGTTCCATTTGGTCCAGCTCCGTCTATTCTTAAATACGCAGGAACTATATGTGCAGAAGTATCATACACATCTCCACTTGCAAAAGCCATAATAGAAGTATCAGTTCTAATAATGTTATTTCCTGCAATAGTATCTCCGGCGTTTATACCTTTCTTGGCTGCTCCTAAAATTTGTATCTCTCTAGTACCATCTGTAGTTAAAGAGTATTCAAAGATAGAAGGACTATTATTATCTACTATTATTTTACTACTAGCTGTATATCCTGAGTCTACTGATCTTTGAGGTGAAAAAGTATTATTATTATCTTCTCCTATTACAGGATTATTGTCGAGTCTTATACTTGCTGCTCCACTGACTAATCCTTCTATCGGGCCTTCTGATAGTGCATCATATATTACTGCTGTTTGAGCTGTTGATTTTCCTTGAGTTGTGTATGCCATTATATTATTCCTCTTCTACTGCCTGTCTGTCTATCCAGTCCAAGTTGCCACCGCCGCCGTCACTAGAGCCACCGCCACCAGTTGACCCTGTTCCTGAACTTCCTTCTGAAGGTTTTGATACGAATTTATATCCCATTTGATGTTTTACTCTACGTTGTGTGAATCCGAAATTAGTAACTGCTCCGCCAACTTCCATTTTTCCATAGCAAATTGGTACAGGTACTCCCATTTTTGTTGTATTGACAGGACCGTTGAATAATGAGGACTTTTCTTCATTTAATTCATCGGGGTCATCCATTGTTAATTCTATTATACCTTGTAAGGCTAAGCTCACCCCTGCAGTAAAAGCTGCCGAAGATAGATAACCGCTAAATGATCCGGCAGTACCAGGGAAATAAATGGCAAGGGCTATAAGTATTATTCCTACAATTAGTTTAGTCAAACCACTTTTTGAACCTGCAGGAACTGGAGAAATAATTATATCATCTTTTCCTAAAGTGTCTCCTATATTTTTCATACCTATAAAGTCTTCTCCTTTTTGAACAGTAAACTGAACATCAGAATCTGTACACTCTAGTAAGTATCTTCTAACTCCTCCTTTCATACAGTCGAGTGCATGCATAGCCTCTTGGACTGTGTTGCAGTTAAGTCTATGAGTCTCTCCAAAGAGTTGTCCCATTCTTCCCATTAAGTGTATTGTTCTAGTCATAATTTGGTTCCAAAATATATTGGTCTTTGTCGGGATACGATACGATTAAATATGGTATACCAACGGCGTTACAGTTATCTATGTCATGCTCACTCGGTTTACAATCTCCGTCATAGTGGCTATGGACTACATATAATATTTTCGAATTGAGTTGATATGTAATGAAAGTTTTTGCGTCCATTTCAAATCTATCTTTTTCTTCGGAAATATTTTCGAGAGGAATATAAATTTTATTATTATTTTCCTCTATAACAAGTCCACAACATTCAAACGGGGCACACTGTTCAGCATGTTGAAATATTTCATTCATCACGAGAATGCTCTTGCTCCTGGGAATCCTCCAAACGGAAGCTCTACACTTGTATCTGTAGCAGCTTTTCCTGTGCTGGTTGCTGTACCACCACTAATTGGATTAAACCCAAATCTTTTCTTACATCCTGTAGTAGTCTTACTACACCCATCTCCTCTTTCCCAATAAGGGCCATGTCCTGGAGCTTGATCATCACTTGGAGCTTTTGCTTTCCATACTAATGTTTTACCATTAGTAGAAGAAGTAGAAACATTGTCAGTAAATTTTACATAACTATTATCTCTATCATCTAAAAAGCTAAAGTATTCCGTACCATGAGAGTATGTCGAGTATACTCTGATTCTCTTAAAGTTAGGATTACTATCTGATGGTGTTCCTGGTGAGCTTGTAGCTTTTACGGCTTGCCAGTAGTCTGTTGCAGTAACACTTGAATTAGTACCGTCTGCATTGAATCTTGTAGTTGTTTTAGTAGTCTTGTAATAAGTATTTATAGTTATAGCACCACTAGAATATGTTGTAAAAGAAGTTGTACTTGGTATTATATATTCATCATCTTGATTTACATATACTGTGTACTCTGTACCAGTACCTCCTGTTTTTATTTTTCCTTCTAAGTGCCAATTACACCCACTTTGTGCTTTTTGCCATTCGTCTAAGTGATCACTTGCTCCTTGATACATAAAAGGACATCTCTCCGCTAAGACATTTCTTGCTGGTAGAGTTACTCCTTGTATATCAAAAGGTGCAACTAGTTCAAAAGTCACAGATGCTTTAGATCTTGCTTTAATTCTATCTATTACCCATATAGACCTTGGAAATTCTATAGGAGGACTTGCATCTCCTGTTTCTCCATATAAGTATTTTTTAAGAGTTAATCTTCTAATTGCTTTTAGTCCAATTAGTTCATGATAGTCAAAACCTACAGCGTCACTGAGAGCACTTGTTATATTTGCCATAGTAATTGAAGGTCTAGCAATAGCGCCATCATTCTTTAATTCAAATCCATCTGCTTTTATAGGGAGAGGCACATAAGTACGAATAGTAGAGTTAGTATCAAAGTCTCTCATTCTAAGAGAAGTTGATTCGTCATCATCTATCCCATTAGTAAAATATGCAAAGTTATCTTTTACAAATTCAACTTCATATAATTCTACCAGTTCTGAACCTGGGTCTAATTTCTGTAAATCCTTTACTATTATCTTCTCAGACATTATGCTTCGTATACTCTCCTAAAAGTGCAACTTAGAGAATAGTAATCTGCATACTCCCAAGTTTGTTGCCATTCATCACAAGTAACCTTTACTGCTTTTTCTCCGCCACCTTCATTACTATCTGCATATGTATAGGTAAAAGCAGTTACTCCACCTTTTAGTTCAAAAAAGTCTACTATGTCGTCTATATCTTCTTTTGTTCTTGTTGCAAAATTAATTGAAAATTCTTGTTTTAAATTGTTTATACCATTTGCTAGTCTTTGTTCATAACCGTCACCAAATTGTGTTTTAAATATTGTTGGTGTGTTCTTTCTAGTAAAGCCTTTGTCTGGTCTAAAAGTTGTTGTTCCGTCACTGAATCCTATTGCCATATTATCCTGCTAGTAGCCCTCCTGGTCTTTGCTGTTTGCCTATTTCTTCTAGTACAGCCATATTGATTGCTTGTGCAAATTGTTTTCCTGATTCTGCATCACTAGTAGTATCTGAACTACCATCTGCCATGTTTACATTGATTGTTGTGTTTACTGGGCCGTTATTCTTTCCTTTCATCTCTACAGGTATACTTCTATTATTTGGAAGAGGTACTACTGCTTCTGTACCATGGAGCATTGCTTGATATCCTGAGTTTGGTCCACTTGCTACTCCACCACCTGAATAAGAACGTCCATGTTTAGACATAATTCCACCATCTCTGCCCATATCTCCTGTAAAGAAAGCTCCTATAGCTTTAAAGAAAGTACCGCCCTCGCCTCTTGCTATATCCATTGCCATTTTTGCTCTTTCGTATATTGAAATCATTAATTGAATCTGAGCAACTCTTGCCATTATCTTTGCGGTCTTTTCTTCGTTTCCTGTTAAAGCTCCCATAGCTCCTATAACTCCAGAGAATTGATTTAAGTTTTTACTGAATTCGTCGCTACCTTTTGTTGTGCTTGTTCCAACTGACTCAGCAAATCCGATTTTACCATCTCCTGTTAATTTACCTTCAGGATTTACTAAATCAGGATTATCTGCTTTGAATTTTTCTAAAGCTCCTGGTATTGCCATTTTTAATGCCGTATCAAACAGCTCTTGTATCTCATTAGCTTGTCTAATTACTGATGGATTATCTAAATCTATTAGATCTGATTTAGCGTTCATTGCTGTGTCGGCTTTATTTGTAAGGTCTGTTGCTCTTGTCTGATAAAAAGCTTTTTCTCCTCCTTTAAATACACCTGAGTTTTCAAATGTTTCTTTGCCTCTTAGTCTGTCTATTGTGTTATTGTTTTTATCTACAGTAAATTGGTTATCTACTATCTTATCTTTTAACATATTAGTATAAGATAAAATTGCTCGTTGGCCTCCTGATGTTATATTTGCTATTTTGGTTTCTAACGCTTTGATTTCACCCCCAAGCTTATTCAAGTCTCCTTCCCTATCACCAGCAGTATAGGAGGATAATGGTAATTCTTTCATACTCTTAAATTCTTTTTCTTTTGCATCTTTCTGATTTTTTGTCTTTTGTAGTCTAGAATAATCTACATGATTCATTCCTGTTTTTAAGAAATACGCTTGTGCTTCCTCCATGAATTTAGGATCTTTTTCTGCGGACGCTTTTTCAATACTCTCTGCTGTTGTATACTTACCTAAAGTGTTATTTTCTGCTTGTAAGGACGTAACTCTTGCATCTATCTCACTCATTTTTGCCCCTGCTAAAGCAGACTCACTTCTTAACATATCTACACGAATATTTTTTAAACTTTTGTTTTGAGAATTAAATACTCCTAGTAAAAGATTACCATGAGCATATCCACCATCTTCAATAGCGGCTTTTATTAAATTAGCATGTTTTTCTGCACCAGCAAATATTTCATCTTTAATGCTATCTTTTTGAGGTAGTAATGATCCTATTGTATCTTCTAATAGTTGTTCTGAAAGGAATCCTCCGATAGCATCCGTTATTGTATTTGTGAAAGATTTACCTATTTTTTCAAACTGAGAAGAGTCTCCTCTCATGCCTGCTCCTATAGCTTTTCCTAAATCATTTTCCATTTGTATGTAGACTTTATTGTAAGTTGAAAACATTAAATCAGCACGAGCTTTTTCTAACTTAAATAGCGCTCTAGCATTTTTTATATTTTCTACTTGTATTTCTTTCGTTTTTTGTAACTGTGCTACGGTATTTTTAGTAGTTTCCTCTGATGTAGTATCTAATGATAGTTGTGTATCTTGTAGTTTTTTAACTTCTTTTAAATATTTAATATAAGCAGTTTGTACTTTTTGCATACGGTCAGAAGTAGTTCCACCAGCTAATCCACTAAATGCGCCATCTGATTTTACATTAGCTTCCAACTTTTGTAGATTAATTGCCATCTGTAAATGACCATTATATATTTCGATTCTGTTTGAGGCAGCTTCTAGATGTACCTCATACGATTCTCCCGCCTCGACTAAATCTTTATATGCTTTTACATTACTACTAAGAAGCATTATTAATTCTTGGTATGGTTGTTTAGGTAAAGCTTGAACTAGTTTATTCATAGTTTTTATCATTTCACCATTATTTTGTTTAACTGTTTTTAGAGCTGCTCCTACTGTCATTAAAGTTTTTTCTAATTGCTGTAATTTTGTTTTAGACTCATCTGTTAATCTACCTGTTTTTACTAATTCATCAGAAAATTCTTCAAATCTTTTATCCATAGATATAAGAGTCGTTAACGTAGTGGCAAATTCAAATCCTAGTTTATTAAAAGCGTCTTGATTCATCATAGCGCCTTTTTCTAATACATTCATATTAGTAATCATTCCTGGTATATTAGCACTAGCTACAGCTTCTGCGGCATGCATTAAATTATTATCTTTACCAGTTATTAATCCAGTATCTCTAACTCTTTTCATTTTTAGAAGTTCTTCGTTAAGACCTTTCTGAGAGTTAACTGCTTTATCGACTGCTTTACCATATTTTTCTGCCGCGTCAATTTTATCTTTATTTATAAAAGCCGCAACACCCCTAATAGCCATAACTCCCATTGCAATCATAGATACCCAACCCATGGCTCCCATTGCAAATCTAGACAAAGATGCGAGTCCTATCTTTATTGAATTAAGAGCACCATTTACTCGAACCGCCATTTTAGTGTACTGTATACTCATCGCAGTACCTTGTTGTTTTGCAAAAACTTGGACTTTTGTTGTAAAACCTTGATGGTCTTTAGTCATTTTAGTAAGAATAGTTTTAGAGTAAGCGTACTGCTTATCTGACATATTTTTAAACATTCCAACTCGTCTTGCATGTTGTGAATGTAAATTAGATATTTGTGCTTTATTTAACTTTTCACCATCAGCCATAGCATTACCAATTTTTCCACCACTACGTAGAGTTGGCTCCCCTATCTTCTGTGCAAACTTACGTTGAGAAGGACTTAAATTTGTTATTTGTTCCATTTGAGTTTTAAGTTGGGTTTCTTTTGCTATCAACCTGTTAATTTCTTTTACTCGATCTGAAGCAGCTATTGACTGGGTTTTTCTTAATGCTTCTGTGCTTGGAATCAAACTTGTAATAATAGAAGTAGCAAAAACACCCATTACGAGTGCTGCATTGAATGTATTGGCTGAAATAAATCTGGCCATAGGCTCGGCTATTCCAGCAATAGCTGGTCTTACTTTATTTAACAATTCATCAAAAGCAACTCCAACCTGTGCTAAAGCATTTGCTGTTGGCTCCATGATATCATTAATCTTTCCGAATTTTTCTTCTGCCTGTGTTAGTACTTCTACTGCGACTGCTTGTGATTTTTCATAAATAGATAACTGAGTTTTAGTCTTACCTAGAGTAGCTGCATATTTTGTTGTCGCTTCTTCTAGTCTTAGAATAATACCTAGTTCGTCTAATAGTTCTGGTTCCGCTTTAGTAACACCTCTTACTAATCTGTTGAATGAGTCTGTTACATCTCTACCGAGCGCAACTGAAACTGTAAACGCTGCTTTTGATAACTCATTTAACTGTCCTGCAGATAGTCCCGCAGCTCTACCAATAGCACCGGCTTGTGCGGCTTCCTGGAAAGTAATCATATTTCTAGTAGCGCCCTGTATATCTCTAGCTAAACTTTGATATGCCACTCCAGTAGCTGCTGCAAAAGCCCCTTGACCTTGTTGTAATACACGAAAGTCAGCAGCACCTTTTAGGAATCTAAAGGCTGCATCAAGTGCAAATAAGTTAGCGGCTAAAGTAGCGTAGGCAGGAACAAGTCCCCCTGTGATACCTTGGGACATTTTAGAAAAGTTTTTAGTTGAATTTGAAGATGCTTGTGCAGCACCTTTTAAAGCACGATCAGATGACTGTGCCGACTTCCTGGTTTTATCTAATGCTCCAGATGCTTTCTTTTGATCCTGGACAAATTTGCCAAGACCATCTATAATCATCTTAAGACTTACTTCATGTTGTTGATTTTTACCAGCCATTGTTTACCTTATCTACTAGCTTTCGCCTTAGCTTTTGCTGACATTTCAGCATTTTTTTGTGAGTCTTTGACTCGTTTATTTATACAATTAGAATTTGCGTTTTCTATATGAGCTAAAAAGTAGACAACTGTGCGTTTGTCCTCGATATCAAAAGTATCTAAATAAGTACCTATAGGGCTAAAATCTTTGCCCATATACATACCACTAGTACCATCCCATCTGTCAGTTAGTATGCTGTGTAGCATAAACGACTGTTGTACCTCAATTGGATAATCTCTCATCTCAGGAGGCATTTTATCGGGATCGGGATCTTGATTTAGTTGCTCGCAGACTGCAAGGTATTTATCTAAATCAATATCCTCAGAAAATTGTTTTTTAATCAGCCCAAGTATTCCTTCTACTTGGTCTTGGTAAAATTTTCCAGTTCACCGACAGTTTCACTTACCCACTCATCGAAATCACTAGAGTTCTTCATAAGTAACTCTGCATTTTCGTTGTTCCAGACTAAAAAGTCTTCAGGTTCTAACTGGCTAATATCTACTAATAGAAGCTCTTCTAAGTATTTATATTTTAAGCCTGACCAGCCTTTTATGATTGCTTTGCAATATTCAGTTAAGAATTTATCATTATCTAGCTGTTCTTCGTATGCCCTTGTCTTTTTATTGAACTTTTGTGATACACTTTTATTTCTAAGCTTTAGCAATTCTTCTCTTGCTAAATAAGTGAGTTTTACGCTGAAGCCTTTCAGTCCTGGAAAGTCTACTGCTACTGTCTTGCTTGGAGTTAATAAACTCTTAAGCGATACTACTGGTTTTATGTTTTCTGTTGTCATTATTAATTCCTATTTAAAAAATATGTGGGGAATGACTTCCCCACACACTTCGTTATTATTAAGCTCCGACGTAAGTAACTTTTACTTCGTTGGTAGCGTCT
>Ga0209502_10000137_pt1 | contig 79783 bp, 76 predicted proteins | sample ArcticOcean_MG_C_10_FD_187442 | JGI IMG/M metagenome (GOLD analysis project Ga0209502, IMG submission 187442) | Marine microbial communities from western Arctic Ocean - ArcticOcean_MG_CB11_90 (SPAdes) (version 2) | ecosystem: Environmental > Aquatic > Marine > Oceanic | place: Arctic Ocean... | reverse complement strand
CGTTACCCATCAGCAAGATTTTTCCACCTGCTTTGATGCTGTTTTGCATTGCAATACCAACAGCGCTAATTTGTGGAAAAAGCGGCTCAAGTGCATCAAACATGAGCGCATGTGCCGCATGTTCGCTTTTAATGTAGTCGACATAGTCCATTAGCAGTATTGATCCTCTTGCATTAAATAGTTTTGCACGTAGTCTTTAACACCTTCTTCTAGGCTATAAAATGCTTGGGTATAACCGACGTCACGCAATTTTTGCATCGTGGCTTCGGTAAAGTATTGGTATTTACCTTGTAAGTCTTTAGGCATATCAATATAGGTAATATCAGGCTCACGATTCATGCTCTTCATGACGTTTGTTGCTAAGTCTTTAAAGCTGCGTGCGGAGCCAGTGCCAATGTTGTAAATGCCATTAGCAGTTGGCTTGCCATTAACCGCTGTTGTGTAAAAATGAGCCAATACCGCTGCCGCATCTTTGACGTAAACAAAGTCGCGCATTTGCATGCCATCTTCAATGTCTGCTTTTGTGCCTTTGAATAACTTCATTGTCCCAGTTTCACTAAACTGATTGAAGGTATGAAAAGCCACACTCGCCATGCGTTCCTTGTGATATTCATTTGGACCGTAAACATTAAAGAATTTAAAGCCAGCCCAGCTAGGCGGACATGGCTTGTTGTCGGCGACTTGCTTTAATACCCATTGGTCAAAAAAGTGTTTTGAGTAACCATAGCCATTTAATGGTCTTAGTTTGTCAATAGACGCATCATCGTAACCTTGGTTGCCATCACCGTAAGTGGCGGCAGAACTGGCATAGAAAAATGGCACAGCATTTTCTGCACACCAGCCCCATAAGTATTGTGAGTATTGGATATTCGAATCGACCAGTTTGTTGAAGTCACGCTCAGTGGTAGCGCTAATGGCGCCCAAGTGAATAACTGCAGTCACTTCTTCATTGCCATCTAGCCAATCAAACAACTGCTCTTTATCAAGGTAAGTGTCGTACTTGCGGTGAACTAGATTTTGCCATTGCGTTTCATGCATCATGTCATCAACAATGACAAGGTCTTCTTGATTGTATTTGGTATTAAGGTGCCAGGCAATCATCGAGCCTATCATGCCTGCGCCGCCGGTAATTACTACCATAGTCTTACAATCATAAAGAAGCCTTAATTAACAATAAAATAGTTCAATAGCGAGATTATACCGCTTATTGTTTTGCGCCTAAAGCTTTTGCATGTAAGGCAGTCATTTTTGCAGCTTCTTTAGCCGCTTCATTATCCCAATCTGCAGACACCCAGCCTTGTAGATTTTCTAATGCAATGTCTGTCATGGCACGTATCCAAGCTTCACTTTCATTCAAAGCAGGAATGTAGTTGTAGTCGCCTCCACCATGGCTTTGGAAGATGCCTTTTCCTTCCATGGCAATCTCTTCTAGCGTTTCCAGACAATCGCTACTAAAACCAGGGCAAATCACATCAATACGTTTAGTTTTTGCTTTGCCTAATGTTTTTAATGTACTGGCAAGGTAAGGCTTTAACCACTCTTGTTTGCCAAAACGAGACTGAAATGCAATTTGATACTGGTCTTTATCTAAGTCTAAAGCTTCTGCGAGTAAACGGCCTGTTTTATGGCACTCACAATGATACATATCACCTTTCATTAAATGAAACTTCGGTACGCCGTGGAAACTCATAATGAGTTGCTCAGGCTTGCCATTCACTTGCCAAAACTGATGAATATTTGCAGCAAGCGCTTGGATATAAGCAGGGTGGTCATGGTAGTGCTTGATGGTTCTAATCGCAGGGACATTCCGCATTTTAAGTAGTGTTTTCCAAACAGCATCTAAACTTGCAGCAGTGCTACTTGCTGCGTATTGCGGATACAGTGGAAAGACTAAAATCTTATTGCAATGCTGCGCTTTAAGTTTTTCAATCGCACTTTGCATACTCGGATTGCCATAACTCATCCCTAATTCGATAGCAAAAGGCGACTTCACTTTTTGACCAAGGTAGCCACGTAGTAGGTTTGTTTGTCTTTCTGCATGTACGAGTAAAGGTGAACCTTCCTTCATCCAAACTTGGGCGTATTTTTCCGCAGACTTTTTAGGACGAAACACTAAAATAATGCAGTTAAGTATCCACCACCAAATAAAGCGTGGAATTTCAACAACACGTTTGTCCATTAAAAATTGCTTTAAATATGGGCGTACTGCTTTTGCAGTTGGCGCATCTGGCGTGCCCAAATTGGCAAGTAGAATACCTACTTTTAATTGGTCGCCGTGTTTGTATTCTGGTTCAGGATTGTAGTAAGTCATAGAGGTTGTGGGCAATCATTGATTTTAATAAAGATTAGCTGTTAGACAGCGCATTGGATAAAAGTTTAGCGGTGATATCCACAATGGGAATAACACGCTCGTAAGCCATCCGTGTTGGGCCAATTACCCCCAATGTACCAACGACCTGACCATCTACTTGATAAGGAGATGTTACCATGCTGCACTCATCTAAAGGACTATAGCCACTTTCGCCACCAATAAAGATTTGTACGCCTTCAGCTTTTTGGCTGTTGTCTAATAACTGCATCAGCGAAGAGCGTTGTTCAAATACATCAAATAGTTTGCGTAAAGTAATGACATTGGTTGCCAATTCATCCACATTGAGTAAATTCCGCTCCCCAGCAATAATCACATCTTCTTCTTTGTTTTTAGATTGGCTTGGGTTTGGTTCCTCTAGCGCAGCAGTCATTAAATGACTAATGTCAGCTTGCATCTTTTTAAGGTCGCCATGTAGCTTATGACGTGCTTGCTCAAACGTTTGGCCTGAATAATGAGCATTAAAATAATTACCGGCCTCTGTTAGGCTGGATGCCGAATAAGGCGTATCACTCAAGATGATGCGATTCTGTACGCTACCATCGGTGGAAACGATAATCAGCAAAATGCGTTTGTCTGACAACGGCATAAATTCCAAATGTTTAAATACCAATGCTTTGCGTTTTGGAATGAGGATCATGCCTGCAAACTGGGTTAGCTCAGAAAGGATATCGGCTGCCGTTGTAATGAGTTCACTTTGATCAGTTGAGCTTAACGTGCTTTCCAATTGTTTGATTTGTTTCGACTCTAGTGGCTGCATACTCAACAGCGAGTCAACAAAAAAGCGGTAACCTTGCTGGGTTGGAATGCGCCCAGCAGAGGTGTGAGGGCTAGAGACGAAGCCGAGTGCTTCTAAATCACTCATAATATTACGAATGGTCGCTGGACTTAACCCTAAGCCAGAGTGTTGTAAAAGCGCTTTAGAGCCCATAGGCTGACCATCAGTCACGTAATGTTCAACTAAGGTTTTTAGGAGTATTTGTGCGCGTTCGTCCAACTTGTTTATTCAATCATTTAGTTTTGAATTACCATTTTGCCTGATTTAGTGCGCAGTTGCTACTGGTTGTAATTGCTTATCTGTGATTAAATTCTGACATGCAAACAGAATTCAACACCATTGCGATTATTGGCAAGTTTATGCGAGAGTCCGCCGTGCAGTTAATGCGTAAAGACTTGATCGACTTGGCGCAGCATTTGAAAGTCAAAAATATTGATGTGCTATTCGAAAGCAATACTGCGGGCCATGCAAAGATTGAAGGGTTTAAAACCATGCCACTTGATGCGCTAGGTCAAAAAGCTGACCTAGTCATTGTGATGGGTGGTGATGGCACCATGCTGAGTGCCGCACGTGCGCTTAAAAACAGTGGTATCCCATTAGTTGGTATTAACCGTGGGCACTTTGGCTTCCTAACCGACTTACGTGCTGAAGAGATGTTGGAATCTATTGATGCGATTTTAGCAGGTGAACATCAAACCGAATCGCGGATGATACTGAATGCGAGTGTGATTCGAGATGGTAAAACGATTTTTGAAAACCATGCGTTCAATGACATCGTCCTCAAAAGCGGTTTACGTCTAATTGAATTAGAAGTGACGATAGATGGCAAGTTTATTCATAAACAGCGTGCAGATGGTTTGATTTTAAGCACGCCAACAGGTACGACTGCTTATTCATTATCAGCAGGCGGCCCAATATTGCACCCAGATGTAGAGGCGATTGCCTTAGTGCCGATTTGTCCGCACACCTTAAGTAACCGACCATTGGCAGTGAATAGCAATGCGAAGATAGAAATTGCAGTGGTACAGGTAGATCATGCAACGATTAGCTTTGATGGACAGTCGCAGCTGGATTTGTTGCAAGGGGATTGCATTAAAATAGCGCGCGCGGAGGAAGGTGTGACGTTATTGCATCCTAGTGATTATTGTTATTATGAGATGTTACGAAACAAACTCCATTGGGGCTAATTATTCAACATTTATTACTTACAATTACGGCCTTGGTTAAGGCCTGCCATGCTAGCGTACTGTCTGCGCCTTACCCGCTGTACTTGTAAGCACTAAATGCCGAATATTATGTACTTTGACTTACAATAATAGAAAAAACTGAATCACTAATTATGCTACAAGCCTTATCCATCCGAAATTTTGTCATTGTTGAACAACTAGACCTAGAGTTTAGCCAAGGCTATACCACGCTCACTGGTGAAACCGGTGCGGGTAAGTCTATCTTGATTGATGCTCTTTCATTAGCACTCGGTGCGCGTAATGAAGGTGAAGTGATTCGCAATGGTTGTGATAAGGCGGATATTAGCGTGACCGTTGGCATTCAGAACAATCTAGGTGCGCAAGCATGGTTAGATGAGAATGAAATTGAGGTAGATGATGATTTGATCCTGCGCCGCGTGATTTATAGCGATGGCCGTAGTCGTGGTTTTATTAATGGTGCGGCAGCGACGGTTGGTCAGTTGAGAGCGCTGGGTGAATTCTTAGTTGATATCTATAGTCAGAATGCACATCATTCATTATTGAATGTGAATACACAGCGGAAAATTTTAGACGCTTTCTCTGGCAGTAACGCATTGGCCAAACAAGTTGCTGAGCAATATAAAGCATGGCATGCACTGCATGTGCAACAAGCTGGGATTGAAAAGAATGCAGCAGCTTATGCAGATGAGTTGGCCGAGTTGCGTGATAAAACACGTGAATTAACACAACTGGGTTTTGCCGCAGACGAATGGGAAGATCTGCAGGTAGAGCATAGCCGTTTAGCCAACAGTGCAGAGTTGATTGCAGGGGTTGAAGAAAGCTTGCATCTGATTAGCGAAGGCGAGCTAGATGCTTTATCGATGGTGAGCCAAGCACAGCAAAAACTATCGGATTTAGTTGAGTTAGATAGTGCGTTAAAAGAAGCATCCGAAACGATTGATTCTGCCGTGATTCAATTGCAAGAAACCGCTCGTAGTTTAAGCCGCTATTTGCAGCGAGAGGATATTGATCCAGCGCGACTATCAGAAGTTGAGAGCCGTATCCAAGCCGTGCATGGCATGGCACGTAAATATCGCGCACAACCAGATGAGTTACCTGAATTACTTAGCACATGGGAAACGCGTATGACTGAACTAGAGTCGTTTGCCAATGATGGCGAGCTAGCGAAGCAAGTCGAAGCGGCACTAGCGACTTATATGCAATCAGCTAACACCTTAAGTGAAGCACGCAAAATATCGGCTCAAGACTTAAGCGCCAAAATTAGTGAAGAAATGCAGCGTTTATCACTCAGCGGCGGTCAGCTCAAAGTCGCGTTAGAGCCATGTGAACAATCTGCTAATGGCTTAGAGCAAGTGGCTTTCTTAGTTGCAGGGCACGCAGGTGTCGAGCCGCGACCACTCAACAAAGTCGCATCGGGTGGTGAGTTGTCACGGATTAGTTTAGCGCTACATGTCACCACAGCCGCACAAGGTAGCGTGCCATGTATGATTTTTGATGAAGTCGATGTCGGTATTGGCGGTGGTGTTGCCGAAGTCGTTGGAAAATTACTCAAACAACTAGGTGAGAATCGCCAAGTATTAGTCATTACCCACTTAGCGCAAGTCGCTGCGCAAGCTGCACAGCATTTACAAGTCAGCAAAACCCAAATAGACAACACAACACTGAGTCATATTCAGCAGTTAAGTGATGAAGAGCGTGTTGAAGAAATTGCTAGAATGTCTGGTGGTTTGGAGATTACAGATGCTACTAGGAAGCATGCTGAAGAGATGCTGGGCTTGCTTAATTAATTTGTATCTAACAGTGTTTTCTGTGCGGGAAAAGCACTTCTATATTTAGCAATGTGCGTCTATGCGGATAGTGAGGTTTTTGCGTAGTGGTGCCTCCAACATGGAACTGCTTGCCCAGCCACCTATCTAAACATCGAACTGATTTTGTAGATATTGGATCATACCTGAACATAAATAACACAGCTAGCAATATGAATGTTCTTTGAAGGTAAATATAATAATTGTTAATGCTATTTTTTTTAAATAAAACAGTAATATTAGTTATAGATACTAATTATTGCTCATTCAATTAATAATGGCCCACCATCATGGAAAGTTAAATGTTCTTTTGGGGTGGTTTTTGCAGTGAACCCTCTTGCTTGTAGTGGTGTAAATTTCATTAAAATTTTTGCATTTTTAGTTTACTCTACCCATATAAATTTTAATTAAGCTAATAATTAACCTAGATTGCTTTTGGGTTTATTTCTTATCCAACCGATCTCCAAGCTCACCAATATAAGCTGATAAGCTAGTGCCAGACTCTTCCACAACACCTTTAAGCACTGTTTGAATCTCAGATAGCCGTGTCTCAACTTTTTCATGAACTTCTGACCCGTGCGCTTTAAGTGCTTGCAGTTCGGATTCTAAATAAGTGCGTAATTCAGTAAATCGTGAAGCCTCTGCTTCGTTGGCGAGCTTACGTTGGTCTTCTACTTCTTTATTCAGCTTTCTTCTAATCACCAGTGTTGATGATTGCATATATACAACAAATCCGAGGAAGAGTAATGCTAACAAGCCTGTTACTGCTAGCAAGATAAGGCCAAGCGGTGCTTCGACATTGCCAAACAATAAAGATAGTGACACAGGTGCTATGATGGCTTAAAAATCACTAACGCAACTAGTGCAATCAGTGAAATAAAGTTGATAATTCTCATGATTTTTTGCTCCTTTTTTTAGTAAAGCGGCTTCTATTTAACGATGATTCTACTTCACTATAGCTTTATTTCACTATGGTTTTATTTCACTAAACTAGCTGCTTCAATCGCCACTTTATAAACCTTTGCTTCTTCTGGCGTACCAATTCGCACCTCAACACCAACTTGTCCGCGCTTACCTGCTTCAATGATGCCGCGAATGGGTAAAGGGTTGCTTTGTGAGATGGCGCGACCTGTTTGGGCATCGTATTTAATAACGCGTATTTTAACGTTTTCAATGGCGATTGCCGTACTATTTTCTACCACTGCAAACAAGTTACCTCGATTGTCAGCGACAACGCCAGATCTCAAATATTTGTTTGGGTTGCGTGGGAAATCAATACGCATAGCACGTGCCGCCGCGTCTTTTCCGATATCGGAATTTGAACTTGCCGCCACTTGGTAATGTTGTAAGGCAAGGTTGGTGTCACCGCGACTTTCAGCAAGCTGACCTAATAAAGCGTGGCCTGGCGCGGTTGGAAGTAGCTCGTTAGCGCGTTTTAAGTAAGGCTCTGCTTCTTTCTTTTTGCCTGTATTAAACAGTGCAATACCGCTATGTAAGTGTGGTTTGAAATAGTTGGGCTGTAAACTAATGGCTTTTTTATAGTAGCTAAGCGCTGCTGGTGCTTTCTCTTGTGTAAAGGCAACGTCACCGAGTAACTCATGAAAACGCGCTTCGCGTGGTTCAGCCGCAATGGCTTTTTTTGCTAGCTTGCTTGCGGTGGCTGTATCGCCTTTCTTCAATGCGGCAACGCCTTCGTCATAAGCGATGTAGGCGCTCTTGGTTGCTTTGAGGTGTTTTACTTTTTTGGCATAAGTCTCTTTACCCATTTCACCGCCTGCACCAATTTTCGCTAAGGTGACTTTGTTGGCTGCTACCCGTTCTGGTGATGGTGGATGGCTGGCAAACAGACCTGAAATAAAATCACTTTTACGGTCTTTACTCAGCCGAACAAAGGTTTCTTGTAGGGTGACAGCAGCAGCAGGATCGTAGCCCGCTTTTTTCATGTACTGCATGCCGTATAAGTCAGATTCGCTTTCTGCATCACGACCATACTTGCTAGAAAGCAGTTGTGCACCGAGTTGTGAGCCGCCAACAATGAGGTTGCCATAGTCAGAGTTTTGCGCACCAATGCCAACGGCAATCATGCCGCCTTGTAAGAAAATGCCACGTTCCATGCTTTTTGCACCGTGGCGCGCCGCAGCGTGAACAATCTCATGCCCCATGACGGCCGCAAGCTCTGCTTCGCTGTTTAACTCGTAAAGTAAGCCTCGGTTGAAAGCAATCTTACCGCCTGGCATCGCCCAGGCATTAGGTGTAGAGTCGTTAATCACAACGAACTCATAAGGCAATCCAGGACGGTCAGATGCCTTGGCTAGACGGTTGCCAATGCCTTGCACATAAATGGTGAGTTCAGGGTCGATAATATAATCACCGCCTTGAGACTGGCGCGCTGGGGAGTAATTCTGTGAGCCAATTGAAATTTCCTTCTCTTGAGAAACAAACTGAAACTCTCTCTTTTTGGTAACAGGATTGATGCCACATGCCGAGATGGCGAGTGAGAATGCGAGGATTAAGGGGAGGGGGAAATAACGATTAATAGGTTGTTTTTTAATCGACAAGCTTGCCATTAGCTACTGCTCCTAATAATTGGATTAATGCAACTATCTTGATAGTTAGCGTTGAACGCTTTAGCATGACTTACTAGTGTCACTTACTTAATGTCACCTATGCACAGTTTGCGCAAACGCCATAAATCATCAATGAGTGTTCTTGCATTTTAAAGCCGCGTGATTCCGCTGCTTCTTGCTGCCGACGTTCTATTTCTTCATCATAAAACTCTTCAACCGTGCCACATTTGACGCAAACAATATGATCGTGATGGTCGCCTTGATTGAGTTCGAAAACAGCTTTACCACTTTCGAAATGGTGGCGAATTAATAGTCCCGCATCTTCAAACTGTGTGAGTACGCGGTATACGGTAGCAAGACCAACGTCATCACCTGCGTTGAGTAGTACTTTATAGACATCTTCAGCAGAAAGATGGCGGTCGTCACTCTTTTCAAATAGCTCTAATATTTTTAATCTTGGTAATGTAGCTTTTAACCCAGCGTTTCTTAAATCTTTTTGATCGTGCATAGTTTCAACTCATTTCTCAAAATTTTTGGTTTTAGGCTTATCACCATCGTGGTATATTAACGAGAATTCTCACGTCTGTCTGCTTTAACGTAAAACTATGCTAAATTTTCAAAAAAATCTTATATTATTCATGGCGATTATTATTGCTGGATGCAGTTCTAGCATGCCAACCATTACGCCATATAAAATGGATATACAGCAAGGTAATGTAGTTACATCGGAGATGTTACTCAAGTTACGCCCAGGCATGACTAAATCACAAGTGCAATACATTATGGGCACGCCATTATTGGTCGACAGCTTTCATTCAGATAGATGGGATTATTTCTATCAATTCCGTAAGCAAGGGAAAGTCATTAATCAGCATCGTGTGATTTTAGATTTTGAGGGTGAATTATTAGCGCGTGTGCGTGGAGATGTTGTACCTAAAGGGGTTGATATTGATGCGTTGATGGCGGAAGGAAAAACAAGCACTAGCGAAACTAAATCTGTGGAATCTGCAGAAACTGAGCCTGTCATTGAAGTGATAGAAGAGCCAGTTATTGCAACTAAAGCTATAACAGATACTAGCTTGGAAGCGGTGGCGGAACAAGAGAAAGCATCAGTAACCTCTGAGCCAATGAAGGATGAGTTGCTTGATCCGGTTCCAGAATCTGTCGTTGAAGGCGTTGCGCCACTACCTGAAGTAGTCGATGCTGCTGGTAGCGAGCAAGCCGTAGCTAAGCAGAAAGCGATGCAAGATGAGCTAGCAGTGAAAGAGGCGTTAGTAAAACCACCTGTGGTTGAAGCAGCCAAGCTTGAAGCAGTCAAACTTGAAGAAATGAAGGTGTTAGCGCCTCCGGAGAGTGAAGCGGTATTGCAAAAAGTGCATGATCCAGTTAAGAAGCGTGTGAAGATCCCAGTACCACCTGTGATGGGGCCAGTGGCAAAAAAAGTAAAACCAACACCGACTCCAGTTAAGGCATTGTCATTGGCTGAGCCTGTGGCAAAAACACCTAAGCCTGTAGTAAAAGCATCTGAGGTGCTTAGAGAGAAGCCTGTTGCTCGAGTGCCAAGTACAGTTGAAGCGCCAAATGCTGCAAAAGAATTGCCAACACGAATACCAGGCAGCATCACTTCAGAGCGTAGAGCAGTGCTTAGACTGGACAGACAATTAGATGCTGGCCGAGCAGCGCAAGCAGTGCCGGTAGTAGAAACATTGCCAGCAGTTGAGTCTGAAGTAAGCTCTAAAGCCAGTGAAGTGCCGTCAAAACTTGAACCAAGTGCTGATTCAGTTCCAAATCAAGAAGAGCTAGGTTTTTTTGAACGTGCATTAGAAAAAATAGGCTTCTAATTGAGACTGAATTTGATGGATATTAAAAGAATAAATAAAGCATGAAAACAAAAGTAGTCATTACAGGCGTCTCTGGGCGTATGGGGGTAGCCCTGCTAGAAGGTGTTTTTGCGGATGATGCATTAACACTACATGCAGCAATCGATCGTTCAGGCAGTGCTTTACTAGGACAAGATGCTGGCGCACAATTTGGATTAACATCTGGTGTGAAAGTCACTAGCGACTTGGCAGTTGCATTAACAGGTGCCGATGTGTTGATTGACTTCACTAGACCTGAGGCGGCAATGCAGTATTTGGCCGCCTGTAAGCAAGCTGGTGTTCAGATGGTGATTGGGACAACAGGATTTTCTGAAGCAGAAAAAACGCAAATAGAAGAGGCGGCGAAAAAAAATGCCGTTGTATTTGCGCCAAATATGAGTGTCGGTGTGACTTTGCTGATTAACTTGGTTGAGCAAGCTGCTAAAGTGCTTAATGAAGGTTACGATATTGAGGTGGTGGAAATGCATCACCGACATAAAGTGGATGCACCTTCTGGAACTGCATTAAGATTAGGTGAAGCTGCCGCGCAGGGTTTGGATCAAGATTTAAAAGACTGCGCAGTTTATGCACGTGAAGGCGTAACCGGTGAGCGCGAAGCTGGAAAAATTGGATTTGCGACATTACGCGGTGGCGATGTTGTTGGAGACCATACAGTAATTTACGCTGGGACTGGTGAGCGAGTAGAAATTACACATAAGGCTAGCAGCCGTGCAACCTTCGCGTTAGGAGCGCTAAGAGCGGCTAAATTCCTATCAGGCAAGCAAGCAGGTCTTTTCGATATGCAGGATGTATTAGGCTTTAAATAGGCTTGGATTTAAATAAGGTGGGAGTGCGACTATTTTTTTAATGCAAAAGCCAGCACATTTTTTCCTTACACTGTTTGCGGTGTTCCTCATTTTCTTTATTTGGTCTGCTGTTAATCCATTTGATCGATTGACATGGTTTTTAGAATTAGCACCAACCCTCATTGCATTACCAGTTCTTTTTCTTAGTTATAAAAAAGTTTCTACTCACACCATTGCTTTATAGTTTGATTTTAGTGCATGCCATTATTCTCGTTATCGGTGGTCATTACACTTATGCAGAAGTTCCTGCATTTAATTGGTTGCGGGACACTTTTGATTTAAGCCGAAATTATTACGATCGCTTAGGCTATTTTGCGCAAGGTTTTATCCCAGCCATGATTGCCCGTGAGATTTTGCTTCGTAAGCAGGTGTTGAAGCAGGGCGCCTGGTTATTTTTTATTGTTTCTTGTATTTGTTTAAGCATCAGCGCCTGTCACGAATTGATTGAATGGTGAGTGGCGATTGTGTCTGGTACAGCAGCAGAGGATTTTCTTGGCACGCAGAGCGATATTTGGGATACGCAGTGGGATATGTTTGTGCCTTTAATTGGTGCAATATGTGTGCAAATAACATTGAAAAATTGACATAATCAACAGCTCTATATGCTTGAAAGAAAAGTCTAACCCCGCTATAATTCGTCAATTCTTGAAACGGGAAGAGTATATTTACTTTTCCCGTTTTGCATGTCTAGCGCTAGCATTGTTGACTTAGTGCTGCAAAATGCGCGAAAAACGAAACTGAAAAAAATGAAGGAGCCACAATTGCCGCAAACGCGCCCTGTAGAAACAACACCAGCAATCTTAGTGTTAGCAGATGGAACAATGTTTCGAGGTACTTCAATTGGTGCTTCTGGGCACACTGTTGGTGAAGTCGTCTTTAATACGTCAATGACGGGTTATCAAGAAATTCTGACTGACCCATCTTATACCGAACAAATCGTTACCCTCACTTATCCTCACATTGGCAATACGGGTATAAACACTGAAGATGTTGAATCCGATAAGATTTGTGCTTCAGGTTTGGTGATTCGTGATTTGCCTTTGTTAGCCAGTAATTTCCGTAGCGAGCAATCGCTATCAGCTTATTTGGCAGCGAATAATATTGTTGCGATTGCCGACATTGATACGCGACAGTTAACACGTGTGCTACGCGATAAAGGTGCGCAAGCTGGTTGTATCTTAGCTGGCGATGATGTTGATCAAGCGCTAGCGTTGGCAAAAGGTTTTCCGGGTTTAGCTGGAATGGATTTGGCAAAAGAAGTGACTTGTCAGACTGCTTATGAATATACAGAAGGCGAGTGGCAGTTGGAAAGCGGATATGCTGTTGCCCCTGACAGTCAGCCTTACCATGTGGTGGCGTTTGACTATGGTGTAAAACGTAACATCCTACGGATGTTGGTTTCGCGGGGTTGTAAGGTAACAGTGTTACCTGCGCAAGCAACAGCAGAGGAAGCGTTAAGTTATCAGCCCGATGGTATCTTTTTGTCGAATGGACCAGGGGATCCTGAGCCATGTGATTACGCGATTAAGACAATCCAAACGTTATTGAAAGAAGAAATTCCTACTTTTGGGATTTGCTTAGGCCATCAATTATTAGCGTTAGCTAACGGTGCTAAATCGATGAAAATGAAGTTTGGTCATCATGGCGCTAATCATCCAGTGCAAGATGTAGAGAACAAGCGTGTTTATATCACTAGTCAAAATCATGGTTTTGCTGTTGATGCGGCAACATTGCCAGCCAATATCAAAACAACACATATTTCATTATTTGATGGCAGTTTGCAAGGTATCGCGTTAACAGACAAGCCAGCATTTAGTTTCCAAGGACATCCTGAGGCAAGTCCAGGCCCGACAGAAATGAGTTATTTATTTGACCGCTTCATTAGTATGATGCAAGAAAGGAAGGCTGGCTAATGGCTAAGCGTACAGATATTAAATCCATCTTAATTATTGGCGCGGGCCCGATTGTCATCGGGCAAGCATGTGAATTCGATTACTCAGGTGCGCAAGCTTGTAAAGCATTGCGGGAAGAGGGCTATCGCGTCATTTTGGTAAACTCGAATCCAGCAACGATTATGACCGACCCCGAAATGGCGGATGCAACTTACATCGAGCCAATTAGCTGGGATGTGGTTGAGAGGATTATTGCTAAAGAGCGACCAGACGCTTTGTTGCCAACTATGGGTGGGCAAACCGCACTGAACTGTGCATTAGATTTGGATAAGCACGGCGTGCTTGAAAAATATAATGTAGAGATGATTGGTGCTTCTAAAGAAGCCATCGATAAAGCGGAAGATCGTCAAAAATTCAAAGAAGCCATGACCAAAATTGGTTTGGGATCAGCGCGGTCAATGATTGCGCATAGCATGGAAGAAGCTTTGCAAGTGCAAGTCAATATTGGCTTCCCGGCGATTATTCGTCCTTCATTTACGATGGGTGGTAGCGGTGGTGGCATTGCTTATAATCGCGAAGAGTTTGTTGCGATTTGTGAGCGTGGCTTAGAAGCTTCTCCAACCAGCGAGTTATTGATTGAAGAGTCGATGCTTGGTTGGAAAGAGTATGAGATGGAGGTTGTGCGTGATAGCGCGGATAACTGCATCATCATTTGCGCAATTGAAAACTTAGACCCAATGGGTGTGCATACAGGTGACTCAATTACCGTTGCCCCAGCACAAACATTAACCGATAAAGAGTATCAAATCTTACGAGATGCTTCTTTAGCAGTGCTGCGTGAAATTGGTGTTGATACGGGCGGATCAAACGTACAGTTTGCTATTAACCCAGTGGATGGCCGTATGATTGTGATTGAGATGAATCCGCGCGTGTCGCGTTCATCTGCATTGGCTTCAAAAGCAACAGGGTTCCCGATTGCAAAAGTCGCTGCTAAGTTGGCAGTTGGTTTTACCTTGGATGAACTAAGCAATGATATTACTGGCGGTCAAACACCAGCGTCATTTGAGCCATCTATTGATTACGTCGTTACTAAGATTCCACGCTTTGCATTCGAGAAGTTCCCGCAAGCGGATGATCACTTAACCACACAGATGAAGTCTGTGGGTGAAGTGATGGCGATTGGCCGTAGCTTCCAAGAGTCTTTCCAAAAAGCATTACGTGGACTTGAGGTCGGTGTTGATGGGCTAGATCCAATGACAACGGATATCGATGTCATCAAAAAAGAATTAGGGGCACCTAGATCTGAACGTATTTGGTATGTGGGCGATGCATTTAGAGTGGGAATGAGTGCCGAAGAAATCTTTGATATTAGTAAGATTGATCCTTGGTTCTTAGCGCAAATTGAAGATTTGATTAAGCGCGAAGTAGCACTTGAGGGTAAGCATATTGCGGATTTAGATAAAGATGCCTTGTATCAATTAAAACGTGCAGGCTTCTCAGATCTACGATTAGCTAAGTTATTGGACACTGATCAGCATGCTGTGCGTGCTTATCGCCAAGCGTTGAATGTGCGTCCAGTGTATAAACGTGTCGATACTTGCGCTGCTGAGTTCGCAACGGATACCGCTTATATGTATTCGACTTACGAAGAGTATTGCGAATCAGAGCCAACAGATAACAAAAAAATCATGGTGCTCGGCGGCGGTCCTAACCGTATTGGTCAAGGGATTGAGTTTGATTACTGCTGCGTGCATGCTGCTTTTGCGCTGCGCGAAGATGGTTATGAAACCATCATGGTGAATTGTAATCCTGAAACAGTTTCGACCGATTATGACACTTCTGACCGTTTGTATTTTGAGCCAGTGACATTAGAAGATGTACTTGAAATTGTGAACATCGAGAAGCCAATAGGCGTGATTGTGCAATATGGAGGCCAAACGCCACTAAAATTAGCGCGTGCTTTAGAAAAAGCAGGCGTGCCAATTATTGGTACGTCACCTGATGCGATTGATTGCGCAGAAGACCGTGAACGCTTCAAAAAAATGCTGGAAGAACTAGAGCTTAAGCAACCGCCTAACCGTACTGCGCGTGCGCCAGAAGAAGCGATTCGCTTAGCAGAAGAAATTGGTTACCCATTGGTTGTGCGTCCTAGCTATGTGCTGGGTGGCCGTGCCATGGAAATCGTGCATGAGCAAAGTCAGCTAGAGCGTTATATGCGTGAAGCGGTTAAAGTTTCGAATGATTCGCCTGTATTGCTAGATCGTTTCTTGAACGATGCATTGGAAATTGATGTTGATGCGATTTGTGATGGTGAAGAAGTCTTAATTGGCGGCATCATGCAGCATATTGAGCAAGCGGGTGTTCATTCAGGTGATTCAGCGTGTTCATTACCTCCTTATAGTTTGAGTGCTGAATTGCAAGACGAGCTACGTGCGCAGACCGTTAAAATGGCGTTAGCACTGGGTGTTAAAGGCTTAATGAATGTGCAATTTGCGATTCAAGGCACGACGGTTTATGTATTAGAAGTGAACCCACGTGCATCACGTACGGTACCATTTGTTTCTAAAGCATGTGGTTTGCAGTTAGCGAAAATCGCTGCACGTTGTATGGTGGGACAAAGCTTGAAGTCACAAGGTGTGACGAAAGAAATCATACCGCCTTACTACTCAGTTAAAGAAGCGGTATTCCCGTTTATTAAATTTCCGGGTGTGGATACCATTCTTGGCCCAGAAATGAAATCAACAGGTGAGGTAATGGGTGTTGGTACAACGTTTGCTGAGGCTTTTGTTAAGTCACAGTTGGGCGCTTCTGCTGTGCTGCCAGAAGGTGGAAAAGCGTTCATTAGTGTGCGTAAAGAAGACCATGAAAAAGTAGTTGATATTGCCCAAGACCTTGCTAAATTAGGTTTTGAATTGGTTGCGACTACAGGTACGGCTAGAACGCTAACCGAGCATGGCTTAACGGTCACCAAAGTTAACAAGGTTGCAGAAGGTCGTCCACATATTGTTGATATGATTAAAAACAATGAGATTGATTTTATTGTGAATGTTACAGAAGATAAAAAAGCGGTGGCCGACTCTTATGAGATTCGACACAGTGCTTTACAAAAGAAAGTAACCTACTACACAACGCTCGCAGGTGCTAAAGCTGCCTGTATTGGCATGACAGAGATGAAAGAGCTACATGTTGAGTCGATTCAAGACTTGCACAAAAGGCTTGCTTAAAATACACTGAATCAATTGAAATTCCATTCAAACCACGCTCAGTAAGTGTGGTTTATTTTTTATAGAAGGTATGAAGTATGGCAGGACATCAAGTTCCAGTAACAGTGCGCGGTGGCGGATTACTTAAAGCAGAGCTTTTACAACTTCGGTCTGAGGATCGCCCGAATGTGATTCAAGCAATTTCAGAAGCCAGAGAGCAAGGAGATTTGTCTGAAAATGCAGAATATGAGGCGGCAAAAGAAAAACAAAGCTTTATTGAAGGCCGTATTTCTGAGCTGGAAGGGAAATTATCTAACTTACAAATCATTGATCCAACGACCTTGAATGCAGAAGGTCGGGTTGTATTCGGTGCGACGGTAAAATTTGAAGATATGGGTTCTGGTGAAAGTAAAACCTACCAAATTGTGGGCGAAGATGAAGCTGATATTAAAAGTGGCATGATTTCAATTGCCTCACCTATTGCACGTGCATTAATTGGCAAATCAGAAGGTGATATTGCTGAAGTCATGGCACCAGGCGGTGTTAGAGAGTGTGAAATTATTGAGGTGTTATACGTCTAAGCCGTATATATAAATCATATATCAAACCAGACTCTCAAACCATGTTACGTAAGCTGTCCATTGTTGTGGTGGTGTTTTGGGTTGGTAGCCTTTGGGCGACAGGGCTGACTGCCAGTATTTTGTTTGATGTCATTCAAGATAGAGCCTTAGCCGGTAAAGTGGCAGGCCATTTATTTGCAACTGTGAGCTACATTGGTTTAGGTAGTGGTTTGTATTTGTTATTGCAACGCTGGCTGGAGCTTAAGCGTGCAAGCTTTAAGCAAAGTGGCTTCTGGATTGTGTTAGCTATGGTCTGCCTCATTATTGTTGGCTACCTTGGCATACAAGCGCATTTGGCGCAGTTGAAAGCCAATGCATACCCTGTTGCCGTGATGCAAAGTGAGTATGCCAGTCAGTTTGCCGCATGGCATGGTGTATCAGGTGTGGTTTACTTGCTTGAGTGTTTGCTAGGTTTAGCTTTAGTGCTTGATATTTTAGCGTTCAAACATAAAATTCTGTAGAAAATAGCATTAAAGCTTAGGGATGTGGATTTTGTGTTTTTCTTTAATTGTTTCGCTAGCACGGTAAACGACTAACTGTTTACCAATTTGATGCACTGCTACAGCACTTGTTTTTTCGCAAATATCGGTATAAATGGCTTTGCGTACATCTCTGTCATCACCAGCGACTTTAATTTTAATTAGCTCATGCGAATTTAAGGCACTTTCAATTTCTTTAATGACGTTTTCTGTTAAGCCTTTATCTGCAATCATAACAACTGGGCTAAGGTTGTGGGCAATGCCACGTAGATGGCTGATTTGTTTAGGGTTTAATTTCATGAACTGGTACGCTTTTTTCGAATCTTTAGATAGAATGGATTTTATCATGAATTCATATAATAAACATGAAGGCTATTAACAGTAATACGAGTAAACACAAGGCCTTGTCGGTATGAAGCTCAGTAACCGTAGTAAAGCTTGGATGCAAGAGCACCTGAATGATGAGTATGTGAAGCGCGCGCAAAAAGAGGGTTATCGTGCACGTGCAGCCTATAAACTGATGGAGATAGACGATAAAGACAAGTTGATTAGACCGGGAATGACCATTGTTGACCTTGGTTCAGCACCGGGTAGCTGGTGCCAAGTGGCTATGCAACGTTTAAAAGGTCAGGGACGTATTATTGGGTTAGATTTATTGGACATGCACACTATCGCTGGGGTAGAGTTTATCCAGGGTGACTTTCGTGAAGAAAGTGTTTTAAAAGAATTAGAAAAAAAATTGAATAAAAAACAAGTTGACCTTGTGATTGCCGATATGGCCCCCAATATAAGCGGAGTGAAAGATACCGACCAAGCTGGGGCTGTTTACTTGACTGAGCTAGCATTGGAATTTAGTCAGCAGTGGTTAAAACCAAAGGGCAACTTTTTAGTCAAAGTTTTCATCGGTGCTGGGTTTGATGATATCGTGAAGCGGATGCGATCAGAGTTTGATAAAGTCGTGACGAGAAAGCCAAAAGCGTCAAGGGGGCGTAGCAACGAAACATATTTGCTAGGCCTAGGTCGCAAGTAGATTTTAGTAAAGTAGCTGGAAATTAATTAACCAACGTTAACTGGATAAAGATTATGGGTGGTGGTGCTTTTTTAGCATGCGCCACTCAATTTAAAAAGGAAAACTTGTGAATAATATCGCAAAAAATATTGCCATTTGGATTGCTATTGCACTTGTGTTGATGACTGTGTTTCAACAGTTTGGCAGTACGAATAAAGTATCCTCTCAAATTGTGTATTCGCAATTTATGGAGAATGTGAAAAAAGGCCAAGTCCAAAAAGTGCAGATTGATGGACGGATTATTCACGGCACAACAAGAGACAACAAAACATTTAGTACGTATGCGCCGAGTGATTTGTGGATGGTTAGTGATTTACTCAAATACAATGTTGAGGTTGAAGCTAAGGCTGAAGAGAAGCGCTCACTGCTATTAGAAATCCTCATGTCATGGTTCCCGATGATTTTGCTGATTGGTGTTTGGATTTTCTTTATGCGCCAAATGCAAGGTGGCGGTAAAGGCGGTGGTCCTTTCTCCTTTGGTAAGAGTAAAGCGAGACAGTTAGATGAAACGAATAATCAAACGACATTTGCTGATGTAGCAGGTTGTGATGAAGCCAAAGAAGAAGTGGCTGAGTTAGTCGAGTTCTTACGCGACCCAAGCAAATTCCAAAAACTTGGTGGGCGTATGCCCCGCGGTGTATTGATGGTAGGTCCGCCAGGAACAGGTAAAACCTTATTAGCGCGTGCCATTGCTGGCGAAGCAAAAGTGCCTTTCTTTACGATTTCTGGTTCAGACTTCGTGGAAATGTTTGTTGGCGTTGGTGCATCTCGTGTGCGCGACATGTTTGAGACGGCTAAGAAAAACTCACCTTGTATTATCTTTATTGACGAGATAGATGCAGTGGGTCGTAGCCGGGGATCAGGCACTGGTGGCGGCAATGATGAGCGCGAACAAACCCTCAACCAAATGCTGGTTGAAATGGATGGTTTTGAACCAAGCTCTGGTGTGATTGTGATTGCGGCAACTAACCGTGCTGATGTCCTTGATAAAGCTTTACTACGTCCAGGGCGCTTTGACCGTCAAGTCATGGTTGGACTACCGGATATTAAAGGTCGTGAGCAAATTCTATTAGTACATATGCGTAAAGTACCATCTGACCCAAATGTGAAGGCGGATATATTGGCGCGTGGTACACCAGGTATGAGTGGTGCTGATTTGGCTAACCTTGTAAATGAAGCGGCTCTGTTCGCTGCTCGACGCAATAAGCGCACCGTTGATATGGCTGATTTTGAAGATGCTAAAGATAAAATCTTCATGGGACCTGAGCGTAAATCAATGGTCATGCGTGAAGATGAGCGTCGCAATACGGCTTATCATGAATCAGGTCACGCGGTGGTGGCAAAGTTACTACCAAATGCTGACCCAGTACACAAAGTGACGATCATGCCACGTGGTTGGGCGTTAGGCTTAACATGGCAATTGCCAGAGTTTGATCGCATTAGTAATTACAAGGTCAAAATGCTAGAAGAGATTTCCATTTTATTCGGTGGTCGAATTGCTGAAGAAGTGTTTGTGAATCAAATGTCGACAGGTGCTTCTAATGACTTCGAGCGTGCAACAAAGCTAGCGCGAGATATGGTTACTAAGTACGGTATGAGCGACGCCTTAGGCACCATGGTTTATGCAGGTGATGAACAGGATTCATTCTTTGGTAGCATGAGTGCTAAGACCGTTTCAGAAGCGACACAGCAGAAAGTCGATGCTGAAATTCGTCGCATCCTTGATGAGCAATATGCGATTGCGCGTAAGTTACTAGAAGATAACCGTGACAAAGTTGAAGCCATGACAGCGGCACTCATGGAACTTGAAACCATCGATGCAGATCAGATTGATGACATTATGGCGGGCATACCAGTAAGGGAATCAAAGCCTAAGCAATCAAGTAAAAATGATAATAGCAAGATGGGTGGAGGTTCTACCCCCATCCCAGCGGCAACGTCAAAGCCGCAGCCGAGCGCAAAAAGTTAATTGTTCGTGTAAATAAGAGTTAGGTTAAAATAAAGGACTGGCCTGAAGCCAGCCCCTTATTATTTTATGAAGCTACATTGCGGACAATTTACATTAGATTTAACTAGCCCACGCGTCATGGGTATCCTTAATGTCACGCCTGATTCCTTTTCCGATGGCGGTCATTATTCACAAACAGACATCGCTGTTAAACAAGCCTACAAGTTCATTGAAGAAGGCGCTGATATCATCGATATTGGTGGTGAGTCAACACGCCCTAATGCGGAGCCTGTCAGTTTGCAAGAAGAGTTAGACCGTGTGATTCCTGTGATTGAATCGCTTGCTAGCAAGATTGATATTCCTATTTCAATTGACACCTATAAGCCTGCCGTGATGCGCGCAGCGATGGCAGCTGGCGCTAGTATTGTGAATGATGTGAAGGCATTGCAAGAAGCTGGTGCGATAGAGGCTGTTGCGAATGCTGACGTTGCTGTGTGTTTAATGCATATGCAAGGTGAACCTCGGAATATGCAAGACGACCCGCATTATGATGATGTGGTTGAAGACGTGGTAACCTTTTTATTAGACCGTGTTGCTATTTGTGAGCAAGCGGGAATTCAAAAAAATCGCTTATTGATTGATCCGGGCTTTGGTTTTGGCAAAACACGTATGCACAATATCACCTTAATTCAACAGTTAAATACATTAGTGAATACTGGTTATCCAGTATTGGTTGGATTGTCACGTAAGTCTGTATTAGGACAAATAACAGGCAATGATATTGATGCCCGCTTATATGTCAGTGTTTCTGCTGCTGTGGTTTCGGCTATTAATGGGGCGAAAATACTACGCGTACATGATGTGAAAGCGACCGTTGAAGCATTGAAAGTGGTCACTGCAATACTGCCTAATGAGGCATAAGTGGCAGCTGTTAATAACGATGTGCTATAAAAATGATTAAAAAAGAAAGAATGAAACATGGCTAAAAAATATTTCGGTACAGATGGCATTCGTGGAAAAGTCGGGGAATACCCGATTACACCAGAGTTTGTGATGCGTTTAGGTTATGCCGCAGGACGGGTTTTTGTCGGCCTACAAAATAACCTTGCGAAAGGGGCCCACCCTGCGGTTTTGATTGGTAAAGACCCACGCATTTCTGGCTATATGTTAGAAGCTGCTTTAGAGGCTGGTTTAACCGCTGCTGGTGTGAATGCTTTAATGACAGGGCCAATGCCAACACCGGCGATTGCTTATCTAACATGCGCTTTACGCGCTCAGGCTGGCATCGTTATTTCCGCATCACATAACCCTTATTATGACAATGGCATTAAGTTCTTTTCTAGCGCTGGTGAAAAGCTAACGGATGAGGTTGAACATGCGATTGAAGCTGAGTTAGATAAGCCAATGGATGTGATTGAGTCAGCTCAACTGGGTAAAGCCAAACGCATTGATGATGCTGCTGGGCGCTATATTGAATTTTGTAAAAGTACGTTTCCTAATGACATGGATTTACGCGGTTTAAAAATCGTATTGGATTGTGCAAATGGCGCTACTTATCACGTTGCTCCACCAGTGTTCCATGAATTGGGGGCTGAAGTCATTGCTATTGGTAATCAGCCAAATGGCATGAACATTAATTTAAATGTTGGCTCTACGCATCCAGAAGCCTTGCAGAAAGCCGTGGTAGAACATCAGGCTGACCTAGGGATTGCTTTTGATGGTGATGGTGACCGCGTATTAATGGTGGCGGCCAATGGTGAGTTGCTAGATGGCGATCAGTTGCTATACATCATTGTTTTAGGTTTATATGCAAAAGGCAAGCTTAAAGGAGGTGTTGCCGGTACATTAATGACCAATCTTGCTTTAGAACATGCCTTAAAAAAGCATCAAATTCCATTCGGTCGTGCGAATGTAGGTGATCGTTATGTATTGGAGTTATTGAAAGAAAAGAATTGGCAGCTCGGTGGTGAGAGCTCAGGTCACATTCTGACTTTAGATAAACACACCAGTGGCGATGCTATCATTGCGGCCTTGCAAGTATTGCATGCGTTGAAACAAAGTGGAAAAACATTAGCACAAATGAGTAAAGAGATTCCACTCTACCCACAAGTGTTGATTAATGTTACTACCAAACACAAGATTGACTTACAAAGTCCTGAAATTCAATCCGCCGTTAAACAAGCCGAAGATGAATTAAAAGATGCTGGTCGTGTGTTGTTACGTGCTTCTGGAACGGAACCAAAAATCCGCGTCATGGTTGAAGGTCAAGATGCTGCACTGGTGCAAAAACTAGCTGAATGTATTGCAGCTGTTGTGGAGTCGCAAAGCAATTAGCCAATGTATTCTTAGCTATATCAATAAAACTATTTGTTTTTGATAATAAAACATTCACTCTAGGGTCACTAATTTGACATATTAAAAGTGCATTCTAACTTCGTAAACAGTTGTATGAGGAGATTGTGATGACTAATAGAATGCGACTTTATATGACACGTATGAATCATTTTGATAGCGCGTTATGTGTCAAAGTGAGTCATGCAAGCCAATATCCATTTGTGCGAGACTGGTTTAGGTTGATGAGCCGTTTAGGTGATGGTGTATTTTGGTACACCATGTTACTGGGTATTGTCTTAGTAAAAGGCGAAGCTGCTTGGGTGCCTGTACCCCATATTGTTGCTACTGGGTTACTGGGTACCTTGGTTTATAAATGGTTGAAGGGGAAAACACTACGTCCAAGGCCTTACCAAGTATTACAAGATGTCTGGTTAACTGGTAAGCCACTAGACTACTTTAGCTTCCCATCAGGCCATACTTTACATGCGGTTATTTTCACCTTTATGACATTAGCTTACTACCCGTCATTAGCTGTCTTGGTTATTCCATTTAGCATAATGGTTGCATTATCACGTGTTGTCTTAGGTCTGCATTACCCTAGTGATGTGTTAGCTGGTGCTATGATCGGCATCGTGATGTCGCTAACATCAATGTCCATTATGCTTTAGGCCTTCGTCGGGAGGCGAATAAAAAAGCTATGCAAAGTATCGCTTTTTTACTATCTAATCAGCGTGGTATCCAGCTAGCCTGTGTAATACCGAATCGGTTCGGCATGGTTAATATGCAAGGTTTCTAGGCAGTGTTTTCGCCACATACTAATACGGGTCAAGTCGTCAATTACAGACAACTCTGGGTGCCAGTTCGGGCGGTGGCCATTAAGGACTTTATGGAAGCTTGTTAAAGCACTTTTTGTTTCATTAATATAGTAATTAAAGTGTTTGTGTTTTTTGCGATTATTAAAGTGGATGCATTGGTAAATAATGTTTGGGAGCTTCACGCTTCTTAGCAGTCGATCTGCATACGCCAAGATCATCAGTTTATTTTTCACTAAACGTTGTGGCTGTTCAAAACACGGCGCGATAAAGTGACTAATGAATGTCGCGTGTGTAGAAAGAAGTTGTCCTGGCGTATTGCGTAAGAATTTCTCTATGTGCACATCCATCGCCCATTCTGATGCAATGTGAGTGAAAATACTTTCATGTTCCCAAAGGGCTTCGTGAGCCGGTACAAAGTGGTTGTGGGCAATCACATCCACATATAAGTGGTTGGCATAGCCGATGGCAACTGCCGTTTCTTCAAGTGTTTCGGCATTCTGAATTAAGTATTCAGCTTTTTGCCATTGATGCGTGGTGCTAAATTTTTTAGAAATGACGGCTAAGTCAGGTAAGCAAGCACCCGCCATGACTAGTTCAGGGAAGCGTTTGATCGCCTCTCTAAAGCGCCTGTTTAATAAGGGAGAGGCTATTAATAATGATTGTGAAAAATATACATGTGTGTATAACCCCCAAGCATCAGCATCTAATGAATAAATAGTGAGTGGGAAGCACCAAAACATTGCGTCTAATGTTTTTTGTATCTGCATGCCATTAATGTGACATGGGTTTATGAAGCTTAAATGACATTGCTTAAAGTAAATCTAAAACATTTTTCATATTCATGAAGCTGTCATAGTTGGCCATTAGCATCTATCAAATCGATAACCTGATGTGTGATGCATATGAAAATACTTTTTATTTCTGATGTTTACTTTCCGCGAGTGAATGGCGTTTCAACTTCTATTAAAACCTTTATGAGCCAATTAGAAACGCTAGGGCATACGGTTGATTTGATTGCGCCAGATTACGGTGAACATGCATCGGATGCGCTTTCTATCAAACGAATTGCAGCACGGAGTATTTACTTTGATCCTGAAGATAGACTGATGAAGTATGGTGAAGCATTAAAACAATTACCAGAGCTGAAAAAAGCAAACTACGACATTATTCATGTGAATACCCCCTTTGTTGCGCATTACTTAGGGTTGAAGCTCGCTAAGCAGTTAAACATTCCCTGTGTTGAAACTTATCATACTTTTTTTGAAGACTACTTACATCACTACCTGCCTTGGATCCCAAAAACCATGGCAAGAGGCCTAGCGCGCCTTATTTCTAAGAAACAATGCAATGCCGTGGATGCGATTGTTGTACCGTCACAGCCTATGCTAGATGTGCTCAGAACGTATGGAGTCAAGTTACAAGCGAATGTCATTCCCACAGGGTTGCAGGCAGGGAGTTTTACCGAGTCGAATGGCTTGCAGTTTAAACAAAAGTATCAGATTGAGAATAAACGCGCCATGCTGCTCTATGTTGGCCGTGTTGCCTTTGAGAAGAACATTCCTTTTCTATTTGAAATGGTTAAGGTGCTCGCTGAACGGCACCCAAATGTATTACTCGTGGTTGCCGGCGAAGGCCCTGCTGAGAAGTCTTTACATCAGCTTGCCATTACGTTAAAAATTGAAGATAACGTTAAATTTATCGGTTATTTAGATCGTGAAACTGAGCTCAATGCTTGTTACAAAGCTGCAGATGTTTTTGTCTTTTCATCGAAAAGTGAAACGCAAGGGCTTGTCTTGCTAGAAGCCATGGCACAAGGGACACCTGTAGTGGCGATTGCTGAGTTGGGTACGGCATCTATTTTGGTTGAAGGGCAGGGCGCGATGATTTCACCTGAATCTACGAATGCATTTTCTGAGAAAGTAGCTGTACTGATTGAAGACCATGCGAAACGTGACTTGTTAAGCCAAACAGCCAAATCGTATGCGTTAACAGTCTGGTCAGCTAAAGCGCAAGCGGAGCGGTTGGGACGCTTTTATCAAAAAACAATCGAGCAATACAACTCAAACAAATCATCCCTACCTTCCATGACCTTGATTGACCAATAGAGCACGACTTTTATTCATCAATTTTTAACTAACTACCATCATGAAGTATTCTGAATATGCTATAAATACAGCATGGATAAAGAAATGACGATTGGTGCAGAGACCTTACTTGCGGCTATAGATTTAGGATCAAATAGTTTTCGTTTAGAGATAGCGCATCATGTTGGCGGACAAATACAGCGTGTTGATTATATTAAAGAGGCGGTCAGGCAGGGTGCTGATTTAGATGAGAGCCGCAATTTAAATGATGCTGCCATTGAGCGCGGGGTTAAATGTTTGGAGCGTTTTGGAGAGGCGCTTAAAGGATTCCCTAAACAAAATGTGCGAGCAGTTGCAACACAAACCCTCAGAGAAGCAAGGAACACAGATGACTTTCTTAGCTTGGCGAAAAAAGCGCTGGGTTACAAAGTAGAAGTGATTTCTGGGGTAGAAGAGGCTAGGCTTATCTATCAAGGGGTCAGCCACTTTTTGCCGCAATCAGATGAGCGTCGGTTAGTGATTGATATTGGTGGTCGTTCTACAGAATTCGTGTTGGGGCAACACTTTGATGCACTGAAGACAGATTCATTACGTGTTGGCTCTGTTGCATGGTCATTAAAATACTTTCCCGATGGTGAACTTTCCGCCAAAAACCTTAAGCGTGCTGAAGTGGCTGCAACATCATTTTTAGATGTAATTGCCAAGTCTTATGGACATAAGCATTGGGACGTTGCCTATGGTGCATCTGGTACCGTTGGTGCAGTGGGAGATGTATTAGCACAGGCTGGGTTTACAGAGGGTGAGATTACCAAAAAAGGACTTGATTGGTTGCGTGATGAGCTAATCAAGGCGAAGCAGGCAAGCCGCTTGAAATTGTCAGGATTAAAAGAAGAGCGTAATGCGGTTATTGGCGGCGGCTTAAGCGTGTTGCGCGCCATTTTCGATTTGTTAAAAATTGATACTTTGTATGTGGCGAGAGGGGCTTTGCGGCATGGTCTGTTTTATGACATTGCGGCAGAGGCGAGTGATGGGTTGATTTACACTAAGGAGGCTTCGATTCGCTTGATGTTAAAGCGTTTTCCAGTGGATGCAACACATGCAGAGCATGTCAAAGAAGCCGCAGCATATTTATTTGATATGGTTGTTGATGATTTAAACCTTAAGAAAAGGGAGATTCAAGAGCAAAGGCGATTGCTGAACTGGGCGGCGCAATGTCATGAAATTGGGAGTGTCATTTCTCATGGTGGTTATCACCGGCATGGCGCTTATATCTTAGAGCATACGGAGCTAATGGGCTTCTCTCAAAGTGAGCTGCATCACCTTAGTTTGCTCGTTTTAGGGCAGCATGGAAAGATTAAAAAAATAGATTTAGACAAGGTAGGAGAGCAGTTGGTTGTGTCGCTAGCTTGTTTACGCTTAGCCATTATTCTTTGCCACTCTCGGAATCAACCAGCGTTGAGCGGGATTAGTAAATTTAAGTACGTAAATGATACTGTGCAGTTAACCGTACAGGGTGGCTGGATGGAGAGTCACCCACAATCGGCTTATTTACTGGAAGAGGAAGTGATTGCTTGGAAGAAAACAAACTGGCGTCTATTCATTGCCGACAAGTAATGCGTTTTTAATCTTTAGCTAGCCTTAGCGATTCTTTTGTAAAAGAAACGTTTGAGCTGATAATGGCTTGCTTGGTTTGTGACTGTCAGCCTGTAAGCTACTGACGGTTTGATAGCTGCCGTCAGGAGTGAGTGCCCAAGCATCAATATTATCGTTTAAGTAAGGCGTAAACGACTCATCTAACACCCGTTTTTGCATTTCTTCATCTAAGATTGGCCAAGCCACTTCTACACGTCTTAGCATGTTGCGAGACATCCAATCTGCACTCGATAACCATAGTTTTACTTTGCCGTCTATTTCAAAGTAAAAGGCTCTTGAGTGCTCTAAGAAGCGGCCAACAACCGAACGTACACGAATGCGATCGTGTAGGCTTTTCGCACCAGGAGGTAATACACAAGCGCTACGGACGATTAAATCAATGATGACGCCTTTTTTGGCTGCTCTAATTAATGCCAACACCAATGCCTCATCGGTGAGTGAGTTAGTTTTAATTATAATCTTAGCTGGTTTGCCTTTTGCAGCTGCATTACCTGCAGAAGTAATATATCTGAGCATCGTTTTATGCAGTGTAAATGGTGAGGCAAGTAATTTGCGCATTCTTGGCAGTGGCAATTCACTGGTTAAATGGCGGAATATTTGCTCCATTTCTCTAGTCATCGTGAGGTCGCTGGTGAGCATGCTAAAGTCGGTATATAGCTTGGCTGTTTTAGGATTGTAATTCCCGGTAGACAGGTGACCATAGCGTTTAATAGAACGGCCTTCTCTACGCATAATGAGGCACATTTTGGCATGGGTTTTTAAACCAACAATGCCATAAACAACTTGTGCACCGATTGATTGTAGTGCTTCAGACCAGTTGATATTGGCGGCCTCATCAAACCTCGCTTTTAACTCAACCACAACAAGTACTTCTTTGCCGCGTTGTACGGCTTCTTGTAGTAAGTTTAAGATACGCGGATCGGAACCTGCGCGATAGATTGTCTGGTGAATGGCTAGCACATCTGGATCATGCACGGCTTCTTGCAGTAGCTGGATAACTGCTTCAAAGCTTTCAAACGGCTGGTGAATCAGAATGTCGCGTTTCCTCAGTTGTGAGAACATCGATTTATTCGTTGAAAGTGCCTTAGGCCATGCAGGTGTAAATGTCGGGAAGGATAACTTGGCATCACTTGCTTCATCAGGTAATTGTATGAGTCTGCCGAGGTTCACTGGCCCATTTACTTTATAAAGCGCAGACTGGGGCAGTTCAAATTGTCCGAGCAAAAAGTCTGACAGCGCTTCATCACAATCTATTGTTACCTCTAACCTAACTGGTTCGCCATAAGGTCTGTAAGCAAGCTCTTGGCGTAGCGCTGTGCGTAAATTACGCACATCATCTTCATCGACTTCTAAATCAGAGTTTCTAGTGACCCGAAACTGTGAAAAATTGACTATTTTTGCACCTTGAAATAAATCAGGCAAATGGGCGCGAATAATACTCGTAAGTGACACAAAGCATTGTTGATTTTTGCTTAAACGAGCAGGTAAACGTGTGATTCTAGGCAACACTTGAGGCACACGTACAATTGCAATAGAGGGTGTTTTTTTGGATTTATTTTCAAGCTCTATAATAAAGTGAAGCGCTTTATTAGCTACCTGTGGAAATGGGTGAGAAGGATCTAATGCAATCGGTAATAACAGTGGCTTAACTTCGGCCTGAAAGTATTGCGCAACCCATTTCTTTTGATCAGGTGTGCGTAAGTGACTAGAAATGAGTGCGACCCCTTGTTTTTCTAAAGCGGGCATGAGCTCATGTTCAAATAAATAGTATTGCTTCTCGACTAACTGATGCGCCTTTTCTGAAATGTTTTCGTAAGTTTCTACTGAAACATTGCCATCGCTCACGCCATCTTGTAAGGCTTCTATCTGTGCTTCCATACGCACTTCAAAGAACTCATCTAAGTTGGAAGCGACAATACATAAAAACCTTAAACGTTCTAGCAGCGGGTAATCTTCTCGCTGGGCAAGAGATAATACGCGTTCGTTAAAACTTAAAATACTCAAGTCGCGGTCTAGTAAAGTGATTGATTGATTTTTCATTGTTACACTAATATAGCAAAAGTTTGTTTCTAGTATGTGACGGTTATTAAAACAGTCAAAAACTTATCTGACGGTTACAAATCAATGTATCGCCAATTGTTTAGTAATGCAAGGAGTAAGCGTGGTTTAGTCGGTGGTCGTGCAGTGGTGGAAGGGGTCTTGGATGGACGAATGCCCATCCAAGTTTAATCAGTCGTTATGACTCGTTGTCATTCGTGTGACGGACGTCGCGGCCCTCAACAATATAAATGACTTGTTCAGCAATGTTTTTCGCATGGTCACCAACGCGCTCAATAGCACGTGCAATCGTAATGATATCCATCGCTGTTGTAATAGAACGAGGATCTTCCATCATGTAAGTAATGAGCTGTCTTACGATGGATTTAAACTCTTTATCGAGTGCTTCATCTGCATCAATAACCGTTCTTGCTTCAGTTGCATCAAGTCTCGCAAAGGTATCTAAGGCACTCCTTATTTGTTTACTTGCAGCATCTGCCAGGTGTCTTACATCAGTCGTTGCTTTTAGTATCGTCACATCGCGTTCTTGAATACGGCGTATGCTTTTCGCCATTTTCTTAATTTCATCACCTGATCGCTCAAGGTCGGTCACCATTTTGCTAATTGCCATCACCAGACGTAAGTCAGAAGCAGTCGGCTGGCGTTTTGCAATCACATGAATCAAGTCATCATCAATGATTTTTTCAAACGTATTCACATCACGGTCATTCTCTAGTACATCTAGTACTGCAGCACTATTATTGTCAGCGTAGGCTGTCGTGGTCATGTTGATTTGTGACTCTACTAGGCCGCCCATTTCTAGTACACGGCTGCGTAGACGCTCTAGATCTTCATCAAATTGGGTTGAAAGGTGTATTGTGTCGATCATATATTCTTCCTAACGTTAAGGTTAGTTAATTGCTATTGTTGTCGGCATTACTTAAAGCCATTATGTTAAGTTTAGCTGATTCTGCCAGTAATGTAATCTTCAGTTCTTTTGTCTTTAGGCTTGATGAAAATATCGCCCGTCTTGTCATGCTCAATCAAATCACCCATATACATATAAGCAGTGTAGTCAGAAACCCGCGCCGCTTGCTGCATATTATGGGTGACGATTAGGATAGTGAGCTTGCCACGTAAGTCATTCATCAGTTCTTCAATATTCGCTGTCGCAATTGGGTCCAATGCTGAAGTTGGTTCATCAAATAACATGATTTCAGGATCGGTTGCCAAGGCACGTGCAATACATAAACGTTGTTGCTGACCACCAGATAAATTGAATGCTAAGTCCTGTTGGCGGTCTTTTACTTCATCCCACAAAGCCGCGCCTTTTAACGCCTCTTCTACTTTGTCTGCTAGTAAGCGTTTATTTTTTTCACCACGCACGCGTAAACCGTAAGCCACATTCTCAAAAATAGATTTTGGAAATGGGTTTGGCTTCTGGAACACCATGCTAATACGCATACGCACTTCAATTGGGTCGACATTTGGGTCTAGAATATTGGTGTTATCTGGCTGCATGACAATTTGACCCTCATAGCGATTGCCCGGGTACAGGTCATGCATGCGATTGAATGAACGTAATAACGTTGACTTACCACAGCCAGATGGGCCGATTAACGCCGTAATCTTGTTTTCATATAACGGCAGGTTAATATTTTTTAACGCATGATTGCCGTTGCTATAAAAGAAGTTAAAGTCACGCACTTCTGCTTTGATTGTTAGGTCGGCATTCGCCATATGTTCAATTCCCTAAGAGTAATATTTTCTAAATAAAGTTTGTTGATTAAATCTAGCTTAATGCCATTATTGCCACTTAATTTTCTTGCGAATGTTATAGCGCATTTTGATTGCAACTGCATTCATCAGCAGCGTGACTAGAATAATAATGGCACCAGCCGCTGCTGCATTGACGTGGAATGCTGAACTAGGGCGTGATAGCCAACTAAACATTTGAATCGGTAACACGGTAAAGCTAGATGTTAACCATTCAAAGTTAAGAAATGGTGGTGTCGTTGATATTGGTGCTTCTGGTAAGAAAGCAATAAACGTTAATGCACCAATGGTAATCACAGGTGCTGTTTCACCAATTGCACGTGCCATACCAATAATCACACCCGTCAATATGCCGCCTGCTGAATATTTAACCACGTGTTGACCGACCACCTGGCCTTTTGTCGCGCCTACTGCGTAAGCAGCTTCTCTAATCGCAACAGGAATTGCTCGAATAGATTCTCTCGTCGCTACGATGACAATCGGTAATATCAACAAACCTAGCGTTAGCCCTGCCGTTAAAATACTGTTGCCAAAATCAAACGTATAGACAAATAAACCTAATGCTAATAGACCGTAAATGATAGATGGCACGGCCGCTAGGTTAGTCACGTTTACTTCAATAATTTCAGTGAACCAGTTTTTAGGGGCATACTCCTCTAGGTAAATCGCAGCGCCAACGCCTATTGGCACTGCCGAGATGAAGGTCACCAACATCACAAGTGATGAGCCAACAAGCGCAGACAATAAACCAGCTCTGGCAGCACGTCGTGAAGGGAAGTTGCTATAGAAGTCCCAATTAGTTAATTGTGGAAAGCCATCAACCACTAAATCCACAAATAAAATAAGCAGTGTGATGAGGATAAGAGTGATGCATAGCAAGCCAATCGTGCCAAATAAATGGTCATTGAACTTGGCGCGTTTAATCATTGTTCTCACTGAGTCGATATCTTTCAGTGACGATGCTACTTTTTGATTTGACATTAATAAGCCTCGCGGAATTTTTTACGGGTGAAGTGACCAAGGACATTAAAGAACAAGGTCATTAACATCAAGACTAAGCCAGCGGCAAAGATACTTTGATATCCAATGCTGCCATGCGGTAAATCACCCATGGCGACCTGCACAATATAAGCCGTAATCGTTGCGGCAGAGTCCATTGGGTTAAATGTGAGGTTGGGTTGCTGCCCGGCTGCAATCGCAACAACCATGGTTTCACCAATGGCACGTGAAATCGCTAAGATATAAGCAGCAATAATGCCTGAGATTGCCGCTGGCGTTACAACGCGCATGGCTGTTTGAAAGCGTGTTGCACCCATCGCGTAAGAACCTTCGCGCATACTCATTGGAACAGCGCGCATCGCATCTTCAGAAACGGATGCAATATAGGGCACGACCATAATGCCAATCACGATACCTGGGCCTAACATGTTGAATGTTGGCAGCTCAGGGAAAACCATTTGCAATAGCGGTGTGACTAAGAGTAGCGCAAAGTAACCAAAGGCAATGGTCGGCACACCAGCTAATAACTCTAGAATCGGTTTAACTGTTTCTCGTGTTTTATGAGACGCAAATTCAGACAGGTAAATTGCCGCAATCGTGCCAACAGGAACGGCAAAGGCTAATGCAACAAAGGAAATGGTTAACGTACCAGAAACCAATGGCATGATGCCGTAATGCGCATCTTCAAATAAAGGCGTCCATTGGTTGTCTGTCAAAAAGTCTACGATTGAAACGAATTCAAAGAACGCAAATGATTCATAGACAAGAATCGCTACAATGGCCACTGTTGTAAACACTGCAGAGAGTGCACACAACAAAAGTAAGATTTCAATCAAACGCTCTTTAATATTACGTCTAAAGTTCTTAGCAAGGCGCGGGCTGATGGTTGTGCCTTGAGTAGACTCTAGCACTGTAGTGGCCGTATTCACGTTAATTTAACTTCCGTATTGTAGCGATTGAATAAAACGTTAAGAAATAGTAACTATCTTAAAGACTATTGAACTTAAGAACTATCGAACGCGATCTAATAAATCTTTGATTTTTACACCAACTTCTGATTTCCCACCAATAAAGCCAGTACCCGTTTTTAATGCATTCCAATGGGCAACAACAGCAGCTTGGTCTTCAGCAGGCAATGGTACGTATTTTACTTCCTCAATCAATGGTCGACCATTTGCTAAGTAGTAATCAACAAATGCTTTTACATACGCCTTTTCTTCCGCAGAACTTTTCTTTACGTAGATGAAAATAGGGCGAGCAAGCGGCGTATATGTACCGTCTTCGATTGACTCTTTAGAAGGTAAAACACCTGCTTTTCCAGCATCTTCCGAAATCGCTACCGCTGAAAGTTTGTCTTTATTTTCTTCATAATATGCATAGCCAAAGTAACCGATACCACCTTTGTCACCAGCAACTCCAGTCACTAGTACGTTGTCATCTTCTGATGCTGTGAAGTCACCACGGCTAGATTTTGATTTACCAACAACCGCTTCAGTAAAGTAATCAAAGGTACCTGAATCCGCGCCTGGGCCAAATAATTTAAGTGGTTGATCAGGCCATGCTGGATTCACTTGATTCCATGAAATGATGGTTTCTTGTGCCTCTGGACCCCAGATTGTTTTTAACTCAGCTACAGTCATTTCTTTTGCAAATTCATTAGCTGGGTTAATCACAACGGTTAATGCGTCAAATGCAATCGGCAGCTCGATAAATTCGATGCCAGCCTCTTTACACTTGTCGATTTCTTTTTGTTTGATCGGGCGTGAAGCGCCTGAAATATCCGTTTCACCACGGCAGAATTTTTTAAAGCCGCCGCCAGTACCTGAGATACCAACCGTTACTTTTACTTTTGTATCAATTTGAAACTCTTCTGCAACCGCTTCCGTCACAGGGAACACAGTACTTGAACCATCAATTTTGACGATTGCTTTTGGGTCAAAATCCGCTGCATCAGCGCTTGCAGTTGTGTCTTCAGATGTAGAGCATGCACCTAAAGCAGATGCGATGGCGATTGCACTCGTTAACTGAATAGTGCGTTTTAAGATTAATTTAGCTGCGTTCATGATGATCCCTGATAAGTAGTGCTACCATTTTACTGTTCTATTGTGACAGTTTAATGACAAAAAATTATATGCGTATTCTAACGCTAGTTAATCTTGGTGTCTTGCTTTTAGATGAAAAAAACGGCCATAACTGGCCGTTTTCTATGAAGCTAATAGGTGGTACTAAACTTAAGTGTTTATTTGATGTTTTTCAAAATATCACTCATTTTCACACCGACTTGTGCTTTGCCATCGAAGCCTGAACCTGGTTTTAGCGCTTTCCAGTGAGCAACAACAGCAGCTTGCTCAGCTGTTGGTAGTGGTACGTATTTCACCTCTTCGATTAAAGGCTTGCTTTTCGCTAGGTAGTAATCAACGAATGCTTTTAATTTAGGATCAAATGCAGCACGTGTTGCATTTACGTAGATGAAGATAGGGCGTGCAAGTGGTGTGTATGTGCCATCTTCAATGGCTTCTTTAGAAGGCAATACTGCTTTACTAGCAGCATCTTTCTTAATAGCAACAGCCGTTAGTATGTCTTTATTCTCTTCGTAATAGGCATAACCGAAGTAACCAAGACCACCCTCATCACCAGCAACACCTTTTACAAGTATGTTGTCATCTTCTGATGCCGTGAAGTCACCACGGCTAGATTTTGATTTACCCACAACCGCTTCTGTAAAGTAGTCGAATGTACCTGAGTCAGCACCTGGGCCAAATAATGCTAATTTTTGATCAGGCCATGCTGGGTTAATTGATTTCCAAGTTTTTAGTTTGCCTTGTGCAGCTGGTTCCCATATTTTTTTCAGTTCAGCAACAGTCATTGTTTTAGCAAAGTCATTTTTTGGGTTGATGACAACGGTTAATGCATCAAATGCCACTGGGATTTCGATGAACTGAATGCCAGCCGCTTTACACTTGTCGATTTCTTTTTGCTTGATAGGGCGTGAAGCGTCTGAAATGTCTATTTCACCACGGCAGAATTTTTTAAAGCCGCCACCAGTACCTGAAATACCAACCGTTACTCTTGTATTAGTCTCATTTTGAAACTCTTCAGCGACTGCTTCAGTAATAGGGTAAACAGTGCTAGAACCATCAATTGTGATAACTCTTTGCCCTGCGTAAGACGATTGTGCACCAAAGGCGGCTGCAATGACAGCTGCTGTGGCTAATGATTTAATAAACTTTGTTTGCATTTTAAACTCCATAAGTAAAAATAAATAATGACAATTAAATTAAATTAGCAATGCTGTTGATAAGGTAATTTTGTTGCTCGGATACGAGTGTAGAAATATTGTGTGACAGAAAAATGACAATTATTAACATTGTTTGATTCTGCAAGTGTGTTTGCGGTTATTCGCTACGTGATGTGAAGTGCTTCTTGCTTGCTTTGTTGTATAATTTCGTTTTTGCAATCGCTTAGTAGAAGACATCTAATGGAAGCCGAACAACTCAATCAAATTGCCAATCGACTCACGGATTTGCATACCCGAAATCTAGATCTTCGGGGGTATCTTTGACTATGAAACCAAATCACAACGACTTGCCGAAGTGGATGGCTTATTAGAAGATCCTGATGTCTGGAATAATCCAGAAAACGCGCAAAAACTAGGTAAAGAAAAGCGCATGTTAGAAGGTGTTGTGAATACCTTGAATAATCTTGAAACGGGGATTAGTGACAGTCAAGAGCTATTTGAAATGGCAAAAGAGGAAAGTGATGATGAATCGCTATTGGGTATTGCGAATGATTCTGAAGCCTTAGAAAAAACAGTCGATGAGATGGAATTCAGACGCATGTTTTCTGAGCCTATGGATGAGAATAATTGCTTTATTGAGTTCCAATCAGGCAGCGGTGGTACTGAAGCTCAAGATTGGGCCAATATGCTACTGCGTATGTATTTGCGCTACTGCGAACGTAAAGAGTTTAAAGTAGAAGTGTTAGAAAAGTCAGATGGCGATGTCGCTGGGATTAAAGGCGCAACGCTAAAAATCACAGGTGATTATGCATTTGGTACCTTGCGTACTGAGAGTGGTGTGCATCGTTTGGTACGTAAGTCTCCATTCGATTCTAATTCAAAGCGCCATACCAGCTTTGCCAGTGTGCAAATTTTCCCTGAAGTTGATGACTCTATCGAAATTGATATTAACCCTGCTGATGTGCGCCTTGATACTTATCGCGCCAGTGGTGCGGGTGGTCAGCATATTAACAAGACGGATTCTGCTGTGCGTTTGACACATATTCCAACAGGCTTAGTCGTGCAGTGTCAAAATGATCGCTCACAACATCGCAATAAAGACGAAGCTTTTAATATGTTGAAAGGCGCTTTATATAACTTAGAACTGAGTAAGCGGAATGATGAGAAGCAAGCTTTAGAAGATGCTAAAACGGATATTGGCTGGGGACATCAGATTCGTAGTTATGTTTTAGATCAAGGGCGTATAAAAGATTTGCGCACCAATGTAGAAGTCGGCAATACGCAAGGTGTGCTAGATGGAGATTTAGATCAGTTTATTCAGGTAAGTTTGAAGCAAGGCGTTTAGGCCTTAATCATCACTCGCTGATGCATGGCCACTAGGGTGGCAGATTAGATAAAGTACACGTTGAACATCAACATTAAGGAAATGCGCAATCGCTTTATAGTCATAGGGTAAAGCCGCATCATCCCAGCCATTAGCAGAGTGGCGAGCGAGGTTGACGGCTAACAAGACGCCTGTTGCGCGTTTGCTCAGCTCCACTCCTTCATCTTCCTCTATTAATTGCATCAGTGATGATGGTATGGCATAGCCATTAATTAACTCTTTTTGCAAATCGCTAATATGAAAGCCGAGCACTTGCTCTTGTGCATCTTTGCTCCTTAGTGATTTATCTTTTTTCTGCATGTCGAAAATAGTGTTCATTTTGTCAGGTGCGAAACACCACATCAACATTTCTGCAAAATCATGCAACAAGGTGGCAATCCATGTTTCTTCGGAGTGTAAGTCTTTGTGCAAAGCAGCCCAGTCCGCTGCATAGTAAGCGGCAAGATGTGCTCTTTTAATCAATTTTAATAAGTTTGTTAAGGCAGGAATATTCGATTTGAGTCTATCCTCAACGAGAAAATCAGGAAATAAGTTGCGGTAAAACGTCGTTGTTCCCATCGTGATAATAGCGGCTTCTACTTCAAGGGTGTCTTGCACCTGCCGTTTGCTAGCATTTTGTTTGGCATAGCTCAATACCTTGAATGCCACAAAAGGGTCGTTCAACACTACTGCAGTAATCGCGCGCGCACTGATGTTCTTCTCATCCTGTTGAAGTTTAGCGACTTCTCTCGCTGTTTGCCTAAGGACAGGAATGTCGACTGTTTTTAACCGTTTCAACCATGCGACAGTATCGTTAATTTAACCGTTCATTTAATACTCTCCATGGAAGAGCCAAGCATAGATGAAGCTACCTCTATTTGTTTTGACGAATAAGCAAAATAAAGGCGTTTAATTCATTGAATACGAGGCTAACCTGAATAATTAAAGCATAGCCATGTACAAATGCAGGTATAGACCATACAATCGCAGTACTTAAAGTCAATCGTTACCTCTCATACCGTCTATGCAGCCCCTAAATGAACTGTCATCCTCAATTAAAACCGCCAAATTGACGGATTTTGACGCTTGGCATGGGCGCATTGTTGTCTGGTTAGCCGCGGCGACAGCAGGGTTAGTTGTGGTCATGTTTGCAAAAGCGACAGAATACGCGACAGAGCTATTTTTTCATGTACAGAAAATGAACTGGTGGCTACCTTTAATCATTACACCGTTGGGTGGCGTGTTGATTGTGTGGATGACAAAGCGCTGGTTTCAAGGTGCGGCGGGGAGTGGTATTCCACAAGTCATGGCGGCCTTGGATCATGAAAGCCCCGATAATAAATATCCGACTTTAGTCAGTACTAAGCTAGCAATAGGTAAAATATTTTTAGGTGTTGGTACATTGCTTGCTGGCTTTTCTGCTGGGCGAGAAGGTCCTTCGGTACAAATCTCTGCCAGCATTATGCATGCGTTTAGACATTTTCTACCTTATGGTTTTAGCGTTAATCCTAAGCATTTGATTTTAGCTGGTGGCGCTGCTGGTATTTCTGCTGCCTTTAATACACCACTCGCTGGGATTGTATTTGCCATTGAAGAGCTAGGACGGCGTTTTGAGCAAAAAACCAATGGTGTGATTATTACGGCGATTGTGTTGTCAGGTTTGGTGGCGATTTCATTACAAGGTAATTACACCTACTTTGGTAGTATTTCAGTTGGTATTGTTGATAAAAAAATTATCTTACCCGTGCTTTTTTGCGGCTTGTTTTGCGGTATATTCGGTGGCATTTTTAGCCGCATACTCATTAGTGCCTCAGGACAAATGTACGGCAAGCTGGGAATAATTAGACGGGTGCATCCTTTATGGTGGGCGGGGCTTTGTGGGCTATTAGTTGCTGGTTTGGGTGTTGTTAGCAATGGTGCTGCACATGGTACAGGTTACCAAACGGCGCAAAATATTTTAATGGGTAATACAACAGAGCAACTTTGGTTTTATGCCCCCATTAAATATTTGGCCACTATTTTTACATATTTAAGTGGTGTACCTGGTGGTATTTTTGCCCCATCACTCTCTATCGGTGCTGGTATTGGCCACGACTTGGTGCCTTTGTTCGGACATGAGTATTACAACAGCGCCATTATTGCCTTATGCATGGCTGGTTTTTTGGCCGCTGTTACACAAGCACCACTGACATCATTTATTATTGTGATGGAAATGATTGATGGTCACCAAATGGTGATTAGCTTGATGGCGATTACTTTTTTAGCCTCAATGGTTTCAAAAATATTTAGCAAGCCGCTTTATGCGACGATGGCCGATCAGCAGGTTGGCATGGCACAGAAACTCTATCAAGACCGCCGCAGTTAATACGGCTGCTTTTCAGTATTTGGTGTGTGCAACGACAAGCGTATCAACCAATAGCAGATATGCTAAAATGCGACCTATTCAATTTTAACTAGCCGAGTACCAAATGACAGATCAGGCACAGCCAGACAGCACAGAAGAAACACACATTGATGAAAGCCATGTGATTACCGAACGCCGGCAAAAACTAAAAGCCTTGCGTGAAGTTGCAAAGGTAACGAAGTCAGCTGTATTCCCAAATGACTTTAAGCCAGAACATCAAGCGGCTGCATTGCATGCGGAATATGATGCATTAGATAAAGAAACGTTAGACCCACAAGCCATTCCAGTGGTCGTGGCTGGGCGGATGATGTTGAAACGTGTGATGGGTAAAGCCAGTTTCGCGACAATTCAAGATTCTACTGGCCGTATTCAGTTGTTTATTAATAAGCAAAGCCTGACTGATGAAAATAGTGAAGCGATTTACGAGGCGTTTAAGCACTGGGATTTAGGTGATATTGTTGGCGCTAAAGGCGCGATGTTTAAAACCAAAACAGGCGAGTTGTCGATTAAAGTCTCTGAGTTGCGCTTGTTGACGAAATCAATACGCCCACTACCTGAAAAATATCATGGCTTAAGCGATCAAGAAATAAAATATCGCCAACGTTATGTGGATTTAATTACTTCAGAAGAAACACGTAATACCTTTAAAGCGCGTTCTAAAGTGATGTCAGCGATTCGCAGCTTTATGACAGGTAACGAATTTTTAGAAGTGGAAACACCCATGTTGCACCCCATTCCAGGCGGTGCTTCTGCAAAACCATTTACGACCCATCATAATGCACTAGATATGCAAATGTTTTTACGCATTGCCCCTGAGCTGTATTTGAAGCGTTTGGTTGTCGGTGGCTTTGATCGTGTATTTGAGATTAACCGTAGCTTCCGTAATGAAGGCTTAAGTGTTCGCCACAACCCTGAATTTACCATGATGGAGTTTTATGCGGCTTATACCGACTACCAATGGTTAATGGACTACACCGAGCAATGTGTCCGTACAGCAGTCACTGCTGTGCACGGTTCAGCCGTGATTAGTTATGATGGTAAAGAAGTTGATTTAAGTAAACCATTTGAACGCTTAACCATTGTCGGTGCGATTCAGAAATATGCACCGCAATACACGCTGGATCAATTGAATGATGCTGAATTCTTACGTGCGGAAATATTGAAGCATGGTACTAAACCATTCGATCATGCAGGGTTAGGTGCATTGCAATTGGCTTTGTTTGAAGAAACAGCAGAAAGCCAACTATGGCAACCAACTTATATTATTAACTATCCTGTTGAAGTGTCGCCATTGGCACGTGCTTCTGATGCGGATGCAGAAGTGACTGAACGTTTCGAACTCTTTATTACAGGTCGTGAGATGGCGAATGGCTTTAGTGAATTGAATGATGCTGAAGATCAAGCAGCACGCTTCCAAGCGCAAATGAAAGCCAAAGAAGCGGGCGATGATGAAGCGATGTATTACGATGCTGATTTTATTCGCGCACTTGAGTACGGCATGCCACCAACAGGTGGTTGTGGTATTGGTCTTGATCGCTTAGTGATGTTGATTACGGACAGCCCAAGTATTCGTGATGTGATTCTCTTCCCACATATGCGAGCAGAAGCTTAAATTAAGGTTGAGCTAAGCTAGTCATCACAAAAAACCAGTTAATGAAAGCTAACTGGTTTTTTATTTGTTGTAAATTTGTTACACCCAGTATCTGATTCATTGTTTGTCATCAAAGTGTCATATTAAAACTTCAGAATTGCTCTCGTTGAAACAAACAACACATTTTTAACTGGGAGTAAATTTTGAAAAACTTTGAATTACGCAGCATAGTTGCTGCTACATCAGCGGTATTAGCACTAAGCTTTGCTGGTAGTGCTTTAGCCGATTCGACAGATGATATTGTTAATGCACTGATTGCTAAAGGCGTATTAACTGAAGAAGAAGGTTCTTTATTATTTAAAGGCCGCGCTGGTGAAAAAGAAGCCATTGCTAAAAAAGAGGAAAAGGATATTAAGGTTAGCCATGGTGGTAAAGGCTTTCGTTTTGAAACAGCTGACGGCAAATTTCAGACTAACCTTCTTTGGCGTGCGCAAATGCGTTTCACTTCTCCAACGACTGGCGATCCACGCCAACTCAGCGACTTTAATGATAATAGCCAAAACACATTTGAAGGTCGCCGTTTACGTATGAAGATTGGTGGGCATGCGTATCAGCCTTGGCTTAAATATTACTTTGAAGTTGATCTGCAACCAACTCGCGCCTCAGGTGATAGCAGTTCTAACGCGAGTTCACGTGTAATTGATTGGCGTGCTGATATTGCTAAATATGACTTTTTGGGCTTACGTGTTGGACAATGGAAAATTAATTACAACAGGGAGCGTGTTGACTCATCTGGTCGTCAGCAGTTCGTTGAACGTTCTATAGCCAACCGAGTATTTACCGTCGATCGCCAAGTTGGTGTACAGTTACAAGGTCATTTATTTAAAGGTACTGCTGCCGATATGCGCTACAATGCGGGCGTTTATACGGGTGAAGGGCGTGGCGTTAGTAACGATGATAATAATTTGATGACCATGGCTCGGCTACAATGGAACTTCCTTGGCCGCGACCTTGCATTTAAACAAACGGACGTAGAATTTACAGAAAAACCTACCGGCAGCTTCTCATTAGCTACCGCGTCAAACACAGGTAAATGTACCCGCTGGTCATCTAGTGGCTGTGGTAATCTTGATGGTTTTGCAAAAGCTTCTGCAGCAGCCAATGGGCAATTTGATGTTGATCAATGGACACAGGGCTCAGCATTCAAGTATAGAGGGTTTTCCTTCCAACAAGAGTTTCATAAAAAAACGGTTGATGATAACGTTAATAGCACTTCAAGTGATTTAACAGGTGGTTACGTGCAAGCAGGTTACTTTTTCAATAACCTTATATCCGCCTTTCCTAAAGAACTTGAACTTGCGACTCGTTACTCTTACGTAAAGGAGCCGAACAAGACTGATATTGATGAAGATAACAGGCGTGAGGAATTCACCTTAGCAGCAAATTGGTTTATGGCAGGACATAATAACAAGATCACAGCTGATTTCTCTCACCTAACGCTAGATGACGGTTTTGTAAACAAATCTGACAGTGAGGATAGAGTTCGTGTGCAGTGGGATGTATCGTTCTAACCAAGTGTAGTAGGCTAGCAGGTCTAGTAATCTATTGAGCCTGTCAACCATAGTAACAATAAACCCGCTAAGTGATTAGCGGGTTTTTTTATGACTAAATATGCTGATGCTTTAATGGTTTTATTTCTGGCTGATAAGCTTTCAACTTACGATAAAGCAGTCTCGTTTCAATTAAATTCCATATGCGTAACATGGCTTCAATATTATCAAAAGGCTTCGTTAGAAAGTCTTTGGCGCCTAAAGCTAATGCTTTTCTACGTGCATCGATAGTTGCGTCAGCGGTTAAGACTAGTACCGGCAAGTAAGTATCCTCAGGAATCTGTTTTGCTAATAAATCTAATACGGCATAGCCATCTAGCTCAGGCATCATCAGGTCGAGTAAAATCAAGTCTGGCTGAAAGGCGGTAAATAAATCGATTGTCTTTGTTGAGTCAGCAGTGCTGATGACTTGTGTAAATCCTTCTTTTGCGAGCAAAGCCTCAACTAACCTAAGGTTGGCATCGGCATCATCCACAATGAGTATTTTGGCATTTAAAATTTCACTATCTGTCATGCTTATTCCTATCGCCTTGCGTGAGTGTTAAGACGGATTCACTAAATAGCGCAATATTAAGTGGCTTAGTCATGTAGTCGTCTACACCTGCTTGATTTAATCTTTCAATTGTTTCTGCCGTGGCATCCGCACTTAAAATCATAATAGGCAAGTGACTTAAGGTTTGATGGGATTTAATGTAATTGACTAACACCTCTCCTGATTCACCTGGTAAGTTAAGGTCGACAATCACTAAGTTAGCTTTGATTTGATTAAGCAAGTCTTTACTTTCTTTTACCGTTGTTGTGCAGTGTAGCTTTACATTAGGCAATCGTTTAATCACTGCCTCTACCAAAGCACGATTGCTAATATTGTCTTCTACGTAAACAATATGCTTTTTATCCGTCGTTGAGACTGTTTGTATTGTGACTGCCGTTTCTTGTACTGATTCTATTTGTATCGGTAGGCCTTCTGATGCTTTGAGCGCTATCCAAAATAAACTTTTTTCATTTGCAACATGAATGCTACCATGCATTGCCAGCATAATTTGCTTACTGACTGCTAAACCTAAGCCGGTGCCTTCCGTTTTAGACTGCTCTGCACCTAAGCGATCAAATGCGGTAAATAGCCTTTCTTTTAACGCTTCAGGAATGCCAGCACCCTCATCTAATACTTCGATGATGATATCTGTATTTTTTTGGTAGGCGCTAACGAGGACTGATGAGTTGAATGGGCCATATTTAAGCGCATTCGATAATAGATTAAGTATGACTTGTAACAGTTTTTGTCGGTCAGCGAGTCCAACTAAGTTTACTTGTATCTCCTCTTTAATCTGAATATCCCGAATCTTGCCTAATGGCGCAATATACTGAATCGCCTCTGCCAACAAGTCGTTAATCGGTGTTGGTTTTAAGGTTAGTTTCGTTTCGCCTGATTCTATTTTTGCAATATCAAGCACTTCATCAATCAGCTTAAGTAGGTGGTCTCCAGCGCTTTTAATCATATTGACTTGGTCTTTATGCTTGCCATTTTCAAGTTCAGCTTGTAACAACTGCGCAAAACCTAAGATGGCATTGAGTGGCGTGCGTAGCTCATGGCTGGTACGCGACAAGAACATACTTTTTTCTTCGCTTGCTTGCTCAGCTTCTTTTTTAGCTTGGGTTGTATCGTAGATGTTTTTTGCTAATAGTGTTGAGGCATGGTCTAGCTCATCAGATAGCTGGCCGAGTTCATCTTTGCTGCTTGAAGGCAATTCTAATGCTTCTGCTCTTGCCAAATGAGCGGCACTATCTCTCAATAATTTAACCCGTTTAACAATAGTGCCAGAAAATATCCAAACAGCTAAAATGGACCCTAGAATACCACTAAATGCAGCGATCAAATTAATCCGAATATTCCTTTGACGTTCTTGTTTGATTTTATGTTGATCTTCGGAAATGAGTTGCGCTTCTTGTTGTTGTAGCCGATCAATTTGCTCTTTTAGTTCCTCCATATTTTGCACTTGCAGCTTAAACTGCTGAATAAGATTGTCCGATGCTACCTCAGATTCATTGTTAGATAGGAAGCTTAACTTTTCGAGGTTTTGATTGGCCAACGCACCGATCTGCTTGATGAGTGACCTCTGCCCCTGACTTTCTAGTTTTGTATCTAACTTAAGCAATATGGTTGGTAGTTGTTTTTTTGCAATGTAAAAGTTATCAAGAAAGTGTTTGTCGCCAGTCAGTAAATAGTCTCTAACACCAGTAGATGCGAGCAAAAGGTTGGTATGTACTGTTTCAATATCTCGCTGATTTTGTAGTGCCACTTTTAATTGATTTTCTAAGCTGGATAACTTCTTTTCTAAAGAGTAAAGTGACGCTAGCGAAGCTAGTAATACGGCTAGCGGTAGCATAATGACAAAAACACCTTTAGTGGCTAAAGGTAAGTCTTGCCAGTATTGCGCAACGCGTGGTTTTGTCTTAGTGGCTTCATGCATCTCAGTTCACTTTGTATGTTCGCGTATGTTCCATTTATTTTTTAAAACCAAGCTCCACTGCTTTTACAGCCGCTTGCGTTCTATCGTTCAGACCTAGCTTGTTGAGAATACGTTCAACATGAATTTTAACGGTTCCTGGTGCAATCTCTAATAGCTTTGCTAATGCCGCATTAGTATGCCCATACGGTAGCAAGGCAAACACCTCTCGCTCCCTTGGCGTTAAGCTGCCTAATAAATGCAAGTCTTCAGGTGAGGCAGTTTGCTTGCTAGTACGCATCATAGACATGCCAAGTAAGCCAGATATGCTGTGAATGGTTTGTCTATCATCACTTGACAGTTGCTTTGTGTTGCTGGAAAAAGCCAGTATGCCCAAAGGCTGCTGTGCGTATGCAATAGGTATGATTGATGGTGTGAACTTTGCACTCTCAGGATATGACCAAAGAGGCGTTAGATCATGACTTATTTGAAATCCACAAGGTGTTTTTAATAGCTTGGCTAAAGCGCCCATGACTGGAATGCGTGCGCCTACTGGGTAAGTTTGCCCTAGATTAGCCTCAACCGTGAGTGTGCTTTTATCTTGAATGGCAATCAAACCATGTGCTGCGCCGATTTGCGTGCAGAAGGCGACGAGCATTTGCTGGGCTAGATTTTGTGACCAACCTTTGTCGTAGATTACTTTTCCCATTAAGTGGAATAGCCGTAACCTAGCATTATCCTCATACTCTTTTTTAATTGACTGCCTTAACGCCCTTGCGCTGCCTGGTGGCTTTTCAATATTTTTAGTGGTATTGATTTTCGACATATGCCGATTAGTATATGCCGATATAGGTATAGTGGTGGATTTTTTTATCGCTTTAAAAGCGGAGAATGGGAACCATTAAATTGCAACAAGCGTTGCACTTTATTTTGATAGCTAATATGACAAGGAGAGCTAAAATGAAAAGTACATTTTTAATTGCACTATTATGTAGTGTTTGCGTAATGAATGTAAATGCACGTGAACAGGTAGCCTTGAATGAGGGTGTTAAAGCGTCAGGCTTTTCTGGTGAGCGCATAACTGTTGCTGAGAGTGACGTGAATAATGCTTTAAGGCTCAAATTTATTAGTCGACGCGGTTATCAAAATCCAGCAGTGAAGAATAAGGATGACTACAAAGCAGATGATGCCTGGGTTGGTGCTACTCATGTTGATGAAAGAGAATCTAAAGCAAGTAAAAGACTCAATAGACAATTTAGGAGTAAACGACCACATACCGACTACCAATTTGATTAGTGGCTTACAAGTAAAAAACGGGCATTCGTCCGTTTTTTCATTACCTTATCTTTCATTCTGTTTTTCGAATGGAAGCAATCTATTTAATGGATGAATCATACTGTTTTATTAATGTTTTTATTAACATTAAGTTAATAATTAGCTAGAATAGTTAGTGTCGTGATTGTTAATAATAATCGAAATAATGAATAAGTTTATTTAATGTGGAGTAACAATGAAGTTGAACTTTGTAAATGATTTGAAAACGGATTTTCCAGCCAGTATCGTGGTATTTTTTGTTGCGTTACCTTTATGCTTGGGTATCGCCCTTGCTTCTGGCGCACCACTGTTTTCAGGAGTGATTGCTGGTATCGTTGGCGGTATTATCGTTGGGATTGCGAGTGGCTCACCTTTAGGTGTGAGTGGCCCTGCGGCTGGTTTGGCAGTAATTGTGTTGACAGCCATTGGTTCATTAGGCTCTTTTCAAACATTCTTATTAGCGGTTGTTTTAGCTGGAGTGCTTCAACTCATTCTTGGTTTTATGAAAGCTGGCATCATTGCTTACTTTTTCCCGTCATCCGTGATTAAAGGCATGCTGTCGGGTATTGGTTTATTGATTATCTTAAAACAAATTCCACATGCGCTTGGCTATGACTTTGAGTTCGAAGGTAATGATTCTTTTCTATTGCGTGATGGTAGTAATACGTTTACTGAAATCATGAGTGCATTTGACTTCTTAACACCTGGTGCAGTGCTCATCTCGGTGATTTCGTTAGCCATGCTGATATTGTGGGAGAAAGTGCTTTCTAAAAAGCATAAAATATTCCAAATTATTCAGGGTCCAGTGGCTGTGGTCTTGTTTGGTATTGTGATGTTTAATTTATACAAAAATGGTATCTTTAATTTCACTTTAGATCCTACGCAGGTAGTGAGTTTACCTGTTGCTAATGGCCTTGCTGATTTCGTGACTTATTTCACATTCCCAGACTTTTCTCAATTAAGTAACTTAGCTGTTTATAAAGTTGCCTTTGTCATGGCTATTGTGGCGAGTTTAGAAACACTTTTATGCGTGGAGGCGACGGATAAGTTAGACCCATACAAACGTGTGACACCCACAAACCGAGAGCTAAAAGCACAAGGTTTAGGTAATATAGTTTCAGGGTTAATCGGCGGACTGCCAGTTACACAAGTGATTGTCCGAAGCTCAGCCAATATTGCCTTTGGTGCTAAAACAAAACTTTCTGCTATCTTACATGGCGTGTTTTTATTAATCAGTGTGATTACGATTGCTGAATATTTAAATATGATTCCATTAGCGAGCTTGGCGACCATCTTGTTGATTGTAGGATACAAGCTGGCAAAGCCTGAGCTCTTTATTCAAATGTATAAACTCGGGTGGGAGCAGTTTATTCCATTTATTGTGACCATAGCCGCTATTATTTTGACTGACTTGCTGAAAGGGATTACAGCTGGTTTATTAGTTGGTATTTTCTTTACGCTATACCACCGCTATAAATACTCGCATTACATTAAAGATATCATTACAACAGAGGGTGGTAAGGAAGTGCATCATATTGTATTGGCAGAGCAAGTGTCCTTTTTTAATAAAGCCGATATTATTGAATCCCTTGAAAAAGTCCCGGAGGGGGCTAAAGCGATTATTGACTGCACACAAACGAAAGTCATTGAGCATGACATTCAGGAAGTGATCGATAACTACCAAATGCATGCGCAGCTCAAAAGTATTGAAGTGGAAGTGCTGCATTACAAAGCAAACAATTGATTTTTTGATTCAAATTTACTCAACAGGAATTCATTAATATGTATAAACACCCATTATTAGACCGTGACAAAATGACACCACAAGAAGCACTTGATATTCTGATATTAGGTAATGAACGCTTTACGAATGAAGTGGAGACGGATAAAGACTTTAAGTCACTGATTGATTTAACGAAAAACGAACAACATCCCTTTGTGTCTGTATTAAGTTGTAGCGACTCACGTGCGCCAGTTGAATTGTTGTTTGACCAAGCGTTGGGTGATGTTTTTAGTGTGCGCCTAGCAGGCAATATTGCTTCAGACAAAGCCATAGGTAGCCTCGAGTTTGGCAGTAAATACTTAGGTGCCAAATTAATTGTTGTGATGGGCCATACGAGTTGTGGTGCTGTTAAAGCCGCCTGTGATGACTTTAAGGACGGGCATATTGGTGAAATTGTCAATATGATTAAGCCATCTATTCGTCATGAGAAAACAGTAGAAGGTGCAGAAAACCGTTGTTCTAAGAATAACGACTATGTTCAAAAGATTTGTGAACTAAATGTAAAGTGCCAAATAGAAAACATTTTGCGGTGTAGCGATATTTTAGAAGAAATGACGCAAGCTAAAGAGGTTGGTATCATTGGTGCTGTATATGACATTGCGACTGGTAATGTGAGGTTTATGGAAAATACTGCCATCGGCTTCTAGAAGACTTACCATTAAGTAGTGTAATTATTAAGCAATAAAAAAGGTGGCTAGGCCACCTTTTTTATTGCTTAATAATGATTAATCTTCTTTACGATGGCCTTCTTTAGCCATGTTGATCGAATACTTAGGAATCTCTATCACTAAGTCAGTTTCATCGACAATCACTTGGCAAGATAAGCGTGATTTTGGCTCTAAGCCCCATGCTTTATCCAGTAAGTCGTCCTCTAGCTCAGTTGCTTCATTTAGTGTGGCATAACCTTCACGCACGACCACATGACAAGTGGTGCAAGCACACGCTTGGTCGCAGGCATGATCCATCTCGATATCATTATCAAGTAAGTTCTGACAAATCGACTCGCCTTTTTTAGCTTCAAATGCTGCACCTTCTGGGCATAGTTCTACATGCGGTAATACAATTATTTGTGCCATGTGTTGCTTCTCTATTTCTATATAAGATTTAAATCTTAACGTCTCAATTTAAGGCGCTAATTTAAAGGTTAACTCCATTAATATTTTTACCAGCTAATGCGCGACTAACACTGACATCCATACGTTTAGCTGCAAACTGTTCCGTTGCTGTATTAAGCGCTTCGGTAGCATCATGAATCGCATGGTTATCTTCATTGTTGAGTAAATCTTCTAATCGGGTAATTGCGCTATTGATTGGGCCTTTTTCTTCTGTACTGAGTAAATGACCATCTTGTTCTAATGCAATGTTAATGGCACTCACTAAGCTCATCGCATCCACTTTTGCTTCTGCTAATGCCCGTGCTTGTTTATCGGTTTCTGCTGATCCAAACGATGATTTTAACATGTTGGTAATTTCATCATCGCTTAAACCATAAGATGGTTTGACGGTGATGTTAGCTTCAATGCCTTTAGTTTCTTCTCTCGCTGTGACAGAAAGCAATCCATCTGCATCTACCTGGAAAGTCACGCGTATTCGCGCAGCACCAGCTGTCATTGCGGGGATGCCACGTAGTTCAAACTGAGCTAGTGAACGACAAGCGCTGACTAAATCTCGTTCGCCTTGTAGCACATGAATGCTCATGGCGGTTTGGCCATCTTTAAATGTGGTGAAATCTTGTGCGCGAGCGACAGGTAATGTCGAATTGCGTGGAATCACTTTTTCTACTAAGCCGCCCATGGTTTCTAAACCAAGCGATAGCGGTGTTACGTCAAGCAATAGCAAGTCCTCATCACTGCGGTTGCCAGCTAATACATTGGCTTGAATGGCTGCGCCGAGCGCCACAACTTTGTCAGGGTCTAAATTGGTTAGCGGCTCCTGCTCAAAGAATTCTTGCACCGCATGACGCACATGTGGCATGCGTGTTGCGCCACCAACCATGACAACGCCTTTAATATCTTCTAGATCTAAACTAGCATCACGCATGGCTTTACGCATAGGGCTGAGTGTTTTGTTGACTAAGTTTTGCGTAAGTTCGATAAATTCATCCGTCGACAAGGTGACATCAACGGCATAACCGTTGCTTAATTTACAGGTTATTTGCGCTTCATAATTATCGGTTAGCCACTCTTTTGCTTGGCGTGCTTTCGTCAGCAATAATCGCGTATCTTCTTCATTAAGCGGATGTTTTGTCTGGTTTGATTCGAGGATTTGATCAAGTATCCAACAGTAAATACGGTGGTCAAAATCATCGCCGCCTAAGGCAGAGTCACCGTTGGTTGCAAGTACTTCAAAGATGCCTTTTGATAAATGTAAGATGCTGACATCAAAAGTGCCACCACCCAAGTCATAAATGACATAAACACCTTCAGAGGCATTATCTAATCCGTAAGCAACAGCGGCCGCTGTAGGCTCATTCAATAGGCGAAGCACATGCAAGCCGGCAAGTTGAGCTGCATCTTTCGTCGCTTGACGTTGCGCATCATCAAAGTAAGCTGGCACGGTAATCACTGCACCTGTTAATTCGCCACCTAATGCTTTCTCGGCACGTAGTTTAAGTGTTTTGAGTATCTCGGCAGAAATCTCCACAGGGCTTTTTAAGCCTGCGCGCGTCTCTAGTTGCAACATACCCTGTGAGACACCCTCAGATCCGTTATTACTGACAAATCGATAAGGAATATGCGCTCTGTTGGTAATGTCTTTTAAGCTACGACCCATGAAGCGTTTAACCGATGCAATCGTATTAATGGGGTCTTCATTTTGTTTGGATTGCGCTTGATGACCGACAATGATTTCATCATCTTGCATATAACGGACGACGGATGGCAGCAGGGCGTGACCATGTGAATCTTGTAGCACCGTGCTCATGCCACTGCGTACAGTCGCCACTAATGAGTTTGTGGTGCCGAGGTCAATGCCGATGGCCAGCTTATGCTGGTGCGGTTCAGCACTCATGCCAGGTTCAGAAATTTGTAGTAATGCCATTAGTCTTCTATTTGTGTGATGGCTTTATTAATGTCTTCACACACTTTATCTATAAATATCAGTTTACGCGTTGTATCCGTTGCTTTAACTAAATCTTTATGCTCATCAAATAATGTTATGAGCTCAGTCGCAAGTGCTTTCGCCGCTTGATGCATTTCTTTCGCTAAGCCATCTAGGCCGTCTACGTCTTTTGCTGATTTAAAGTCTTCTAACGATTCGCGCCATTCCATTTGTTGCATTAAGAAATCCATCGGCATGGCCGTATTGGTTTCTTGCGTGGCGTCGATATCACTGAGAGACAGCAAATACTTTGCACGAGAGGCGGGCTTTTTCAGCGTTTGGTAGGCTTCATTAGCCAACGTTGCCATTTGCATGGACTCCCGTTTTTCAGCCGATGTCGCCGTGACAAAACGGTCAGGATGCGCCGCAGATTGAATCTTGCGGTAGTGGCTTTCTAATACAGATAAATCGATGGTGAATGTTTGGCCGAGACCAAATAGCTCAAAATACTTCTGACTCAAACTGTAAAGCTTTCACCACAGCCGCATTCATCAGCCACGTTAGGGTTGTTAAACTTAAAGCCCTCGTTTAAGCCTTCTTTGGTAAAGTCCAACTCTGTACCATCAATGTAAACCAAGCTCTTGGGATCAACAATCACCTTAACGCCATGACAATCAAACGCCATGTCTTCCTCTGCCATCTCATCAACAAACTCTAGTGTATAAGCCATACCTGAGCAGCCTGTAGTTTTAACACCTAGGCGCAAGCCAAGCCCTTTGCCACGGTTGGAAAGGAACTTTTCTACACGGTCAGCCGCAGCTGAGGTCAAACTAATCGCCATATTACTTAGCCTCTTTTGCAGCTGCCCGCTTCTCTCTAATATCAGCAACAGCCGCTTTAATCGCATCTTCTGCTAATACTGAACAGTGAATTTTCACTGGCGGCAAAGCTAACTCTTCAGCAATTGCTGAATTTTTGATTTTATAAGCTTCGTCGACTGTTTTTCCTTTTAACCACTCAGTAACAAGTGAGCTAGAAGCAATCGCTGAACCGCAGCCGTAAGTTTTAAACTTAGCGTCTTCGATTAAGCCGGTGTCGTCCACTTTAATCATCAGTTTCATCACGTCACCACAAGCGGGCGCGCCAACCATGCCAGTACCGACGTTTGGGTCATTTTTATCTAAAGAGCCAACGTTACGTGGGTTCTCGTAATGGTCTAAGACCTTATCTGAATATGCCATGCTACTTCTCCTTTGTGTGATTAAAATACTTCGCAAATTCTGCGTGGGATTGCCCTACTAAACCTACTATCTGCGGCAATCTGCCTTGATTTTGCTTCCTACTTAAATCATATTAAAATTCAATTTAAATCTAAATACTTACCTATTCCAATCATTTAATATTTGCTTAGCTGACTATGCGGCGGATGGTTAAGTTTACTAAATAAATCATTCAACAACAACAACGTCAGGCAGGTAGGCAAAGGTAAATGGTTTAGTGTTCAGCCCACTCGACTTTGGAAATGTCGATGCCATCTTGGAACATTTCCCAAAGTGGTGATAACTCACGTAGTTTCTCGATTTTTTCTGCTAACAAGTTGATCGTGTAATCCACATCTGATTCAGTCGTGAAACGACCGATTGAGAAGCGGATTGAGCTATGCGCTAATTCGTCCGTACGACCCAGTGCGCGTAATACATAGCTAGGCTCTAAGCTGGCTGATGTACAAGCAGAGCCGCTCGAAACCGCAATGCCTTTAATCGCCATGATGAGCGATTCACCTTCAACATAGTTAAAGCTGATGTTGAGGTTGTGCGGTACGCGTTTTTTTAAGTCGCCGTTGACATATGTTTCTTCAATGGTTTTCAGACCATTTAGTAGACGATCGTGCAATGTGCGGATGCGTGCATTCTCTTCTGCCATTTCTAAGCGTGCAATTCTAAACGCTTCACCCATGCCCACAATTTGATGTGGTGCTAATGTACCAGAACGCATGCCGCGCTCATGACCGCCGCCGTGCATTTGAGCTTCGATACGGATGCGTGGTTTGCGACGTACATATAAAGCGCCAATGCCCTTAGGTCCGTATGTTTTGTGTGCTGAGAAGGCCATTAGGTCAACTGGCAGTGATGCCAAGTCGATTTCTACTTTACCTGTTGCTTGCGCAGCATCGACATGGAAAATTATGCCGTTTTCACGGCAGATATTACCAATGGCTTCAATGTCTTGGATCACACCAATTTCATTGTTCACAAACATCACAGAAGCTAGTACGGTATCCGGGCGAATTGCGGCTTTAAATGCCTCAATATCCACAAGGCCGTCATCGTTAGGCTCTAAGAAAGTTGCAGTGAAACCTTGACGCTCTAGTTCACGTACAGGGTCAATCACCGCTTTATGCTCAGTCGCTAAGGTGATGATGTGCTTACCTTTATCACTATAAAAGTTAGCCGCACCTTTAATCGCAAGATTGTTAGATTCGGTCGCACCAGATGTCCAAACGATTTCGCGCGGATCTGCATTCACAAGCTTTGCGACTTCTTCACGTGCATTCTCGACTGCTTTTTCAGCTGTCCAACCATAAGGGTGGCTACGCGAAGCAGGGTTGCCATACTGTTCAGTTAAGTATGGAATCATTTTCTCTGCTACACGTTGGTCAACCGGTGTGGTGGCAGAGTAATCTAAATAAATTGGCATTCTATCCATGGTGCGTTTTACTTCCTTTAATTAATATTCTTTACTTTACAGCGCTATTAAAATGCTTAGGCTGCAACGGCAGTCATCTGCCTTAAATCGTGCAATGCTTGTTTTAATGCGACTAAAAATCCACTTACTTGTTCTTGCGTGTTTTCTTGATTGAAACTCACGCGGATAGCACCGCGCGCTAAATCTTCTTCTATACCCATGGCTAGTAATACATGGCTAGGTTCACCGCTCGCGCTAGAACAGGCTGAGCCGCTGGCAACTGCAAAACCTAATTTGTCTAAAGCAGTCACTAATGTTTCACCTTCTATATTTTCAAAAGCGAAAAAGCTCGTATTCGGCAACCGTGTTGCTTGTTGTCCAAAGACCACTGCGTTCAATTCTTTTAGACTCACTTCTAAAGTGGCTCGTAATGATGCTGTATGGCTAGCAAAGTCATTCAGTCCTAGCATCGCTAATTCACAAGCCACACCAAAACCAACAATCGCTGCCGTATTTTCTGTACCGCTGCGCAAGCCTTTTTCCTGACCACCGCCATGTAATAAGGGTTGAATATCAACACGCTTATTCAGCACCAATGCACCAGCACCTAAAGGGCCACCAATTTTATGGCTAGAAATCGTCATGGCGTGCACGCCTAATGCAGTAAAATCGACATCAATTTTGCCTAAAGCTTGTACAGCGTCTGTGTGCACGAACACCTTTTTAGCCTTGGCTAGCGCAACCACTGTTTCAATATCTTGTATCGCGCCAGTTTCATTATTTGCTAGCATCACTGATACTAAATCAGTTGGTGCTTCCAGCTTTGCTTCCAAGTCCTGCGTATCTAATTGGCAATCGCTATCGACTGCAATACTATTTGCTTGCCAGTTGCCACGTGCTTGCATGGCTTTTGCAGGATTGGATACACAAGGATGCTCAATCTTACTGGTTAAAATTTGTTCCTGATCAAGATTGCTCGCAATGCCAGTAATAGCGAAATTGTTGGCTTCAGTGCCGCTGGCCGTAAAAATAACTTGATTGGCTTGCGCGCCAACAACTGCTGCCACCTGACGACGGGCTTGTTCAATCGCTTCGTGCGCATTACGCCCATAGCTGTGCTGACTCGTAGGATTCCCATGTTGATTGGTCAAGTACGGCATCATTGCTTCAAGCACTTGGGGCTTGAGTGCTGTCGTGCTGTTATGATCAAAATAGACCTTAGCCATTGACGACAACTTTGTCGCTGTTATAAGGTTTACGCTTACCAAACACAATTGCACCATTCTCTTTATCTTGCTGTGATTTGACTATGTCAGCCAAGCTCACGCCAGATAAGTAATCTAAAATTTTGGTATTTAATGTCGCCCACAACTCATGCGTCATGCAACGCCCTTCTGCACCTTGGCAATTTTCTTTACCACCACACTGGGTTGCATCAATGTCTTCATCAACGGCTGAAATAATAGCGGATACCGAAATGTCATCTTTAGCTTTAGCTAGATTGTAACCACCGCCCGGACCGCGCACACTGCTCACCAAGCCTTGGCGACGTAGACGGCTGAACAATTGCTCTAAGTAAGAGAGCGAAATATCTTGGCGCTCACTAATGCCTGAGAGGGTGACTGGTTTGACGCTGTCATCAGCCCTAACCTCATTTAAAGCGAGGTCTAGCATGGCGGTGACCGCAAATCTGCCTTTAGTGGTGAGTCTCATGCGTTAAGTAATCCTTAAATTAAGTTAACTATTTTATAATAACCTACTATTTTAGTCAACTATTTTATAATAACCTACTATTTTGGTCAACTATTTTATAATAACCTACTATTTTGGTCAACTATTTTATAATAACCTACTATTTTGGTCAATTTTTAAACAGCCAAGTTCCGTGAGGGCGAAAAAATAGTTAAAAGCTTAGCTTTTCTTGGCTTTCATAGGCGCAGCTCTGGTCTTTTTAACAGCGAATGCTTTAGCAACCTTTGTTTCTGACTGAGCGTCAGTTAATGCACCAAGCTGTTTTTTCAAGGCGTCAATTTCTGCTAATAAAGGCTGTAATGCTTTATTGATTGGATCATTTTCATCATCTCCCACAGCATAAGCGCTGAACTTCGCTTTTTCTGCCGCTTTTTTGGCTTTTTCTTCTTCTAAAATACGCGCAGGAATGCCAATTGCAGTTGCATTCTCTGGCACATCTTTCACTACAACCGCATTGGAACCAATTTTGGCATTTTTTGAAATGGTGATTGGGCCGAGCACCTTCGCACCTGCACCAATGACAACGCCACTCTCTAATGTTGGGTGGCGCTTGCCTTTATTCCAAGAAGTCCCACCTAATGTAACGCCATGATACAAGGTGCAATCATCGCCAATAATCGCAGTTTCACCAATCACAATGCCCATGCCATGGTCAAAGAAGACGCGGCGGCCAATGGATGCGCCTGGGTGTATCTCAATGCCAGTTAAAAAGCGCGCAATATGCGAGACAAAGCGACCTAGCCATTGTAATTTTAGCTTCCATAACCAATGACTCAAACGGTGTAAGATGAGTGCATGCACGCCAGGATATGTCGTCAGCACTTCGAAATGTGTGCGCGCTGCTGGGTCGCGATCAAACACAACAGAAATGTCTTGTTTTAAGTGGTCAAACATATTGAATGTTGGTAATTAATTAAAGCGATATTATGCCACAAAAGTTAATTCTTGACTAAAATACTGGGTTAATTCTTGATAGGCCTATTAATATTTAATCAATGATTAAAAGCTACCTGAGCCATTCAGACTAACACGCTAGAGAAAAGCTATACTAGTCGCCGCTTGAGCGCTTGTCTCTATCCTAGGTCCGGCAGAGGATTAAGCGGGCGAGGCGGTCAAGATGGAGATGACACTCGGTGTTGATCGATAGGGGTGTTAAACAGCAAGTCGACTGATTTAGTATTTAGTATGATTCTTTGGCTTTTGCGTTAACGTTAGTATTCCACGCAGTAAATTGACTTCTTCTTTTTCTAAGCTTGCCCTTGCATACATGCGGCGCAGTCTTTCAAATAATCTCTTCGGCGCTTTCGGGTTGATGTAGCCAATGAGCGTTAGCACTTCTTTCAAGTGGTCATAAAAGCGCTCTAAATCTTCTTGTGTTGCCAGCTCTACAGGTTTCTCATTGTAGTGAATGTCGCCATCAGTAATCGCTATGCGAAGCTCGTAACACATGATTTGTACGGCTTGCGACAAATTGAGTGACGTGTATTCTGGGTTGGCTGGAATGGTGGCTAATACATGGCATTTTCCAGCTTCTATTGTGCTTAAGCCATTGGTTTCATTGCCAAATACAAGGGCCACTTGTTGCGACCCGGCGATTGATTTTGCTTTAGATGCCGCCTCACGTACCGTCATCACCTCTTGCGAGACGGATCTTTCTTTGCCGCTGACCGCGAAGACGAAATTACAATCTGCAATGGCTTCATCTAAGGTTTCTGTCACAACTGCTGTATGGAGTAAATCTGCTGCATTGACGGCAAGTGATTTGGCTTCGCCATCAGGAAATTTCTTAGGTTTAACCAAATACAAGCGGCTAAGGCCCATGGTTTTCATGGCGCGAGCCGTTGAGCCAATGTTGCCAGGATGGCTGGTTTGGCAAAGGACGACGCGGATATTGTTAAAAATGTCAGATTGATTCAATGGCTTAAACTCTTAATGTAGACGGCTAATGGTTTATCGTTAAGGCTAGCAATTATCGCTGCTTTAAATATTAGCTTTAAATATTAATAGGCGAGCATCAATGCTAAAATGCTATTTTAACAGTTCTTAATGAAAAACCGATTATGCATCCGATGTTAACCAACGCCGTTGTGGCGGCTCGCCAAGCTGGCGATATTATTAATTTTGCTTCACGCGATTTAGGACAGCTCAAAATTCAAACAAAATCATTTAATGATTTTGTGAGCGAAGTGGATAAAGCGGCTGAGCAAGCCATCATTGATACTCTGAAAAAAGTTTATCCTGACCACGGATTTTTGGGTGAAGAAGGCGGCGACATTAACAAAGGTGCTGAAAATATTTGGATTATTGATCCACTAGATGGCACGACTAATTTCTTACACAGCTTCCCCCAGTATTGCGTTTCTATTGCCTTGCAACAAAATGGCGTATTAACACAGGCAGTGATTTATGATCCGGTCCGGAATGATTTGTTTACCGCAACCAAAGGCCGTGGCGCATTCTTAAATGACAAACGTATTCGCGTTGGCAGTCGCATCAAGTTACAAGAAGCCTTGATTTCAACTGGCTTTCCATTCCGTGAGTTTTCTCATCTAGATACTTATATGGATATGCTTAAAGACATGATTAAAAGCACCACAGGCATTCGTCGCCCAGGCTCGGCTGCGTTGGATTTAGCATATGTGGCGGCTGGCTTCTCTGATGGTTTTTTTGAGCTAAATCTTTCAGCATGGGATATTGCTGCTGGTAGTTTACTGGTGCAAGAAGCAGGTGGTATTGTGGGCGACTTTGAAGGCAATGAAAGCTGGTTGAAAACTGGCAACATTGTTGCAGGCAATCCAAAAGTGTTCGCACAAATGTTGCAAGTCTTAGCGCCACATTTAACAAAGCAGATGAAAACACCTAAGTAAAATAGATTGTTTTAACAAGGCTGCCAGTGATCGCTGAGCAGTCTTTTTTATAAAGGCTTTTAGTTGTAAATCGATGAACCTAGAAAATCAAACTCCTATGATGCGTCAATACTTGGCGATAAAAGCGCAGAACCCTGATATGTTGCTGTTCTTTCGCATGGGTGATTTTTATGAGCTGTTTTTTGAGGATGCGGAGAAGGCGGCTCGGTTGCTTGGGATTACGCTTACGCATCGAGGTAAGAGTAACGGTGAGCCGATTAAGATGGCGGGTGTGCCATACCATGCGGCGGAACAGTATTTAGCTAAGTTAGCAAAACTTGGTGAGGCCGTTGCTATTTGTGAACAAGTCGGCAAGGTGATAAAAGGTGGTGCGAATAAAGCGCCAGTGGAAAGAGCTGTGACGCGTATATTAACCCCGGGCACGCTGACTGATGCAGCGCTGTTAGATGAAACCCGTGATAATGCTTTATTGAGTATTTGTGTTGCTGATGGCTTGGTTGGGCTTGCACGTTTGAATTTAACTTCAGGTGAGTTTGTTTTAAGCGAAGTGGCTATCGGACAATTAGCGCAAGAAATAGAGCGTATTAATCCTGCTGAAATTGTTTGTGCTGAGGGTCTAAATAATGCAGCTATTACACAACATAAGGCGCCGAAAAAATATATTACCAGCTGGCAGTTTGATTATGAAACAGCGACCAACGTGCTGACCAGACAGCTTGATACCAAAGATCTTAATGGTTTTGGTTGTACAGAGTTAGGCGCCGCTGTTTCTGCCGCAGGTGCTTTATTAGAATATGTTAAACACACGCAACGGACCGCTTTGCCACATATTACGGCCCTTAGCGTAGAGAAAACTAGCCAATATATTCAGCTAGATGCTGCGACGCGCCGAAATTTAGAAATTGATACGACGATTCGTGGCGAAGTTTCACCAACTTTATATTCTTTACTGAATACCACTAAGACGGCGATGGGGGCACGGTTGTTACGGCACTGGCTGCATCATCCTTTGCGCGATAGATTGCTTCTTGCTAAGCGACATGAAGCTGTTGCGGAGTTGATTCAAAAAGAACAAACGGCAGACTTGCATGCGGTATTGAAGCAGATTGCTGACATTGAACGTATTACGGCTAGACTAGCGCTAAGAACAGCACGCCCTAGAGATTTATCTGCGTTACGTGATAGCTTGAATCAATTGTCAGCCGTAGAAGCTGCTTTGCAGAATAGTCAAAGTGCATTATTACAAGCATTGGCGAAAGCCTTGCAGGCTGATTCAACTGCGACACAAGTATTAGCGGCTGCCGTCAAAGACGAGCCCTCTGTTTTATTACGTGAAGGAGGTGTGATTGCCGATGGGTTTGATGCTGAGTTGGATGAGTTGCGTGCTTTGCAAACGAATCATGGCGACTTCTTATTGAAATATGAAATTGCAGAGAAAGAGCGCACAGGCTTAACGAATTTAAAAGTCGAGTTCAATAGTGTGCATGGTTTCTATATCGAAATCAGCCGCGCCCAAGCCGAAAAAGCGCCGACAGAATATCGCCGTCGCCAAACGCTTAAAAATGTAGAACGCTTTATTACACCAGAGCTAAAAGCCTTTGAAGATAAAGTGTTGAGTGCTAATGAGCGTGCATTAGCGAGAGAGAAAGTATTGTACGAACAAGTGCTAGATCAACTCGCGCCTCATATCACCTCACTGCAAGCCAATGCGAGTGCCGTCGCGAGTTTAGATGTGTTGTGTTGCTACGCTGAGCGTGCGGTGAGTTTGAATTATGTGATGCCACAATTTGTGCAAGATAGCAGCTTGCATATCGAAGCTGGCCGACATCCAGTGGTGGAAGAGATAACACAACCGTTCGTGTCGAACGAAGTAGCACTCAGCCCTTATCGACAGCTATTGTTGATTACTGGTCCGAACATGGGTGGTAAATCAACCTTTATGCGCCAAACAGCATTGATTGTGTTATTGGCTTATTGTGGCTGCTATGTGCCGGCAAATGTCGCTAAAATCGGTGAAATTGACCGTATATTCACTAGAATTGGCGCTTCTGATGATTTGGCAGGCGGTCGCTCAACCTTTATGGTGGAAATGACGGAGACAGCTAATATCTTGCATAATGCGACGGATAAGAGCTTAGTTCTGCTAGACGAGATTGGTCGTGGCACAAGTACGTTTGATGGCTTGAGTTTGGCTTGGGCCGTCGCTAAACAGTTGTTAGAAAAGAATAAATCCTTAACTTTATTTGCCACCCATTACTTTGAACTCACGCGCATTGTTGATCAGTTTAAACAAGCGGCTAATGTGCATTTAGACGCAGCAGAACATGGCAAAGGCATTGTGTTCTTGCACAAAGTAGAAGAGGGTGCAGCCAACCAAAGCTATGGTATTCAAGTGGCTCAATTGGCCGGGATTCCGAAATCTGTTGTTGCCTCAGCAAAAAGAAAACTGATGCAGTTAGAAAGTAATCAGGTATCACAAAGTAATGAGCAACCAGATATGTTTGCCGCTAATGTAGTGGCAGAAGAAGCGCCGCTGCATCCAGCAGTCGAAGCGTTGGAATCCATTCAGCCTGATGATTTGACGCCTAAACAGGCATTGGAGTTGTTGTATAAATTGAAAGAACTGAGTTAGTCGCTTTAACCTGCAGCTTGGGAAGGTTGCCTTACCTGTTACCAAGTTACTTTTTCGCGCTACGGTGACCCTATTCCTTTTGCTTGCTTAAAAGGAATAGGAGGAAGAGAATGACACCCCACACCACGACCTAAAGATTTCCATGCGCTACTCAGTAAACAAGGCATCTGCGAAACTTGCCATGTAAAAATGACATGGCTCAGGCAGTCCTCGACGAAATTCATTGCTTACTTCTGTTGCTCAGTTTGGCGCCAAGGAGCGGAAAACCAGTGGAGATTCATCATTGCATCACTAAAAAACCAGCGCCATCCCCGCGAAAGCGAGAATATAAAGCGTGTCTTTAAATTCAAAATGGATTCCCATTTGCATGGGAATGACGGCACTCTACGTTGGGTTGCTTTATCGTCCCTTTGATCAAGCTGAGTAGCGAAGACTCAATAAGGTTGAAGTAAGCATCTGTCACAGCCGACTTGGCGCGGCGTAGCATCATTCTATATTTACAGTTAGCCTTAAGAGCTAAGGCGCTTCGTTAGACTTTGAACACCTTGTACTAATTCAATTGTTTGACTTTGACTTTAACTAAGGCAACAAGTTATTGATTTGTTTTAATTTTTGCAACTAACCAAAAGCTTTAAATATAACTCTCCACCAATTTCAAATAATTCAAGTGTGTGCTTAATATTTTCATCGTCTTTACCTTGTATAGAAAGCTCATGTTCAAGGAAATGTGATGTCCACGTAGTTGTTACTTTTGTATTATGTAAGATTAATTAGTGGACCTAAAGTTTTATGTCATCACGTTTTGTTTAAGAAGCGGCACGAAGCTTCAACAGTACACGAACCAAATTAGTGATGATGCCCACCAGCACCATGCACATGTTTATGCTCAACCTCTACAGTCTTAGCTTTACGCACATCCGTCACAGTGGCCGTAAACAATAAACGCTCACCCGCCCAAGGGTGGTTGCCATCAACAACCACTTTTCCATCAGCAATATTGGTAACCGTATACAAAATTACTTCACCTGTTTCATCTTCACCTTCAAACTGCATGCCTTCTTTTAGCTGTTCAGCTGGGAAAGCATTTTCAGGTTCAATTTGGACAAGCTCTTCATCGTAGTCACCAAATCCGTCAACAGGTTCTAGGGTCACTTCGATCACATCACCTATTTTTTTATCGTGCATCATCTCTTCTACTTTTGGAAAGATGTTGTCATAGCCACCATGCAAGTAAGCAACAGGCTCTTTACTTTCTTCTAGCACCTCACCTTTGCTGTTTTTAAGTTGGTATGTCATGGTCACAACGCTGTTCATGGAGATTTGCATAATGCTTCCTAGCTTAGTTGAATATATAAAATTAGAATTCTAATGGTTTTATGTTGTTTTTGCAGGCTTTTTTGCCTAAATTTAGACCGTTTTAGTTACAAGTGAGCTTTAGCGCTAAAAAAAATCAGAATGGCTAATGCGACCAGGGAAATATAAATAAAGCGCATTAATGTCCGTGTTCGTTATCTAAAAGTGTGTAGTTTTCTTCTGGAATCAGGACAGTGGAAATGGCTTTATCTAACAAATCTGGACAGTCTTTACTGAAATGTAGGCCGCGGCTTTCGCGTCTTGCCATTGCGCTTTTAACTATCAATTCTGCGACTTGTAATAGATTACGCAACTCGATTAAATCATTACTGACTCTGAAGTTGCTATAAAACTCATGCACTTCATCGCGCAACATCTTAATGCGATGCATGGCCCGGCTAAGGCGTTTGTCGGTGCGCACAATACCAACATAGTTCCACATAAAGCGGCGTAACTCATTCCATGTATGGGTAATCAACACTTCTTCATCGGCATCAGTGACACGGCTTTCATCCCAGTCTGGCAGGTCGCTTAATTCACGCTGCTTGGCGGTAAGAATGTCTTTAGCGGCAATGCGGCCAAACACCATACATTCAAGTAGGGAGTTGCTGGCTAAACGGTTAGCACCGTGTAAGCCAGTGCAAGCGGTTTCACCGATAGCATATAGGTTGGCAATGTCAGTGTGGCTTTTGTCATCAACCATGATTCCGCCGCAGGTGTAATGTGCTGCAGGCACGACAGGAATTGGTTCTTTGGTGATGTCGATGCCGAGTGATAAACAGTGTTTATAAACGGTCGGGAAATGTTCTTTAATGAAGTCGGCTGGTTTGTGGCTAATATCTAGCAGTACATATTCATAGCCGCGCTTCTTCATTTCAAAGTCAATAACACGCGCTACAATATCTCTTGGTGCGAGTTCTGCTCGCACATCATGCATTGGCATAAAGCGCTCGCCGTTTGGTAGCTTGAGAATGCCGCCTTCACCACGTACTGCCTCTGTGATTAAAAATGATTTGGCATGCGGGTGAAATAAACAGGTTGGATGGAATTGAATGAATTCTAAATTAGATACGCGGCAACCGGCACGCCATGCCATCGCAATACCATCTCCTGTGCTGACGTCAGGGTTCGTCGTGTAAAGATATACCTTGCCTGCGCCGCCTGTTGCGAGGGCAGTTTTTTGTGCAGAAATAGTAATCACTTTACCTGAATCGTTATCAAGCACATAAGCACCTAAGCAGCTATTTATGGATTGTCGTTTAAGCTTTTTTGAGGTGATTAAATCAACAGCAATATGATTATCTAACAGGGTGATATTGCTGTGCTCACGAACTTTTTGTGCTAATGTTTTTTGTACGGCATGGCCTGTAGCATCGGCAACATGAATAATCCGTCTATAGCTGTGACCACCCTCACGGGTAAGGTGGTAGCCTGATTCACTATTCTCTTCACGGGTAAACTCCACACCTAAATCAATTAACCACTCAACGGCTTCGCGACCATGCTCAGTCACCATGCGCGTAATATCGGCATCGCATAAGCCAGCGCCTGCTATTAAGGTATCATCAACATGTTGATCTATGCTGTCATCGCTGTTTAGTACGGTTGCAATGCCACCTTGCGCCCAGCTGCTAGCGCTGTCTTGCATGGTGCGTTTACTAACGATACAAACCGTTTTCTGATCGGCGACTTGAAGGGCGAGCGTGAGGCCTGCGAGGCCGCTGCCGATGATAAGAACATCAAATTGTTGGGACATAAAATTTAAATATAAGTGAACTAATCATAGTTTAACCGTGTCTTTAAGGTTAAGCTAGAAAAATAGTTTTTGTGTGGTTTTGTTTGGGAGAGCATATGTTGTATACAAACGATATAGAGAAATTAACTCGAACGACTTTCGTCGCGCCCGTGCCATCAACTTATAATAACGCGCCGCATGCTAGCGGTGCTAAACTGGACGCAGTTGATGCGCAAGGGAGCCCTGCAATGGCTAATAAGCCAAATAGTATGCCAGTGAATGCTAATCGCGAGTTAGATCGTGTATTAGTCGAGCGTGCGCAAGCTGGAGATAAAAAGGCATTTGGCTTGTTGGTGGAGAAATATCATCGCAAATTAGGACGTTTGGTTGGTCGTCTGGTGCGAGATCAAACAGAGGTGGAAGATGTGGTGCAAGAGGCGTTTATTAAAGCGTATCGTGCGTTACACAATTTTAGAGGTGATAGCGCCTTTTATACTTGGTTGTATCGTATTGGAATTAATACGGCGAAGAACTATTTGGTTTCCTTAGGTCGTAAGCCACAAGTATTGAATGATGTTGAAATTGAGGATGCTGAAAATTTCGACGGCGTGACGGACATGCGCACCATGGAAACGCCGGAAACAGCATTGGCAACTAAGCAGATTGCAGAAACAGTGAATGATACGATTGCTAACTTACCAGAAGAACTACGTACGGCGATTACGCTACGTGAGCTAGAAGGCATGAGTTATGAAGAAATTGCAGATATTATGCAATGTCCTATTGGTACGGTTCGGTCGCGTATTTTTAGAGCACGTGAAACCGTTTCTGAAAAGTTACGCCCAATGCTCAGCCATTCAGGCAGTAAGCGTTGGTAACCGTGAGTTTCGGTTTAACATTTTTAAGCGTTAGCAATAGAGGTGAATTATGAAAAATCAATTATCTGCATTAATCGATGGTGAGTTTGATCTGGAAGAGGCTGAACATATTATTGCCGCTTTAAAAGTCGATGGTGAGACCAAGGACGCGTGGAAGCATTATCATTTAATTGGTGATGCGATGCGTGGAGATATCGATGGGAAAGCTGATTTCAGTGCGAAAATAATGCAAGCCTTAGAATCTGAGCCAACGGTATTGGCTATTAATAAACAAGCAAATGCAACAGTAGCGATTACTAAAAAGAACGCCGTCAAAACGCCTTTGTTCTGGTCGGTCGCAGCATCGGTTGCGGCAGTGATGTTTGTTGGGTTGATGGTGTTTGAGTTGCAGCTTGGAGGGACTGAAGATATGGCCCCAATTGAATTGGCAAACAGTGTGCCAATGGAATATATTCAAGCACATCAATCAATGGCACCTAGCAGTGCGGCGTATTATATCCAGCCTGCAAACTACACAGAGCTCGGTCAGTAATGAGGCATTTTGTTGTTGGATTCGTGCTAGTTGCGGCGAGTCTAAGTGTATTAGCGGAAGATATACTGGCTCAAGGTGGCATTACGGATAAGCCGCTAACGAATGCATGGCAAATATTAAAAAAGTCAGCCTATGCTGCACGTGAACTTAATTATGAAGGTCAGTTCAGTTATGTGAATGGTGATAATGCGCGCAAAGTTGAGGTTAGGCACATGAATTATGGTGGCCATGAGGTCGCCCGCAATATTGTGCTAGATAAGAGTCGTCGTGAAGTATATAGCCAGGGTGATGATATTGTTATTTTTCAGCCAACCAATAAAAACGTCATGATCAAAAAAAGGCGCGGAAAAAACCTTTTCCCTGCCATGCTGCCGACGGACTTAAGCGTAATCAAGGGCAATTACAATGCATTTTTGGTAGGCACGGAATATGTGGCAGAGCGGAAAGCAACGATTGTTGAGTTAGTGCCGAAAGACGCTTATCGTTACAGATATAAAATATGGGCGGACACACAGCTTGGGTTAATTCTTAAAATGACTTTGCTCGATAGTGATGCTAATATTTTAGAGCAGATTCACTTCGATAAATTGAGTATGCTTAACTCGAAAAATCTAAACTGGTTCCAGCCTAAAATTGAAATGGGCAAAGAGTATGTCACGGAACACCCTAACCCAGTGAAGCGTATTGACAATGATTTAATTGTGACAAATTTGCCAGTTGGCTATCAACAGATTGATCATATTCAACGGACTAAGAATGGCAATACAGTTGATCAGTTGGTGTTTTCAGATGGCATCGGGTCTGTATCGATATTTATTGAGCCAATGACAAAAGGTAAGCGACTTAAGAAAGGCCACATGCCGATGGGGTCAACCAATATGTGTGCCGAAGTGATTGAAGGGCGTCAAGTCATTGTGGTTGGAGAAGTGCCTGCAGTAACCGTGCAAAGCATTGCCAAGGCCGTTAGTTTTAAGCGCTAGGTTGATTTAAGTATTAATTTTAGCAATATTTCCAATTAGAGTAATATATAAAAGCACGCTATTAAGAAAACTAAATGTCATGATAGAGCAACACGCTATTATTCTAGCAATCGAAACGCCAGCTGAGCGTCCAGCTGTAGCCATCATAGAAGTGGTGCGTAAAACGGCTTGTGGTTTGTGTGGGAAAACACGTGGTTGTGGCAATGCCTTTTGGGGTAAGTTATTTGGCCATAAAGACGTGAGCCTAAAAGCAGAAAATACGATCAATGCCAAGGTGGGCCAAAGTGTGATTGTTGGGATTGAGGAAAAGGCGCTGCTTAAAAGCGCGCTACTTTTATACATTGCGCCTCTTGTAACCATGCTGTTTGGCGCCATATTAGCATCAAAGGTGTCGCCATCTGACTTAAGTGCAATGGTTGGTGCAGTAGCTGGGTTGTTGGTAGGCTTCTTTTGGGTCAAAGGACATGTTGCAGGACGCGTTTATTATCAAAACTACCAACCTAAAATACTGCGATTAGATAATGCAGCATCAGATAGTGAAACAATTACATTTCAATAAGTTAAAGGTGAATCAATGCTGAGAAAATTTTTATCAACAGCTGTCATAGTACTGTCAGCTAGTGCTGCGTTTGTCGCGCCTTCTGTGGCGGCTAACTTACCAGACTTTACTGTGCTTGCTGAACAGCAAGGACCTACGGTCGTGAATATTAGTATTACTCAAGTGATGCATCGTAATGCCCAAATGCCTTTTCCTGGTATACCGAATGATCCGGGCTTACAAGAATTCTTTAAGCGCTTTGGTATTCCAGGAATGCCAGGTATGCCTGAACAAGGTGAGCAAGAGTATAAATCCCAATCACTAGGATCTGGCTTCATTATAAGTGCTGACGGGTATATTTTAACCAATGCACATGTGGTGAATGCAGCCGATGAAGTATTAGTTAAGCTATCTGATAAACGTGAATTTAAAGCAAAAATTATCGGTGCAGATAAGCGAACTGATGTTGCTTTAATTAAGATTGAAGCAACAGATCTGCCGACAGTCAATATTGGCAATCCATCCAACCTTAAAGTTGGTGAATGGGTGGCTGCCATTGGTTCGCCATTTGGATTAGAGAATACGATGACGGCAGGGATTGTGAGTGCGAAAGCGCGAGCCTTGCCGCAAGAAAACTATGTGCCGTTTATTCAAACTGATGTCGCGATTAACCCAGGTAACTCTGGTGGTCCGTTATTTAATTTAGCAGGTGAAGTGGTTGGTATTAACTCGCAAATTTATAGCCGAAGCGGTGGTTCTGTTGGCTTGTCATTTAGTATTCCAATTGATGTGGCGATTAATATTTCTAAGCAACTGAGAAGCACCGGTAAGATTACGCGTGGTTGGTTAGGCGTTGCAATACAAGAAGTCACTAAAGACTTGGCTGAGTCATTTGGAATGGAGAAAGCAACAGGAGCGTTGATTGCAGGTGTGGAAAAAGATAGTCCTGCAGACAAAGGCGGTTTAGAAGCTGGCGATGTGATTATTAAGTTTGATGATAAGTCTGTCATAACGTCTAGCGACTTGCCCCGTATTGTTGGCTCAACGGATCCTAAAAAGGATGTGAATGTTGAGGTTTTACGTAAAGGCAGAACCAAGAACTTGCGGATTAAAGTAGGCGAAATGGCTTCTGATGATTTGCAAGTAGCACAAAATAAGAATACACCAACGAAAGAGGAGGTTAATAAAATTGGCTTGACGTTGACGGCCTTAACGCCACAACAAAAGAAAAAGTTGAATGGTGAAAATGGTTTGTTAGTGACGTCTAGTACAGGCGCTGCGGCAGAAGCAGGTATTCGTCGTGGTGATGTCGTTTTAGGCCTGAATAACAGTGAAACGCAGAGTGTTGTACAATTTAACAAGCAGATCAACGCCGTTCGCAAAGGCAAAACAGTTGCCGTGTTGGTTCAGCGTGGGGATAGCACCTTGTATGTGCCTATCAAAGTCACAAAGTAGCCAGCTTGCAATGAAACCCCGCCTAGTGTTACTAGTGCGGGTTTTTTTGTAGTAAGAATAGTAATGTCTAGGAATGCTTTCGAACTGCAAATTGCGTAATCATTTAATTGGGTTTGAATTTATTCGCAAACTAATCAAGCATTTGTAGTAAAATCACGGCAATTGAAAAAAGGGCGCTTTTAGCGCTTTATTTATTTGTAACGCTTAAAAAGCACTCATAAACAGTACATATGAAAAACATTCGTAATTTCTCCATCATCGCGCACATTGATCACGGCAAATCTACTTTAGCTGACCGGATTATTCATCTCTGCGGAGGCTTGGAGGACCGTGAAATGGAAGCGCAAGTATTGGATAGTATGGATATTGAGCGCGAGCGTGGTATTACGATTAAAGCGCAAACAGCCACCTTGAACTATAAAGCGGATGATGGTGAGATTTATCATCTCAATTTGATTGATACGCCAGGCCATGTCGATTTTAGTTATGAAGTGAGTCGTTCACTTTCTGCATGTGAAGGCGCTTTGCTGGTGGTTGATGCGAGTCAGGGTGTGGAAGCACAAAGTGTCGCTAACTGTTACACCGCGATTGATTTGGGTTTAGAAGTCACTGCGGTATTGAATAAAATTGATTTACCTTCTGCTGATCCTGAACGAGTCATGCAAGAGATCGAAGACGTGATTGGTATTGATGCCACTGGCGCAGTGCAGTGCTCTGCTAAAACAGGGTTAGGCGTTCGCGAAGTGATTGAGGAAGTGATTGCCAAAGTGCCAGCACCGACTGGAGATGTCACCAAGCCATTAAAAGCCTTAGTGGTTGATGCATGGTTTGATAATTATGTCGGCGTTGTGATGCTTGTGCGTATTATTGATGGTGAGTTGAAGCGTAAAGATAAGTTTAAGATGATGGCCACTGGCACACAGCACTTATGTGAGCAAGTGGGTGTGTTCACACCAAAACCACTACCTAAGCAATCACTCAAGGCGGGTGAGGTGGGGTTTGTGACTGGGGGTATTAAAGAGTTAGCCTCCGCTAAAGTTGGCGATACGATTACGTTGGTTGATAACCCTGCTGCTGAAGCGCTGAAGGGCTTTAAGGAAGTGAAGCCGCAGGTGTTCGCTGGCTTATATCCAGTAGAGTCAAACCAATTTGAAGCCTTAAGAACTGCATTAGAAAAGCTGAGTTTGAATGATGCGAGCCTGTTGTTTGAGCCAGAAAACTCAACGGCATTAGGCTTTGGCTTCCGTTGTGGTTTCTTAGGTTTGCTGCATATGGAAATTGTACAAGAGCGCTTGGAGCGTGAGTACGATATGGATTTGATTACCACAGCGCCAACCGTAGTGTATGAGTTGCTGCTAAAAAATGGTAATGTTGAGCAGATTGAGAACCCTTCACGCTTGCCAGAATTATCCTTCATTGAAGAAATTCGTGAGCCAGTGATTTCGATTAACCTATTGATGCCACAGGATTATGTTGGCCCTGTGATGACCTTGTGTAACAATAAGCGTGGTATTCAAAAGAATATGCAATACATGGGGCGTCAAGTGATGCTGAATTATGAGATGCCATTGAATGAAGTGGTGTTAGATTTCTTTGATCGCTTGAAATCTGTGTCTCGTGGTTATGCCTCTATGGATTACGAATTTTTAGAATTCCGTGCGGCAGACTTGGTAAAACTTGATATTATGGTCAACGGAGAACGTGTTGATTCGCTGAGTATGATTACACACCGATCCAATAGTTTGCAAAGGGGGCGCGGAGTGGCCTCAAAAATGCGCGAGTTGATCCCGCGTCAAATGTTTGATATTGCCATTCAAGCGGCAATTGGCGCCAATATTATTTCTCGTGAAACGGTCAAAGCCATGCGTAAAAATGTATTGGCAAAATGTTATGGTGGTGATGTTTCACGTAAACGTAAATTATTAGAAAAGCAAAAGTCTGGTAAAAAGCGCATGAAGCAAGTGGGTAATGTTGAAATCCCACAGGAAGCCTTTTTAGCGATTTTAAAAGTAGAGGACAAGTAATGACGCTGTTGTTTTTTGGATTGATTTTCTTAGGGTTGGCAGGGGTTTATTTTAGTGTTATCGGCTTCCCGCTCTTTATGCTATTAATGCTCTTGCTCACTGGACTTATTTGGTTGGTAGATTACCTGTTTTTTGAGAAAAAGCGGGAGAAAAGCACAACAGAGCCAACTACAGTTGAATATGCAAAAAGCTTTTTCCCAGTAATTTTATTGGTATTTGTGATTCGCTCTTTTATTGCCGAGCCTTTTAAAATTCCTTCAGGTTCAATGAACCCGACTTTGTTAGCAGGTGACTATATCTTGGTGAATAAATTCACTTACGGTTTGCGTGTGCCAGTATTGAATTCAGTATTTTTTGACTTGAGTGAACCTAAACATGGTGATGTGATGGTGTTTCATTTTCCACCAAATCCGAAAATTGATTATATTAAACGTGTCATTGGCCTGCCTGGCGACCGTATTCAGTATCAAGATAAACAGTTAACGATTAATGGCCAGACGATAGTAATGACCGCGTTAGAAGTCGCTGGCTATGAGATGCAAGGCGAAGGCATTATTAAATCACGTCAGCTAGAAGAGGAATTGCCTGAAATGAAGCATAACGTGTTGCTGCATAATATGCCGAATCGTTATACAGTGGGCTCATTAGGCGATCGCTTTTTAAATGGTGAAACCGTGGTTGTACCTGATGGGCATTACTATGTGATGGGTGATAATCGAGACAATAGTTCTGATAGTCGCGTTTGGGGCTTTGTTCCAGAGCGGAACTTAGTTGGTAAGGCATTTCTAATCTGGTTCAATTTTGATGACTTTTCTAGAATTGGTGACTCAATTCATTAAACTTGGGAGGATGCTATGCTTGCAAAACAAAAAGGAATGACGTTCCTAGGGTTTGTGATTGTTACAATGATTGCGCTTACACCATTCCTGGCGGCAATTAAAATCGCACCAAACTATATTGAGTTTTTTAGTGTTAAAAAAGTATTGGTGAGTACCAGTAAGAAGCCAAGCTTTAACAGCATGACAAAAGCAGAGATTGTTCAATCGTTTGATAAAAGTGCAGGGACCAACTACATCACTGTCGTCAATGGACGTGATTTGATTTTTACGATAGGTGCTAATGGCAGCAAGGTTATTGGTATTCAGTATGAAGTGGTGGAGCCATTAATCTTTAATTTAAGTGCTTTGATGGACTTTGAAGCCTCATCAGGCGAATAGAAATTAATGTCATTAGAACGTCTACAGAAGCAGCTGGGTTATGAGTTTAAGCAACCAGCACTGCTCAAACAAGCGTTAACGCATAGAAGTTATGCGAGTAACAATAATGAACGACTAGAGTTTTTAGGCGATGGTGTGCTGAATTTTATTGTGGCTCATCAGCTGTATCAACGCTTCCAAAAGTTACCCGAAGGTGATTTAAGTCGCTTACGTGCACAGCTCGTTAAAGAAGCAACTTTGTTTGAAATCGCATTGACCTTAAAGATTGGTGAATTGCTCAACTTAGGTGAAGGCGAATTGAAAAGCGCTGGCTGGCGTCGACCTTCTATCCTGTCGGATGCATTAGAAGCAATTATTGGCGCGACCTACTTAGATAGTGGGTTTGATGCGGTAGAAACCTTAGTGTGTAAACTCTATGAAGAACGGCTTGAAAATATTGACCCTAAATCGATCGACAAAGATGCGAAGTCAAAATTACAAGAATACTTACAAAGTAAGAAAATGGATTTAGCCGACTACTCTATTATCTCGATTGAAGGTGAGGCCCATGCGCAAACGTTTAAAGTCTCATGCATTATTAACAAACTTAAAATAACCACATTAGGCGAAGGCGTTAGCCGTCGCAATGCTGAACAACAAGCGGCGGAACTAGCCCTAGAAGAAATCTCATCATGACAACACCATTTAAATGCGGCACTGTCGCCATTGTTGGACGACCGAATGTCGGTAAGTCTACTTTACTCAACCATATCTTGGGCTTGAAGTTAGCGATTACCTCACGTAAGGCGCAAACGACACGCCACCGTTTATTGGGTATTCACACCACAGACGATACACAGTATGTCTTTGTTGATACGCCGGGTTTTCAGCAGAAGCATTTAAATGCGCTGAATAAATCAATGAATAAAACCGTTACACAGGTGCTAGGTGAAGTGGATGTGGTATTTTTTGTGATTGAGCCAATGAAATTAGGCGAAGCCGATGAGCGCGTTTTAAAGTTATTGCCTAAAGATAAGCCAGTGATTTTAGTGGTCAATAAATCCGATTTAATGGGCGATAAAAACAACTTATTACCACTGATACAAGATTTTGACTTGCTGCATCCGTTTTCTAGCATTGTGCCCGTGAGTGCTAAAAAGAATTTGCATATCGAAGATTTGTTAGTTGCGGCAAGAGAGCACCTGCCAGAGCAAGAAGCAATGTTTGGTGCGGATGAACTGACTGATAAAAATGAGCGTTTTTTGGCCGCAGAAATGATTCGTGAGAAAATCTTCCGATTGCTAGGAGATGAAATTCCTTACTCAATTGCTGTTGAAATTGAAAAGTTTGAAACAGTCGGCAAACTACGCCGTATCTTCGCCGCCATTATTGTGGATAAAGATAGCCAGAAACCAATGATTATTGGTAAAAAAGGTATTAAGCTCAAACAAATCTCAACAGAAGCCAGACAGGATATGGAGAAGCTGTTTGGCAGCAAAGTCTATTTAGAGACCTGGGTGAAAGTGAAAAGCGGCTGGGCAGATAACGAAAGAGCACTGAAAAGTCTCGGTTATTAACTCAAGTAAACCTGATGGCCATCAATCACTATAAACAGTCAAATCAGCCTGCTTATATCCTGCATACCTATGAATTTAAAGAGACTAGCCTAGTCGCTGAACTGTTCACTAAAGAACACGGGCGCGTTGCTACAGTTGCCAAAGGCGCACGTCGCCCACGTTCTGCGATGCGAGGCCAGCTACAATCTTTTCAAATGTTGTCTGCCACATGGTCGGGTAAAAACGAATTAAAAACACTACATAGCTTAGACTGGTCAGATGGCTTAGTCACTTTGCAAGGTGAAGCGTTGATGTGTGGCTTTTACCTGAATGAGCTGTTATTAAGGCTATTGCCAAGAGAAGATGCGCATACGCAGTTATTTGAATACTACCAAGCAACACTTAAGAATCTAGCAAAAGGAACACACTTAGCGAGCCACTTGCGACGCTTTGAACTCAAAATGTTGCAAGAAATGGGTTATGCCGTACCATTAAGCTTTGATGAAAATGATGCGCCGGTTGCGGCGGAAAGCCATTACCGCTATGAGGCGGAATATGGCGCTTGTGCTTTATCAGCCACCAAAAATGGTATTGAGCTCAGTGGGCAAACATTGTTAGATATGCAGCAAGATAATTACTTGAGCCCACAAACACAACAACAGAGTAAGCAATTGATGCGTTATTTGTTAGCGCATTATTTAGGCGATAAGCCTTTGCATACTCGAAAGTTATTAATGGATTTACAAGGTTTGTAAATCTGCAATATGATTGAAACCGTAGGGATAATGATGAAGAAATTAGGCGTTAATATTGATCACGTAGCCACTTTGCGCGAAGCACGAGGGGCTAAGTATCCAAGCGTGATTCAAGCAGCCTTGCGGGCTGAACAATCAGGTGCCGATAGTATCACACTTCATCTGCGTGAGGACCGGCGGCATATGCAAGATGCGGACATCTACGCACTACGCCCATTACTACAAACCAAGATGAACCTTGAGTGTGCGGTGACCGATGAGATGATTGCGATTGCCTTAGATGTCGCACCGCAAGATGTATGTATGGTGCCAGAGCGTCGCGAAGAGCGCACGACAGAGGGTGGCTTAAATGTCATTACGCATTTTGATAAAGTGGCTGCAGCGACAAAAAAACTCACTGATGCGGGTATTCGTGTATCACTCTTCATCACACCCGATATCGATCAAATTGAAGCTTCATATAAAGCTGGTGCACCAGTCATTGAGTTGCATACAGGGACATTTGCTAATGCTGAAAATAATGCGGCTCAATTAATTGAACTCGCGAGAATTAAAACAGCGTTAAACCATGCGCTCAAGCTAGGCTTAGTGGTCAATGCAGGACATGGCTTGCACAATCATAATGTGCATCACATCGCCGCACTGCCAGGGATTGAAGAATTAAATATCGGCCACGCCATCGTTGCGCATGCACTATTCGTCGGTTGGGATAATGCGGTACGTGAAATGAAAACCTTGATTAAAGAAGCGACGAATAAATGATTTATGGTATCGGTACCGATATCGTTGAGGTAGGACGTATTGAATCCTCCATCGAAAAGTTTGGTGATGACTTCGCTAAACGTATCTTGGCTGAAAGTGAGATGCCGAGCTATTTAGCAACATCGATTAAATCCAGATTTATAGCCAAACGTTTTGCTGCAAAAGAAGCTTTTTCAAAAGCATTGGGTACAGGTTTACGAGTACCTGTGACCTTTCAAAATATTGCTGTTTCACATGATGCATTAGGTAAACCTATTCTCGTGTTAGCCAAAGAGCTACAAGATTTTTTAACCGTAAAAAATATTAGCCATATGCACATCACGATTAGTGATGAAAAGAACTTGGCTGCGGCGTTTGTTGTGCTAGAAACGCTAGGCTAGCGTTCAGGCGCCACGCTTTCACCATTCTCAATGCTTTTAAAAAAGGATGATCTGTGTTTAAAATTATCGTTGCGCTTGCAGGCTACTACTTATTCGGTTTTTTCGGTGCGCTGATTGGGTACTTCATCGGCAGCAGTATTGATCGTGCACGTAATTATGGCGTCGGCGGTGTCAATCCTTTAGGTACTGGAGAACGTAGAGATGTGTTTTTAGAAACCGTTTTTACCTCGATGGGTAAACTGGCAAAAGCAGACGGCATCATTACCAAAGATGAGGTTGACCATGTAGAGCTGTTCATCAAAAAAATGGGCATGACGAATGAACATCGAGAGCAGGCTATTGCACAATTCAAACGAGGCGCTGCATCTGATTTTGACATTACGCCAACATTGAATACGTTTATGGCTACCTGTGGTCAAACGCTTAACCTGAAACAAATGGTCTTGGTCTATTTGATTGTGATGGCGGTTGCGGATGGCGTGTTAGATAAAGCAGAAGTCGCATTGTTAGAGCAAATTGCTTCACGTTTCGGTTATAGCAACGCACAGTTCCAACAATTGTTAGAGATGGTGCTGAATCAGTCGCACTTTAGTTCGGGCGCGGGTGGTACAGGTCAAACAGCTTCAACGAATGGACTGGCCGATGCTTATAAGGCGATTGGCGCCATGGAAAGTAATACTGATCAAGAAATTAAGCGTGCATATCGCAAATTAATGAGTCAATATCATCCTGATAAACTCATAGGGCAAGGATTGCCAGAAGACATGATAGCTGTCGCGACTGAAAAAGCAAAAGAAATCCAAATTGCATATGACTTAATTAAAGAGCGTCGTGGTATTTAAATGCGTGAACCTGTTGATATTGAAGCTATTGATATTGAGCGTCGCTTTAGTGGTGTTCATCGCCTGTATGGCGAAGCTGGTTTGGCGAAGTTGCAGTCATCACATGTGGTCGTGATTGGCATTGGCGGCGTGGGTTCTTGGGCAGCTGAAGCTTTGGCGCGGAATGCGGTAGGGATGATCACGTTGATTGATTTAGATAATATTGCAGAGTCGAATGTAAACCGCCAAATTCATGCTATTGATGCTAATTTTGGCAAAGCTAAAGTCACCGCCATGCAAGAACGGATACATGAAATCAATCCCCTCTGTAGCGTCCATGAAATCGAAGACTTTGTGACGACCGGTAACATCAATGCGATATTAGACTTTGATTGCGATGTGATATTAGATTGCACAGATTCCACTTATGCCAAAATGGCTTTGGCGATTTATTGCAGGGATAAACAACGACCATTAATGATGTCTGGTAGCGCAGGTGGGCGGCTGGATCCGACGCGGGTTAAGGTGACAGATTTGTCTGCAGCTTTTGGCGACATGTTGTTATCTAAAGTGCGTAAGCAATTACGGCAGTCACATAATTTTCCTAAGGCTCCGGACATGAGCAAGCGGCCGCTTAAAAAACCAAAGAAATTTGGCGTGCAATGTGTGTACTCAGATGAATTGGTCACGACACCAAGTGAGGTCTGTGATGCCAGTGGTAATACAAGTATTAGCGGTTTGAATTGTGCTGGCTTTGGCTCTAGCGTCACAGTCACTGCTTCGATGGGGTTTGCGATTGCCCAGTTAGCACTGAATAGCCTGAGTAAGGCTACGGACTAATTTCAGTTTCGTATTCTGGGAAGTGACGGCCAATCACACTTAAATCAAACCACCTCAATATACTGGTATTTGATTCTTTGGCTAGTAAGAATTCAAACGATTTTTCAATCAATACTGCCGTTTTCAATTCGTCATGACAAAGACTGCTCGCATAAGCCGAGTCAACGATGACCTCATGCTCTGTTGTGCTATTCGTGACGACAGTGACTTGAAAATGTTGTGCATTCATTTCTTTCACGGTAATGGTGGCAATAACTCTCTCAATGTAAAGTCCTACAATTTTATGTGCTGAGCGCTTGAAATTTCAACTTTTAACCCAAGCTGTAAGTGAGGCCTTATTAGGCAGAAATAGTTTACGGCATTAACCGCATGAAAAAAAAGGAAAAAAGATGGCTACTAAAAAACCAGAAAAGATGGAATTTAAAGCAGAGGTCAAACAGTTATTGCACCTCATGATTCACTCTTTATATTCAAACAAAGAAATCGTATTGCGTGAGTTGATTTCAAACGCATCTGATGCAGCAGATAAGCTACGTTTTGAAGCGCTAGCTGATGGTGCCTTGTACGAAGAAGATAGCGATTTAAACATCCGCGTGGCATTTGATAAAGACGCACGTACGGTGACCATTTCTGATAATGGTATTGGTATGTCACGTGAAGAAGTGGTGAGCAATATTGGTACGATTGCTAAGTCTGGTACAAAAGACTTTATGACAGCGTTATCTGGCGACCAAGTAAAAGACGCTAATTTGATTGGTCAGTTTGGTGTTGGTTTTTACTCTGCGTTTATCATCGCTGAAAAAGTGACTTTAGTGACACGACGTGCAGGTAGCAAACAAGGCGTTCAATGGACGTCAGTAGGTGAAGGTGACTTCATGCTTGATGCGGTAGAAAAAGCAGGTCGCGGTACTGACGTTATTTTGCATTTACGTAAAGATGAAGACGAGTTCCTTAACGATTGGAAGCTAAAATCTATCGTTCGCAAATATTCAGACCATATTACGCTACCGATTCTGATGAAAAAATCAGAGTGGAAAGAAGCTGAAGAAGAGGGCAAGCCGGGCGAAATGGTGGTGACGAATGAAGATGAAGCCGTTAACCAAGCCTCAGCCCTATGGGCACGTGGCAAACAAGATATTACAGAAGAAGAGTATCAAGCGTTCTATAAACACTTAGCGCATGATATGGAGAACCCTCTGACTTACACGCATAACCGCGTAGAAGGAAATCAAGAATATATCTCGTTATTGTATGTGCCATCAAAAGCACCATTCGATTTGTTTGACCGTGACCGTAGTAACGGTATTAAGCTTTACGTGAAACGTGTCTTTATTATGGAAGACGCTGAAAAGTTGATGCCACAATACTTACGCTTCATTCGCGGTGTGATTGATAGTGCTGATTTACCATTAAATGTATCACGCGAAATTTTGCAAGATAGCCGTGATGTTGATGCGATTAAAAAAGGTTCTGTGAATAAGGTCCTAGGATTACTCGCTGATTTAGCTAAAAACAAACCAGAAGAATACAAAACATTCTGGACTGAGTTTGGTCGCGTCATCAAAGAAGGCCCGGGTGAAGACGCACCTAATAAAGAGAAAATTGCAGGCTTGCTAAGGTTTGCTTCTACACATAACGACAATGACACCCAAGACGTTGGGTTTGCTGATTACGTTGGGCGTATGAAAGAAGAGCAAGAAGCGATTTACTATATTACTGCGGATACGTTTGCAGCAGCACAACATTCACCGCATCTAGAAATATTCCGCAAAAAAGGCATCGAAGTATTATTAATGTCTGACAAAGTAGACGAGTGGATGCTCGGCGGCTTAAGTGAATTTGAAGGTAAGAAATTGCAATCAATAGCTAAAGGTGACTTGGACTTAGGTAAGTTAGAAGACGAATCTGAAAAAGAAGCACAAAAGAAAGTCGAAGAAGATTCAAAAGACTTAATCGAACGTATTCGAAAAACATTAGGTGACGAGGTCAAAGAAGTGCGTGTCACGCATCGCTTAACAGACTCGCCAGCTTGTTTGGTGGTTGGTGATAATGATGTGTCTGGCAACTTAGCGCGCATGCTGAAAGCCGCTGGACAAAATGCGCCAGAATCTAAGCCAGTGTTGGAAGTGAACCCAGATCATCGCTTGGTGGCAAAACTAAAATCTGAAAAAGATGATGTTAAGTTTAATGACTATACGCGCGTCTTGTTTGATCAAGCATTACTCGCAGAAGGTGGTCAGTTAGATGATCCTGCAAGCTTTGTGCGACGTGTGAATGCGCTATTGGTTTAGTTATTAAATACAGGTTGCAAAAAAGTCTTTGTTTAACATCAAAGGCTTTTTCTTTGACCTGTCATATAATGGAGTTGTAATTAATTTAGTATTAAATTCATCGCATAAAGACCCGATTAGACAGGCGAGTATCATCCTGAAAAAAGTGTTTAGCGCTATCGGAAAATAATTCTCAATATTATTTAAAAGGTATTTGAAAGCTCTAAGTCATTCATGGCTTAGAGCTTTTTATTTTTGTACTGATTTTTAGCCCATTACAGACATTATAAAAGTGAAGTAGGCATTGACAGGTAGGAGCAAAGCTTGCTATAGTCACATCTCTCGGCGACACATATGTATTTATGGTGTGTTGACGAATCGGACGCGGGGTGGAGCAGTCTGGCAGCTCGTCGGGCTCATAACCCGAAGGTCACAGGTTCAAATCCTGTCCCCGCAACCAAGAAGTATTGCTTATCTTTTCGAGGGTAAGTCATGGTGTAAATACAGCATTAAGAATTACTTTTAAGAAACTTTAAATTAACTCTTGACTGGCTCCAAAAGCCCTGTACAATGCGCACCTCGTTAACGCAAAGCGTGCAACGATTAAGCCGAAAGGCACTGTTCTT